>Ga0160458_100068_pt1 | contig 132530 bp, 126 predicted proteins | sample HID1973I_E6MG_FD_108247 | JGI IMG/M metagenome (GOLD analysis project Ga0160458, IMG submission 108247) | Enriched mosquito-associated microbial communities from UW Madison campus, WI, USA - HID1973I_E6 MG | ecosystem: Host-associated > Arthropoda: Insects > Digestive system > Unclassified ...
CCACGCGGTAACCCTCGTCGCGCAGCGCCTTGCACGCCTGCGCGCCGGAGTAGTCGAACTCGCAGGCCTGGCCGATGACGATCGGGCCGGCGCCGATGATGAGGATGGTCTGGATGTCTGAGCGCTTGGGCATGTGTTAACTCCGGGACTCGGGACTCGGGACTCGGGACTCGGAGTCCAGTCGTCGAATCAGGGATTGATGGAGGCGTTGCAGCATCTGCCCCACCCGATCGGCCAGTGCTAGGGCTCCTTGGCGTTCGGCATCCGCGCCGAGCCCCAGTTCACCAGCCAGGAACAATTGTGTTTGCAGTTCGGCGCAGGAGCCCAGCGCCATGGAAACGAAACGCGCGTAGTCGCGAGTCGAATGCCGGGCGTTGCCCTCGGCGATGTTGGACGGAATCGACACCGCCGCGCGCTGAAGCTGCGAAGTGAGGCCAAAACGCTCGTCCTTCGGGAACTCCGTCGTTACCTGGTAGACCTGTTTGGCCAGATCCATCGCAATCTGCCAAACCTCCAGTTCGCGGAAATGCGAAATACTCATTCCGAGTCCCGAGTCCCGAGTCCCGAGTCCCGCATCAGGACAACGAATCGATCGAACAGCGGCGCCACATCGCGCGGACCCGGCGAGGCTTCCGGATGCCCCTGGAAGCTGAAGGCCGGCGCGTCGGTCAGCGCGATGCCCTGGTTGGTGCCGTCGAACAGCGAGCGGTGGGTCACCCGCACGTTGGCCGGCAGGGTCGCTTCATCGACCGCGAAACCGTGGTTCTGCGAGGTGATCATCACCCGGCCGTCGTCCAGGTCCTGCACCGGATGGTTCGCGCCATGGTGGCCGTGGCCCATCTTGACGGTCCTGGCGCCGGCGGCCAGCGCCAGCAGCTGGTGGCCCAGGCAGATGCCGAAGGTCGGTATCTTGCGGGCGACGAATTCCTTGATCGCGGCGATCGCGTAGTCGCAAGGCTCCGGATCGCCGGGGCCGTTGCTGAGGAACACGCCGTCCGGCTGCAGTGCCAGCACTTCGGCCGCGGGGGTCTGCGCCGGCACCACGGTGACGTCGCAACCGCGCTCGGCGAGCATGCGCAGGATGTTGAGCTTCACGCCGTAGTCGTAGGCCACCACCTTGTACTTCGGCTCGGCGCTGACGAACTGGTTGTTGTCCAGGTCCAGCTGGCCTTCGCGCCAGTTATAGGTCTTGTCGGTGCTGACCACCTTGGCCAGGTCCATGCCCTTGAGGCCGGGGAACTTGCGCGCCGCTTCCAGCGCCTGCTCGACATTGATCTCCCCAGCCATCAGCGCGCCGTTCTGTGCGCCCTTCTCGCGCAGGATGCGGGTCAGCTTGCGGGTGTCGATGCCGGCGATGGCCACCACCCCGCGCGCTTCCAGCCACTGCGGCAGCGCGACCTGGCTGCGCCAGCTGCTCGGGCGGCGCGGCACGTCGCGCACGATCAGGCCGGCCGACCAGACCTTCCCGGCCTCGTCGTCCTGGTCGGTGCAACCGGTGTTGCCGATATGCGGATAGGTCAGCGTGACCAGCTGGCGGGCGTAGGAAGGATCGGTCACCACTTCCTGGTAGCCGGTCATGGCGGTGTTGAACACCACTTCGCCGACCGACAGCCCGGGGGCGCCTACGGATTGCCCCTCGAACACGGTGCCGTCTTCGAGGACAAGGATTGCGGGTTGGGTCACGGGAATCTCGCTGTGGCTGCGGGGGACTCCGACATGCACCGGCCAAAATCCGGTTGCAGCAAAGCGCGGACGCGGTGCTGGGGACCGGTCCGACGCTAGGTTCGGGCAAGCGGGAATTGTAGCGACATGCGCTCCGCCCTGCCAGTGTGAATACGGAATGCCGCTATGCCGCTGCGGCGTGGCATGCGGCCAGGCTGAACACCAAGCGGCGGTTCGTTCAGCCGAGCAGATCGCGCACGCGGTACAGCCCGGGCGCGCGTCCGGCCATGCGCTTGGCAGCGTGCAGCGCGCCGCGCGCGAAGATGTCGCGATGGCTGGCGCGGTGTACCAGTTCGACGCGCTCGCCCAGCCCGGTGAACTGCACCAGGTGCTCGCCGACGATGTCGCCGGCGCGCAGGCTGGCGAAACGCGGCTGCGCGCCGCTGCCGGTGGCCGCCTCGCCCAGCGTCAGCGCCGTGCCCGAGGGGGCGTCCTGCTTGTGGATGTGGTGGGACTCGACGATGTCGCAATCCCAGCCCGGCAGCGAGCCCGCCGCCCGTTCGACCAGGTCGGCCAGCACCGCCACGCCGAGGCTGAAGTTGGACGCCCACACCAGGGGAATGCGCGTGGCGGCCTGCGCCAACGCCGCCTTCTGCTCGGGCGCCAGGCCGGTAGTGCCCGACACCAGCGCCACGCCGCGCTGTTCGCACAACGCCAGCAAGGGCGAGAAGCCCTGCGGCAGGCTGAAGTCGATCGCCACGTCGAATGCCGGCGTGCCGGCCAGTTCGCTGGCGGCGAAATGCGGCACGCCCTCGACCACGCGCTGCGCGGGCGAGCGCCCGACCACCGCGGCGACCACCTGCAGCGCCTCGTCTTCGCCGGCCAGGCGCAGCAAGGCCTGGCCCATCCGCCCGGAGGCGCCGTGGATCAACAGTTTCAGCGGAGCGGTAGGCGTATTCATGGGCGCAGGCTAGCGGCTGCGCGCGATGGTGGAAAGGCTTTCTTGCGCCGGACAGGGCTGGCAGCTCGAATGTCGCGGCTGCGGAACCATTTGTCGGGGCTGAAGCCCCTCCTACAGGGACCTTCCGAACGCTCCGACAGCACTCAGCTCGCTCCGTGCAAGCGCTTGTCCCAGCTCTCCACCTGGCCGTTGGCCAGGCGCCGCTCGAACAAGGTGCGCCACGACGGCACCAGCGGCAGCCGCAGCACCTCCATCAACAGCGCAGGTTCGATCCCGCGCCGGTACAGCAGCTCGGCCAGTCGCGCCAACGGCCACTGCGGGTGCGGCCGCTCCTGCAGCGTGAGCAGGTCGCCCGCCGCGACGCGGCCCGGCACCAGCACGCGGTAGTACCAGCCGGTGCGGCCGCTTTCCTGCACGCGGCGGGCCATGTCCGCCACGCCGAAGCGATCGGACAGCTTCCAGCACGGCTGGCGCAGTTGCGAGACTTCGACGATCGCGGTGCCGAGGCTGAAACGATCGCCCAGGCACACGTCCGATTCGGTCAGCCCGGTACTGGACAGGTTCTCGCCAAACGCGCCACCGGCCTCGAGCAGCGGGTGTGGCCCCAGCTCCTGCGCCCAGGCCGGGTAATGGTCGTGCGGATAGTGGTGCACCGCCTTGTCCGGGCCGCCGTGCACGCGAAGGTCGCCCTGCTCGTCGCCGACCAGGCCAAGCTCAGCCACTTCCACCGGCCCGTGGTGCAGCCGCTTGTCGATGGCGCTGCGGCTGCCGGGCCGGGTGAAATCCACGACCTTGCCTGTCCGCACCTGCTCGATCCGCACTTGCATGCCCCACCCTCCACTCGTCCTGAAGCCGATTATGCGGCTTGGCCGGCATTGGCCCGAGTCGATTCGTGCACCGCTTCGGCCTGCTTCCCGGACGCTGACCAGCCCACGCGCCACCGGCCTGCGCGGCTAGCGCGGCGCCGGGCCGATGAAAGTCGTGCCTTCGCTGCGCCGGATCGACATGCGCCAGCGCTCGCGCACCACGGTGTCGTGCGTGCGCGCGGTCATGCGCATGCCCGGTGCAGCGACCGTCGAGCGCGTCTCCACTTCGGCCGAGCGCTTGTCCGGCGCGATCGTGATGCGGGTGATGGTCTGCTCGTGCTCGATCGGCATCTCGCCGCCGGTGATCTCGCGGATCCGCCGCATCTGCGCCATGGTCTGCTGCAGGTCGTGGCAGTACTTCTCGCGGTCGACCACCTTGCGCGCCTGGTGACTGTCGGCGCGATACAGGGTGACCTGCTCGAACTCCGGCGCCAGCATCGCGCACAGCGCCTTGTCGTCCTGTTCGGCCAGGGCCAGGTCGGCCTGGTCGTAGAACGCCCGCACCTGCGCCTCGTCCAGCGTGTTGCCGCCCCACTGGTAGATACCGCCGATCACCCCAAAAAACGCCAGAACCCATAGCAAACGCATGCTTTCGCCCCTGTCATGCCGCGTCCTGCGGCCCGGGGCCATCTTAATCGGGCCGGACGAACGTTCGCCACGACCGCAGGCGAACGGCCTAAGCTGTGCCCCCACCCTGGAGGCGTCCATGCAGATTTCCGAACAGCTCGTGCTCATCAGCGGCGGCGGCCGCGGTCTCGGCCAGTCCCTGGTCCGCGCCTTCGCGCGCGAGGGCGCGCAGGTCGTCATCAACTACCGCCGCAGCCGCGAGGCCGCCGAGGCGCTGGCCGGCGAACTCGGCCCGCGCGCCCTCGCCGTGCAGGCCGACGTCACCGACCCGGCCGCCGTCGCCGCGTTGTTCGCCCAGGCGCAGGCGCACTTCGGCCGTGCCGTGAGCACCGTGGTCAACAACGCACTGGCCGACTTCTCCTTCAACGGCGACGCCCGTGCCCGGCCGGACCGCATCGGCTGGGCCGACTTCGCCGCGCAGTTCGAAGGCAGCGTGCGCGCTGCGCTCAACACCGTGCAGGCGGCATTGCCGGGCATGCGCGCGCAGCACTTCGGCCGCGTGGTCAACGTCGGCACCAACCTGTTCCAGAACCCGGTGGTGCCCTACCACGACTACACCGCCGCCAAGGCCGCGCTGCTGTCGCTGACGCGCACCCTGGCCGGCGACCTGGGGCCGGACGGCATCACCGTGAACATGGTCTCCGGCGGCCTGCTGCGCACCACCGACGCCAGCGCCGCCACGCCCGAAGCGGTGTTCGAGTACATCGCCGCCGCCACCCCGCTGCGCAGCGTGACCACCCCGGCCGAATTCGCCGATGCCGCGCTGTTCTTCGCCTCGCCGTGGTCGCGCTCGGTGACCGGGCAGAACCTGGTGGTGGATGGGGGCCTGGTGCGGGATTGACAGGTGCCGGACACAGCAGTCGGGGCTGAAGCCCCTCCTACAGTGCAGTGTCACGAGCGTCGGCGTCCTGTAGGAGGGGCTTCAGCCCCGACCGCTGGCACGCGCGGATCAGCGCTTGGGCGGCGAAGGCCCGCAGTTATCACACCCACCACAAGCCGCACTGGCGGCACTCCCCACCGGCGCCAACCAGCGCCCCACCCGCTGCGCAGCAGGCGAAGGCCGCCGCAGCAGCACCAGCGCCAGCGCATTGCAGCGCCGCCGCCAACTGGCCGGGAACTGCTTTTTCCACACCACCCCGGCGCTGACCAGCACGGCCAGCGCAATCACGGTGTATTGCAGCCACAGTGCCATGGCTCAGCCCGCCCCCATCGCCCGCGCCAGCTGATAGGTGATCAGCGAAGCGACGTAGGCCAGCGCGAACAGATACACCGTGGCATAGCTCATCTGCTTCCAGGAATTGGTCTCGCGCTTGATCGTGGCCAGCGTCGAGATGCACATCGGCGCGTAGATGTACCAAACCAGCAACGACAGCGCGGTGCCCAGCGACCAGCCATCGTGGATCAGCGGCGACAGCGCCTGCGCGGCGGCATCGTCGTCGGCCGCCGACAGCGCATACACCGTCGCCAGCGACGACACCGCCACCTCGCGCGCGGCCAGGCCCGGGATCAACGCGATGCAGATCTGCCAATTGAAGCCCAGCGGCGCGAACACCAGGGTCATGGCGTGGCCGATGCGGCCGGCGAAACTGTAGTCGATCGCCGGCAGCGTGGCGTCGGCCGGCGCGCCGGGGAAGGACAGCAGGAACCACAGCAGGATCGTCAGCGCCAGGATGATGCCGCCGACGCGCTTGAGGAAGATCATCCCGCGCTCCCACAGCCCCAGCGCCAGGTCGCGCGGATGCGGCAGGCGGTACGAGGGCAGTTCCAGCAGCAACGGATGTTCGCTCTTGTCGCGGCGCCACTTCTTCATCACCCACGACACCATCAGCGCACTGGCAATGGCGGCCGCATACAGCCCGAACAGCACCAGGCCCTGCTGGTTGAAGATGCCCCATACCGTCTTCTGCGGAATGAACGCACCGATCAGCAGGGCGTACACCGGCAGCCGCGCCGAACACGTCATCAGCGGCGCGACCAGGATGGTGGCCAGGCGGTCGCGCGGGTCCTGGATGCTGCGCGTGGACATGATGCCGGGCACCGCGCAGGCGAAGCTGGACAGCAAGGGGATGAACGAGCGCCCCGACAGTCCGGCCGAAGCCATCATCCGGTCCAGCAGGAAGGCCGCGCGCGGCAGGTAGCCGGACTCTTCCAGCGCCAGGATGAAGGCGAACAGGATCAGGATCTGCGGCAGGAACACGATCACCCCGCCAATACCGGCGATGATGCCGTCGGTCAGCAGGCTGTTGAGCGGGCCTTCCGGCAGCGTCGCGCCGACCCAGGCGCCGAGCGCGCTGGTGCCGGCGTCGATCAGGTCCATCACCGGCGTGGCCCAGGCGTACACCGCCTGGAAGATCAGGAACATCACCACCGCCAGGCTGACCAGGCCGAACAGCGGATGCAGCAGCCAGCGGTCCAGGGCGTCGTCGATGCGGCTGGTGCGCTCGGGCATCTGCACCGCCACCGACAGGATCTGCCGCACCAGCGCGTGGTAGTTGCCGTCCTGCGGCGGTTCGGCGGTGGGCGCGGCCAGGTGCGGCGCGAGCGCATCGATCTTCTCCACCAGCGCCTGCGCGCCGTGGCGGCGCACCGCCACCGTTTCGACCACCGGCACCCCGAGCGCGCGCTCCAGCGCCTCGCGGTCGATGACGATGCCGCGCCGCTGCGCGGCATCGACCATGTTCAAGGCCACGATCATCGGCCGGCCCAGCTCGCGCAGCTCCAGGGCGAAACGCAGGTGCAGGCGCAGGTTGGTGGCGTCGATCACGCACACCAGCACGTCCGGGGCCGGCTCGCCGGGATAGAAGCCGCGGCACAGGTCGCGGGTGATCGCCTCGTCCAGGCTGGCCGGGTGCAGGCTGTAGGCGCCGGGCAGGTCGAGCACGGCGAACTCGCGGCCCGACGGCGCGCGCAGGTGGCCTTCCTTGCGCTCGACCGTCACCCCCGTGTAGTTGGCCACCTTCTGCCGGCTGCCGGTGAGCTGGTTGAACAGCGCGGTCTTGCCGCAGTTCGGATTGCCGACCAGGGCCAGGCGCAACGGCGCGGCGACGGCGTTCATGCGGCCTGCTCCGGCACCCGCACCTGCACCCGCGCCGCTTCGGTGCGGCGCAGCGCGAAGCGGGTGTAGCCGACCTGCACCAGCAGCGGCTCGCGTCCGAACGGGCCGGTCGCCACCACCGTCACCTCTTCCCCGGCGACGAAGCCGAGCTCGCGCAGGCGCCGCGAGATCGTGTCGTTGTCATGGCGGTCTTGCACGGACTCGACGATGGCGGGCTGATGCAGCGGCATATCGGACAGCGTCACAGAACGCCTTGGAGGGATAGGAATAGTTCTCAATTGTAACATGCGCCGCACTGCGTCAAGGCCCGGGGGGCCCCCGTGCTGGTTATGATGCCGGCAACTGTTATTGAAGGAGCGCGGCGCCATGCACGAGGCGGTACTGTCGATCGAGGACCGCGCCGGCGTGCGCACGCTGTGCCTGCAACGCCCGGCCCTGCACAACGCCTTCGACGCCCGCCTGATTGCCGAGCTGACCGCCGCGCTGGCCCAGGCCGGCCGCGACCCGGCCGTGCGCGTGGTGGTCCTGGCCGGGGCCGGGGCCTCCTTCTCGGCCGGTGCCGACCTGCACTGGATGCGCGGCATGGCCGCGGCCAGCGAAGCGGACAACCGCGGCGACGCCGAGGCCCTGGCCCGCCTGATGCGCACCCTGGACGAATTGCCGCGCCCCACCCTGGCCCGCGTCCATGGCGCGGCCTACGGCGGCGGCGTCGGCCTGGTCGCCTGCTGCGACATCGCCATCGGCAGCGAGCAGGCGCGCTTCGGCCTGACCGAAAGCCGCCTCGGGCTGCTGCCGGCGGTGATCTCGCCCTATGTGATCGCGGCCATCGGGCCGCGCCAGGCGCGGCGCTGGTTCGCCAGTGCCGAGACCTTCGATGCCGCCACCGCGCACGCCATCGGCCTGCTGCACGAGGTCGTGCCGGCCGAGGCGCTGGACGAGGCGCTCGCGCGCCAGGTCCGCCTGCTGCTCGGCGCCGGCCCGCAGGCCGCCGCGGCGGCCAAGTCGCTGGTGCGCGAGGTAGCCGCTCATCACGACCGCGACCGGCTCGATCGCGACAATGCCGCGCTGATCGCCCGCCTGCGGGTGTCGGCCGAAGGCCAGGAAGGGCTGAGCGCCTTCCTGGAAAAACGCGCCGCGTCCTGGGTGCCCGCCAGGGAGGCTTGAATGCGCGACCCTGCGGTGCCCGCTTCTGCCATCATCCATAGGCTGCAATGCGCATGAACCGCCACCACGGCGGCGCGCTCCGGAAAGGATCCAGGGAATGAGCGATTTCGTGCGCATCGTCGAGGTCGGTCCACGCGATGGCCTGCAGAACGAAAAAACGCAGGTGGCCACCGCCGACAAGATCGCGCTGGTCGACCGCCTGTCGGCCACCGGCCTGCGCACCATCGAGGCGACCAGCTTCGTCAGCCCGCGCTGGGTGCCGCAGCTGGCCGACGCGGCCGAGGTCTACGCCGGCATCGCGCGCCGTCCCGGCGTCGCCTATCCGGTGCTGGTGCCCAACGAACAGGGCTACGAGCGCGCCCGTGCCGCCGGGGTGACCGAGGTGGCGGTGTTCACCGCCGCCTCCGAGGCGTTCAACCGCGCCAATACCAACGCCGGCATCGACGAGTCGCTCGAACGCTTCCGGCCGATCCTGGCGCGTGCCGCGCAGGACGGGGTCAAGGTCCGCGGCTATGTCTCCACCGTGCTCGGCTGCCCCTACCAGGGTGAAGTGGCGGTAGCCGCGGTGGTCGACGTGGCGCGCCGGCTGCACGCACTGGGCTGCTACGAAATCTCGCTGGGCGACACCATCGGCGTCGGCACGCCGACCAAGGCGCGGCAGATGCTGGCCGCCGTCGCCGGCGAGGTGCCGATGGCGGCATTGGCCGTGCATTTCCACGACACCTACGGCCAGGCGCTGGCGAACATCGCCGCCTGCCTCGAACAAGGCGTGCGCGTGGTCGACAGCGCCGTCTCCGGCGCCGGCGGCTGCCCTTATGCCCGCGGCGCCAGCGGCAATGTCGCCAGCGAGGATGTGGTGTATATGCTGCACGGCATGGGCATCGACACCGGCATCGACCTGCAGGCGCTGGCGGCCACCGGCCGCTGGCTGGCGGGCCTGCTCGGCCGCGAAACCGGCAGCAAGGCCGGCCGGGCGCTGGCGGCCTCATGAGCGCCGACGCCGATCCCGCCGCCAGTCCGCCTGGCGCCCACACCGTGCCGGAAGCCACGCTGGCCGCGATCGAGCGTTTTCTCGCAGCGCATCCGGACGACCCGGCCGCGCCCCTGCTCGCCGACTGCGCGCAGGCGCTGCATTCCTCGCACATGCGCTATATCGCGCTGTTCGATGCGGTGCCCGACCCGGTCAGCATCCTCAGCGAAACCGGCATCGTGCTCGACCTCAACAAGGCCGGCGTCACCGCCTACCAGCGCCCGCGCGAAGCGATCGTCGGCCAGCCCATCGAGACCCTCAACCCGGACCTGCCGCGTGACCACCTCGACCCGGTGTGGGAAACCCTCAAGCGCGGCGAGACCTACGTCATCGAAGTCACCAACATGCGCGGCGATGGCAGCCGCTTTCCGGTGGAAGTGCACTCGGCCGGCTTCCAGCTCGACGGCAAGCCGTGCATCGTGGCGGTGGCGCGCGACCTCAGCGGCCGCTGGCAGGCCGAGTCGCGCTACCGCCTGCTGATGGAATCCATCGACAAGGGCGTGGTGCTGTTCGACCGCGAGCGCCGCGTCGTCTCGGCCAACCCGGCCGCGCACCGCATCCTCGGCATCGCCGGCAACGAAGCCCTCGGCGACCTGCTGCAGCCGGACGACTGGGTCATCGTCGACCAGCACGGCCGCCACCTGCCGCGCGAGCAATGGCCGATGACCCGCGCCTTCGTCGAAGGCCAGATCATCGCCAGCACCACCATGGGCCTGTACAACCGCCCGCACGGCCGCATGATCTGGATCTCGGTGACCTCCGTGCCGGTGTTCTCCAGCGGCCGCGACCAGCCCGACCACGCTTTCGCGCTGTTCTCCGACATCACCGAACTCAAGCGCGACAACGCCATCTTCGACCGCGCGCAGTCGCTGGCGCACATCGGCGGCTGGGAATGGAACCGCAGCCAGCAGCGCCTGTACCTGACCGAAGAGTCGGTGCGCATCATCGGCCAGGCCGAGCCGCCGCAGACCATGACCCAGCTGCTGGCCTGCCTGCGCGGCGAGGATCAGTCGCGGCTGGAGTCGGCGCTGATCGACGCGGTCGCGCGCCAGTCCGGCTTCGAGCTCGAGTTGCAGGGCCAGCGCGGCGACGGCCATTCGTTCTGGATCCGCATGATCGGCGAGGTGGAAAGCGGCGACCTCGCCTCCACCCGCATCGCCGGCACCCTGCAGGACATCACCGAGCGCAAGCAGACCGAAGAGACGCTGCGGATCCAGGCGCGCACCGACCCGCTCACCGGCATCATGAACCGCGACGCCGCGCTCAGCGACCTGGGTGCGCGCCTGTCCAACCCGACCCATTCGAAGGTCGCGGTGCTGTACATCGACCTGGACCGCTTCAAGACCATCAACGACGTGCTCGGCCACAACGCCGGCGACGAATTGCTGATCGAGGCGACGCAGCGCATTTCCCGCGCCGTGGGCACCGAGGGCCTGATCGCACGCTTCGGCGGCGATGAATTCCTGGTGGTCTGCGACACCCGCGACCTGCCCGACCAGCCCGAGCGGCTGGCGCAGGCGATCACCCGCCAGTTCGCCCCGCCATTCCGTTTCGGCAAGGATGAGTTCTCGGTCACCGCCAGTATCGGCATCGCGCGCGCCCCGCAGGACGGCACCCGGCCGCAGCAGCTGATCCAGAACGCGGACATGGCCATGTACGACTGCAAGCGCCGCACCCGCAACGGCTGGCAGGTGTTCAGCCCGGAACTGGCGCGCGCCCAGCAGGACCGCCTGCAGATCGAGACGCAACTGCGCAAGGCCGCCGACCAGGAAGAATTCCGCCTGGTCTACCAGCCGCAGGTCGACCTGCGCCACGGCCGCGTGGTCGCCGCCGAAGCCTTGATCCGCTGGCAGAACCACCAACTGGGCGAATTGCGGCCGGACCTGTTCATCGGCCACGCCGAGAGCACCGGCGACATCGTGCGGATCGGCCGCTGGGTGATGCGCGAAGCCTGCCGCCAGGTACGCGAATGGATGGACCAGGGCCTGGGCGTAGTGCGCGTGGCGATCAACGTCTCCTACCGCCAGTTCATCGGCGAAGACCTGGCCGAGCAGGTGCGCGAAGCGCTGGCCGAATTCGAACTGCCCGGCTCGGCGCTGGAACTGGAATTCACTGAGCGCGTGCTGATCGAGGATGCCCCTTCGACCCTGCAGACCTTCGCCAACCTGCGCGACATGGGCGTGGTGCTGACCATCGACGATTTCGGCGAAGGCTACAGCGCCTTGAACTACCTGCGCCGGCTGCCGATCCACGGGCTGAAGCTGAGCCAGCTGTTCGTCGAAGGCGTGCCGAACAATCGTTCCGACGTGGCGGTGTGCGAAGCGGTCTGCGGGATCGCGCGCAGCCTGGGCCTGGGGCTGGTCGCCGAGGGCGTGGAATCGGAAGCGCAGCGGCAGTTCCTGCTCAAGCTCGGCGTGCCGGTCGGCCAGGGCTTCCTGTTCGCACCGGGCCTGCCGCCGGACGAATTCGCCCGGCGCCTGGAAGACCTGCAACTGCCGCAGCTCACCTCCTGACGCTGCGCAGCACGGGGCCGGCGGGCCTTTCGGCTAGAATCGCAGCTTCTTTGTCCGCGGATATTCCATCCATGCAGTCCGAAACCGTACGCGCGATCGTCACCGGCGGCGTCTCCGGCCTGGGCCTGTCCGTGGCCCGGCGGCTGGTGGCCGACGGCGGCCGCGTGGCCCTGTTCGACGTCAACGACGACAAGGCGGCCGCGGCGATCGACGCGCTCGGCGCCGCGAACGCGCGCTATTTCCGCACCGACGTCACCGACGAAGCCCAGGTCACCGCGAACGTGGCCGCGGCCGCGGCCTTCCTCGGCGGCCTCACCGTGCTGGTGAACTGCGCCGGCATCCTCGGCGCCGGGCGCGTGCTCGGCAAGGAAGCGCCGATGCCGCTGGCGACCTTCCGCGGCACGGTGATGGTCAACCTGGTCGGCAGCTTCAACGTGGCCAAGGCCGCAGCCGACGTGATGCAGCACAATGCAGCGGGCGCCGACGGCGAACGTGGCGTGATCGTCAACACCGCCTCGGTCGCGGCCTTCGAAGGCCAGATCGGCCAGGCCGCGTACTCAGCCTCCAAGGGCGGCGTGGTCGGCATGACCTTGCCGATGGCGCGCGAACTGTCGCGCTTCGGCATCCGCGTGATGACGATCGCACCGGGCATCTTCTGGACGCCGATGGTCGATGGCATGAGCGAGGCGGTGCAGCAGTCGCTGTCGGCGTCGATCCCCTTCCCCTCCCGCCTCGGCCAGCCGGACGAATTCGCCGATACGGTGGCCTTCATCCTGCGCAACCGCTATCTCAACGGCGAGACGATTCGCCTGGATGGGGCGGTGCGGTTGGCGGCTAGGTGATTTTTTCGGGACTCGGGACTCGGGACTCGAAAAGCAAAGACCGGAGCGAAGCTTTTGCTTCTTGCTTTTCGAGTCCCGAGTCCCGAGTCCCGAGTCCCGCCCCCCAACCACCCACATAAACTCCCAGCCCTCATGAAAGCCAACGACATAAAAAAAGGTAACGTCGTCGAATACAACAACGGCGTGTACCAGATCCGCGACATCGAGCGCAGTTCGCCGCAGGGCCGTGGCGGCAACGTGCGTTTCCGTTTCATCATGTACAGCGTGCCGGGCGGGGCGAAACTGGACGCCAGTTTCGATGCGGACGACAACCTGACCGAGGTGGAGTTGCTGCGCCGGCAGTCGACGTTCTCGTACAAGGATGGCGAGGCGTTCGTGTTCCTGGATGATGAGGATTACACGCCTTATATGCTGGATGCGGAGGTGATCGGCGATGATGCCGGGTATATCACCGAGGGGTTGACTGGCCTGTATGTGCAGGTGATCGATGAGCAGCCGGTGGCGCTGCAGTTGCCGCAGCATGTGACGCTGGAAGTGGTGGAGACGCCGCCGGAGCTCAAGGGGGGGACTGCTACGAAGCGGCCCAAGCCGGCGAAGCTCAATACGGGCATCGAGATCATGGTGCCGGAGTACATCACCAATGGGGAGCGGATTTTGGTGAATACCACTACTGGGGAGTTTGGTGGGCGGGCTGATTAGTTGGTGCTTTTGGCTTATTAGTTGATGTTTGGTTGCTACGTGCGGCGTCCGGGGGCAGGTCCTTGCCCCGGGGCGTTGGGCCACGTGCTGTGACTTTTCCCCGGCCGTTGCGACGGCCTCATTCCCCTGATCACGGAGCCTAACCGGGGCGCGCCCCGCATGGATGCAGTACTTGGCGTCCCCCGGGCAAGGGCCCGGCCCCGAACGCCGCACGTAAAACCAAAGAGTCCGCGCTCCACGCAATCAGCTTGCAAGCACCTACCTAGCCAACTCCCGCAAACGCCGCTGTAACTGCAACAGGTTCTGATCGACGTACTGCCACTCCACTTGCTGCCGGTCCGGCAACGCTTGCCGCGCCGCCGCCCGCAACGCCGGCCAACCCTCCGCCAACCGCTCATTGCGCGCAACCAATCGCCGCTCGACCACCTCGCGTTCGGCCGCCTGCGGCAGCCCGTAACCCGCCACACCCTCCAGCAGCGCAGCCGGCCGCGCCAGCACACCGGCGTCGCTCAACAGCTCCCGCACCTGGCCCCTCGCCTCCTCCGCCTGCCCATCGCGCCGCGCCAGGCGTCGCTTGAGCCAATCGCGCGCCGACATCTCCTGGCGCCGCTGTGCAGCTTGCTCCAGCAACAGCAGCGCGGCAGTGGCGCGCAGGTCGGCGCGCTCTATCCACGGTGCGCGCACCGCCGCCGGCAGATCGATCCAGGCCTGCGCAGTGCCGGCGGGTAACGGCAAGTGTTCGCTTGCGACCTGGAACATGCGGTCGTAACGCGCGGCCGCCGAGGCGAAGTAGTAGCCCTGGGCCTGCGCAGTGGCGGTGTCCTTCAGCACGCTGCCGTCAGCCACACCGGTCCGTTCGAGGGCCGCAAGCAGGCCGCTCGGCGTGATGCCCCGCCAGCGGCTGCGCGCTTCGATGCGCGGGTCGGCATCGCGCAGCAGCTTCCAGGTTTCCACGGCGCAGTTGTTGCTGATGAAGGCGTAGCGGCCGTCGTAACTCCAATGCAGGCGCGCGGCGCGTTCGAGTATGGCGTCGATCCCCTGCCGGTCCAGGGCCAATGGCACCGAGGCCAATGCGCGCAGCTGCACCTGGGTGTAGTCGTCGATCACTTGTTCCAGCGGCAGCACGTAGAGCCGCGACGGATAGCCGCCGGTGAGGCCGCGCCAGCTGGATATCTGCACGTCGTCGACGAAGGCGCGGAACGAGAGCACGCGCTGGTAGGCCAAATCGAGGCGGCAGTCGGGACCGGGGGTGCGGCCGGGCGCGCAGATGACCAGGCGCAGCATGGCGTGGCCCCAGCGGCTCATGGGTTCGTCGTTGCCTTCGGCGAAGAGGTAGTCGATGGCATAGACGCGCGCGGGGTCGAGGTCGAGCCAGCCGGTCTGGCCCTCGCTGCCCTCGCCCTGCAGCAGGGGCACGCCGCTACCGCAGTCCGCGCGCGGGCCGGGCGCCGGTCCCAACCGCGCCGCGAACCACGCCGCGAGCGCGGGGCGCCGGCAGGCGTAGTCGCGGTCGAGGACGAAGTGTTCGAGGTTGACCGCGACGAACTCGCGCGGGTCGGTGAGTTCGTAGGGGTCGGGGCTGCGGTCGACCAGGGCGTTGTCGCCACGTCCGGGCCAGAGGCGATGGCGGGGCCAGCCGGCGAGGTCGCGCAGGCGCGCGTCGCGCGACAGGCCGCCATGCGCGCCGCGATCGAGCAGGTGCGCCAGTTCGTGGATCAGGGTAGCCAGGGCCAGCCGCGCGGCGGGATCCTGTTCGGGATCGACCCGCGGATCGGTCCAGGCGGCCAGCAGGGCGTGGTCCATCCGCAGCTGCGTGCCGAAGGCGCGGCCGGCGACGTGTGGCGGCAGGTCGTCCCGCCATTCGATCGCGGGCGGCGCCGGCAAGGCAGTCCGCCATGTCGCCGGAAGACGGGCATAGGCCGCGTCCACCAGGCGTTGCGCGGCGGCCGCTTCCGCGGGGTCGAGGCGGACTGGCGCGGACGCCGCGGCGGCGGGAACGAACGCCGCGGCGGCCAGGACCCAGGCCAGCCATAGGCAGGCACGTCCGCGCGGGCGCGGCGCGCTGCCCGGGGCGGTCACAGCGCGAGGATGCGCCGCGCCAGGGCCAGGTCGTCGGCGGGGACCGATGCGCTGTCGCGTGCGCGCAGCTGGCGCAGGGCCGCTTGCAGGCGCGCGCTGCGCAGTTGGCCGTCGCTGGCAACGAAGGCGGCCGCGTCGTCGCGCGCGGCCAGCAGCACCTTGTCATCGCCGGAGGTGCTGCCGGACGAGGCGGAAGAGCCCGCCGACGAGGCGCCGGCCGAGGTGCCGGCGAAACTGCTGGCCAGCGCGGTGGCCGGCAGGACGAACAAGGCGCAGAGCAAAAGCGGTCGGATCATGATGCGGCGTAAGGATGCGGTTGCGGTGCAACGGGAAGGCAAGATTACCCGGGCGGCGCTCAGGCGTCGAACAGCTTGCCCGGGTTCAGCAGCCCATTGGGGTCGAACACGCGCTTGACGCCGCGCATCAGCGCGATCTCTTGCGAGCTGCGCGTACCGTCCAGATAGGGCTTCTTGACCAGGCCGATGCCGTGTTCGGCGGAAATGCTGCCGCCGAATTCGGCCAGGACCTGCGCCAGAACTTTCGTCACGTTCTCGCACGCAGTGATGAATTCGGCATCGCCGTAGCCATCGGGCTTGAGCACGTTGATGTGCAGGTTGCCATCGCCGATGTGGCCGAACCACACCACCTCGAAATCCGGATAGGCCTCGCCGAGCAGCGCCTGGGTCCGCGCCAGGAACGCCGGCATCGCCGAAATCCGCACGGATACGTCGTTCTTGTACGGCGTGTAGCGCGCCACGCTCTCGGTGATGCCCTCGCGCAGCCGCCACAGCTGCTGCGCCTGGGCCTCGCTCTGGCTGATCACGCCGTCGAGCACCCAGCCCTGTTCCATGCAGTCCTCGAACGCGGCCAGGGCGGCGGCTTCCTGGGCCTCGTCGCCGGCGGCGTATTCGGTCACCACGTAGAACGGATGGACCTGCTCGAACGGCGCCTGCGCGCCATGCGCCAGCACGTGGCCCAGCGCGCGGTCGGTGAAGAATTCGAAGGCTTCCAGGCGCAGGCGCTGGCGGAACGCGGCGAACACCTGCATCAGCACTTCGAACGAGGGCAGCGCCAGCAGCATCACGTTGGCCGGCGGCGGCGGGTCGGTCAGGCGCAGGGTCGCTTCGACGACGATGCCGAGCGTGCCTTCGGAGGCGATCAGCAGCTGGCGGAAGTCGTAGCCGCTGGAGTTCTTGATCAGGCCGCGGTTGAGGTCGAGCACCTCGCCGCTGCCGGTGACCACCTTGAGCCCGGCGATCCATTCGCGGGTGTTGCCGTAGCGGATCACCCGGATGCCGCCGGCATTGGTGGCGATGTTGCCGCCGATGGTGCACGAACCGCGCGCGGCGAAATCCACCGGGTAGACCAGGCCGTGCTCGCGCGCGGCGTTGTGCACCGCCTCCAGCGCCATGCCGGCCTGCACGCTGAGCGTGCGGTCGACCGCGTCGAAGGCCAGCGTCTGGTTCATCCGCTCCAGGCTGACCACCAGTTCGCCCTGGGCCGCCACCGCGCCGCCGGACAGGCCGGTGCGTCCGCCCGAGGGCACCAGCGCCACCCCTTCCGCATTGGCCCAGCGCACGATGGCCTGCACTTCCTCCACCGAGGCCGGCAAGGCGATGGCCAGCGGCGCCGGCGTCCAGCGCCGGGTCCAGTCGCGGCCGTAATGTTCCAGGTCGGCCGGATCGGTTTTCAGGCGCAGGCCATGGACGGCACGTTCGAGCGAGGCGATGCGGGGGTCGGTCATGGGGCGGGTGCGCGGAGGAAGCGTGACAGCGTGCCAGCGCCGCGCCAGCGCGTCCAGCCGCGTGCGGGCGCGCCGCGAGTGCGGCCATGGATTCAGCTGAAACCATCGCGGGGACAATGGCTTGCACGTTGCCGCGGCGCAGCAAGGCGGTCTGCGCTCTGGCATAGTGACCGCCCGCCTCCGCGCTCAACCTCGTTTGCCATGTCGCCGAAGAAGACCTCGTTTCCGAAGCAGGACATCCGCGTCCTGCTGCTCGAAGGCCTCAGCCAGACCGCCGTCGATACGTTCCGCGCGGCCGGCTATTCGCAGATCGAGCTGCACGCCAAATCGCTGCCGGAAGACGAGTTGAAGGCGCGCATCGCCGAGGCGCACATCGTCGGCATCCGCTCGCGCACCCATCTCAGCGCCGAAGTGCTGGCCGAGGCCAAGCGCCTGATCGCGATCGGCTGCTTCTGCATCGGCACCAACCAGGTCGACCTGGACGCGGCCGAGCTGGCCGGCATCCCGGTGTTCAACGCGCCGTATTCCAATACCCGCAGCGTGGCCGAACTGGTGATCGCCGAGGCCATCCTGCTGCTGCGCGGCATCCCGCAGAAGAACGCCGAGTGCCACCGCGGCGGCTGGTCGAAGTCGGCCGCCGGCAGCCACGAAACGCGCGGCAAGACGCTGGGCATCATCGGCTATGGCCACATCGGCACCCAGGTCGGCGTGCTGGCCGAGGCCTTCGGCATGCAGGTGCTGTTCCACGATATCGAAGCCAAGCTCTCGCTCGGCAACGCCCGCGCGGCCACCGACCTGGACGAGTTGCTGAAGCAGTCCGACGTGGTCACCCTGCACGTGCCCGAGACCCCGGCGACGAAGAACATGTTCGGTGCGGCGCAGATCGCCAGGATGAAACCGGGCGCGCACCTGATCAACGCCTCGCGCGGCACGGTGATCGACATCGACGCCCTCGACGCGGCGCTGCGCGAGGGCCACCTCGGCGGCGCGGCGGTGGACGTGTTCCCGGTCGAGCCCAAGGGCAATGGCGAGGCCTTCGTCTCGCCGCTGACCGCGCACGACAACGTCATCCTGACCCCGCACGTCGGCGGCAGCACGCTCGAGGCGCAGGACAACATCGGCATCGAGGTCGCGGCCAAGCTGGTGCGCTACAGCGACAACGGCAGCACCCTGTCGGCGGTCAACTTCCCCGAAGCCACCCTGCCCGAGCATGCCGAGAGCCTGCGTCTGCTGCACATCCACCGCAACGTGCCGGGCGTGCTGTCGCAGATCAACGAGCTGTTCTCGCGCCACAACGTCAACATCGACGGCCAGTTCCTACGCACCGACGCCAAGGTCGGCTACGTGGTGATCGACATCAGCGCCGACGAGGCGCAGGCGGCGGCGATCAAGGACGAGCTGGCGCGGATTCCGGGGACGCTGCGGACACGCATCCTGTATTGATCGGCGAATTCCACGATCGCCGTCATGTGGGTGAATGCACTGACGGTACCGCGTGGAGCTGGCTGGGTGCACTGTGGGAGCGGCTTCAGCCGCGACCGTGATCCGACAGCTCGCGACTCCGCTCGTCGGGGCTGAAGCCCCTCCTACAATTTCTCCAGCGGGCCTCGCGCGGGGCCGGCTGGGTGCACTGTAGGAGCGGCTTCAGCCGCGACTGCCATCTGACAGAGCGCGACTCCGCTCGTCGGGGCTGAAGCCCCTCCCACAATTTCTCCAGCAGGCCTCGCGCGGGGCCGGCTGGGTGCACTGTAGGAGCGGCTTCAGCCGCGACCGCCATCTGACAGTTCGCGACTCCGCTCGTCGGGGCTGAAGCCCCTCCCACAATTTCTCCAGCGGGCCTCGCGCAGAACCGGCTGGGTGCACTGTAGGAGCGGCTTCAGCCGCGACCGCCATCTGACAGCTCGCGACTCCGCTCGTCAGTGCTGCAGCCCCTCCCACAACGCTCCGATGCAGTTTCGCCCTTGGCGGCACCCTCGAGGCAGGACCAGACTTTCCTGCCACCCACCGAGCACCCGCTCATGATCCGCCATCACCTCCAATCTTTGCTGCTCGTCACCACCCTGTTGCCAGTCTCCGCGCTGGCGCAGTACGTCGGCCCCGGGCCCGCAGTCGAAACGACGGCCGCCGCCACCGTCCGCGCAACGGACGACACCCAGGTGCAGTTGGAAGGCAAACTGGAGCGGCAGCTGCGCCCAGGGGTGTTCGAGTTCCGTGACGAGACCGGGACCGTCGAGGTCGAAATCGATGCCAAGGATTTCCCGCCCCAGCCGATCACCGCCGACACCCGCGTCCGCCTGCTCGGCGAAGTCGACCGCGACTGGAACCGGGTCAGCGTGGATGTGGATCGCCTGCAGGTGCTCTGAGCGCGGCCAGCCATTTGCCGGCCATGCGCCGCATGGAGTCGTCCGACTGCGGGTCGCTCGCCAGTTGCGCGATCTCGCGCCAGGCCAGCGCCAGCGATTCTTCGCTGACCACGAACGCCTCGCCGGCCCCGGCCCGCACCACGTAGCGGGCGTCGTAATGCCAGTGACCGGGCACCTCGCCGCGCTCGGGGATCCAGTGCCGGTCCAGGTCGAACAGCACGCCGTTCTCCAACACCAGGCCGGTCAGCCCCGACTCTTCCTCGGCCTCCTTCAGCGCGACCTGGGCTAGGTCGCCGTCGCCGTCGGCGTGCCCGCCCAGTTGCAGCCAGCGGTCCAGCTTGCGGTGGTGGGTCAGCAGCACGCGCTGGCCATCCGCGCTCACCAGCCAGGCCGAGCCGGTGAAGTGGCCGGCCAGACGCCCGCGCACGAACGGGTCGGCGGGATCGTCCAGCAAGGTGAGGAATTCAGCCGCGACGTCCGCTTCCAGGGGCCAGCGCCGGGCGTATTGGGTCAATTGCAGGCGTAGAGTCGGGGAAGCGCTCGTCGTCATGTAGGAATTGGGGCAAAAAAGATTCGGCATTATCGCCAACCCATGTTGCAGCGCGCTTGTGGTCTGCCTTCAGCTTTGGCTAAGGTACGGGCCACCTCCGGTCTTCACCGGACCTCCACGCCCATCGGGCCTGGCCCTCCGGCCAAGCCCCGGCCTCCATTTCCCGGAAAGCGAGCGCATGCTGAAGTCACTGTTGAGGGTCAAACCGGTCGAACCCGCCGGCCATGTCGATGCGGGGGAGCCTTTCGAGGGCAGCCTCGAGGGCGAGGCCACCCTCCAGCGCACGCTCACCGCCAAGCACCTGGTCATGCTGGGCATCGGCGCGGTGATCGGCGCGGGCATCTTTGTGATGACTGGGCAGGCGGCGGCAGGCCATGCCGGCCCGGCGGTGGTGCTGTCCTTCGTGTTCGCTGGCGTGGCCTGCGCACTCGCCGGCCTGTGCTACGCCGAGTTCGCGGCGATGATGCCGGTCTCCGGCAGCGCCTATTCGTATTCCTACGCCACCCTGGGCGAAGGCATGGCCTGGTTCATCGGCTGGTGCCTGGTGCTGGAGTACCTGTTCGCCGGTTCCAGCGTGGCGGTCGGCTGGTCGGCGTACCTGATCAGCTTCATCACCAGCACCCTGGGCCTGCCCTTCCCGGCCGAACTGGCCAATGCGCCGTTGGCGTGGACAGGCCATGCCTTCGTCGCCTCCGGCGCGATCGTCAACCTGCCCGCGGTGCTGATCGTCGCGGCGGTCAGCGGCCTGTGCTACGTCGGCATCACCCAGTCGGCCTTCGTCAACTCGATCGTGGTGGCGATCAAGATCATCGTGATCTGCCTGTTCGTCGGCTTCGGCGTCTCCTACATCAATCCTGAGAACTGGCACCCCTTCATTCCGGAAAACACCGGGCCCGGCGTGTTCGGCTGGAGCGGCATCTTCCGCGCCGCCTCGATCGTGTTCTTCGCCTACATCGGCTTCGACGCGGTCTCCACCTCGGCCGGCGAGACCAAGGACCCGCAGAAAAACATGCCGATCGGCATCCTCGGTTCGCTGGCGGTCTGCACCATCATCTACATCATCGTCTGCGCCGTGCTGACCGGCCTGCTGCCGTATACCGAGCTGGGCACGGCCAAGCCGGTGGCCACGGCGCTGGAACACTATCCGCAACTGGCCTGGCTGAAGACCGCGGTGGAGATCGGCGCCATTGCCGGCCTGTCCTCGGTGGTGCTGGTGATGCTGATGGCGCAGCCGCGCATCTTCTACACCATGTCGCGCGATGGCTTGCTGCCGAAGATCTTCGGCCGGGTGCATCCGAAGTTCCATACGCCGTACGTCGGCACGATCCTGGTGGGCGTGGTCGCCGCTTCGCTGGCCGGCCTGGTGCCGTTGAACGTGCTGGGCGAACTGGTGTCGATGGGTACCCTGCTCGCCTTCGCCACCGTCTGCGTCGGCGTGCTGGTGCTGCGCTATACCCGTCCGGAGCTGGCGCGTCCGTTCCGCGTGCCGGTGGTGTGGCTGGTGTGCCCGCTCGGCGCGCTGTTCTGCCTGTTCCTGTTCTTGCAGGCGTTCCGCGAACACTGGAAAGTCTTCGTCGGCTGGACCCTGATCGGCCTGTGCATCTACTTCTTCTACGGCATGCGCAACAGCCGCCTGGCCCAGAAAGCCTGACCCCACCCGAAGCCGGCGCCCGCGCCGGCTTCGCCGTCCTGTTCGCCGCCCCCACCGGAAGCTCTCCTTACATGCTCAAGCAACTCTGGGCCACCAAGCATCCCCATGCCAGCCACGCCGACGCCGGCGGCCTGGGCCTGACCCGCGCACTCGGCCCGTGGGGCCTGACCGCGCTGGGCATCGGCGCGGTCATCGGCGGCGGCATCTTCGTCATCACCGGCACCGCGGCAGCCAACCATGCCGGCCCGGCGATCATGCTGTCGTTCCTGCTCGCGGCGATCTGCTGCGCGTTCTGCGCCATGGCCTACGCCGAATTCGCGGCGATGGTGCCGGTCTCCGGCAGCGCCTACACCTACACCTACGCCACCTTCGGCGAGCTGGCGGCCTGGTTCATCGGCTGGATGCTGGTGCTCGAATACGGCGTCTCGGCCTCGGCCGTGGCGGTGAGCTGGACCGGCTATTTCCTCAGCCTGTTGCAGCACTTCGGCCTCAGCCTGCCGGCGGCGCTGACCAACTCGCCGCTGGACGCGCAGCTGCGCCCCACCGGGGCGATCGCCAACCTGCCGGCGGCCGGCATCACCCTGCTGTTGACCTGGCTGTGCTACGTCGGCATCCGCAAGTCCTCGGCGATGAACATGGCGATGGTGCTGCTCAAGAGCGGCCTGATCGTGCTGGTGATCGTGGTCGGCTGGAAGTATGTGGACCCGGCCAACTGGCATCCCTTCATTCCGGCCAACGAAGGTCCCGGCCGGTTCGGCTGGGACGGCGTGCTGCGCGGCGCCTCGATGGTGTTCTTCGCCTATATCGGTTTCGAGGCGGTATCGGTGGCGGCGCAGGAATCGCACCGGCCGCAGCGCGACATGCCGATCGGCATGCTGCTGTCGCTGGTGATCTGCACGGTGCTGTACATCGCCATGGCCGCGGTGATGACCGGCCTGGTGCCCTACACCCTGCTCGGCACCGACGAGCCGGTGGTCACCGCCGTGGCCGCGCATCCGGAGCTGGGGTGGTTGCGCCTGGTGGTGGAAGTGGGCGCGCTGATCGGGCTGTCGTCGGTGGTGCTGGTGATGATCATCGGCCAGCCGCGCATCTTCATGATCATGGCGCGCGACGGCCTGCTGCCCGAGGTCTTCACCCGCATCCACCCGAAGTACCGCACCCCGCACATCAACACCGTGATCACCGGCGTCGGCATCGCGCTGCTGGCGGCGTTGTTCCCGCTGGACGTGCTGGGCGAGCTGACCTCGATGGGCACGCTGATCGCGTTTGCCGCCGTCTGCGCCGGCGTGCTGATCCTGCGCCGCACCCAGCCCGACCTGCCGCGGCCCTTCCGCATGCCGGCGGCCTGGTTGATCTGCAGTCTCGGCGTCCTGAGCTGCCTGGTGCTGTTGTCGCGGATGACCGCGCACAACTGGATGCTGATGGCGTTCTGGACCCTGGGCGGGTTCGGGATCTACTTTACTTATGGGTTCCGGCATAGCCGCCTACGGGGATAGGCACATCCCGCCTCGCGGCCTGCGCCCTTGACACAAGGGGGCTCTCCCCCAGAGCGCATCCTGGGCGCGGACGCATCGCGCGGTTGCCGCTGGCTCCCCTGTCGCGGTGAAAGCCATAGAATGTGGGCATGAACCAACCCTCCGTCCCCTACAGCACCGCGCGCCTGCACGAGCTGGCGCAGCTGCTGATCGGCAACGTCCGCGAACTGGCCCAGTCGGGCTGGACGCCGGCCACCAGCAGCAACTTTTCCCATCGCCTGGACGACCAGCACGCGGCCATCACCGTGTCCGGGCGCGACAAGGGCCGCCTGGTCGAAGACGACATCATGGTGGTCGATTTCGACGGCCGCCCGGTCGGCCGCCAGTTGCGGCCCTCGGCCGAAACCCTGCTGCACACGCAGCTATACCGCCGCTACCCGGAAATCGGCTGCGTGCTGCACACGCACTCGCCGGTGCAGACCGTCGCTTCGCGCCTGTATGCCGGCCAGGGCCATATCCGCCTGGAAGGCTATGAGCTGCTCAAGGCCTTCGAGGGCAACCGCACCCACGAGATGGCCATCGAGGTGCCGGTATTCGCCAACACACAGGACATGGACGTGCTGGCCGCCCAGGTCGATGCCCTGCTGGACAAACAGGGGATGTGGGGGTATCTCATCGATGGACATGGGCTGTACGCCTGGGGCCGCAACATGGCCGAGGCGCGCCGCCACCTGGAGGCCTTCGAGTTCCTCTTCCACTGCGAGCTCGAGCTGCGCAAGCTGCGCGGCCCGGGCTGATTCCCTCCCCTCTCTCACGCCGCCGCCATGAGCAGACTCCGCATCTACGCCGACACCGCCCCCGACACCCCGCTCTTCGACAGCCAGGACGGCGAAGCCATCGCCGCCGAGCTGAAAAAGATCAACGTGGCCTTCGAGCGCTGGCACGCCAACCAGGCGATCGCCCCCGGCGCCGCCCCTGAGCAGGTGATGGACGCCTATCGCGCCGACATCGACCGTCTCGTCGCCCAGCACGGCTTCAAGACCGTGGACGTGGTCTCGATCGCCCCGGACAACCCCAAGCGCGAGGAAATGCGCGCCAAGTTCCTCGACGAGCACTTCCACAAGGAAGACGAGGTGCGCTTCTTCGTCGCTGGCTCGGGCATGTTCACCCTGCACGTGGACGACAAGGTCTACGAGGTGGAATGCGTGAAGGACGACCTGATCGCCGTGCCCGATGGCACCAGGCACTGGTTCGACATGGGCGCCGAGCCGTACTTCGTGGCGATCCGCTTTTTCACCGAACCCGATGGCTGGGTCGGGCACTTCACCGGCACTGAAATCGCACGACAGTTCCCCCGCTACCAACCCGAAAGAAAGGCGAGCTGACGATGACCCAACCGCAGGCGATCCTCACCGATATCGAAGGCACCACCAGCAGCATCTCGTTCGTGAAGGACGTGCTGTTTCCCTATGCGCGGCGCGAACTGCCCAAGTTCGTGCGCGAGCACGGCGGCCACCCGCAGGTGCGGCACTGGCTCAACCAGGTGGCCGACGAAATCGGCGAGGAAGCGGACGACGACACGCTGGTCGTCACGCTGCAGCGCTGGATCGACGAAGACCGCAAGACCACCGCGCTCAAGGCGCTGGAAGGCATGATCTGGGAAGCCGGCTACCGCGATGCCGACTTCACCGCCCACATCTATCCCGATGCCGCGCAGCGGTTGCGTGCCTGGCACGATGCGGGCATCCCGCTGTACGTGTACTCCTCCGGCTCGGTGCCGGCGCAGAAGCTGTTCTTCGCCCACAGCGACGCGGGCGACCTGACCGGGCTGATTTCCGGCTGGTTCGATACCCAGATCGGCGGCAAGCGCGAGAGCAACAGCTATCGCAAGATTGCCGAGCGCATCGGCCTGCCGGCGCCGCAGATCCTGTTCCTGTCCGATGTGGTCGAGGAACTGGACGCGGCCGGGCGCGCGGGCATGCATACCGCCCTGCTCGACCGCCTGCCCGACTACCCGACCCCGCGCAGCGGCCTGGAAGTGGGCAAGCACCAGCGCGTGGAAGCCTTCGACCAGATCGTCTTCGACTGAGCCGCCACGCCGGTGTCCCGCGCGGATACCGGCGCCTGCCCGTCGCGCCCCATGCACCCGTTGCCGCTCCGCCGCCGCCTCCTGTTCGCGCTGCTCGCGTTGTTGCCGGCCTTCGCGCTGACCGGCGCGGCTTCGCCGCCCCCCGCCGCGGCGCCCGAACCAGCCACCGCGCCGCCTGATCCCTTGGACCAGGCCCAGCTGGCGCAGGCCCTGGCCGCATTGCGGCCGCAGCGGCCCGGGGTCAGCGACCTCTACGTGCTCGGCTTTGCCGGCGACGCCAGCGACCCGGTGTTCCGCAACGAAGTGCTGTACCTGCGGCAGATGTTCAGCCGCCGCTTCGACACTCCCGGCCACGCCGTGGCGCTGGTCAACGCGCCGGACAACCTCGACGCGCACCGCTACGCGCCGATGGCGACCTACGACAACCTCTACGACAGCCTGGCGCGGATCGGCGCGCTGATGGATCGCGACGAGGACATCCTGCTGCTGTTCGCCTCCACCCACGGCACCGAGGACCACACGCTGTACGTAGATGCCGGGCCTGATGGCTACGACTACATCACCCCCGAAGACCTGCGCCAGGCCTTGGACGATGCCGGCATCGTCCACCGGGTGATCGTGCTGTCGGCCTGCTACTCGGGCGGTTTCATCCCGCGCCTGCGCTCGGCCGACACCCTGGTGATCACCGCCGCGCGTGCCGACCGGCCCTCGTTCGGCTGCGGCAACACTTCCAACGCCACCTATTTCGGCCAGGCCTGGCTGGTCGATGCGATGAACCAGACCGATGATTTCGTCGCCGGCTACCGGCTGGCGACCGCGGCGATCACCTCGCGCGAGCGCAGCGAGGGCGAACTACCCTCGCTGCCGCAGATCTCGCAGGGCAAGCGCATCGGCGCGGCCCTGGCGCACTGGCGCGCCGGGCTGCAGGTCGGGCCGGCGGTGCCTTACCCGTTTCCGCCAGTGGCGCCGATGGCGCCGGGCGAAGACAGCGCCGCCAGCGCAGGGCCCGCTCGATGAGAGGGATTCGCATTTCGTCATGGCGTCGGGCGAGTCATTAGACTTCCCCCACCGCGCCAGCCATCGCCAGCCGCGGTACCGATTCCAGCCCGCCAGCCACCGCGCGCCCGCCAGGATCATTCGCAGACGCCTCCCTCGTGGAGGCGTTTTGCTTTGGCTGGAGGTGTGGGGGGGCGGTCCTGGCGAGCGGCGTCGCGGGCTGTCAGATGGCGGTCGCGGCTGAAGCCGCTCCTACAGTGCACCCAGCCGGTCCCACGCAATGCCTGCTGGAGAAATTGTAGGAGGGGCTTCAGCCCCGACGAGCGAAGTCGCAATCTGTCAGATGGCGGTCGCGGCTGAAGCCGCTCCTACAGTGCACCCAGCCGATCCCACGCGAGGCCCTCTGGAGAAATTGTAGGAGGGGCTTCAGCCCCGACGAGCGAAGTCGCAATCTGTCAGACGGCAGTCGCGGCTGAAGCCGCTCCTACAACGGCTGCGCCAGTCGGTATCGGGTTCTCGCCGTCGCTTCCCCCCTCGGCAACCGCGCCCGCACTTCGACCTCGTGCTCACCCACCGCCAGATCCGTCGGCAGCGCGCCGCGCCACAAATGCGTGGACGGCGTCGCTTCGGGCGAACGGTCGAATCCGCGCAATTGCTCTGCCAGGTCGTCGCGCCCGTTCTCCACCTGCACCCGCGGATCCGGCTGCACGACCCGCTTCATCGGCTTCCAGTCGCCACCGTCCACCCGGTACTCGACCACCGTGTCGTCCTGGCCCATGAACACGTTCGCGAACACGCCCCAGGCCGGATAGGCGCCCTGGCGCAGGACTTTCGGCGCATGCAGGTACAGCTGCGCATCTTCTGGATCGCGCGCGGCGTGGTAATCAAGGCCGTAGCTCCCGCCGCGCTTCACCGTCAGCACCGCATAACCGTTCGGCGTGCCGTCGGACATCGTCGCATCCGGGATGCCGGCTGCATCCTTCACCCCGGACCAGAACGCACCGCAGGCCGCGCCGACGTTGTATTCGTGCAGCGGCGAGGCGCCGGTCCAGCCCTCATCGGCGCCATGGTAGTAGTGCTGCTGGGTATGGCTGTGGCCGCTGAGCACCAGCACGTGCGGAAAGTCGCGCAGCAGTGCGAACAGCCGCGCACGATCGGCGTGGCGAAACGTCTCGCGCCCCGGCGCAGCATCGAACAACGGGATGTGCATGCCGAGCACCAGCAGCCGGTCCTTGCGCAAGGTTTCCAGGTAGGCCTGCAGGAAGGCGAACTGGTCCTCGCGCAGGCCGCCGATGTAGCCGGGCTTGGCGCCGGGCTGGAACACCACATCGTCCAGGAACACGAAGCTGGCCCCCTGCTCGTTCACCGCGTAGGTGTCCGGGCCATACACCGCGCGCCAGCTGCTCAGCGAGGCCGCATCGTCGGCCGCGTCGAAATTCAAATCGTGGTTGCCCGGCACATGGAACCACGGCACCTGCAGCCGGGTGGTGACCTGGTTCAACGCCGGGTACAGGCCCAGGTCGTCCGACACCACGTCGCCCAGCGTCGTGCCCAGGCGCGCGCGGGTCTTGCCGCGCAAGGGCTCGACGATGTCCTTGGCGTAGTAGCCGACATCGGCCAGGCTCGCGGTCTGCGAGTCGGAGAACACCAGCATCTGAAAGCCGTCCCCAGGCACCGCCGGATCGGGGCGCAAGGTGAAATCCCAGGCCTGTGCGCCCTCGCCGCTCGGTGCCGCCGTGGCGTACTTCAGTCGCGGCCCGCCCTGCGGCGCGTACAAACGCCAGAACGCGGGCAAGTCATCGGCCGCGGCGGCGAACCGGTACCCGTCGGGCTTGATCACGAACACCACCTGCCCGTCGCGCACCGGCAGGCGATAGCGCCCCTGCGCATCGGTAACGACGATCGCCTCGCCATTGGACACCTGCACGCCGGCCAGCCCGCGGCCGGCGGCACGCCCGTCGCGTGCCGCGTACACCGTACCGGTGGCAAACGTCTGCGCCGCCTGCGCGGCCCCCACGCACAACAGCGCCAGCAGCCATGTCATGGCCCAACGTCGTTTCATCGTCATCCCCGCGCAAGACAGACGCGGATTGTAGCGCCCGGCCAATGACAAGCCCGGCTGCCGGAGACTCAGCGGTGCCGCGTTTGCAGCATGCCCAGCACATCGGCCAGGCCCAGCCCGCGCGAGCGCAGCAGCACCAGCAGGTGGAACAGCAGGTCGGCCGATTCGCCCAGCAGTTCCTCATCGCCCTGCACGACCGCCGCCAGCGCGGTCTCCACGCCCTCCTCGCCGACCTTCTGCGCAATGCGCCGCGTCCCCTGCTCGAACAGCGCGGTGGTGTAGCTGCCCGCCGGGCGCTCGCGTTCGCGGGTGGCGACCACGGCGTCGAGGTGGCCGAGGAAATTCGCCGGTGCCTGCGGGAAACAGCTGTCGCGGCCGAGGTGGCAGGTGGGCCCGCGCGGATGGGCCAGGACCAGCAGCGTGTCGGCGTCGCAGTCCTGCTCGATGCCGACGAGCTCGAGGAAATGCCCCGAGCGCTCGCCCTTGGTCCACAACCGTTGCTTGCTGCGGCTATAGAAAGTGACCTTGCCACTGGCCCGGGTCTGCGCCAGCGCTTCGGCATTCATATAGCCCAGCATCAGCACGCGCAGGTTGGCCGCGTCCTGCACGATCACCGGCAGCAAGCCATCGCCCTTGCCCCAGTCGAGCGCATCGCTCGCTTCATTGCCCATCACGCACCTCGATCTGGCGGTCGCGCAGATAGCGCTTGAGTTCGGGAATGGCGATCGCGCCGCCATGGAAGACGCTGGCCGCCAGTGCGCCGTCGACGTCGGCCTGCTCGAAGACCTCGGCGAAGTGCAGCATCTCGCCGGCACCGCCCGAGGCCACCAACGGCACACGGCAGCGGGCGCGGGCCTGGCGCAACTGCGCCAGGTCGTAGCCGCGGCGGACGCCATCGCTGTCCATGCAGTTGAGCACGATCTCGCCGGCACCCAGCCGCTGCACTTCGTCGATCCAGTCCAGCGTGCGGATCGCCAGCGCCTGGGTCTTGTCGGGATCGCCGCTGTAGCGGCGCACCCGCCATTCGCCGTCGGCCTCGCGCACCGAGTCGATGCCGATCACCACGCATTGTTCGCCGAACGCTTCGGCCAGGTCGCTCACCAGCTGCGGCCGGCCCAGCGCCGGCGAGTTGATCGAAATCTTGTCGGCGCCGGCATGCAGCACTGCGCGCGCCGTCTCTACATCGCCGATGCCGCCGGCCACGCAGAACGGAATGTCGATCAGGCGCGCCACGCGCTCCACCCAGCGGTAATCCACCGAGCGCCCCTGCGGGCTGGCGCCGATGTCGTAGAACACCAGCTCGTCGGCGCCCTGGTCGCGATAGCGCAATGCCAGCTCGACGATGTCGCCCATGTCGACGTGGTCGCGGAAACGCACGCCCTTGACCACCCGGCCGTCGCGCACGTCCAGGCAGGGAATGATGCGCCGGCTCAGCATGCCAATGCCTCGGCCAGCGCCAGCCGGCCTTCGAGCAAGGCCTTGCCGAGGACCACGCCGGCACAGCCGGCAGCCCGCGCGGCGGCGACGTCGCCGACATCGCGCACGCCGCCGGATACCTGCACCTGCAGCGACGGCACCCAGTGCCGCAGTTGCGCGTACAGGTCCATGTTGGGACCGGAAAGCATGCCGTCGCGGGCGATGTCGGTGCACAGCAGGTGGCGCAGGCCGGCATCGGCGTAGCGCCGCGCCAGTACATCGAGTTCTTCGCCGGCGGTATCGGTCCAGCCCTGCACCGGCAGGCGCCAGCTGCCTTCGGCGTCCTGGCGCGTATCCAGGGCCACGGTGATGCGCTCGGGACCGAACTCGTGCAGCCAACCGATCACCAGCGCGCTCTCGCGCACTGCCAGCGAGCCGATGACCACGCGCGCGGCACCGGCATCGAACAACCGCACCAGGTCCTCGCGCTCGCGCACGCCGCCGCCGGTCTGCACCTGCAAGCCGGTGTCGGCGATGGTGCGCAGCAGCGGCGCCAAGGTGTAGCCGCCGGCACGCGCGGCGTCGAGGTCGACCAGGTGCATCCACTGCGCGCCGGTGGCCCGGAAGGCCTGGGCACGCGGCAGCGGATCGTCGCCGTAGGCGGTCTCGCGCATGTAGTCGCCCTGCAGCAGGCGCACGACGCGCCCGCCCCGGATATCGAGCGCGGGATAGACGGTGAAACTCATGCGGTGATCTCGAGGAAGTTGCGCAGGATGCGCGCGCCGGTGTCGGCCGAGCGCTCCGGGTGGAACTGGGCCCCGGCATAGCGGCCATGCGCCACGACGGCGGTGAACAGGCCGCCGTGGTCGCAAGCGGCAACCGTGTGCGCGGTCACGGGCGCGCCGTAGCTGTGGACGAAATAGGCATGGGGCCGCGCCGGCAGGCCGCGCAGCAGCGCCGAATCGCGCATCGGCAACAGGCGGTTCCAGCCCATGTGCGGCACGCGGATGCCCAGCGCCGGATGCAGCCGGCGCACCACGCCCGGCAGCAGGCCGAGGCAATCGACCGCGCCTTCCTCCGAGTGTTCGTACAGCAGTTGCATGCCCAGGCAGATGCCGAGCAGCGGCACCTGCAGTTGCCGCAGCGGCTCGACCAGGCCTTGCGCGTGCAGGCGGCGCATCGCTTCGGGCGCGGCGCCCACGCCCGGCAGGATCACCCGGCGCGCGCCGTCGAGCCCGGCGGCATCGCGCACCACCCTGGGCTGCACGCCGAGCCGCTCCAGCGCATAGGTCACCGAGCCGAGGTTGGCGCCGCCGGCATCGATCAGCGCGACCTCGCTCACAACGCCCCCTTGGTCGAAGGCAGCGCCGTGCCTTCGCGGCGGATGGCCTGGCGCAGTGCGCGCGCCAGCGCCTTGAAGCAGCCTTCGACCTTGTGGTGGTCGTTGTCGCCGCGCACCGTCAGGTGCAGGTTCAAGCCGGCCGCGTCGCACAGCGAGCGGAAGAAATGCGGCACCAGTTCGGTCGGCATGTCGCCGACGCGCTCGCGGCGGAAGTCGCCTTCGAACACGAAGTAAGGACGGCCGCTGAAGTCCAGTGCGGCACTGGCCAGGACTTCGTCCATCGGCAAGGTGAAGCCGTAGCGGCCGATGCCGCGCTTGTCGCCGAGCGCTTCGCGCAGCGCCTGGCCCAGGGCCAGGCCGGTGTCCTCGATGGTGTGGTGCTCGTCGATGTGCAGGTCGCCCTCGGCGCGGATGTCCAGGGCGAAGCCGCCATGCTTGCCGATCTGCTCGAGCATGTGGTCGAAGAACGGCAGGCCGGTGGCGGTGTGCGGCTCGGCGACGCGGTCCAGGTCGAGCGCGACGGTGATCCTGGTTTCCTTGGTATTGCGTTGCACCAGCGCCCGCCGTGGCGCGTCGGCCAGCTCGTGGGCGATGCCGGCCCAATCCCACTCGCCGCCGAACTGCGCGGTGCGCAGCTGGAAGCCGCGGATGCGCAGGTTGTCGGCGAACTGGATATCGCTCTGGCGGTCGCCGACCATCGCCGAGCGCGCCCAGTCGATGCTGCGGTCCTGCAGGTAGGCCAGCATCAGGCCGATGCCGGGCTTGCGCGTGGGCGCGTTGTCGGCCGGCCAGCTGCGGTCGACCAGCACCTCGCGGAACACGATGCCCTGGCTTTCGAATACCTGCAGCATCAGGTTGTTGGGGCCGTCGAAAGCGGCCTGCGGATAGGCGTCGCTGCCAAGGCCGTCCTGGTTGGTGACGATGACGAACTCGTAGCCGGCATCGCGCAGCTTCAGCAGCGCCGGGATCACGCCGGGCACGAAGCGCAGCTTCTCGTAGGCGTCGATCTGGAAATCGGCCGGCTCCTCGATCAAGGTGCCGTCGCGGTCGACGAACAGGATCGGCTTCATGCGGCCTGCTCCCGGCGCGCACCCAGCGCGACCAGCACGCGGTCGTTCTGCTCCGGCGTGCCGATGCTGATGCGCAGGGCATCATCCAGCTGCGCCGCGCCGCGCTGGTCGCGCACCACCACGCCGGCGGCCAGCAAGGCCTGCCAGGCGGCTTCGGCATCGGCGAAACGGACCAGGACGAAATTGCCTTGCGAGGGATAGACGCGGCGCACGCCGGCCACGGCCGCCAGCGCGGCCTGCAGGCGGCTGCGTTCGCGCCGCACCTCGGCCACGCGTTCGGCGGTGCGGGCCAGCGACGCCGGTGCCAATGCCTGCAGCGCGAGATCGGCGCAGGGCTGCGGCACCGGATAAGGCGCCTGCAAGGTCCGCAACACCGCGACCAGCTCGGGCGCGGCGATGACGCAGCCGATCCGCGCCGCCGCCAGGGCGTGTGCCTTGGACAGCGTGCGCAGTACCGCGAGATTGTCGCAGCTGCGCAGCAGGCCGACCGCCGAGGGCTGCTCGGAAAACTCGGCGTAGGCCTCGTCCACCACTACCAGGGCCTGGCCGTGCAGCGCGCGCGCCACCCGCTCGATGTCGTCCAATGCAATCGTCGAGCCGGCCGGATTCGACGGCGAACACAGGAACACGATCCGCGCCCGCGCCGACTGCGCGGTCCCGATGATCGCCTCGATATCGGCCAGCAGGCCATCGCCACCGTCACGCAATGGCACTTCGCGCAGCGGTGCCTCCTGCAGCCGCGCACTGACCGCGTACATGCCGAACACCGGCGGCGTCACCACGACCGCGTCCTGGCGCGGGCGGCACAGCGCGCGCACCAGCAGGTCGATGGCCTCATCGCTGCCGCGGCCGATCAGCAGCTGTTGCGGCGTGCAGCCGTACAGCGCCGCCAGCGCTTCGCGCAGCGGTTGCGGCTGCGGCGACGGATAGCGCCGGCAGCTGGCCTGCGGGTCGGCGGCGTTGGCCCACGGCGATTCGTTGGCGTTGAGCCACACCTCGCCCTGCACCTTGGCGCTGCGCGCCGACGAATAACCACCGAAACCGCGCAGGTCCGGGCGCACCAGATCGAGCACGGCGGCGCTCATGCCGCCTGCTCCATGCGCAGCGCCACCGCATTGGCATGCGCGTCCAGGCCTTCGGCGCGGGCCAGGCGCAGCGCGCACTCGCCGATGGCGGCGATGCCGGCACGGCTGGCGCTCTGCACGCTGACGAAATTCTGGAAACTGGCCACGCTCACCCCGCTGTAGGCGCGCGCCGCGCCACTGGTCGGCAGCACGTGGTTGGTGCCGCTGCAGTAGTCGCCCAAGGCCTCTGGGGTGTAGTCGCCGAGGAATACCGAGCCGGCGGCTTCGACCCGGGCGAGCCAGTCGCGCGGCTGGCGCAGGGCCAGGATCAAGTGTTCGGGCGCATAGCGGTTGCTGATGGCGAAGGCGTCGGCGAGGTCGCCGACCAGGATCAGGCGCGACTGCGCCAGCGCCTGCGCGGCGATCGACGCACGCGACAGCTGCGGCAGCTGCCGCGCCAGTTCGCCCTGCACCGCGGCGATCAGCGCCGCGCTGTCGGACAGCAGCAACACCTGCGAATCGGGGCCATGCTCGGCCTGCGACAACAGGTCGGCGGCGACGAAGGCGGCGTTGGCGCCGGCATCGGCGATCACCAGCACTTCCGAAGGCCCGGCCGGCATGTCGATGGCCGCCGCGCCGGACTGCGCGACCTGCTGCTTGGCTGCGGTAACGAAACTGTTGCCCGGCCCGAACAGCTTGTCGCAGCTCGGCACGCTGGCGGTGCCGAAGGCCATCGCCGCGATGGCCTGGGCACCACCGAGCTTGAATACCCGGCCGACGCCGGTCAGGCGCGCGGCCACCAGCACCGCCGGGTCGGCGCTGCCGTCGCGGCGCGGCGGCGTGCACAGCACGACCTCGCGGCAACCGGCCAGCCGCGACGGCACGCCGAGCATCAGCGCGGTCGAGGGCAACGGCGCCGAGCCGGCCGGCACGTACAGGCCGACCCGGCCGATCGGCCGCACCACCTTCTCGCAGACCACGCCGGGCGCGGTCTCCACCGCATAGTCGGCGCTCATGCCGGCGCGGTGGAACACTTCGATGCGCTGTGCGGCCTCGACCATCGCCTGGCGTAAAGCCGGGTCGATGGCGGCTTCGGCGGCGGCGAATTCGGCCGCGTCCACTTCGAGCGAGTCCAGTTGCACCTGGTCCAAGCGCGCGGTGATCTCGCGCAAGGCCTCGTCGCCGCGCGCGCGTACCTCGTCGATAAGCGCGGCCACCGCGCTGCGGGTCCGTGCGGCGACGACCTGCACCGGGCGGGTGAGCGCCCGCGCCTGCGCGGCAGCATCCAGTTGCGACCAGGCGAGCACCGGGCCGGCGATGGCGGGGTTGTCGTTCATGCCAGCGAGCGCTCCACGGTCAGCACGGTCAGGCCCTGCGCGCCGGCGCGTTCGAGTTCCTCCAGGCGCTGCCAGGTCACCGCGCCGTGGCACATGGTCTGCAGGCGCAGCGCGCCGCTGCCGTCGTCGGGCAGGCGTTCGAGCGGATCGGCATCGGGCAGCAGGCGGCGCAGCGCATCCACTTGCTGTTCGCCCGCGGCGCGGAACATCAGCAACTTGCTGTCGCGCTGGTGCAACACGCCGTCGATGCGCTTGAGCAGCATCGCCAGCAGGCCGGCGCGCAGGTCGTTGGGCTCGCGCGTATTGCCGGCCAGCACGGCTTCGCTGTCGAGCAGGGTCTGCACCGGCTTGAGCTGGTTGGCCGCCAGCGTCGCGCCACTGGAGACCAGGTCGCAGATCAGGTCGGCGGTGCCCAGGCGCGGGGCGATTTCCACCGAGCCGGACAGTTCGACCACCTGCGCCTGCACGCCCTGGCTCGCCAGCCAGCCGGCCAGGATCGCCGGGTAGCTGGTCGCGATGCGCAGGCCTTCGAGTTGCCCGACGCCGCGCCACTCCCACTCCTCCGGCACCGCCAGCATCAGCCGGCACTGGCCGAAGCCCAATCCGCGCAAGGCTTGGTAGGCATCGGGCAGGCCGTTGCGGCGGCGCTCGGCGGCCTGCTCGTCCAGCTCATTGCGGCCGACGATGCCCAGGTCGCACACGCCGTCGGCGATCAGCCCGGGGATGTCGTCGTCGCGCACCAGCAGCAGGTCCACCGGCAGCGACTCGCCGTAGCAGAACAACTTGTCGCGGCTCTGCCGCCAGCTCAGGCCGCAAGCGGCGAGCAGGCTGCGCGCCGGCTCGGCCAGGCGGCCGCTTTTCTGGATGGCGATTCGCAGCCGGTCACGTGCCGGGCTCGCCTGGGAAGCACTCATTGCGGGATTCTCAGTGGGATTCGGTGGTTTCGGCGCGCTGCGCCCGCAGCGCGGCGGCATAACCGCCCGAGCCGTATTCCAGGGTCCGCGCGACGCGGCCGATGGTGGTGACGCTGACCTGGGTCAGGTCGTGGATCTCGCGATAGGGAATGCCCTTCACCAACAGCGGCACCACCCGCCAGCGGTCGGCCATGGCTTCCAGTTCGGCGGGCGTGCAGAGATCGCGCAGGAAGGCCAGCACCTCGGCCGGCTCGGCCAGGCGCGACAAGGCGTAGGCCAGGGCCTCGGGGGAGGCCTTGGCGTCGGGATCGGCGGTGGTGGCGGGTCTTTGTTTCATTGCATTAATGTAATAGCGCGTTAGTACATTAGTGCAAAGTTGGGGTGGGTGCAAGGGGGGTGCTTTGGCGGGACTCGGGACTCGGGACTCGGAAAAGCAAAAAGCAAAAAGCAAAAAGCAAAAAGCGCCTTTCGGCGCCTTTGCTTTCTGGCCATGAAATTCGCCGCTCGCGCGGTCTCGCTCTTACGAGTCCCGAGTCCCGAGTCCCGAGTCCCGGTACGAGTCCCGAGTCCCGAGTCCCGAGTCCCGGCACGAGTCCCGCAGCGCCACCTTCGCCTGCTCCAACTCCACCCGCAGCGTATCCCCCAACTCCTCCCGCGCCACCTCGAACTGCTGCTCGCGCACCAGGTCCTTCACCGCCACCACGCCGCGGGCGCGCTCGTCGTCGCCGGCCAGCACGACGAAACGGATGCCGGCCTTGGAGGCGTACTGGAACTGCTTGCCGATCTTCTTCGGCTCCATCTGCACTTCGGTGTTGATCCCGGCCGCGCGCAGGCGGCGGGCGATGTCGAGCGAGTCGTCCAGTTGCGCTTCGTCCATCAGCGCCACCATCGCCTGCACGCTGCTGGTGTCGATGCCGGCGATCAGCCCGGCTTCGCGCAGTTGCCAGAACAGCCGGGTCAGGCCGATCGAGATGCCGACGCCGGGCAGCCTGGACTTGGTGTAGTGGCTGGCCAGGTTCTCGTAGCGGCCGCCCGAGCAGATCGAACCGATCTGCGGGTGGTCCTTGAGCAGGGTCTCGTAGACGGTGCCGGTGTAGTAGTCCAGGCCGCGGGCGATCGAGAAATTCAGGCAGTAGGCGCTCTCGGGCACGCCGAGCGCCTTGACCAGGGCCAGTACGTCGCGCAGTTCATGCACGCCCTGCAGCAGCGCCGACTCGCCGGCTGGCGCGAGCGCGGCCAGTTCGTCGAGCTTCTGCCAGGCTTCGGCATGGCTGCCGGAACGGAAGGATACGAATGCCAGGATCTTCTCGACCTCGGCCGCCGCAATGCCGAAGTCGGCCCCGGTGAGCGTCTCGCGCACATAGTCCTCGCCGCGCTTGTCGAGCTTGTCGACCTCGCGCAGCACCGCCAGCTGGCGCTCGCCCTCGGCCACGCCGAGGGTTTCGAAGAAGCCGCGCATCAGCTTGCGGTTGTTGAGCTGGATGGCGAACTGCCCGATCTCCAGCTCGGAGAACACCGCGTGGATCACCGCCAGCACTTCGGCGTCGTAGCGGATGCTCAGCGCGTCCTTGCCGATGACGTCGATGTCGCACTGGTAGAACTCGCGGAAGCGGCCGCGCTGGGCGCGTTCGCCGCGGTATACGCGCTGCATCTGGTAACGGCGGAACGGAAACGCCAGCTCGTGCTCGTGCTCGGCGACGTAGCGCGCCAGCGGCACGGTCAGGTCGAAGCGCAGCGCCAGTTCCGGCAGCCCTTCTTCGCCACTGGCGGCCGCATTGGCCAGCGCGCCGGTGGACTGGACGAAATACACCTGGCGCTCGGTCTCGCCGCCGGACTTGGTCAGCAGCACGTCGGACAATTCGAACACCGGCGTCTCCACCGGCAGGAACCCGAACCGCTCGTAATTGCGGCGGATGACGTCCAGCATGCGCTGGAACGCGATCTGCTCGCGCGGCAGCAATTCCATGATGCCGGGCGGCGTACGGGGCTTGATCACGAGCGAAACTCCTGCGGGGAATCGAAGAATGGGGGTGGAACGGCGGTCAATTCTACGGCAGGCGGCCGCGTGGACCGCATGGCGTATCATGTGGTTCCCACTTCCGTGCCCCGGTGCCCATGTATCGGCCCGCTCTTGCCAGCCCGCAGCCCTGCACGCCGACCCCGTCGGGCGACGCGGCGGCTTCGACGCTGGAATGCAGCCGTTGCGGCGTGCGTGGACGGGCGATCTGCTCGGCGCTGTCGGAAGCGGAAATGGCCGCGCTGGACCACGCCACCCAGCCCTTGCGGCTGGCCGCCGGCGCCACCCTGGCGCGTGCCGGCGACGTGCGCCAGTTCGTCTACACCTTGACCGACGGTGTGCTGCGGCTGGTGCGCACGCTGCCCGACGGCCGCCGCCAGATCACCGGCTTCGTATTGCCCGGCGACTATGTCGGCCTGACCGAGACGCCGCGCCACCGCCACGACATCGAGGCGATCGGCGAGAGCCGCGCCTGCCGCACGCCGATGGCGGACATGCGCCGCCTGCGCGAGCGCTACCCCGAACTGGAACGCAAGCTCATGCAGCGCACCAGCATGGAACTGGCGGCCGCGCAGGACGCCGGCCTGCTGCTGGCACGCCTGCAGCCGAGCGAGCGTCTGGCGCATTTCCTGCTGCGGCTGGGCGCGCGCGGCGTGCTGGCCGGCCAGCCGGCCGACGTGGTGCAGCTGCCGATGGGCCGCGGCGACATTGCCGACCACCTCGGCCTGACCATGGAGACGGTCAGCCGCACCTTCACCAAGCTGCGGCAACAGCGGCTCATCGCCCTGCCCCAGCTGCACAAGGTGCAGATCCTGGACCTGCCCGGCCTGCAACGGCTGGCCGGGGATATCGCCTAGCCGCGTCCGCCGTCAGTGCTGCGCCAGCGGCGTGCCCGCCTGGGCGAGCTGGCTGCCGCCGCAATCGGCCGATAGCAGGCGCGAGCGCTTGAGCCACTGGCTGTCCGGGTAATAAGCGAACACGAACGAGCCGCCTTGCAGGGTGTCGATCAGCTGCCGCGCGATCGCCGGGCGCACCGCCGGGCAACCCAGGCTGCGGCCGAGCCGGCCCTGGGCATGGATCAGCGCCTCGCTGACGTAGGGCGCGCCATGGATGACGATGGCACGGTCGCGCGCACGGTCGTTGAAGCCCGGCTCCAGGCCCTGCAGGCGCAGCGAATAGCCGTTGTGGCCGGTGTAGGTGTCCTGCGCGGTGAAGGCACCGAGGCTGGACATGTAGCTGCCGTCGTCATTGGAGAAGTGCGCGGCGAGGTTGTCGCCGCTGTTGCGGCCATGCGCCACCCATTCCTGGAACAGCAGCCGCTGGCGCGCCAGGTCGAAGACCCACAGCCGGCGTTCGGTGGAGGGACGCGAATAGTCGATCACGCTGAGCACGGCATCGGCACCGACCTGCTGGCGATGGCGCGCGCACTGCAGCGCCTCGGTGGCCAGGCTCAGGACCTGGCGGTCCAGCGTCGGCGCCTGGCGGGCCAGCGCATCGACCAGGGCGATGCCGGCGCTGGCGGTGGCCACGCCCGGCGTGGGCAGCGGCGCGATGGGCGGCAGCTGGGCCTGCCCCGGGACCGGTCTGGCCAGCTTGGCCGGGGCCGTGGCGGCGAGACCGCACAAGGCGGCGACGGCAGCGATTTTCAGGGAAGCGCGCATGCAGAGGACCTGTCAGGGTGAGTGGCAGGAGAACCGGATCCGTATAGCTCCCCGAAACAACCGAAGTAGTGGCCGGGCCTGGACATCCCAAGCCTCGGCGCGGCGCCGGTTGGGGCGCCGCTCAGCCGGCCAGCCAGCTTCGCAGCGCAGGATACTCCGCCGCCAGCGGCTCGGCCGACGCCGGCCGGTTCAGCAACGCCGCCAGCGATTCAGGTACCGGCACCGCGGTGCCAATCAACGGCTCGACCACGCTGTCGAATTTCGCCGGATGCGCCGTGGCCGCCACTGCCCAGTCGCCCGCCACGCCTTCGGCGCGCAGTTGCGCCAGCACGTGCACGGCGGTGGCGGTGTGCGGGCAGAACACCTCGCCGTGGCGCCGGTAGCGCTCGGCCAGGGTGTGGCCAATGGCCGCATCGCCGACCGACCGGGCCTGGAACGCATCGCGCAGCGCCGCGTCGTCGTCCCGGTACAACCAGCGCAGGCGCTCGAAGTTGCTCGGCGCGCCCACGTCCATGGCGTTGGCCAGCGTCGGCACGCTGGGCGCCGGCCGGTACTCGCCGCCATCGAAGTAGTCCGGCAGCACGTGGTTGGCGTTGGTCGCCAGCACGATGCGGCCGAGCGGCACGCCGAGTTGGCGCGCGAGGATGGCCGCCAGCGCATTGCCGAGGTTGCCGGTCGGCACGACCAGGTTGAGCGTGCGGCCGGTCGCGGCGTGGTGGCGCAGCGCGGCGTCGGCGTAGTAGCCCATCTGCGGCAGCCAGCGGCCGAGGCTGATGCTGTTGGCCGAACTCAACGGTACCTGCGCCTGCAGCGCGGTGTCGTTGAGCGCGCGCTTGACCATCGCCTGGCAGTCATCGAAGGTGCCGGCCACGCGCAAGGCGTGGATGTTGTCGCCAAAGCAGCCGAGCTGGTGCGCCTGGCGCGGCGACACGCGGCCGTCCGGGTACAGCACCACCCCGCGCACGCCGGGCTGGCCGTGGAAGGCGGCGGCGACGGCGGCGCCGGTGTCGCCCGAGGTGGCGACGAGGATCGTCAGATCGCGCGCGTCGGCGCGCGGCACGCGGCGCAGGCAGGCCGCCAGGAAACGCGCGCCGAAATCCTTGAACGCGGCGGTGGGACCATGGAACAGCTCGAGGACGAAATCGCCCGGCGTCGCCAACGCGCGCAAGGGCGCAGGAAAGGCATAGGCCTCGGCGCAGATCGCGGCCAGGTCATCGGCCAGCGGATCGCCGGCGAAGAACGGCGCCAACAGCTCGGCGGTGGTGGCGGCCAGGTCCGCGCCCGCAGTGAGCGCGCGCGGTGCCGGCAAGGCCTGCGGCACGTAGAGGCCGCCATCGGGGGCCAGGCCGGCGGCCAACGCCTGGCTCAACGAGGTGGCGGACGTGCCATGGCGGGTGGAAACGAAGTTCATCGGGGCTCCGGGATGAGGGTCAATCGAGCAGGTGCGCGGCCGGACAGGCCAGCGGCGACACCCAGGCCTGGCTGTCGAAGCCGGCACGCGAGAAGGCATCCTGTACTGCCGCGGCGCAGGCCTCGGCGGCGGCGCGGGTTTCGTACCAGGCGAACACGCTGGGACCGGCACCGGAAATGCTGGCGCCCATGGCAGCGCCTGCCAGCGCCGCCTGCTTGGCCGCCTCGAAACCGACGATCAACGGCGCCCGCCGCGGCTCGACCAGCACATCGCGCAGGCCGGCGCGCACCAGCTCGGCGTCGCCGGCATGGCAGCCGGCCAGCACCAGCGCCAGATTGGCGCTTTGTTCGACGAACTCGCCGAGCCGGTAGTCGCCCTGCAGCGCGGCGCGGGCGCGGCGGGTTTCCAGCACCGCATCGGGATGCACCAGCAGGCTGTGCCAGGCTGCCGGCACCGGAATCTGCACGAGGCGATTGGCCGTGGCCAGCACCAGCCCGCCGAGCAGCATCGGCCCGAGGTTGTCGCCATGGCGCCCGCCGCTGGCGGCGGCCTCGCCGGCCAGGGCGAAGGGATACAACGCCTGCCGCGACAGCGGCGCCTCGAGCAGCGCATTGGCCGCGACCAGCGCCGCCACGCACGACGCCGCCGAGCCGCCCATGCCCGAGCCCAGCGGAATGCCCTTGTCGATCTCGACCTCGAAACCGAACGGCAATGCCAACGCTTCGCGCAGCGCGATCAGGGCCACGCCGGCGGTGTTGTCTTCGGCCCGGGTCGGCAAGGCGACGGTGGCGCCGCGGATCGCCGCGATGCGCACCTGCGGTGCATCGATCCGGCGCACGCTCACCGTATCGCCGACACCGGCGATGGCATGGCCAAGGATGTCGAACCCCACGGCCGCATTGCCGACCGAGGCCGGTGAAAAAGCACGGGCCTGCCTCCTCACAGTCGCGTCCCCTCGCCCACCGCCACCCGCAGCAGGTCGGCGAACACCCCGGCCGCGGTCACTTCCGGTCCGGCGCCGGGGCCCTGCACCACCAGCGGGTTCTCGCAATAGCGCGCGGTGGTGAACTGGACGATGTTGTCGGTCAGGCGCAGGTTGGCGAAGGCGTGGTCGGCCGGCACTTCGACCAGGCCGACGCTGGGCGCGCGATCGGGCGGCAACTGCGCCACATAGCGCAGCACCATGCCGCGCGCGCGCGCCGCCTGCAGGCGCTGGGCGAAGGCCGCATCCACCTCGCCCAGGCCGGCCATGAAGCCGTCGATGCCGCCTTCGCGCAGCGCGTCCGGCACCAGGCTTTCGACGCTGACCTCCTCCAGGCTGATCTCACGCCCAGCCTCGCGCGCCAGGATCACCAGCTTGCGCGCCACGTCCATGCCGGACAGGTCGTCGCGCGGGTCCGGTTCGGTGTAGCCCATCGCCTTGGCCTGCGCGACCAGCTCGGAGAACGGCAGCGAGCCGTCGAACCGGTTGAACAGCCAGGCCAGCGTGCCGGAGAAGATGCCTTCGATCGCGGTCACCCGGTCGCCGGTGTCGACCAGGTCGCGCAAGGTGGTGATCACCGGCAAGCCGGCGCCTACGGTCGCTTCGTAGCGGAAGCGCGCGCCACTGCTGGCCGCCGCTTCGCGGATGGCACGGTAGCGCGCCAACGGGCCGGCGCCGGCCTGCTTGTTCGGCGTGACCACATGGATGCCGGCGGCCAGCCACGTCGCGTAGTGGTCGGCGACCTCGGCGCTGCCGCTGCAATCGATGATCACCGCGTGCGGCAGGTTGGCGTCGAGCAGGTGCGCGGTGAAGCGCTCCAGGTCGGTGGCCTCGCCGCTGGCGGCGAACGCCGGCCGCCAGTCGCCGTCGAGCGTGCGTTCGGCCAGGCACATGCGGCTGCGCGAAGCGATCGCGCGCACGCGCAGGTCGAGGTTGGCCTTGGCCAGCAGCTGCGGCTGCGCGCTGCCGAGTTGGTCGAGCAGCGCCGCGCCGACGTTGCCCGGGCCGATCACGCCAACGGCGAAGGTCTGCGGCGACAGCCAGAAGCCGGCGTGCGCCGCGCGCAGCGCGCGGGTGGCATGCAGGCTGTCGACGGCCACCGAGATGTTGCGCTCCGACGAGCCCTGCGCGATCGCCAGGATATTGACCTGCGCGCGCCCCAGCGACTCGAACAGCCGCGCCGCCACGCCGGGCTGGCCGGCCATGCCGTCGCCCACCGCGGCGAGCACGCTCACCCCGGTGGTCAGCTGCACGCGCTGTACCTGGCCGACGGCCAACTCGTGGGTGAAGGCCAGCAGCAGCGCTTCCTGCGCGCGCGCGGATTCTTCCTCGCGCACCACGCAGCAGATCGAATGTTCCGAGGAGCCCTGCGAGATCATCACCACCGACACGCGCGCGTTGCGCAACGAGGCGAACACGCGCTCGGCCGTGCCCGGCACGCCGATCAGGCCGGTGCCTTCGAGATTGAGGATGGCCAGCCCCGGGCTCAGGGTCAGGCCCTTGATCGGCCCGCGCGCCTGGCTGCTGGCGCTGATGCGGGTGCCGGGGTGCTCGGGCTGGAAGGTGTTGCGGATGATGATCGGCAGGCCGCGTTCGATCGCCGGCGACATGGTCTGCGGATGCACCACCTTGGCGCCGAAGTAGGCCAGCTCGCAGGCCTCGTCGTAACTCAGCGACTCCAACTGCACCGCCTCGGGCACCACGCGCGGGTCGGCCGAGAGCACGCCGTCCACGTCGGTCCAGATGTGCAGTTCGTCGGCCTCGAACAGCGCGGCGAAGATCGCGCCGGAATAATCGCTGCCGTTGCGGCCGAGCGTGGTGACGCGGCCGGCACGGTCGCGGGCGACGAAGCCGGTGGCGACCACCCGCGCATGCGGATTGGCCTGCCGCCACAGCGCCAGGCGCTCGGCACTGGTGCCCCAGTCCACGTCCACGCCGAGTTCGCCGCGGTTGACCACCAGCACGTCGCGCGCATCGAGCACCGCGCATGGCTGGCCGATGGCGCGCAGGTGTTCGCCGAGCAACTGCGCCGAATACACCTCGCCCAGGCCTTGCACGCGGTCGAGCACTTCGCGCGGCAACTCGCCGATCACCGCCAACGCGGCGAGGATCTCGGCCAGCTGGTCGAACTGGCGATCCAGCCATTCCAGCAGCGGGCCGGCGTGTTCGCCCAGCAGCGCGACCGCCGCGCCGCGGTGGCGCGCGCGCGTGTCGTGCCACAGCTCGCGCCAGTCGCTGCCGCCGCCGGCCTGCACGGCCATGTCGATCAAGGCGTCGGTCACGCCCTTCATCGCCGAGACCACGCTGACCTGGCGGCTCTCCGGACGCGCCAGCAACAGCTGCGCGACATGCCGGTAGCAAGTGGCGTCGGCCACGGAAGTGCCACCGAACTTGTGCACGACGGTATGCGGCGCGGGAGAAAGGGGTTCGGAAGCGGGTGCAGGCACAGGCATGACAGACCTCTGAGTGAGGCCCCGGCCGCATCGGATCGGGAGCTGTCCCCCGCATCCTGATTCGGGTGCGGGGCCGTGGTTTTCGGAAATTACACGAAGACGACGGGCCGCACCGGACGAATGGTACGGGTGGTAATGGTGGTGGTAGTGGCGGCCGTGGCACAGCCGATCGCGCCCGTACCGATGCTTTGCATGGCAGGCATCGGCGGGTCGAGCGGAACGAAATGCGCGGCGGCGTTCATGCCACCACGATTGGCGATCGGCACGGGGGCTGTCAAGAGGCAGCCCGCATCGGCGCGAACGCCGCCATCACGGTTGCAATGGCAACCTTTTCGCCGTCGATCGCCCCATCCCGCATGCCGGCCCGGGATTCCGCCATGAGCCTGAAGATCAAGCGCATCTACGATCCAGTGAGCGACCACGACGGCGCACGCGTGCTGGTCGATCGCCTATGGCCGCGCGGCGTGAGCAAGACGCGCGCGCATCTCGACGACTGGCTGAAAGACCTGGCGCCCTCGCCGGCACTGCGCCAATGGTGGGACCACGATCCGCTGCGCATGGTCGAGTTCACCGAGCGCTATCGCGCCGAGCTGGCCGACCCCGCGCACCAGGCCGCGCTAGCGCGCCTGCGCGAGATCATGGAGCAGCATCCGACCACGACCCTGCTTTACGGCGCGGAGGACCCGGTGATCAACCACGCCCACGTACTGCAGAACTACCTGGCGCACGCACGTCATCTCGCGCATTGAGGCCAGCGGCGCGTCAACCGAAGCGCCGCACCAGGTGATCACCCGCTTCGGAGCGCAACACCACTTCGGTCGGCTGGCCGGTGGTCCACGCATGCAGGCGCGCCATCATCTCCGCATTGCGGATCGCGCCTTCCTGCGCGAGATAGCGCAGCGGCGTCCACTGCGGCCGCGAGACCAGCCAGGCATCTTCGAACTGCTCGACTGCCACCACGTAGCACTGCCTGTCCATGCCTGCTCCTCAGAGATCGGGCGGTCCGGGGGATGGAATCCGAAAGGCTGGTCGCGGCGAGCCCGTGAGGGGCGCCAAGTACCGGGGGAGTCCCGCGATTGGGGAGGGGCGGGAACAGCACTTCCAGCGCTTCGGTACCGGCTCGACCTTACTCAAGGGTTCGCGGGTGAGTAGCCATGCGGCTCCGCGTCCGGCAGGCATACCTTGTCATGGATAGCCGCACCCGGTCCTCCGCAAAACCCTGGCCTGGAGGGTCAGAAAAGTCCGAATTTGCGGTGCCCGGCGTCACGCTGCGTGCACGCCCGGCGTGTTGGCGGGGCGCGACGCCGCAATCGCGGAATCAGTGCCGGTCGCGCCCGGCTGCCGCCGTGGCGTCGTGGATCACCCGTCCCGCACGCACCGTCAGGCGCACGTCGGCGAAGGCATCGGCGGCGAGCGCCGGATCGCTGCCGAGCAGCACCACGTCGCCGGCCATGCCGACCGCCAGCCGGCCCTCGTGCGCCGGGTCGCCGAAGCGGCGCGCCGGCGTGGAGGTCAGGCTGGCCAGGATCTGCCGCCAGTCGAGGCCGGCGGCGGCCATCAGCTGGTATTCGCGATGGGTATCGAAGATCTGGATATAGCCGGCGTCGGTGCCGAACAACACATCGACGCCGGCATCGCTGGCCGCCTTGAGCTGCCCTTGCGCCTGGCCGACGAAGCGCACCACCACCGGCTCCGGCGCGCCCTGCCGGCGTGGTTCGGACTCGAACAGCGTCAGCGTCGGGATCAACGCCACATGATCGCGCTTGAGCCGCGCCAGCAAGGCCGGCGACCAGTCGCCGGCATCCGGCGCGGTATGCGCGAGCACGTCCACGCCACTGTCCAGCGCCGAGGTCAGGCCACCGGCATCGGTCGGATGCGCGAACGCCGGCTTGCGCCGCGCATGGGCCGCATCCACCACCGCCTTGCCGACCGCCACCGGCATGTCGAGCACACCCTGCGGACCGCCGACGATGGCGCCGCTGAACAACTTGACGCCGTCGGCCCCGGCCGCCAGCTGCCTGGCGGCACGCTCGCGCCCCTGCCCCGGCGTGGCGATCTCCGCGCTCGGCACGTGGTACTGCGCCCACAGGTCGCGCACGTAGATCGGCGTGCCGTGCTCGGGATAGAACGGCATGTCCACCGTCAGCAGGCGCGGGCCGATCACCTCGCCGCGGCCGATGCGCCCGCGCAGCGCGAGCACATCGCCCGGCAGCGAGCCGACATCGAACAGCGTGGTGAATCCCCAGCGGGTGTACTGCTCGCGTAGCGCCGCCGACAGCGCCGCCGCCGGTTGTTCGGCGGGCAAGTGGTAAGGCGGCGAGATCAGGTGGATGTGGCTGTTCCAGAAACCGGCGGTGGCGAACAGCCCGTGCGCGTCGATGACCTTGGCCGACTTGGGCAGCGCCACTTGCGCGCGCGAGCCGATCGCAGCGATGCGGCCGTCGCGCAGCAGGATCGTCGCGTCTTCCAGTGGTGCGGCATCGGGCGACGGATAGATCCGCGCCCCGACGATGGCCAAGTCTTCGGCGGCGGCCGGCGCGCAGAACATCGCCAACGGCAGCAGCGCGGCGCGCAGGCGGTTCCGGGTATGGGTCATGGCTGGCACGTCCATCAGGGCGAACGCCAATGGTAGCCGCAGGGGCAGCGCCCGCTGCCAGTCTCAGCCGGTGAGACGGCCCCACCTATAGTGAGGGCGATGAGCACGGATACGCCCATCGACCTCGCCTACGCCCGGGCCTATGCCCTCCTGCGCGCTGCCGGCGCCAGCGACCAGGGCACGTTCGACATCGCCTTCAGCCGCGCGCATGGCGAGCTGTTACGGGGGTTTCCGGAGCAACAGGCGCAGATCATCGACACCCTGCTCGGCTTCGCCCGGCAACTGGGGCGAACCTCGGATGTGCGGCGCGATCTTGCCCATCAAGTGATGTAGACCGCGCACGGGTCGCGGCACGTTGAGCGGATAAGCTGCGCAGACCGATACCGGCTCCGCAGGATTCGAAGGTCATGTCGAAGGGATTCATGCTGTCGTGCCTGGTGGCAACCGGGCTACTTCTTGCCCACCCCGTGCGCGCGAAGGTTATTCGTTGCGACGTTTGCACCCAGGACCTCGATTTCCGACGGGAAGCCGAGCTTGCAGGCCAGGGGACGCACCTCGTCTACAACCTCAACGACAACATCCTTCAGCAGTGGTACGTCGGCCCTCCTGCCGGCGGAGACAAGCCCTCGCGCGTCACCTCCGCTCCTCGCGCCACGCCGACGGGATCTGGCGCGGGCACGCGAAAGCGGGCGCCCCCTCCGGGTGCGTCCGAAGAGCTGCGGCGGGCCCACGAGTTGTACGTAAAGGGAGGCAGCAGCATCAAGCCCATCGTCGTGGTCCCGGTGGACAGGCTCGGCCTCAACCCAAGCGCACGGGACAAGACCGCGTACGAGTTTGTCTTGGACTACAACTTGCGGTCCATGGTGGAGTCGGCAGCGGGTTCGACAGACGTTATTTCACAAGTCGCCAGCGCGAATATTCTCACTGCCCTGGCCGACCTGACATCGGTGGGAACCAGCTACCTGGGTTTGAAGGACCAAGCCGCGCTGCTCCTCAAAGTCGTTTTCAAGGACGGCTCGAGCGTCATCATCAGGGTGGATCTCGACCATGCCAACGGACAATACGAGAACGACAGCGCGCGGACCACAGGGGGCCAGGCCATTCCGGCGGACGTCCAGCAGCTCAGGGGTGAATGGACCAACTACGGCGGGGATGACCTGAATCGCATGGCCGACCAGATGCGCAGGCTCGGAGCCACGGTGACGTTCGCCGGTCAGGGCCGTGTCGTCCACGCCATCAGTTGCACTCCCGAGGGCTGCATTGCCCGGACGATTCTTTACTGACCATCGTGTCACGACCGCAGGATGCACAGCGCAATTCCCGCTGCCAGCGGCTTCCCCGCCATCGGCCATCAAGCCGGCACGGAGCCCGCCCCGCTGTTCAATGATCGGGCGGCGCGCGGGTGAATCTTGGCGACCCCGGCCCGATTCGAACGGGCGACCTTTCCCTTAGGAGGGGAACGCTCTATCCAGCTGAGCTACGGGGCCTGGTCACGCATTGTCGCATGAACCCATGCGCCGGCCACAGCGCCAGCCGCAGCGCAACAAGGCCGGCCGCGGGCCTCTGCTAAAATCTCCGGTTCACGCGCCGCATTCCCCCACGCCGATGGCGGCGGCGCCTTATGAATCCAGGAGTTTTCCGCATGTCCGCTGCCCTGCTCAAGACGCTCGATCTCGCCGCCACCAATGCCGGCACCTACCTCGGCGATGGCGCGTGGTCCACGGCCACCGGCGGCGGCGTCCTGCGGCCGCTGAACCCGACCACCAACGAGGTCATCGCCGAGGTCCAGGCGACCACGGCCGAGGACTACGAGCGGGTGGTCGCGCGCGCGCAGGCGGCGTTCAAGCAATGGCGCAACGTGCCGGCGCCGCGCCGCGGCGAGGCGGTCCGCCTGTGTGGCGAGGCGCTGCGCCGGAACAAGGACGCGCTCGGTTCGCTGGTCGCGCTGGAAATGGGCAAGAGCAAGCCCGAGGGCGATGGCGAGGTCCAGGAGATGATCGACATCGCCGACTTCGCCGTCGGCCAGAGCCGCATGCTCTACGGCTATACCATGCACTCCGAGCGTCCGGGCCACCGCATGTACGAGCAGTACCAGCCGCTCGGCCTGGTCGGCATCATCAGCGCCTTCAACTTCCCGGTCGCGGTGTGGGCGTGGAATGCGTTCCTGGCGGCGATCTGCGGCGACGTGTGCATCTGGAAGCCGTCGAACAAAACCCCGCTGACCGCGATCGCGACCCAGCGCATCTGCAATGCCGCGCTCAAGGAAGGCGGCTTCCCCGACATCTTCTTCCTGATCAACGACGCCGGCACTGCGCTGTCCGAGCGCCTGGTCGAAGACAAGCGCGTGCCGCTGATCAGCTTCACCGGCTCGACCCAGGTCGGCCGCCTGGTCGCCGAAAAGGTCGCCCGCCGCCTCGGCCGCAGCCTGCTCGAGCTGGGCGGCAACAACGCGATCATTCTCGACGAGACGGCCGATCTGAAACTCGCCGTGCCGGGCATCGTCTTCGGCGCGGTCGGCACCGCCGGCCAGCGCTGCACCACCACGCGCCGGCTGATCGTGCACGAATCGATCTACGACAACGTGCTGGCCACACTGGTCAAGGCGTTCAAGCAGGTCGAAGGCAAGATCGGCGATCCGACCGATGCGGCCAACCTGATGGGCCCGCTCAACAGCCGCGGCGCGGTCGAGCAGTTCCTGGCCTCGATCGCCAAGGCCCAGGCGGCCGGCGGCAAGCTGGAAACCGGCGGCACCGCGATCGACCGCCCCGGCAACTTCGTGCTGCCGGCGATCGTCAGCGGCCTGAAGAACAGCGACGAGGTGGTGCAGCACGAGACCTTCGCGCCGATTCTCTACGTCATGAAATACGCCACGCTCGACGAGGCCATCGAGATGCAGAACGGCGTGCCGCAGGGCCTGTCCTCGTCGATCTTCACCCAGAACCTCAAGGCCGCCGAGCGCTTCCTGTCGGCCGCCGGTTCGGACTGCGGCATCGCCAACGTCAACATCGGCACGTCGGGCGCGGAGATCGGCGGTGCCTTCGGCGGCGAGAAGGACACCGGCGGCGGCCGCGAGTCCGGCTCGGACGCGTGGAAGGTCTACATGCGCCGGCAGACCAACACGATCAACTATTCCGATTCGCTGCCGCTGGCCCAGGGCATCAAGTTCGACCTGTAAGCGCGTTGCTTCGCTGAACCGTCCGGTACTCGCTCTGCATCACCGATGCACTTTCGTGGATGCAGAGCCGGACGCGGTTGACCTAGGCTTCCCTGCCTGCCAATACGGCAGGCACCCCCGAGTCCACAAGGAATACCGAAATGAGTTCCCAGCGTAGAACCCAGCCCCTGGCCGTGGCCAGCCTCGTTGCCGGCATCCTCGGCTGCTTCATTCTGCCGATCATCGGCTCGGTGACGGCGATCGTGACCGGCCACCTGGCCCGCGCCCGCATCGCCCGTGGCGATGGCGGCGGCAACGGCCTGGCGCTGACCGGCCTGACGCTCGGCTGGCTGAGCCTGGCACTGTGGCTGCTGTCGGCCGTCCTGTTGCTGGTCTTTGGCCTGGATACGAGCTCGATATACCCCGCGGCCACGCACTGACGCTGCATCCGCCGGGCCTGCGCGGCACGTGGCGCGCCCCGGCGGGTTGCGCCACGTGCCATCCACACGGCGATCAAGGATAATCTTCGGACAGCGCTGTCCGTGCAGCGATCCCGAACCGCCCAGGAGGCTCCATGAGCAATGTCCGTCAGACCAGTACGTTGGCCATCGTCAGCCTGGTAGCGGGCATCCTCGGATGGTTCATCGTGCCGGTGCTGGGCAGCATCACCGCGATCATCACCGGGCACATGGCGCGCGGCGAGATCCGCCGCCAGCCCGATCGCTTCGAAGGCGACGGCCTGGCCATCGCCGGGCTGGTCCTGGGCTGGCTCAATGTCGCCTTGTGGATCGTCGCCGCGCTGGCTTTCCTGCTGTTCTTCGGCGGCCTCGCCTGGTTGGGCCTGGCCCACGGCTGAGCCATGGACCTGTCTTCGCGCGAACGCTTCAGCAACCGCGTCGCGGACTATGTCCGCTATCGCCCGGGCTACCCGCCGCAACTGCTGGAGTGGATCCACGGCCGCCTGGGCGTGCGTAACGACGCCCGCGTGGCCGACATCGGCGCCGGCACCGGCATTTCCTCGCGCCTGTTCCTGCAGGCCGGCCATCCGGTCATCGCGGTGGAACCGAACGCGGCCATGCGCGCCGCGGCCGAACAATGGCTCGGTGGCGAAGCGGGCTTTCGCACCGTCGACGGCAGCGCGGAGGCCACCGGCCTGGCCGATGCCAGCGTCGAGCTGGTAAGCGCGGCGCAAGCCTTCCACTGGTTCGACACCCGCGCGGTGCGCAGCGAATGGGCGCGCATCCTGCGCCCGGGCGGACTGGCCGTGGTGTTCTGGAATTCGCGCCTGCTCGAGGCCACGCCCTTCCTTGCCGGCTACGAAGCGCTGCTGCTGGAATACGGCACCGACTACAGTGCGGTGGCCGAGCGCTACCAGGACGATGCGACCATGCGCGCGTGGTTCGGCGCCGGCTTCGTCGCCGCCGCCGCTTTCCCCAACGTGCAGCGGATGGACTTCCCTGCACTGCGGGGCCGGCTGCTGTCCTCGTCGTATGCGCCCGCCGAGGGCCACCCGCGCCATGCGCCGATGCTCGATGCGCTGCGCGCCTTGTTCGATCGCCAGGCCGTCGATGGCCACGTCGAGTTCGCGTACCAGACCCGCGCCTTCGCCGGCCGCTTGAACTGAATGTATTCCCTCGCCCGCCCCTTCCTGTTCGCCCTCGATGCCGAACGCGCCCATGGCCTGGGCCTGCGCGCCATCGAGGCCGCCTTCCGCAGCGGTACCAGCCACCTGCTCGCGCGTCCGCCCGCCCCGCTGCCCACGCCGGCCTTCGGCCTGCAGTTCCCCAACCCGGTCGGCCTGGCCGCCGGCCTGGACAAGAACGGCGAGCACATCGAGGCGCTGATGGCGCTGGGCTTCGGCTTCGTCGAAGTCGGCACGGTGACGCCGCGCCCGCAGGCCGGCAATCCGCGCCCGCGCCTGTTCCGGCTGCCGGCGCACCAGGCCATCATCAACCGCATGGGCTTCAACAACCTCGGCGTCGATGCGCTGGTGCGCAACGTCGAGCGCGCGCGGCGGCGCCAGGGCCTGCTCGGCATCAACATCGGCAAGAACAAGGACACCCCGAACGAGGCCGCCGGCGAGGACTACCGCTATTGCCTGGAACGGGTGTATCCGCTGGCCGACTACATCACCGTCAATATCTCCTCGCCCAACACCGCCGGCCTGCGCGAGCTGCAGGAAGAGCAGGCGCTGCGGCAGCTGATCGGCGAGCTGCGCGAAGCGCAGGAGCGCCTGGCCGCCCAGCATGGCAAGCGCGTGCCGATGCTGGTGAAGGTGGCGCCGGACCTGAGCGATCGCGACATCGAGGCGGCCGCGCGCGTGCTTTCGGACCTGTCGGTGGATGGGGTCATCGCCACCAACACCACGGTCGATCGTCCGCAGGTGGCGCATGACCGGTTCGCGGGCGAGGCCGGTGGCCTGTCCGGCGCGCCGCTGCTCGGCCAATCGACGCTGGTGCTGCGGCGGATGCGCTCGCGCCTGCCCGAGTCGATCCCGTTGATCGGCGTGGGCGGCATCACCCGCGGCGCCGACGCGGTGGCGAAGATGGCCGCCGGTGCCAGCCTGGTGCAGATCTACAGCGGCATGGTCTTCCAGGGCCCGACCCTGATCGGCGAATGCGTCGAAGCGATCCGCCGCCGCCGCGAAGCGCCCAGCCGCGGCGCGGTGTCGGCGCTATGAAGATGGCTCCATGACCACGGCCTGGACGCTGCGCGAAAACGCGCCGCTGCGCGAGCTCAATACCTTCCACGTCGATGCCACCGCGCCCTGGCTGCTGCAGCTGGACGACGCCGCCGCGCTGCCCGAGGCCCTCGCCCTGCCGGCGATCGCCGGGCGGCCGCTGCTGGTCCTGGGCAGCGGCAGCAACGTGCTGCTGGCCGGCGATCCCGACGCCTGCGTGCTGGTGTTCGGCAACCGCGGCATCGAGATCCTCGAGCACCACGCCGACCACGCCCTGGTTCGCGCCGGCGCCGGCACGCCCTGGCACGGGCTGGTGATGTGGTCGCTGGAACAAGGGCTGTCGGGCCTGGAAAACCTGGCGCTGATCCCCGGCACCGTCGGCGCTGCGCCAATCCAGAACATCGGCGCCTACGGCACCCAGGTCGGCGAGTTCATCCATCGGGTCGAGGCCTGGGACCGCCACGCCGACACCCTGGCCCAGCTGACGCCCGAGCAGTGCGCGTTCGGCTACCGCGACAGCGTGTTCAAGCGCGAACCCGGCCGCTGGCTGATCGTGGCGGTGGAATTCCGCCTCCCCCTGCTGCACGAGCTGCGCCTGGACTACGCCGGCATCCGCGAGGAACTGGCGGCGATGGGCGTGGCCCATCCCGAGGCGCGCGACGTCGCCCAGGCGGTCATCGCGATTCGCCGCCGCAAGCTGCCCGACCCGGACGTGCTCGGCAACGCCGGCAGCTTCTTCAAGAATCCGCAGCTGCCGCAGGAACAGATCGACACGCTGCGCCACCAATGGCCGGCCCTGCCGGTATTCCCCGGCGAACGCGAAGGCCTGGCCAAGGTCTCGGCCGCGTGGCTGATCGAGCAATGCGGCTGGAAGGGCATGCGCGAAGGCGATGCCGGCGTTTCCCCGCACCACGCCCTGGTACTGGTCAACCACGGCAACGCCAGCGGTGCCGAACTGCTGGCCCTGGCGCGCCGCATCGCCGATTCGGTGCGCGAACGTTTCGCGGTGGTGATCGAACCGGAGCCGCTGCTGATCGGCGCGCAGTGGTGAACCCAGGGGCGACGAACACACCGCTGCGCGCGGCGGGCCTGATGCTGGTCAGCACCTTCTGCTTCGGCATGATGGCCATCGCCATCCGCTACGGGTCGGCCAGCGTGCCGACCAGCCAGATCGCCTTCTTCCGCAACTTCTTCGGCCTGCTGGTCCTGCTGCCGTTCCTGCTGGCGCGCGGCGGCCCGTTGCCGCGCACCCGCCACGTCCGCCTCTACCTGGTGCGCACCGTGATCGGCCTGGCCTCGATGCTGTGCGGCTTCTGGGCGATCGGCCATTTGCCGCTGGCGCAGGCGATCTCGCTGTCCTACTCCACGCCGCTGTTCGTCACCGTGCTGGCGGTCCTGTGGCTCGGCGAAAAAGTCCGCCTGCGCCGTTGGCTGGCCGTCGCCGCCGGCTTCCTCGGCGTGCTGCTGATCCTGCGCCCCGGCTCGTCAGCCTTCAGTCCCGGCCTGCTCGTCGCGCTGGCGGCGGCCATGATCAGCGCCGTGGTCGCGATCCAGATCAAGCAACTCTCGCGCACCGACCCACCCGACACCGTGGTGTTCTACACCTACGTCTTCTGGGTGCCGATGTCCCTGCTCACCGCCCTGCCGCAATGGACCTGGCCGCATGGCAGCGTGTGGCTGTGGCTGGTCCTGACCGGCATCTTCGGCACCGGCGGCCAACTGTTCTGGACCCGCGCCCTGAAACTGGGCGAAGTCTCCGCCCTGCAGCCCATCAGCTTCATGCAACTGCCCCTGCTCGCCGCTGCCGGCGGCTGGCTGTTCGGCGAGGCGCTCGACCGCTACACCGTGGCCGGCGCCCTGGTCATCGTCACCGCCAACATCTACATCGCCCACCGCGAAGCGGTGCTCGCGCGGCGCGCGGCCACCCACGCCCCGGTCGAAGGCGCCAAACCCGGCGAGTAGCCCGCGCACTTCCTTACCTCTAGCCCGGCGACCGCTGCCAACGCGGCCGGCGGTGGCCGCGGAACATCACCAGGTACAGGCCCATCACCCAGGCCAGGGCAGCGCACCAGCCGGCGAGGATGTCGGAAGGGTAATGCACGCCGAGATAGACGCGCGCCAGGCCGACCAGCAGCACGAACACGCCAGCGGCAATCGTCACCGGCCAGCGCCAGCGGGTGCGCCAGGCCAGCGCCACGCCCACCGCGGCCAGCGTCATCGAACCCATTGCGTGGCCGCTGGGGAAACTGAAGGTGCTTTCCGGCGCGATCGACTCCCACAGGCTGGGCCGTTCGCGCTGGAAGAAATGCTTGGCGCCGATATTGAGCAGGGCCGAGCCGACGAAGGCCAGGAAAGCGAAGCTCGCCTCACGCCAGCGCCGCAAACTCAGCAGCACCACGACGATCAGCGTATCGGCCGGGATCAGGCCCCACTGGTAGCCCAGCTTGGAGACCCACACGAAGAACCTGTCCAGGCCGGGCGCCGCCCAGCCGCGCAGGCGCCACAGCAAGGGGTCGTCGAAGAAGAACGCCTCCAGTTCATGGACCTCGTCGGCCAGGCTGGCGAACACGCCCAGCGGCAGCAGCACGCCACCGAACAACAGCACGATGCGCCAGGCGTTGCGGCCCAGCCAGTGACGCAGGCCGGCCGGGCTTTCAGCCGGCGCTTCGCGCATAGTGGCTGTCGACGTATTCGTCGATCAGGGCGACGAATTCCTGGGCGATGTTCTCGCCGCGCAGCGTCACTGTCTTCTCGCCATCGACGAACACCGGCGCCGAAGGCGCCTCGCCGGTACCGGGCAGCGAAATGCCGATGTTGGCGTGGCGCGATTCGCCCGGGCCATTGACCACGCAGCCCATCACCGCCAGCGTCATGGTCTCGGCCCCGGGATGGCTGACCTTCCACTCGGGCATCTTGGCGCGCACGTGGTTCTGCACCACCTTGGCCAGCTCCTGGAAGAACTCCGAGGTCGTGCGGCCGCAGCCCGGGCAGGCAGTGACCAGCGGGGTGAAAGCGCGCTGGCCGGTGGTCTGCAGCAGCTCCTGCGCCACGATCACCTCGGCCGTGCGCGACTGCCCCGGCTCGGGCGTGAGCGAAATGCGGATGGTGTCGCCGATGCCTTCCTGCAGCAGCACGCCCAGCGCCGCCGACGAGGCGACGATGCCCTTGCTGCCGATGCCCGCCTCGGTCAGGCCCAGGTGCAGGGCGAAGTCGCAGCGCGCCGACATGTCGCGATACACCGCGATCAGCTCCTGCACGCCGGACACCTTGGCCGACAGCACGATGCGATCGCGCGCCAGGCCCAGTTCCACCGCGCGCTCGGCCGAATCCACGGCCGAACGGATCAACGCCTCGCGCAGCACCCGGCCGGCGTCCCAGGGCTGCTCGCGGCGCGAGTTCTCGTCCATCAACTGCGCCGCCAGGCTCTGGTCCAGCGAGCCCCAATTGGCACCGATGCGCACCGGCTTGCCGTACTGGATCGCGAACTCGATCAACTGCGCGAACTGCAGATCCTTCTTCTTGCCGAAGCCGACGTTGCCCGGGTTGATGCGGTACTTGGCCAACGCCTGCGCACAGGCCGGCTCGCCGGCCAGCAACTGGTGGCCGTTGTAGTGGAAGTCGCCGATCAACGGCACTTCGATCCCCATCATCGCCAGCTTGTCGACGATGCGCGGGATGGCCGCGGCCGATTCGGGGTTGTTGACCGTCAACCGCACCATTTCCGAACCGGCCCGCCACAGCTCGGCCACCTGCTTGACGCTGCCGGCCACATCGGCGGTATCGGTATTGGTCATCGACTGCACGACCACGGGCCTGCCGCCGCCCACCACGACATTGCCGATCTGCACCGGCTGGGTCAGGCGGCGGGGCCAGGCGCCGGAATCGGCGGGCGGAGTCGGTCGGGTGACGGCGTCGTGCATGTGTCTATTTTAGCGCGGTTGGGGTTCGGGGTTCGGGGTTCGGGACTCGGGACTCGGGACTCGGGACTCGGGACTCGGGAAAGCATGGCATCGCAGGCAGCTGAATTCCTGGCGCCTGACTGAAAGACAAATTCGCAGATCGCGCCAGACCGCTCTTCCGAGTCCCGAGTCCCGAGTCCCGCAAAGTCCCGAGTCCCGCAAAGTCCCAAGTCCCGCGACAGAAGGTCGCATGCGGCATAGCGCGCAACCGCATAGCATTGGCATCGATGGACAACAGCAACAACGCCTCGTTCCTGCGCACCCTGTGCAGCCTGCGCTGGCTGGCCACCGCCGGCCAGGCGGCCACCATTCTGGTCGCCACCTGGGCCCTGGGCCTGGACCTGCCGCAGCCGCCGCTATGGGCCGGCGTGGCGGCGCTGGCGCTGTTCAATCTCTACGCGCAATGGCGGGTCGGCCGCGAGACGCCGATCGGCCCGGCCACCGCATTCGTCCACGTGCTGGTGGACGTGGCCGTACTGACCTGGATGATCGGCTGGAGCGGTGGGCTGGCCAATCCGTTCGGCTCGCTGTTCCTGGTCCTGATCGCCCTGGCCGCCTTCGCCCTGCCGCTGGCCTGGGGCCTGGCCGTGGCCGCGGCCTGCGTGCTCGGCTACGCCCTCAGCGCCGCCTTCGGCCTGCCGCTGCCCTACGGCGTGTTCGATCCGCGCACCGTGCACCTGTGGGGCGTGGCGATGAACTTCCTGCTCTCCTCGGTGGTGGTGCTGGTGTTCACCACCCGACTGGCGCTGTCCCTGCGCCGCCGCGAGCAGGAACTGTCGACCCTGCGCGAGCGCTTCGCCCGCAACGAGGGCATCGTCACCCTGGCCACGCACGCGGCCTCGGTCGCCCACGAACTCAACACGCCGCTGGCGACGATGACCCTGCTGGTGGACGACATCGCCGAGCAGTCCACCCAATCCGAGCTGCGCGAAGACCTGGACACCCTGCGCGAACTGCTGGTGCTGTGCCACGAGCGCGTGCTGGCACTGGCCGCGCCGGCCGACCGCAGCAATGCCCAGGAGGCGGTGACCGTGCAGGAAGTGCTGGCGCAGTGGCGCCTGGTGCGGCCGGACATCCAACTGCAGCGCAACCTCGACGCACCGGTGCAGCTGCGCCTGGAACCGGGCGTGGGCCATCTGCTGATGGTGCTGTTGAACAACGCCGCCGATGCCAGCGAACGCGCCGGCCGCCCGCGCGTGGACCTGGAACTGCGCGTGGCCGGCGGCCAGCTGCTGGGCGAGGTGCGCGACTACGGCGCCGGTTTCGACACCGCCAAGGCCACCCTGCCCGGTACCCTGTTCGACAGCGGCAAGCCGCACGGCATGGGCGTGGGCCTGGCGCTCTCGCATGCGACGGTGGAGCGGCTGGCTGGCGAGATGTGGATGCAGCCGGCCCAGGGCAGCGGTGCGCGGGTGGGTTTCCGCCTGCCGATGCCCGTACCCACCGCCACCGGCGAGGAAACCGCATGAATCTGCGACAGCCGCAAGGAGACTTCCATGGCATGGCAACCGATCCCGACCCGTTCCACCCTCCTGGCCTGCCCGAGTGCGGGAGCCTCACCGTGACGCCGCCGGCCGGCCGGCGCGGGTTGTTGGTCGATGACGACGCGCTGTACCTGCGCACGCTGCAGCGCAGCCTGGCGCGGCACGGCGTGGAAACGCAGACGGCCAGCGATGCGGCCAGTGCATTGGCAGTGGCGCGGGAATCGCGCCCGGACTTCGCGTTGATCGATTTGAAGCTGGGGCACGACTCGGGCCTGGCGCTGATCCAGCCGCTGCGCGAGATCCGCGCGGACATGCGGATTCTGCTGGTGACCGGCTACGCGAGCATCGCCACGGCGGTGGAGGCGATCAAGCTGGGGGCCGACGACTATCTGCCGAAGCCGGCGAATATTCCGACGATCCTGCGCGCGCTGGGCGAGGAGGACGAGGAGTTGGGCGAGGACGTGGAGGGCGAAGAGGCGGCGCTGGAAATGATGACGCCGTTGAGCCGGTTGCAGTGGGAGCATATCCAGCAGGCGTTGCATGAGACCGGGGGGAATATTTCGGCGGCGGCGCGGTTGTTGGGGATGCATCGGCGGTCTTTGCAGCGGAAGTTGACCAAGCGGCCTAGTCCGGGGCGTTAGAAGCGTCGGTGCTTTTTGTTTGGCTAGCGGCGTCCGGGGGCGGGCCCTTTCCGGGACACGCCGTGAATATGAGGTGGTCAAGTTTTTCTGGACACCCGATAGGGCGTTATGCCGCCAGCGCCTCTCTTTGGGCTGGCGGGATGAGTCCGTTGGCGGTGTGCAGCCGACGGTGGTTGTACCAATCCACAAACTGGCTCACGTCCTGTGCTGCCTCGCTCCGGGTGGCGTAGGTCTTTTCCAGCCATTCGGTTTTCAGGCTGGCAAACACCCGTTCCACTACGGCGTTGTCCCAGCAATTGCCCTTGCGGCTCATGCTCTGGATGATGCCTTTGTCGCGTAGCTGCTCAGCCAGCGCGTGGCTGGTGTATTGCCGACCTTGGTCGGAGTGAAACAGCAAGCCTGCAGGGGGTTGGCGCTCGGCCAAGGCTTTCCTCAGTGCGCCTACCGCCAGCCAGGCATCGGCATGGTGGGAATGTCCCCAGCCCACGATGCGGCGGGCATACAGGTCCACCACGATGGCCAGGTACAGCCAGCCCTGTCGGGTCGGGATGTAGGTGATATCGCCTGCCCAGGCCTGATTGATTGCCTCCGGCTTGAATTGGCGAGCCAGCACATTGCCCACCTTCAGCGCTTCGGGCCCCAGGTGCTGGTACTTGTGCCGACGTACCTGCCGGGCCTGCACCCCGGCCCGACGCATCAAGGTGCGGGCGCGATGGCGCCCCACCTGCAGCCCTTGGCGGCCCAACTCGACCGCCATCCGGCGCGAGCCGTAGCTACCGCGGTGGGCATGATGGATCTGCCGTACCTGAGCCACCTGCTCAAGCAGGACATGGTCAATCACGTCTTGCCGTTGTTGCCAGGCGTAGTAGCTGCTGCGCGGATAGTCCATCAACTCGCACACCAACCGGGTCGAGGCCGCCTTCCCCAATTCCTGGATCACTTGCTCTTGCGAGCGTTTTCCTGAATGAAGAAGGCGATGGATTTTTTTAGCAGGTCACGCTCCTCCTGCAGGCGCCGGTTCTGCGCTTCCAGCTCCACCACCCGAGCCTGGTAGTCGATCACTGGCGCAGAGCCATCCTGGGACTGGTATTTCCTTTGCCATTGGTCAATCCAGCGCCGCAGGGCGGTGGGACCCACCTGCATCAGCTCGCAGACCTGCCTAACGCTCTGGTTTTCCACCACCACCAGGCGCACGGCCTCGTCTCTCATTGCTTGGGTAATTTGCTTTGCCATAGGTCACCTCGATACTCGAAAGATCCTATCGAGTGTCCAGCTGAAGTAGACCACCTCAATACATCCCTGTAGGCTCCTTGGCGACATCCATGTCGCCAAGGGTCCCGGAAAGGGCCCGCCCCCGGACGCCCGACAGTTCAACGCTTTGTGTTGGGAGAGGAGCGCCCTCATCCGCCCCTGCCGGGGCACCTTGCTCCCGCAAGCGGGAGAAGGGACGGCAAGCAGCGCGGGACGTAGTCGCTATCGGCTTTGCCTTCGGCGTTGCGTGGATACCCAGTCCAATGCTTCGCGTTCGGCTTCAGCGACGAACCCATCTTTGCCATCGCTGTAAGCGTCCCATGAGGTCGCATCGCCGGCGACTAAACGCTGTTTGAGCGCGGAGTATTCCGCAGCCTTCTGCGGATGGCTACGCAGATAATCGCGAAAAGCCAGGTGGCGCTCGACATGCTCGGAGCCAACGGCAAAGGCATGCAGGTGAAACGCGCGGCGTCCGCGGTTATCGAACTTGCGGAAGTAGCGTCGACCCTCAATGCCGTATGCACCCATGACTTCGTAGCCGAGGTCGCGCATCTCATTGCTATGCAGATCCAACATATCCAGGCTGGGCACGACACCCAGCAGGTCAATGATCGGCTTTGCCAGGATGCCAGGAATGGCGGTGCTGCCGATGTGGTGGAGCGCAATTGCGTCTTCGCCCAGGGCGTGTCCGATCGCCAGCGCTTCGCGCGCGAAGGCGTCGGTCCAGGCAGGATCATGCTCGACCACCAATACGCTCATGCGCCGATCGTGCCCTCCTCCGCAACCAAAGAAAAGCCGCATCGCGATGAGCACTGCTGTCCCTTCTCCCGCCTGCGGGAGCAAGGTGCCCCGGCAGGGGCGGATGAGGGCGCCCTCCAAACACAAACACGGCATTCCATCGGGCGTTCGGGGCCGGGCCCTTGCCCGGGGGCGTTGGGCGACAGGGACGTCGCCCAACGAGACCCGCATGGATGCAGCTCTTGGCGTCCCCCGGGCAAGGGCACGGCCCCGAACGCCGCACGGAAAAACAAAAGGTCCGCTCTCCGCAACCGACAAACCTATCGCCTGCTACCAAAACACCCCATACAACACGACCAGGATCGCAACCACGATCACCGCGCCGATGTTGAAACTAGCCGGCGTACCAAAACGAACATCGTCGGTACGGATCAAATCCCGGCCCGGCTGTGCAGAAGTCAGCAGCGACACCACCACCGCCGCCACCAACGCGGCCAGGAACACCACCCCGACACGGTCCATGAAAGGTAGCGAAGGCCAGCCCAGCTTCAGCGCGAACGAAAGAATCACCGACCCGATCGCCGCAGTCAGCGCACCCGCCTCGTTGGCGCGCTTCCAGAACAGGCCCAGCATGAAGATCACCACCACGCCCGGGGTAAAGAACCCCGTGAATTCCTGGATGAACTGGAAGCCCTGGTCGAAGCTGCCCAACAACGGACGCGCGGTCAAAATGCCGATGACCACCGCCGCCACCGCCACGATCCGGCCCACCCGCACCAGTTGCTTCTGCTCGGCCTGCGGGCGGAACTTGGCGTAGAAGTCCAGGGTGAAGATCGTCGCCACCGAATTGATCTTCGACGCCAGCGAAGCCACGATTGCGGCCACCAGCGCGGCGAACACCAGGCCGAGGATACCGGTCGGCAGCAGCTGCATCATCGTCGGGTAGGCCTGGTCGGGCTTGGCCAGGTCCGGCGCCAGCACCACGGCGGCGATGCCCGGCACCACGATCACCACCGGCATCAACAGCTTGAGGAAGCCGGCGAACACCATGCCCTTCTGTGCTTCGCCGATGTTCTTGGCCGCCAGCGCGCGCTGGATGATGTACTGGTTGAAGCCCCAGTAGCTGATGTTCATGATCCACAGGCCGCCCAGCAGCACGCTCAGGCCCGGCAGGTCCTTGTAGAACGGGTTGTCCTTGGACAGGATCATGTGGAAGTGCTCGGGATGCGCGTTCCACAGCTGCTTGAAGCCGGCCAGCACGCCGGCGCCATCGCCGATGCGCGACAGCGTCAGCCCGGCCACCAGCAGGCCGCCCAGCACCAGCAAGGTGACCTGCACGATGTCGGTCAGCGCCACCGCCTTCAGTCCGCCGTACAACTGGTAGACCAGCGCGAACACGCCGATCAGCGACAGCGCCAGCATCTGGTCCATGCCGGTGACCTGGCTCACCGCGATCGACCCCAGCCACAGGATCGAGGTCAGGTTGACGAAGACGTACAGCAGCAGCCAGAACACCGCCATCAGCGTGCGGATCCACTTGCCGTAACGCTGTTCCAGGAACTGCGGCATGGTGTAGATGCCGTTGCGCAGGAAGATCGGCAGGAAGAACTTGCCGACGATCAGCAGGGTCAGCGCCGCCATCCATTCGTAGGAGGCGATCGCCAGGCCGATCGCATAGCCCGAACCGGCCATGCCGATGATCTGCTCGGCCGAGATGTTCGCCGCGATCAGCGAGGCGCCGATCGCCCACCACGGCAGCGACTTGCTCGCCAGGAAATAATCCTCGGCACTCTTGGCATGCCCTGCCTTCTCGCGCGAAACCCACTGCGCCAGCACGAAGATGCCGGCCAGGTAGGCCAGCACGATCACGATGTCCAAAGTCGCCAGACCCACTGCACTTCTCCTGGCCGAACGCGCACGGCGCCGGCTGCATGCGCCGCGAGGCGGCGCGTTCGATGGTGTTCAAGGAATGCGCGCGACAGCCTCCCCGGCCGCCGCGCGCGTGTTGTGCCCGGCTCAGTGCGTCGCGCAATCCACGGCGATCGCTTCCTGGCTCTGGCCCAGTGCCATCCGCGAGAACGAGACGTCGGCGGCGGCCGCGCTGGCCAGGTACGGGACCTGCACCAGCTTGGTCATGTCCGCACCGGCGGCCTGGAAGCACTTCAGCGGGACCGCAATCGTCTTCCACTCGCCGGCCTTCAACGCGCCGACGGTCTTGCCGATGTCGACCTGGCCCGAGCAACCTTCGCCGCAGCCCACGCCCAGCCACAGCGGGCCGGTCACCGCCGCGTCGCGGCGCAGGGTCACGTAAAGCAGGATGTCGCCGTTGGTCTCGCGGGCAATATCAATGGGCTTGGCCGAGACCAGCTGCAAGCGCGCGTCCGCGGCACCGGACCACTGCAGGCGGCGCGCATCTTCCTGCGCCTTGTGGTCGACCGCGCTCATCTTCAGGCTGCCATCGCCCAGGCCCACCGGCACGGTGGTGGCCGGCATGTTGGACTGCGAGGCGCTGGACAGCTGCATCGCCAGGCCGATCGCCGGCTTGCCGCGCACGAAGTACACGCCGCTGGCGGATTGCTCGCCGCTTACGCCCGATTCTTCCGACAACGCGGCCAGGTCGCCCTGGTCGGCGTAGGTCAGGCCGAAGCCGAAGGCGAACTGCGGGTCGTAGCCTTCCTGCCCGACGTTGTTGCGGAACTGCACGGCGGTACGCGGCCAGGAGAAGCTCAGCTTGCCCTTGAAATCGCTCTGCACGCTGCCGTCGGCCTTGCGCAGGAGCACGTCGGCAATGCCGCCGCCTTCCGAACCCGGCAGCCAGGCGGCGACGAAGGCGTCGGCGGTGTTGATCTCGCGGTTCATCCACAGCGGACGGCCGCTGAGGAACACGGCCACCACCGGAATGCCTTCGGCCTTGAACTTCTTCAGCAATTCGAGATCGCTGTCGTCGCCCGGCTTGTACATCAGGGTGGCCAGGTCGCCCTGGAACTCGGCATAGGGGTTCTCGCCAAACACCACCACGGCCACGTCCGGCCTGGCCTTGTATTGGCCGTCGATCGCCAGCTCGGCCTTGCCGCCGGCCGCGTCGATCTGCTGCTTGAGGCCTTCCCAGATCGTGTTGCCATTGGGGAAGTCCGCACGCGTGGTGCCCGTGCCCTGCCAGTTGAGGGTCCAGCCACCGGACTGCTTGCCCATGTCGTTGGCGCCGTCGCCGGCCACCAGGATGCGCTTGTGCGGATCCAGCGGCAGCGTGCCGCCGTTGTTCTTCAGCAGCACCAGCGACTCGCGCACGGCCTGGCGCGCCACGGCGCGATGCTCGGGCGAACCCAGCAGTTCGAACTTGCCGCCCAGCGTGCGCTGCGACGGCTTGCCGGCTTCGAACAGGCCCAGGCGCATCTTCACCCGCAGGATGCGGCGCACGGCGTCGTCCAGCCGGTCCATCGGGATCTGCCCCGACTTCACCGCCGCCAGCTCGGTTTCATACAGGCCCTTCCAGCTGTCCGAGGCCATCGCCATGTCCAGGCCGGCGAGGAACGCCGACGGACAGTTGGTCGTGGTGCAGCCCTTGACCTGGCCGTGGCCGTTCCAATCGCCGACCACGAAGCCGCCGAAGTCCATGCGGCCCTTCAGCACGTCGGTCAGCAGCGCCTTGTAGCCGTGCATCTTCTCGCCATGCACGCTGTTGAACGACGCCATCACGCTTTGCGCACCGGCGGCGATCGCCGGCGGGTAGCCGGCATTGTGGATCTCGCGCAGCGCCTGCTCGCTCGCCGCGTTGTCGCCCTGGTCCTTGCCGTCGGTCGTGCCGCCGTCGCCGAGGAAGTGCTTGACCGACGAGATGACGTGGGTGCCGTCCAGGAACGTCGGCGAACCCGGCTCGCCCTGCAGGCCCTTGACCATCTCACCGGCATAACTGGCGACCACGTCCGGCGATTCCGAATAACCCTCGTAGCTGCGGCCCCAGCGATCGTCCTGCGGCACCGCCACGGTGGGCGCGAAGGTCCACTCCATGCCGGTGGTGCGGGTCTCGGCCGCGGTGACCTCGCCGATCTTGCGGATCAGCGCCGGGTTGCGCATCGCGCCCAGGGCGATGTTGTGCGGGAACAGCGTGGCCCCGACGATATTGCTCTGCCCGTGCACCGCATCGATGCCGAAGATGACCGGGATCGCGTGGCCGCCCTGCGAGGTATCGACCGAGGCGTCGTAGAAGGCGTCGGCGAGCTTGAGCCACTCGCCCGGCGCCGCGTTGTACTTGCCACCCGGATCGGAACTGCCACCGGCGAGGATCGACCCGAGGTGGTACTTGCGCACATCGTCCGGCGTCGTGCTGGCGATATCGCCCTGGATGGTCTGGCCGACCTTCTCCTCCACGCTCATCTGCGCCATGACCTCGTCGAGGCGCTTCTCCAGCGCCGCGTCATCGGCGAACGGCCACTTGACCGCGGGCCACTGGTCCGGATGGATCGCGAACGCCTGGTCGGCAGCGGCCGGAGCGGCGGTGGCCGCGGCCTTGTCGGCATCGCCCCCACGGTGACAGGCGGCCAGCAGCACCAGCGAAGCGGCCGTGGCCGCAGCCAGCAGATGGCGGGACAGCGGCGCCCGCGCGCGACGAAGCAACTTTTCCAAGAGGCGAGTCTCCATACGAGGTTGCCGTCGGGCCTAGCGCCGACGGCGGCGCCGGTACGCTTCCGCATTTGTACAGCGCTGTCAAACCTGGGATTGGCTATAGCTTCTGCTTATTCGTATATCGGAATGGGATATAGGCGCGCAGATGCGGGAAAACTCGCTATGGCGTGCGTGCCACGAGGTTCTGGCGCATTGCCTGGGCGGTGGCGACCACCGCCATATTGTTGCGGTGCGTCAGAGGGTGTTGGCGCGATTGCGCGGACTGCGGCCGGGTCTCAACGCGCCCGCGCTGCAATCTCATCCAGCGCCGCCCGCGTCACCGGATCGCTCACCGCCCCGCCCTGCCCCTGCAGCGCCGGCAGCAACCCGCTCGCCAACTGCTTGCCCAACTCCACGCCAAACTGGTCGAACGCATTGATCCCCCACATCACCGACTGCACGTACACGCTGTGCTCGTACATGGAAATCAATCCGCCCAACGCCGCCGGCGTCAACCGATCGAACAGGATCAACGTACTCGGCCGGCCACCGGGATAATCCCGCGCCGGATCCTCACTGCCCTGCCCGTTCGCCAACGCCTCGGTCTGCGCCAACAGGTTGGCCAGCAGCGCCTGATGGTTCTCCACGTACGGATCGTCGTTGACCACCGTGCCGATGAAGTCCGCCGGCACCACGCTCGTGCCCTGGTGCAGCGCCTGGAAGAAACTGTGCTGCACATCGGTGCCCGCACCGCCCCACCACACCGCCACCGTATCGCTGTCCACCGGACTGCCGTCCAGCTTGACCCGCTTGCCCAGGCTCTCCATCACCAACTGCTGCAGATACGCCGGCAGCAACGCCAGGCGCTGGTCGTAGGTCATCACCGCATTGGTCGCGTAGCCCAGCAGGTTGCGGTTCCACACCGCCGTCAGGCCATGCAGCACCGCCACGTTCTCCGCCGCCGGCGTGTTCAACACGTGCGCGTCGAACGCCGCCGCACCGGCCAGCAACTGCTCGAAGCGCTCGAAACCGATCGCCAGCGCGATCGGGAAACCGACCGCCGACCACAGCGAATAGCGCCCGCCCACCCAATCCCACATCGGCAGCACGCGGCCGGCGGCGATGTCGAATGCCTTGGCGGCGCGCTCGGGATTGGCACTGACCGCATACAGGCGCTCACTGCCGCCCAGCCAGTCGTGCAGGATCTTGCCGTTGAGCAAGGTCTCCTGCGTGCCGAAGGTCTTGGAAATCAGGATGCCGGCCGTGGTCGCCGGGTCGAGCGTGGCCAGCGTGCGCTGCATCGCCGCGCCATCGACATTGGACACGAAATGCACGCGGAAGCGCGCCCCTTCCACCGGCCGCAGCGCATCGGCGACCAGACGCGGGCCCAGGTCCGAACCGCCGATGCCGACGCTGACGATGTCGGTCACGTTCGTGCGCGCCAAGGCCTCGATCAGCTCGCCCATGTGCGCGCGCACCGCCGCGGCCGTGCGATAGGCCTCCTGCGCCACCGGCGCATCGGTCGCATCGCCACGCAGCGCGGTGTGCAGCGCCGCGCGGCCTTCGGTGACGTTGACCTGCTCGCCACGGAACAGGCGCTGGAACGCCGTTTCCACGCCGCGCTCGGCGGCCAGCGCCAACAGCGCGTCCAGCGCGGCGGCATCGTATTTCTGCCGCGCGAAGTTGAAGTACAACGGACCGACCCGTTTCGCGTACCGCGCCGGCCGGCCGCTATCGGCGGCCAACAGGTCGGGAATGGACGCCCCGCGCAGGCGCTGGGCGTGGGAGTGCAGCGAGTCGAATCCGTTGGACTGTGTCATGCGGCCTGTGTGGGGATGCTGTGGTTGGTGTGGGTGATCTTGTTGTGCCCGTCCACGTACACCAGGTCGGGCTTGAAGACCTCGGCTTCGGCGGCGCTCAGGCCGACGAAGGCGGCGATGATGATCAGGTCGCCGACCTGCACGTGGCGCGCCGCGCCGCCATTGAGCGAGATGACGCCGCTGCCGGCCTCGGCGCGGATCGCATAGGTGCTGAAGCGGCTGCCGTTGGTGACGTCCCAGATATGCACCTGCTCGAACTCGCGGATGCCGCTGGCCTGCAGCAGCAGGTCGTCGATGGCGATGGAGCCTTCGTAGTTGAGCTCGGAATGGGTGACGGTGGCGCGGTGGATCTTGGCTTTCAGCAGGGACAGTTGCATGGGGCGTACGGCACGTAGGAAAGGCAGGCAGTTTAGCGGCCGGGGGCCGCGAAAGGTGAAGGCGTGGCGGCAGCACCCGCCGCGCCGGTTCAGAACTCCAGGTTGTCGATCAGCCGGGTCCGGCCCAGCCGCGCCGCGACCAGGGCCACGCGCGGGCCGGCATGGGCGTCGTCCGCCGGCTCGGTCAGTGCCGGGGTGCGGACCACCGCGTAGTCGACCTCGAAGCCGGCCGCGGTCAGCTGCGCCGCTGCGGCGGCTTCGGCCTGCGCGCGCGCGGTGCCGGCCAGGCAGGCCTCGCGCAGGGCCAGCAGCACCCGGCGGATCACCGCGGCCACCGGGCGCTCTGCGGCCGACAGGTACTGGTTGCGGGAGCTCATCGCCAGCCCATCCTGCTCGCGGACGATGCTGCCGCCGAGGATCTCGATCGGGAACGCCAGGTCCGCGACCATCTGCCGGATCACTGCCAGCTGCTGGTAGTCCTTCTTGCCGAAGGCGGCCACGTCGGGCTGGGCCTGGTTGAACAGGCGCGCGACCACGGTGCAGACGCCATCGAAGTGGCCCGGGCGGCAGGCGCCCTCGAGCACCTCGCTGACCCCCGGCGCGCGCATGCGCATGGCCAGTTCGGTGCCCAGCGGGTACATCGTGTCCACGCTCGGCAGCCACAGCACGTCGCAGCCGGCGTCTTCCAGGCCGCGCATGTCGGCCTCGGGCGTGCGCGGATAGCGCGCGAAGTCCTCGTTCGGGCCGAACTGGGTCGGGTTGACGAAGACGCTGGAGACCACGCGGTCGGCGTACTGGCGCGCCAGCATCACCAGGGAGAAATGGCCGGCGTGCAGGTTGCCCATGGTGGGCACCAGCGCCACGCGCAGGCCTTCGCGCTTCCAGCCGGTGACAAGTTCGCGCAGGCGCGACAGTTCGGTAACGGTATCGATCATGAGGCGTAAGCGTGTTCCGCATCGGGGAAGCTGCCATCGCGCACGGCGGCGGCATAGGCCTGGACGGCACCGGCGATGGAGCCGCCCCCGGCCAGGAAGTCCTTGACGAACTTCGGCCGGCGGTGGCCGCTGTCCAGGCCGAGGAAGTCGTGCAGCACCAGCACCTGGCCATCGCAGCCGGGGCCTGCACCAATCCCGATGGTCGGGATGGCGAGCTCGGCGCTGATCTGCGCGGCCAGCGGCGAAGGCACGCATTCGAGCACCAGCAGGCTGGCACCGGCCTCGGCCACCGCGCGCGCCTCGGCGCGCAGGCGCTCGCCGGCTTCGCCGCGGCCCTGCACCTTGTAGCCGCCGAAGCGCAGCACCGATTGCGGGGTCAGGCCCAGGTGCGCGCAGACCGGGATCTCGCGTTCGACCAGGTAGCGGATGACCTCGAGCTTGTGCCCGGCGCCTTCGAGCTTGACCATCTCCGCGCCGGCCTGCAGCAGCCGGGTGGCGGCGTCGAGTGCGCGCTCGGGGGTGGCGTCGGCCTGGAACGAGAGGTCGCTGACCAGCAGCGCGCGGCCCAGGCCGCGGGCGACCGCGGCGGTGTGGTAGACCATGTCGTCGGTGGTGACCGGCAAGGTCGAATCATGGCCCTGCACCACCATGCCCAGGGAATCGCCGACCAGGATCAGGTCCACGCCGTTGGCATCGAAGGTGCGGGCAAAGCCGGCGTCGTAGGCGGTCAGCATGACCAATTTGCGGCCATCGCGCTTGGCCTCGGCCAAGGCGGGCACCGTCCAGGGCTTGCTGTCGGCGTGGGTACTCATAAGCTCATGACGTGGGGTGATGAGCCCGGCATTATCTACCCAATCGGTACCAAACCGCCCGTCTCCAGCTGTGCCAATGCGGCCTGCACCGTTCCATGGCCGGGGATCGGCGCCTGCGGCGCGATCTCGGCCAGCGGCAACAGCGCGAAGGCGCGCTCGTGCAGGTGCGGGTGTGGCACGCGCAGGCGCGGGCTGTCGATCACCGCCGCGCCGAACAGCAGCACGTCCAGATCCAGCGTGCGCGGGCCCCAGCGCTCGCCGTCCAGGCGCTCGCGGCCATGGCTTCGCTCCAGCGCCAGCAGGGCATCCAGCAGCGCTTCGGGCGCCAGCGAGGTCTCCAGCGCGGCGGCGGCATTGACGAAGGCCGGCTGGTCCAGCCGGCCCCAGGCCGGGGTGCGGTAGAGCCTCGAAGCGGCCAGGCAACGGGTCGCGGGCAGCGCATGCAGCGCCACCAGGGCAGCGCGCACGGTGGCCTCGGCATCGCCAAGGTTCGCGCCCAGGCCGATGTAGGCGATCACCGCCACGCTCACTCGGCTCCGCCGACCTCTCCCGGACCGCCACTGCGACGGCGGCGACGGCGGCGCTTGCGCGGCGCCGCGCCTTCGACCGCCTCATCCAATTCGGCGTCGATCGACGTCTCGCCGCCCAGGCCGGCTTCCTCCTGGGCTTGGCGCCAGTACTCGATGTCGGCGGCGTGGTCGGGCGAGGCGACCTGGCGCAACACCAGGAAATCGAACGCAGCGCGGAAACGCGGATGCGTCAGCGTGCGCATCACGCGCTTGCGCTGGCGCGAAGAGAACCGCGCCTGCAGCAGCCAGATCTCCTGCATCGGCAGCGAGAAGCGGCGCGGCAAGGCCACCCGTTCCAACTGGTGCAGCGTGACCCGGTCCGCGGCGCGGCGCTGCGCCTCCTCGGCATGGATGCCCTGCGCCTGCAGTCCGATCAAGGTCTTGCAGAACGCCGGCCACAGCAGCAGCGCGAACAGGAACGCCGGCGACACCGGCTCATCGTTGGCCACCCGCGCATCGGTATTGCGCAGCCCCTCCAGCAACATGCGCCGCAGCGCCCCGCTGCGATTGCTGCGCAACGCCGCCCCGCTTTCCGGGAACAGCGTCGAGAACAGGCCGTAATGCTCCAGCCCTTCGAAACTGGCCACCGCGTGGCCGGACAGGAACAGCTTGAGCAACTCCTCGAACAACCGTGCCGGCGCGACCTCGCTCAACAACCCCGCCAACCGCGGGATCGGATCGGCGGTGGCCTCATCGATGCTGAAGCCCAGCTTCGCCGCCAAGCGCACCGCGCGCAGCATCCGCACCGGATCCTCGCGATAACGCTGCTCCGGATCGCCGATCAACTTCATCAAGCGCGCCTGCACATCCTCGAAGCCGCCGGTGTAATCGCGCACCGAGAAATCCTCGATGGCGTAATACAGCGCATTGCAGGTGAAATCGCGGCGCACCGCATCGTCCTCGATGCTGCCGTAGACGTTGTCGCGGACCAGGCGGCCATTGTCGAGCTCGCGGTCGCCACTGCCATCATCGACATTGGCACGGAACGTGGCGACCTCGATGATCTCGCGCCCGAACACCACATGCGCCAGGCGGAAGCGGCGGCCGATCAAGCGGCAATTGCGGAACTGCTGCTTGACCTGCTCGGGCGTGGCGTCGGTGGCGACGTCGAAATCCTTCGGATGCCCACCGACGAGCAGGTCGCGCACCGCGCCGCCCACCAGGTAAGCGCCGAAGCCGGCTTCGCGCAGGCGGTAGAGCACACGCAGCGCATTCGGACTGATGTCCCGGCGCGAGATGTTGTGCTGGTCACGCGGGATGACGCGGACGGTGAACGGTGATGTAACTGGCGTTTCGATGTTGGCGGTTCCCGGGAACGAAACAGGATTGCGAGAAGGCGATCAGCTCTCTATACTAGCGCGCTCGGCCGGACACGGCTAGAAACGCTCCCTTCGTCTAGTGGTTAGGACGTGGCCCTCTCAAGGCTAAAACAGGGGTTCGAGTCCCCTAGGGAGCGCCAGCGACACACAAAAAAGCCCGCGGAAGCGGGCTTTTTTGTGTGTCGCTGGCGCGCGGAGACGGCCTGCGGCCGGCTCCGCTCCCCATGTGCCGCGGCGCGGCACATGGGGCCCCTGCGCTAGCCTCGCCTATCCCCCGCGCCGTTGGCGCGCCCCCCTTAACAGAAGGGGGGCTTTCCACCAGAAGATTGGCCGCGCGACGACCCGAGCCGTCCTTCTCCCGCATGCGGGAGAAGGTGCCCGCAGGGCGGATGAGGGCGACCTTCCTCACACATTGCGCCCCTCTCTCGGGCGTTCGGGGCCGGGCCCTTGCCCGGGGGCGTTGGGCGACAGGGACGTCGCCCAACGAGCCCCGCATGGATGCAGTACTTGGCGTCCCCGGGCAAGGGCCCGGCCCCGAACGCCGCACGGAAAAACGGAACAATCGCCCTTAGCTTACCAACCGCCCACCAACGAACCGCAGCAGCTTCGCCTTCCCGGCCTTCAGCGAGAAAGCCAGCACCTGCTCGCCGTACACCACTTCATACCGCCCACCCTTGTCGCTGCGCAGCTCCGCTTCCGTCAACACGCCACCACGCCAGCGCAAGTCCACACCGGCCGCACCGCGCACCCGCAACCCACGCACCTCACCGTCAGCCCAAACCTTCGGCAAAGCCGGCAGCAAGAACACACTCCCGCCCCAACTCTGCAGCAGCATCTCGGTAATCCCCGCAGTGCCGCCGAAATTGCCGTCGATCTGGAACGGCGGACAGGAATCGAACAGGTTCGGATACGTCCGCTCGGGCGACAGCAACAACGCCAGAATCCGATGCGCCCGCTCGCCATCGCGCAAGCGCGCCCACAGATTCATCCGCCAGCCAATCCCCCACCCCGTCGCCCGATCCCCACGAATCTCCAGCGACCGCTGCGCCGCCCGCGCCAGCTCCGGCGTATCGCGCACGTTGATCTGGCTCGACGGATGCAACGCATACAGATGCGACACATGCCGGTGATGGATCTCCGGCGCCTCCATGTCCCAGTCCGCCTGCCACTCCTGCAACTGCCCCGCCTTGCCGATGCGGTGCGGCGGCAACTGCTGGCGCAACGCCGCCAACTGCTGGCCGAATGCCTCGTCCACTCCCAGCACCTTGCCCATCGCAATGCATTGCGCGAACAGGTCGCGCAGGATCTGCGCATCCATCGACGGTCCCGCGCACAGCGCCGCTCCGAATGGATGCTCGTTCTCCGGCGAGATCGACGGCGTGGTCACCATCGCCCCGGTGTTCGGATCGCGCACCAGCACGGCGGCGAAGAATTCGGCCGAGCCCTTGAACAACGGATACACCTGGCGCAGGTAGTCCACGTCGCGCCCGTAGTCCCAGCGATCCCACAGCTGCTGCAACAGCCACGCGCCGCCCATCGGCCACAGGCTCCATTTCGCGCCGTCGATCGGGCCGGCCTGCCGCCACAGGTCGGTGTTGTTGTGCACCACCCAGCCGGGCGCGTCGTAGAGCTTGCGCGCCGTATGCGCACCGGTTTCGGCCAGCTCGCGCAACATCCGCTCCAGCGGCTCGACGCACTCGTGCAAGCCATTGGCCTCGGCCGGCCAATAGTTCATTTCCGTGTTGATGTTGATCGTGTACTTGCTCTCCCACGGCGGCGACATCAGCTCGTTCCAGATGCCCTGCAGGTTCGCCGGCTGGCTGCCGGCACGCGAACTGCAGATCAACAGGTAACGCCCGTACTGGTGGTACAGCGCCGCCAACGCAGGATCGCCCTCGCCCGATGGATCGGCAAAGCGGCGCACGCGTTCGTCGGTCGGCCATGCCGCGGCGGGGTTGCGCCCCAGGTCGATGGCGACCCGGCGGAACAGCGTGCGGTGCGCGTGCAGATGGTCGGACAACAAGCGGTCGTAGGACAGGGTCCGCGCCTTGGCCAGCTGCGCGGCGGTGATCGCCAGCGGATCGCCACCGACGTCGTCGAAGCGCCGGAAGCTGGTCGCGGCAGTGAGCAACAGCACCAGTTCGTCGGCATTCTCGACGCGGATGCGGTCGCGCTGCACCGACACCTTGCCGCCACGCGCCAGCGGCAGCACGCGCAAGGCGAAGCTCAGCCGGCCCTCGATGCCCTCGCGCGATGCGTTGCGGCCGGCGAACAGCAGGCCGTCGCCGTCGTGGCTGATCGTCCCTGCCTGCGGACTGTCGATGCCCACCCGCAGCGACACGCCACCGGGCTTGCTGGTGGACAGTCGCACGACAATGCACTGCGCGTCCGGCGAGACGAAGACCTCGCGCCGATGCACGCGCCCCTCGGAACGGAAGCTCGTCGTGGCGATCGCCGTATCCAGGTCCAGCGCGCGACGATAGTCCACCGCGCCATCGGCGCGATCGAAATCCAGCAGCAGGTCGCCCAGCGGCTGGTACGGCATCTGCTTGAGCGGACGCGACAGGATCCTGGCGTCGGCCAGCGCCTCGGCTTCGGCGAAACGTCCGGCGAAGATCAGCTCGCGCACCTGCGGCAACGCGGCCAATGCCTCGTCGCTATCGGCGTTGTAGGGGCCGCCGGCATACAGCGTGTCCTCGTTGAGCTGCAGGCGCTCGTGCGCCTGCCCGCCCCACACCATCGCGCCGAGCCGGCCATTGCCGACCGGCAGCGCTTCCACCCATTCAGTGGCCGGGCGCTCATACCACAGCACCAGCTCGCCTTCGGCGGCCACCGGCGGCGGCACGTCGCGTGCGCGCTTGTCCGGGCGTGCCGCCAGCGCCGCAGGGGCAGCGGCCATCGCTGCCGCCCCCACGCCCATGGCCTTGCACAGTTCGCGTCGACTCAGTTCCAGGGCCATGGGCTCGCTCCGCCTACTTGCGCTTCACGACGACCGGCTTGCCGCTGTACTGCACCTGGGCGTCGGCCTTGGGCTCCAGCGCACCGGCGTCGTCGCGCGGACCGCCGACAAAGCGCACCTGGATCGTGCGCCTGGCCTGCATCCCCGGCCACTGGCCTGCGCGCGCGCCGATGCGCAACTCGCCCCTGGCTTCGTCCCAGGCCAGCGGGATGCGGCTGAATTCGCCCTTCTCGTAGCCGTAGCCCTTGCCGTCGTCCTCGTACAGCGAGAACTGGCCGTCGGCGCCGGTGTAGACGACCACGGTCAGCGGCGCGTCGGCCTTCTCGTCGACGTACTGCCGCACCGCGCCGGTCGGCACGATGGCGCCGGCGCGCACGAACAGCGGCATGCGCTCGATCGGCGCGGCGGCGCTGATCTCCTGGCCGCCCTCGTAGCGCTGGCCGGTGTAGAAGTCGAGCCACGAGGTGCCGGCCGGCAGGTAGACCTGGCGCGAGGTGGCGCCGAACTCGGTGACCGGCGCGACCAGGAAGGCGGGGCCGAACAGGTACTGGTCGTTGAGGTCGGCGACCTTGGGATCGTTCGGGAAATCCATCATCAGCCCGCGCATCATCACCCCGTCGTGGTGATAGGTATCACCGGCCAGCGTGTAGATGTAGGGCATCAGCGTCGAGCGCAGGCGGTCGTAGTAGGCCATCGAGGCGTAGTACGGGGTGCCTTCCGGGGCCACGTTCCAGATCTCGCGGTACGGGAACTGGCCGTGCGAGCGGAACAGCGGCACGAAGGCGCCGAACTGGAACCAGCGGGTCTGCAGTTCGCGCCATTCCGGCAGGTGCGCCGGGTCCTGGTTCTCGTAGCGCTTCTCGACCGAGAAGCCGCCGATATCGAAAGTCCAGTTGGGCAGGCCCGACATCGAGACGTTCACGCCGGCGCTGATCTGCTCCTTCATGTTGTCCCAGCGCGAGACGATGTCGCCGCTCCACACCGCCACCGCATTGCGCTGCGTGCCGGCATAGCCCTTGCGCGAGAGGATGAACACGCGCTTGCCGTCGGCCTCGCGGTCGCCTTCGTAGACACCGTGCGTGTGCGGCAGCGGGTACGCGTTGAAGTACTCGGTCGAGCTGCCCAGCGCGTTCGGGGTCAGGCGCTCCTTGCGGGTGCCGACGTCGAGGTTGGAATGGATGTCCGGCTCGTCGGCATCCATCCACCAGGCATCGATGCCCTTGCTGTTGAGCTTCTCGTTGATCTGGCGCCAGTAGATCTTCTGCGCCTCGACCGCGAACGGGTCATAGAAGGCGTTGAGATAGCCATTGCCGATCCAGTCCAGCTCGCCGGCTTCCACGTTCTTGGTGAACAGGTAGCCCTTGGCCGCCAGCTCCTTGTAGTTGTCCGTGTTCGGATAGAACTTCGGCCAGATGGAAATCATCATCTGGGTGTGGTGGTCGTGGAAGTACTTGACCATCGCGTCCGGGTCGGGCCAGAACTGCTTGTCGAAGTCGTGCGAGCCCCACGCGTCCACCGGCCAGTACGACCAGTCGAGCACGATGTTGTCCAGCGGCAGGTTGCGGCGGCGGTACTCGGCCACTACGTCTTCCATCTCCTGCTGGTTCTTGTAGCGTTCGCGGCTCTGCCAGAAGCCATAGGCCCACTTCGGCAGCAGCACGGCCTTGCCGGTCAGTTCGCGGTAGCCGCCGATGACCTGGTCGGCATCGGCGCCGGCCACGAAGTAGTAGTCGATGATCTGGCCGGCTTCCGACCACAGCGACAGGTCCCTGGCTTCGGCGGCCGGCAGCGGGTCGCGGTGCAGCAGCGCGATGTAGCTGGGGTCGATCAGGTTCCACTCGACCTTGAGATGGTGGCGCTGGCCCGGTTCCAGCTGCAGCGCGAACTCGTGGTGCCACGGGTTCCAGTTCTGGCGCCAGCGGTCGAGCACCAGCTTGCCGTCCACCCATAGCTTGGCGTATTCGCTCGAATACAACGAGAAGGTGTGCTCGCCGCCGGTCCTGGCCTCGATGTCGCCTTCCCAGCTGACCACCGCGCGCGCCTCCTTGGCCGGCTTGCCCTTGGCCGGGAACTTGGCCAGGTCCTTGATGTACTGGTAGTCGATCCCGCTCTCGCGGCGCTCGACCACCGGCTTGCCATCGACGAAGTAGCGCGCGGTCAACGCGCCCGGCTTGCCCTTGGCGTCGTACAGCTTGAGCGAGGCATCCAGCGGCTGCAGGCCGCGCGGGTCGCCCATCCGGGTGATCGAGTTGTTGTCCCAGAGAATGCCGTAGTTGCGGCTGGACACCAGGAACGGCACCGCCAGGTCGATATTGCTCTGCAGCAGCTCGACGTTGCGGCCCTTCTGGTTCATCCAGCCCTGCTGGTGCTGGCCGAAGCCGTAGATCTTTTCGTCGTCCGGCGAGGCGAAGCGCTGGCGCGTGCTGAGCAGGCCGGTGGCGCCATCGACCTTGATCGGGGTGAAGCTGCGGCCGCCGGCCACTTCGGACAGCAGTTCCTTGCCCGCCGCATCGGTGAAGCGGACCTGGCCATCGGCGGTGGAGACGTGCGCGGTGACCTGGGCGGTCTTCAGCAGCACTTCGCCGTCCTGCTCGGCGACCTGGAACGCCGGCACCGGCTTGCCGGTATCGGCACGCATCAGGCTCGGCGAACGCTGGAAGTCGCCGTGCGGGTCGGCGCTGACGCGGATGATGTTGCCGTCCACCACCTGCAGGCGCACGGCCGCGGCGCCGGCCTGCGCCGGATGCACCACCACGCCTTCGGCGTTGCGGTCGACCTGCTGCGCGCCGGCGGTGCCTGCCAGCGCCAGCCAGGCCAGCGAGATCGCCAGACCCTGCGCCAGCGGGCGGCGCCGCGCCTGGATTCCGAAGTTGCCGTTATGCATGTTCACTCCCTATCGGTAATGCGTGAGCGGCGCACCGATGCGGTGCCGGTGCGCCAATGAATTATTCCCAGGTGGCGAGCTTGATCTTCAGCAGCGTGTCGGCGCTGGAGAAGTTCACCCCGTAGTCGGTCTGGTCGCCGTTCCAGTTGCGCTGGAACACCCATTGCCCGCTGGCGTCGTAATGCCCTTCCTCGACCCGGTCGTAGACCATGTTCGCGGTGGCCGCGCTGGCCGGGTGCAGGGTCACGCGGGCGTGGTAGCCGGTGACCAGGAATTCGTCCGGGCCGAGTTCGGCGATCAGCGCCGCGCCGACCGGTTCGGGGTTGCCCGGCGGTTCGCCCTGGAACCAGAACTGCGGCACGCCGTAGGTGACCGTCGCCGACCAGCGCTCGTTGAGCGCGATCTCCTGCACCGCCTGGCCCGGCTGTTCGGCCACGCCATGCAGCTTGCCTGCGCTGGACGCCTGCGCGAACGCCGGCAGGCCCAGCTTGACCAAGCGGTAACCCAGCGCGAACGGCGCCAGCGACGCCTTGTCGACGTTCTTCGCCCCGAGCGGGTAGTTGCTGTAGCGCGTGTAGTCGATGCCGAAGGCCGACCAGCCGATGCCGTCGTGGCCCAGGGCCGGGAACAGGTAGCGCGCGTATTCGGGCTTGTTGCCGGTCTCGGCGACGAACAGCGGGTTGTCGGCGCGGGCGTAGCGGTCGAGCACCGTGGTGTACATCCGGTACTCGGGCATGTAGATGTCCGGCGCCAGCAGGTCGATGTGCGGACCGGCGGCCTTCCACACGTCGAGCACGTTGTCGGTCGGCCCGCCGCTGGCGTACTTGCCGGGCTGGCCCGGATTGAACGGGCCGCGCAGCGCCGCGTTGACGTACATCGGCAACGGATATTCGGCCTTGCCGGCCTCGGCCACCTGGTCGATGAAGCGGCCGATGTGCCAGGCATGGAAGAACTCGTCGGCATCGGCGCCGAACACCTGCGACCAGGTGCCCGGCTGCTTGCCCAGCTTCTTCAGCAGTTCGTCCGGCACCGGGCCGTTGAACGCCGCCTGCGCCAGCGGCGAGAAGTCGCGCACGCTGCCGTAGGTGCCCGGCTCGTTCTCCGGCTGCACCATGATCACCGTGCGCTGCGGATCGGCCTGCTTGAGGTGCTTCATCAGCGCGACGAAGGCCTTGCGGTCGGCCTCCAGGGTCTCCTTGCCCAGCGGCGACAGCGAGCCGATGCTGCGGCCGTCGGCGCTGACCACGCGCGGGAAGCGCTTGTTGTCGGTCTTCACCCAGTGCGGCGTGTACGCGGGCCCGTTGTTCTTCCAGGTGCCGAACCACAGCAGCACCAGCCGCACGTCGTGCGCGCGCGCCTGCGCCAGCAAGGTGTCGACGAAGGAGAAATCGAACGTGCCCTCCTCGGCCTCGATCTGCTCCCAGGCGATCGGCACCTGCACGGTGTTGGGGCCGAGGTCGGCCATCGCCGGCCAGACCTGCTCGAGCGCGGCCGGGTAGTTGCTGGAGTTGTTCACCTGCGCGCCGAGGATCAGGTACGGCTTGCCGTCGACCAGCAGCGTGTGCTTGCCGTCCTTGCTGAGCAGTTGCGGGATCGGCGCCTGCTTGCCCTGCGGCGCCGTGCTGACACTGGCGGCGGCCGGCGCACCATCGCCCGGCGCGGTGTGCTCGGCTCGCTGGCAGGCGGACAACGCCAGCAGCAGCGTCGTGGAGACGGCGGCGGCTACGAACGGACGGCGGAGTGGGAAGTTCATCGAGGATCTCCATGGAAAATGCCGCGCCCACCGGTGGCGAAATACACCCGGCCGGGCACGCGCGGGTCGCCGGTGATGGCGTAGGGACGACCGAACCGATGGGCATCGTCGTCGATGCGTTGCCAGTGTGCGCCCTCGTCGAGGGAGCGGAACACGCCGCTCAGCCCGTCGATGCGGCCGGCCAGGTAGAGCGTCGGCGCGGCACCGGGCTCCGTGGGCGCACCGAGGCCGAGCGCGCGTGCTTCTTCCATCGTCGCCAGGGTGCGCAGTTTGCCGTCCTGCCAACGCTGCACGCCGTGGCTGGGGCTGGCCAGGTAGACCACGCCGGCACGCCAGGGGTCGGGACGGATCTGCGGACGCGTGCGCTCGACCCGCGCCGGGACGCCCACGTCCAGGCCGCTGTCGGTGAAACTCAGGCCGCCGTCGCTACTGCTGTAGAAGTGTCCGTTGGCCGCGTCGACGCCGTACCAGCGCCGGGGATCGACGCGGTCGGCCTCGATCAGGATCGTCGCCGGCACGCCGCGCACTTTCTGCCAGCGGCCGCCGAAGTCATCGGTTGCCCAGGCGCTCTCGCCCTTTGCCGGCGTCCAGATCACGCGGCGGCCGTCGGCGCCGATGGCCAGGTGGCCGGCGCCCTCGCCGTCCGCCGGTTCGCTGGCGAACGCCTGCCAATGCGCGCCGCCGTCGCGCGAGACCTGCGCGCGGATTTCGTTGTTGCGGCGGTTGCGCACGGTGCCGCTGCGGACCACGACCTGCGGCTGCTGGCCGGCGGCGTCGATGCTCTCGCCGTTGGTCAGGCGCGGGCCGTCGTATTGCATCTGCGCGCGGTCGAGGTCGTCGTGGCGGAAGCCGTCGATGTCGCCGAGGGCGCTGAGCAGGTGTGCGCCGGCCATCGGGCTGAGCAGGTCCAGCGGGACGGTCTCTTCCAGGCCGGCATCCTGGAATTGCCACTGGATGCGCGCGGGACTGCCGTCGGCCGCGCGCAGGTTGCGCGAGGCCCAGATGCCGTAGCCGGTGACGAACAGCGCACGGTCGCTGTCGAAGGGATCGATGACCAAGGACGCCATCCAATGCGGCGAGGCCTGCACGGTCCACGGCGCGTTCGCATGGTCGAATTCGGAACGGTCGAACAGCGGCCGCCAGGTACTGCCGCCATCGAGACTGCGGAACAGGTCGTCGCGCGGCCGACTGCGGCGGAAGCTGCTGGCCAGCAGCACCTGCGGGTTACCCGGATCGACCGCGATCGCGCCCCAGCCGAAGCCCGGGCCATCGGCCGGCTGCGGTTCGGGCGTGATGTCCTGCCAGCGGCCACGGCGCGGCTGGAACTTCCATACCGCGCCGTTGGCCATCAGGTCCGGGCCCGGCTCGTCGCCGTAGGTCAGGTACCAGTTGCCGTCGCCGCCACCCACCATGTGGCTGGGGCGCAGGCCGGCCGGCTGGCCGGGAACGGCGCGCCAGTGCACGCCGCCGTCGTCGGAAACGAACAGGCTGGTATCGGCGGTCGAGACGCCGGCATACAGGCGCGGCGTCGGCTGACCTTTGCTGCCGCTGGCCGGGTCGAAAGCGATAAAGACGATGCCGATCTTCTGCTCGCGGCCGGCATGGTTGCGCGCGCGCGAACCGGGTGCGGTCGCCGCGTCGGGGAAGCCGGCCACGCGCTGCCAGCTGGCACCACGGTCGCCGCTGCGCCACAGGCCCGAATCGCGCGAGCCCAGGAACAGGATGCGGCCATCGTGCGGATCGACCGCGATGCGCTCGCCATTGCCGCGGCCGAGCTCATTGCCACCGAGCTTGAACGGCAGCTCGGTGCGCGCGAACGTGCCGCCGCGATCGTGCGAGCGCAGGATCGCCGCGTGGCCGGCGCGTTCGTGCATGTAAGTGCCGGCGGCCAGGTACAGCGCGTCGGGATCCTGCGGGTCGACGGCCATGCCATCGATGCCCATGAGGTTCTCGTCTTCGGCGCCGAGCCAGTCGGTCAGGGCGATCCAGCGCTGCTGCGCCGCACCCCAGCGATAGGCACCGCCGACATCGGTCCGCGCATACAGCAGGCCGCGTTCGGCCGGATGGAACAGCAGGCCGCTGACGAAGCCGCCGCCGCCGATGGCGACGCTGCGCCACTGGTAGGGCACCGCATCGCCCGCCCATGCCGGCAGGGCACAGCACAACAGCAAGGCGCACAGCCACGCCACGAAACGGCGCGCGCCGCTGGCAGTCCGGCGGGCGCGGGGCATCGACTTGCGCATCGGTCGTCAGGCTCCCCTGGCTATCCAATGGCCGGGCCACCGGAGGGTAAAACACCGATCCGGCGGCGCGAGGCACGCCGGATCGGAGACGCACTTCCTACGGCGCGTTCAGTAGCTGGCCCGGAGGGTCAGCCCGTAGCGACGGTCGTTGATCACGAAGTCGCGGTAGCGGGTTTCAAAGCCGGTGTAGCTTTCCAGCTGGGTGTTGAGCAGGTTCGTGCCGTCCAGCGACACCGACCAGTTGTCGTTGATGTTGAAGCGGAACGAGGCGTCCAGCTGGCCAAAGCCCTTGTTGTACACCGGCAGCGCACCGGTGCCGTTGCCGGCGGTGGTGACCAGCCAGTCGCTGCGCCAGTTGTAGGCGACGCGGCTCTGGAAGCGGCCCTTCTCGTAGCTGACGATGGCGTTGTAGCTGTTCTTGGACAGGCCTTCCAGCGGCACGATCAGCGCGTTGCCTTCGTTGTCGGTGGCGCTCGGGCTCGGCGCTTCCGAATCGACGTAGGTGTAGTTGGTCTGCAGGCCGAAGCCGTTCAACCAGCCCGGCAGGAAGTCGAAGAACTGGGTGTAGCCGACTTCGATGCCCTTGATCGTGCCCTGGTCGCCGTTGACCGGACGGGTCACGTGGACCGGGCGGTTGTCGTAGACCTCGTCGAACACGGCATTGGCGATGAAGCCCTTGACCTTCTTGTAGAACACGGTGCCGTAGGCCATCGAACCCTTGCCGAAGTACCACTCCAGCGCGGTGTCGAACTGGTCGGCGGTCATCGGCTTCAGGTTCGGGTTGCCGGCGGCGGCGTAGATGTCGCCGCCGGTGGCGTTGTCGCTGAAGGACAGGTTCGGGTTGAGCTTGTCGAAGCCCGGGCGGGTGATGCCGCGCGAGGCGGCGAAGCGCCACTGCAGGTTGTCCTGCAGGAACCAGCGCAGGTTCAGGCTCGGCAGCACGTCGGTGTAGCTCTGCTTGACGCTGATCGGGATCAGACCGCCGCCCTCGGCGTCGGTACCGCTGCGCACGCCGTCGGAGGTCACTTCGGTGCGGACCACGCGTACGCCGATGTTGCCGTCGAAGGGCACCGCGCCGCTGTCCACGCCGAAGCGCAGCAAGCCGTAACCGGTGTAGGTCTTCTCGGTCTGGGTGTTGATGTTGGTCGGCCCGAACACGATCGGCTCGCCACCGAAGGTCGCCAGGGTCTGCGGGTAGTTCTCCACCGCCGAGTCGGCTGCGGTCAGGGTCGGGCCGAAGGTGTAGGCGCCGCCACGGAAGAAGTCGGTGATCGGGTTCTGCACCAGGCCGACCGACGGGTAGTCCGAGAACGGCGCGCCGGCGCAGTTGTTGAGGCACATGAAGCGCCACACGTTGCCCTTGTTGGTCGCGTCGCGGTCGGTGTAGCGCACGCCGGCCTTGAAGCTGCGGGCGAAGCCATCGTCGAACGCCAGGTCCATGTCCGAACGCCAGGCGAACTCGGTGCCCTTGTTGTCGTCCTTGTTGTCCAGGTGCCACTTCCAGCCGACGTAGTTGGCCGGGTCGTTCAAGTAGCTGTTGTTGCCGGCCGCGTCGGTCACCGACAGGGTCGGCAGGTCGCCGCTCAGGTCCATGGTGTAGTACGGCACGTTGTTCATGCCGGTCGCCAGGATGTAGCGCGTGCCCTTGGTGGTCGCGTCCACGTACTGGAAGTCGGTGCTGACGTTCAGGCGGTCGTTGACGCGCCAGGTCGCACCGGCCGAGTAGTCGGTGGTGACCGAGTGGCGGGTGGTCAGGCTGGTGTTCGAATCGGCCGGGGTGCCCTTGAAGGTACCGCTGACAAATTCGTCGTTGTCGTTGGTCACGATGTTGGCCGCGCCGATCATCGGGTTGCCGTTGCCGTACACGAAGAACGAGTAATCGTGCCACTGGAAGTCGTAGTCCGAGCGCATCACCTGCGCATAGACCTCGACGTCGTCGTTCGGGCGCCACTGCAGCGCGGCCGAGCCGGTCTTGCGCTTGCGGTCGCCTTCGGTGGTGTTGATGCCGGCACCGCGCGGCACGTAGACCTCCTGGCCCTCGTGGCCCGGCATGTCGGTCTGCACCCACCACGGTTCGATCGAGATCGTGTCCTGGCGGAACGAGCCATCCTGCTGCGACAGGTTCACCAGCAGGCCGATCTCGCCGATGCCGGTCTGCCAGCGGTCGGAGAACAGGCCGGAGAAGGCGGTTTCGCCCTTGTCGGCCAGGTCGTAGTAGTTGTACTGGGCGCTGCCGGCGATCTTCATGCCGTCGTAATCGAACGGCAGGCGCGTGCGCAGGTCGACGGTGCCGCCCAGGCCGCCTTCGATCATGTCGGCCGAAGGATTCTTGTAGACGTTGATGCCGGCGAGCAATTCGGCCGACACGTCTTCGAAGCTCAGGCCGCGGCCGTCGTTGGCGGTGAAGATGTCACGGCCGTTGAGTTCGGTGCGCACCTGGGTCAGGCCGCGGATGGCAATGGTGCTGCCTTCGCCGTAGTTTCGCGCGATCTGGATGCCCGAGATGCGCTGCAGGGCTTCGGCGACGTTGTTGTCGGGGAGCTTGCCGATGTCTTCGGCGACGATGGAGTCGACGATCTGCTCGGCGTTCTGCTTGACCAGCTGGGCCTTGGTGACCGAACTGCGGGTGCCGGTGACCTGGACGGTATCGAGCTGGGTGGCGGCGGTATCGACCGGCTTGTCTTCCCGGGCCGCGTCCTGGGCGTAAGCCTGCGTGCTCAGCAGCGCGGCAACGCTTACGGCCATGATCGAACGACGGAAGTTGCGGATCGAACGCACGGCCGAACCTGCCGGAACGTGGCGGTGTTGCACTGACATGGTGCTCCCTCCCAGGACGCATGTACTCAAGTTTTTGGACAGTGGTCACCCCGCAAGGCGTGCCCTGTCCTCGGTTTTATGTGCTGCCGTCAACCCGCCCCGCCGTGGTCGGCGGTGGTGGGGCCGGGGAGGACCATCGACCCTCCACGTTCAGCTGCGGGCGCAGGATAGGCGCGCCGCTTCATGCCATACCAATGAAAATTTGGCGGCCAAATATAAAGTTTTCGTATACGAGTTCGTGACGCCCGTCGCGGCACCCCGCCCAACCCATCTCCCGCTCGCCGGAGAAGGGGCTCAGAAGGAGCGGACGAGGGCGCTTACGCTCGCAAAGCCGGGTACAGCCGCCGCGCCGTGCTCCGCAGCGCCTGCAAAATCCGCTCGGCCCCCGGCGGCAGCACGTAATCGCGCCGCAGGATGATCCCGAACGACTCCATCCGCACGCCCAGGTCGATCGGCAGCACGGTCAGCAGCTTCGCCTGGATCAACGGCGCGACCGAATCCACCGGCAACGCGGTCAGCAGATCGCTGCCGCGCAGCAGGTTGGTGGTGACCGGCAGCGAAGAGGTCTCGATGGCGTTCATCGGTGCCTGCACGCCGTGCTCGAGGAACATCGAATCCAGCCGCGCGCGCAGCACGCTGTCGGCCGGCGGCAGCACCCAGCCGTAGCGCACCAGGTCCACGTGCTGCAGCGTGCCGCGGTTGGCCAGCGGATGGCCGGCGCGGGCGATGACCGAATGCGGCTCGTCGGCCAGCGGTTCGAAGTCCAGCTCGCCGGCGCCTTCCGGCCCCATGATGCGGCCGATCACGATGTCCAGCTGGCCATCGAGCAGCTTGGCCACCAGGTGGCGGCTGTAGTCCATCTCGACGCGGATCAGGATGTCCGGGAACTCGCGCTTGACCTCCGCGATCGCCTGCGGCACCAGCGTCGTGCCCGGGTTGACCACCGTGCCGATCGAGGCCTGGCCCATGCGCCCGCTGCGCAGCGCGGCGATTTCCTCCTGCGCCCGCCCGATCTCCGACATCGCCGCGCGGGCGCGGCGCACCAGCACCTGGCCGTACCAGGTGGGCTCGACGCCGCGCGCATGGCGCTCGAACAGTTTGACCCCGAGCAGGTCTTCCATTTCCGCCAGCAGCTTGGAGGCCGCCGGCTGGGTCATGCTGGCGGCTTCGGCCGCGCGCAGCACCGAGCGCTGTTCGTACAAGTGCAGCAAAAGCAGTAATTGACGGGTCTTGAGGCGCGATGCGTTGAACCAGGGAGTGCTGGAAGATGCCATGGGGGAGTCTCTTGCTCGTACAGCCGTATTCGCCAGGGGAATAGAATATGACGAAAAATTCATTTGCCGCACATATCTGGCAGGCGCGACGCTATCGATCGCCGATCCAGGAGACCCCCCCCTCCGGAACGGCGGCCATGACAGGCGCGCCCCCTCCCTCCCCCACAGCGGGATGGCAACGCGCCGACGCCAGCAATACGAGGAGGAACAAGATGGGGTCCAGTCCCGCGCCGCTCAGCGGCGGTCATCCGTGCGCGCCGGAGATCCCGGCATGAGCGGCGCTCGCCTGCAAGGCAAAACCGTCATCGTCACCGGCGCGGCCGGCGGCATCGGCGCGGCCACCGCGCGCCTGTTCGCCGAACACGGCGCCCAGGTCGCCGGCTTCGACCGCAACGATCCGGCCGACGCCGACCCGCGCATCCACTACCACCGCGTCGATATCACCGACGTGGCCGGGATCGAAGCGGCCGTGGCCGCCGTGCTGGCGCGCAGCGGACGCATCGACGCGCTGGTCAACAACGCCGGTGCCGACGTGTTCTCCGACCCGCTCGAACTGGCCGACAGCGAGTGGCAGCGTTGCCTGGACCTCAACCTCAAGGGTGCCTGGAACCTGTGCCGCGCGGTCCTGCCGGCGATGGTCGGGCAGAACGCCGGCAGCATCGTCAACATCGCCTCGGTGCATGGGCACAAGATCATCCCGCACGCCTTTCCGTACCCGGTCGCCAAGCACGGCCTGATCGGCCTGACGCGCGCGCTGGGCATCGAATACGCCGCGCGCGGCATCCGCGTGAACTCGATTTCGCCCGGGCTGATCCTGGTGCCGCGCATCGAGGCCTGGTTCGCCAGCAGTCCCGATCCGGAGGCCAAGCGCCGCGAGCAGGCCGAGCTGTTGCCGCCCAAGCGCATCGGCACGCCGGAAGAGGTCGCCTACACGGCGCTGTTCCTGGCCAGCGACGAAGCGCGCTTCATCAACGCCACCGACATCCTGGTCGATGGCGGCCGCTCACAGCTCTACCACGAGTAATGACCATGGCCTCTTCGAACCCACAAGCCGGCCCGTTCAAGCTGCCGCTGGTCGCCATCCTGCGCGGGATCACCCCGGAGGAAACCCCGGCGCACGTCGGCGCCCTGGTCGAGGCCGGATTCGACGCGATCGAGATCCCGCTCAATTCGCCGCGCTGGGCCGACAGCATTGGCCTGGCGCAGCGCCAATACGGCGAGCGCGCCTGGATCGGCGGCGGCACCGTGCTGCGCAATGAAGACGTCGATGCGCTGGCCGAACTCGGCGCGCGCTTCATCGTCACCCCGAACACGCGGCCCTCGCTGATCCGCCATGCGGTCGAGCGTGGCCTGCTGGTGGTGGCCGGCTTTGCCACCGCCAGCGAGGCGTTCGACGCGATCGACGCCGGCGCGCAGATCCTCAAGCTGTTTCCCGCGGCCACCTATGGCGGCGGGCATGTCCGTGCACTGCGATCGGTGTTGCCGGCGCACGTGCCGGTGTACGTCGTCGGCGGCGTCAGTCCGTCCAGCCTGGGCGGGTTTCTCGCCCAAGGCGCCGCCGGCGCCGGCATCGGCGGCGAGCTGTACCGCCCCGGCCAACCTCTCGCCACCACCCAGACACAGGCGCAGGCCTTCGTGCGCGCTTTCCAGGAAACCCAGGGATGAAGATCACCCGACTCACCACCTACCACGCCGCACCGCGCTGGCTGTTCCTCAAGGTCGAAACCGACGAGGGCGTCACCGGCTGGGGCGAACCGGTCATCGAAGGGCGTGCGCGCAGCGTGGAAGCGGCGGTGCACGAGCTGTCCGGCTACGTGGTCGGCAAGGACCCGGCGCGCATCAACGACCTGTGGCAGACCATGTACCGCGCCGGCTTCTACCGCGGCGGCGCCATCCTGATGAGCGCCATCGCCGGCATCGACCAGGCGCTGTGGGACATCAAGGGCAAGGTCATGGGCAAGCCGGTGTACGAGCTGCTCGGCGGCCTGGTGCGCGACCGGATGAAGACCTACCGCTGGGTCGGCGGCGATCGCCCGTCGGAAATCATCGCGCAGATGCGCGGCCACCTGGCCAATGGCTACGACACCTTCAAGTTCAACGGCACCGAGGAAATGAAGCTGATCGACAGCCCGCGCGCGGTCGACGCGGCGGTGGCCAAGGTGGCCGAGATCCGCTCGGCGCTGGGCTACGACGTCGACTTCGGCATTGATTTCCACGGCCGCGTCGGCGCGCCGATGGCGCGCGTGCTGCTGCGCGAGCTGGAGCCGTTCAAGCCGCTGTTCGTCGAAGAACCGGTGCTGCCGGAGCTGGCCGAATACTATCCGCGCCTGGCCGCCGCCTCGCCGATCCCGCTGGCGGCCGGCGAGCGCATGTATTCGCGCTTCGAGTTCAAGAACGTGCTGGCGGCCGGCGGCCTGTCGATGCTGCAGCCCGATCTCTCGCACGCCGGCGGCATTACCGAGTGCGTCAAGATCGCGGCCATGGCCGAGGCCCACGACGTCGCCTTCGCCCCGCATTGCCCGCTCGGCCCGATCGCCCTGGCGGCGTGCCTGCACGTGGACTTCGTCTCGCACAACGCGGTACTGCAGGAACAGAGCATCGGCATTCATTACAACGAAGGCGCCGACCTGCTCGACTACGTGGTCAACAAGGAAGATTTCGCCTGCATCGATGGCAATATTGCCGCACTGCCCAAGCCCGGCCTGGGCGTGGAGATCGATGAAGCCATGCTGGTGAAGGCCAACCAGAACCCGCCGGACTGGCGCAACCCGGTGTGGCGCCACGCCGACGGCAGCGTCGCCGAGTGGTAAGCCCGGCGCCCGCGCGCGTCCTGCACGCCACCCTGGCGGTGGACAGCCGCTGCGAGCACGGCGAAGGGGTGATCTGGGACGAGCGCCGCCAGGCCTTGTTCTGGGTCGACATCAGCCGGCGCCGGCTGTGGGCGCATGTGCCAGCCGACGGCCGCAGCCGCGACTGGGCGCTGCCCGACCGCCCCGGCTGCCTGGCCTTGATGGAGGACGGCCGGTTGCTGGTGGTGCTGGCCAAGGCCATCGGCATCGTCGATCCCGACTTCGACGCCCCGGCCCTGGTCTGCGAGCTGATCGCGCAGGTCGAGCCCGGCCAGCCGTGGACGCGCAGCAACGACGGCCGTGCCGACCGCCACGGCCACCTGGTGTTCGGCACCATGGACGAGCACGCGCAAAAGGCCGCGCGCGGCAGCTTCTACCAGTTCTCGCTGCGCCATGGCCTGCGCCGGCTGCCGCTGCCGGGCGTGTCGATCCCCAATTCGATCTGCTTCAGCGCCGATGGCCGCACGATGTACTGGTGCGACTCGGTGACGCCGCGGATCCTGTGCTGCGACTACGACGCCGAACACGCGCGGACCGCCAACGTGCGCGAATTCGCCCGCCTCGATCGCCACGATGCCGAGCCCGACGGCTCGACCGTCGATGCCGAGGGCCTGCTGTGGAACGCGCAGTGGCGCGCCTGGCGGGTACAGCGCTATCGCGCCGACGGCAGCGTCGAGCGCAGCGTGGAAACCCCGGTCAAGCACCCGACCTGCATTGCCTTTGGCGGCCCGGCGCTGGACCAGCTGTACATCATCAGTTCGCGCCTGGACCACAGCGACGAAGAACTGCAGCGCATGCCGCAGGCCGGCGGCCTGTTCGCCTGCCACGCCGAGGTGCGCGGCCTGCCGGAAAGCCGGATCGCGCCGGCATGATCGCGGTCGACTGGGGCACCAGCAGCCTGCGCGCCTATCGCCTGGATGCCGCCGGTCGCGTGCTCGAGCAGCGCCGCGACGCGCGTGGCGTGCTCGCCTGCGAGGGCCGCTTCGCCGAGGTGCTGGCCGAACTGGCCGGCCAGTGGCCGGGCGACATCGTGCTGTGCGGCATGATCGGCAGCCGCAACGGCTGGATCGAGCTGCCCTATCTGCCCTGCCCGGCCGATGCCGCGGCACTGGCCGGCGCCCTGCTCGCCCACCACGACGCGCGGCTTCCCGGCCGTACCCTGTGGTTCGTGCCCGGGCTGGACTGCGGCAGCGGCGCCGGCGTGCCCGACGTGATGCGCGGCGAAGAGACGCAGCTGGTGGGCCTGGCGGGCGTGCTCGGCAGCGGCCGCCACCTGGCCTGCCTGCCCGGCACGCACAGCAAATGGGCCTGGCTGGAGGACGGGCGCATCGTCGATTTCGCCACGGTGATGACCGGCGAGCTGTATGCCGTGTTGCGCACGCACAGCCTGCTCGGCCGCTTGATGACCGACGACGGCCATGCCTTCGATGCCGCCGCCTTCGAACGGGGCATCGACCGCAGCGGCGAGGCGGGCGGCCTCACCCACCAATTGTTCGGCACGCGCACGCTGGCCTTGTTCGACCGCCTGCCGGGCGAGGCGCTGGGTTCCTACCTGTCCGGCCTGTTGATCGGTCACGAGATCCGCCATCGCGCGCCCGCGCCCACCCAGGTGCATCTGGTGGGCAGTGCTGCGCTCACCTCGCGCTATGCGCATGCCCTGGCCCACCTGGGCATTGCCGCCGAAACGCATGGCGAGGACCTGGCCGCGGCCGGGCTGCATGCGCTGGCCAGCGCGCGGGGCGTCAACCGCCTTTAGGAGGGAGCTGCGAGTCTCCTTCAGCCCCGATGGGCGGTGTCGTCTGCTGTCGGATGGCTGTCGGGGCTGAAGCCCCTCCCACAGTGCCTTCCCCGGCCATCATGAAGCCGTCGCGTGTCCCTTGTGGGAGGGGCTTCAGCCCCGACGAGCGGAGCCGGGATTCGGCGGCCACCCAACGCCCTCACCCGGCCCGGCCCGACTGCTTTAGAATTGCCGCGCTAATCGCTGGATTTCCCCATGCCTTTTGTCGTCACCGAAAACTGCATCAAGTGCAAATACACCGACTGCGTGGAGGTCTGCCCGGTCGATTGCTTCCATGAAGGGCCGAACTTCCTGGTCATCGATCCGGACGAGTGCATCGATTGCACGCTGTGCGAGCCGGAATGCCCGGCCAATGCGATCTATCCCGAGGACGACGTGCCGGCCGGCCAGGAGCATTTCGTCGCCCTCAATGCCGAGTTGGCCAAGGCCTGGCCGGTGCTGACCGTGCGCAAGGAACCGGCGCCGGACGCCACCGAGTGGGATGGCAAGCCGGACAAGCTGCCGCTGTTGCAGCGCTGAGCGGCGGCACGGCCGGCGAAACGAAAACGGGCGCCTTGCGGCGCCCGTCTGCTTTCCGGCGGCAACGGCGGCTCAGCCGCCCAGCTTGGCCTTCAGCGTGGCGATCAGGCTGACCGGCGCTTCGGCAGTGGCCGGCAGGCCGCGCGGATCGACGGCCGAGACATAGGTGCCGCCCTCGGTGGCGACGATGCGCACCAGGAAGTTGGCGCCTTCGTAGCTCACGTCGTAGGAGCCGAGCAGCTGCGCGCGGCTGGCGATGGTGACGCCCGGCACGTCGGCCAGCGCGTCGCCGACGGCGGCGAACACGGCATCGCGGTCGCCCTTGACGGTGAAGCCGCTCTTGGTCGCCGCCTGCTGCGCGGCGGCCGAGGGCGCGTTGGCCGGCTGCATGGCCGAGGCCAGGGTCGGCACCTTCATCGCCCCGGAGGTGTCGGGCAGGGTGAGGTCCGGCGGGACTTCCAGCGGACGGCTCTCGGCCGGCAACGCGTAGTCGCCGCGGGCATCCTTGTGGAACCAGCTGCAGCCGCTGGCGGCCACCACCAGCGCGATCAACGGCAACACGCGGGCGGAACGAACGGGATGACGCATTGGTAAATCTCCTGGGTCAGGCCGCAATGGCTTCGCGGCTGGAAAGTGCTTCCAACGCGGATGCGTCGGCGGCAAGGCGGTCGGCCTCGGCATGATGGGGAGCCGACAGCGTCGTCAACGGCAGGCGCAGGCCGTGGCCCAGGCCCTGGCGCTGCAGCAGCGCCTTGACCGGGATGGGATTGGATTCAACGCCGCAGAACTCGTGGTAGGGGCGCAGCCGTGCGTCCCAGCCGGCTGCGCCGGCGTGGTCGCCGGCACGGGCCAGGTCGCACAGGCGGCGATAGGCGGCCGGCAGTACGTTCGAGCCCACCGAGATCACGCCATCGGCACCGGCCAGCATCGCACGGGCGGCGCTGCCGTCGTCGCCGCTGAGGACGGCAAAGCCGGCCCCGCGCAGTGGCAGCAGGGCCGCCATGCGCTCGGGCTCGCTGCGCGCTTCCTTGATGCCGACGATGTTCGGGTGCTGCGCCAGGGCGGCAACGGTCTCCGGCAGCAGGTCGCAGCCGGTGCGGCCGGGCACGTTGTAGAGCACCACCGGCAGGCCGCCGTGGTCGGCCACGGCCAGGAAATGCGCCTGCAGGCCTTCCTGGGTCGGCCGCACGTAGGCCGGCGTCACCACCAGGGCGTACTGGGCGCCGTTGGCGGCGGCGCGCCGGGTCAGCGCGATGGTGCGCGCGGTGCCGGACAGGCCGGTGCCGGCCAGCACCGGCACCCGGCCGGCACTGCGGGCCACGGCCAGGCGCAGGATCTGGTCGTATTCCTCGTCGGCCAGGGTCGAGGCCTCGCCGGTCGAACCGGCCACGACCACGCCCTGGACGCCGCCGTCGATCTGTTTGTCCAGCAGGCGCTGCCAGGCATCGAGGTCGAGCTCGCCTTGGACGGCGAAAGGGGTGGCCAGTGCGGTGATGATGCCGGAGAGGGACAAGGCGGCGAGGACTCTGCAAGGGAGGAAGACGGCCGTGCCGGCCTTGCGGCGGGCACCAGACTTCTGAATGTTACTTGCGGCGCGAAACCACGGGCAAGTATGCTGCGCGCTGCGCTGTGGCCCGTCCCGGCGCCATTCAGCCTTATCGCAATGCCGGAACCCCCTTTGACCGACACCGCTCCCCGGCCCTCGCCGACCGAAAACCACCTCCTGATCAACGCCTACACGACGCATCCGGAGTCTCCCCTGTTGCCCGTCACGCGCCGCATCGCCGATAGCGGCTGCAATCTGGTGGACGCGCGCCTGTCGACGGTGGGTCGCGATGTCTCGGTCACCGCGCTGGCGACCGGCTCGTGGGACTCGGTGGCCAAGCTCGAGGCCATGCTGGCCCGGCTCGAACGCGACGAGAGCATGAAGCTGGTGTGGTACCGCACCGGCCCCAAGCAGGCCCAGTCCAACCTGTTGCCCTATATCGTGGAAGTGATCGCCGCCGACAAGCCCGGCATCCTGTTCCAACTGGCCGACTTCTTCGACCGCCAGGGCATCACCATCGAAAACCTGCAGAGCACGCGCTACCGGGCGATGCAGACCGGCGCGGAGATGTTCTCGGCCCAGGTCACCATCGGGGTCCCGGCGAACATGCACATCGCCGCGCTGCGCGACGATTTCCTCGAGTTCTGCGACCACCTGAACCTCGACGCGATCATGGACCCGATGAAGTTCTGAGCGGGCGCGGCGCCGCCCAGGGTGGCACGCGACACGGTTCGCGGTATATGTAGTGCAGCAAGCTGCACCGCCCGACCCGCAGGACCCGCCCTCGATGACCGCAAGCAACAAGCTCCACTCCAGCGCGCTCGATTCCAGCACGCTCGACCGCGCCACCCTCGCCCTGCCGCTGGCCCTGTCCGGCGGCGCCCACGCCACCCTCGCCGACTACGCCGGCCAATGGCTGGTGCTGTACTTCTACCCGAAGGACAGCACGCCCGGCTGCACCACCGAGGGGCTGGACTTCAACGCCCTGCTGCCCGCCTTCGCCGCCGAAGGCGCCACGGTGCTGGGCGTTTCGCGCGATTCGGTGCGCGCCCACGACAATTTCTGTGCCAGGCAGGGCTTCGCCTTCGCCCTGGTCAGCGATGCCGACGAGGCGCTGTGCCGGGCCTTCGACGTCATCCGCATGAAGAACATGTATGGGCGCCAGGTGCTGGGGATCGAGCGCAGCACCTTCCTCATTTCGCCGGATAGTCGTATCGTGCAGGCGTGGCGCAAGGTGAAAGTGGCCGGCCACGCTGAAGCGGTTTTCCAAGCCCTGAAGGCGCACAAGCAGCAGTGAGACCCCTCGCGACCCGAACGTGCCATCACCCTGCCCTGCAGGACGTGATGGCTCGCCCATGTCCTTTTCTCAGGAAGACCCGATGACCCGAGGCAAGCGCATCTACGTGCTGGACACCAACGTGCTCATGCACGACCCCACCGCGCTGTTCAAGTTCGAAGAGCACGATGTATTCCTGCCGATGCAGGTGATCGAGGAACTGGACAACGCCAAGAAGGGCATGTCCGAAGTCAGCCGCAATGCGCGCCAGGTCAGCCGCTTCCTCGACGAACTGCTCGATGGCGCCAGCGCCGAGCAGATCCAGTCGGGCATCGTGCTCAGCCATCCGCAGGGCATCCAGCTCAAGAACCAGGGCCAGATCGGCAAGCTGCACTTCCAGACCAAGCCGGTCGTGCTGGGCAAGAGCTTCGGCGAGGTGGTGCCGGACAACAAGATCCTGGCCGCGGTGCTGCAGCTGCGCGAGGAATTCCCCGACGTGCCGGTGGTGCTGGTGTCCAAGGACATCAACCTGCGGATCAAGGCTTCGATCAGCGGCCTGGTCGCCGAGGACTACGAGAACGACCGCGCGCTGGACGATTTCAGCCTGCTGTTCACCGGCGCGGTCGAACTGCCCGGCGACTTCTGGCAGAAGCACAACCAGGACCTGCGCAGCTGGTCGGACAAGGGCCGCACCCACTACGAGGTGAAGCTGGCCAGCGACGAGGACTGGCACCCCAACCAGTACCTGTACCTGCCGGGCGAGGACGAAGTCGAGCTGCGCGTGTCCAAGGTGGGCATGGACGGCAAGGCGATCCTCTCGCTGGTGGACGACTACCGCGGCGGGCAGCACGCGGTATGGGGCATCACCGCGCGCAATCGCGAGCAGAACTTCGCCCTCAACGCGCTGATGGACCCGGAGATCGACTTCGTCACCCTGCTCGGCACCGCCGGCACCGGCAAGACCCTGCTGGCGCTCGCCGCCGGCCTGGCGCAGACCATGGACCAGCAGCGTTACCGCGAAATCATCATGACCCGCGCCACGGTGAGCGTGGGCGAGGACATCGGCTTCCTGCCCGGCACCGAGGAAGAGAAGATGACGCCGTGGATGGGCGCGCTCACCGACAACCTGGAAGTGCTCACCCACAACCAGGAAGGCGGCGCCTGGGGCCGCGCGGCGACCAACGACCTGCTCGCCAGCCGGATCAAGATCCGCTCGATGAACTTCATGCGCGGGCGCACCTTCCTGTCGCGCTACCTGATCCTGGACGAGGCGCAGAACCTCACCCCGAAGCAGATGAAGACCCTGATCACCCGCGCCGGCCCCGGCACCAAGATCGTCTGCCTGGGCAACGTCGAGCAGATCGACACGCCGTACCTGACCGAAACCACCTCGGGCCTGACCTACGCCGTGGACCGCTTCAAGAACTGGCCGCACAGCGCCCACGTCACCCTGCGCCGCGGCGAACGCTCGCGCCTGGCCGATTACGCTTCGGAGGTCCTGTGAAACCGCTTCGCCTATTGCCGTTCGCATCGCCGTTCGTGTTGCTGGCATTGGCCAGCGGATGCACGACCACCGGCGGCACGCCCGGCACCACCGTGCCGACCACCGTGCGCGCCGGCCAGTCGTGGGTCATCACCCGCCCGGTGGTCGCCGCGCAGGTGCTCGACACCTGCTCGCGCGACAGCCCCGCCCGCCATCCCAATGAAATCACGGGTTATTGGGCGCCCAGCCGGCAACAGATCGACGAGCTGGAAGCGCGGCTGGAGCAGTTGCAGCCGCCGATTTCCAACCCTGGCGACTTCGACCGCCAGTACGTCGGCATCGAGGCTGGCGGCAAGCGGCTGATCTACATCAACGCCTTCCGCCTGCCCAGTGACAGCAATCTCGATCCCGCGCGCACCGCGATCCGTGTCTGCGATGGAGGTGCGGCGTTCTGGGGCGCGGTCTACGATCCCCAGCTCGGTCGGTTCTCCGACATTGAAGCCAACGGTCCGGGCTGAGGCACAGCGGCAGCCCGGGTCATCGCGAAGAAGGTGAGGGATGCAGGCATTGCCCCGATGGGTGTGGGTGGGTGCGGTGACGCTGTCGGCTTCGGCCGGCATGATCAACGCAATCGGCTTTCTCGGCTTCAACCAGCAGGTGGTCAGCCACGTCACCGGCACCACCAGCCTGCTCGGCGTGGAACTGGCGCGCGGGCAATGGCATGAAGCCGGCTTCCTCTGGGGCTTGCTGATCGCCTTCAGCCTCGGCGCCACCCTCAGCGGGCTGCTGATCCAGAACAACCAGCTGCAGCTCGGCCGGCGCTACGGCGTGGCGCTGTTGCTGGAGTCGCTGCTGATCCTGGCCGCGGTGCCGTTGTACGACCGCCACGTGGCCTGGGCGACGTGGCTGCTGGCCATGGCCTGCGGGCTGCAGAACGCCATGGCCACTACCTATAGCGGCGCGGTCGTGCGCACCACCCACGTGACCGGCATGTTCACCGACCTGGGCATCGGCCTGGGCCACCTGCTGCTTGGCCTGCCCCTGCAGACCAAGCGCCTGGTGCTGTGCGGGTTCATCGTCAGCGGCTTCCTCGGCGGCAGCCTGCTCGGTGCCTGGCTGTTCGCGCTGTTCCACTACCACGCGCTCTACCTGCCGGCCGCGATCACCGGCGTCACCGGCGGCAGCTACTTCGCCTACCGCCAGTGGATGCTGGCGCGCACCCCCGCCCGACCGTGAGCGCGGTGCAGGACGCACCGGCCCAGGGCACAATCGGCGCATGACAAACCAAGTCCTTTCCGCCCTCACCATCGCCGGTTCCGATTCGGGCGGCGGCGCCGGCATCCAGGCCGACCTGAAGACCTTTGCCGCGCATCGGGTCCACGGCCTGTCCGCCCTGGCCGCGCTCACCGCCCAGCACACCCGCGGCGTCACCGCGGTACACGTGCCGCCGCTGGACTTCCTGCGCGCGCAGATCGACGCCTGCTTCGACGATTTCGAAATCCAGGCGGTGAAGCTGGGCATGCTCGCCAACGCCGAGGTGATCCACGGCGTGGCCGACGCGCTGGAACGGCACCGCCCGCCCTTCATCGTGCTGGACCCGGTCATGGTCGCCACCAGCGGCGCCAAGCTGCTGGCCGACGACGCGCTCGACGCATTGCGCCAGCGCCTGCTGCCGATGGCCACCTTGATCACCCCGAACATTCCCGAAGCCGAACTGCTGCTCGGCCACCCGATCGACGATGCCGCGGCCGCCGAACGCGCCTGCGCCGCCCTGCTCGACCTCGGCGCCACCGCCGTGCTGCTCAAGGGCGGGCATCTGTTCGAAGGCGCGCGCGTGATCGACCGCTTCGACGACGGCGTGGCCCGGCACGAATACATCCACACGCGCCTGCCCATCGACGCCCACGGCACCGGCTGCACGCTGGCCGCGGCGATCGCCGCGCAACTGTGCAACGGCCTGTCGCTGGGCAATGCCTGCGAAGCGGCGATCGACTACGTGGCGCGCGCGCTGCAAGGCGGCTATCGACCGGGCCGCGGCGAGGTGCTGGTGCTCGACCACTTCGGCGCGGCGCGCCAGGGATGACGGCGCAGGCACGGGACATCGACGTCGCCGCCGGCGACGGCCATCGCTGGCAGTTGATCGCGCGCCTGCCCCCGCAGCCGCGTGCCGCCCTGCTCTGGCTGCCGGCACTCGGCGTGGCCGCGCGGCACTACGAAGCCTTCGCCGACGCACTGGCCGCCGAAGGCATCGCGGTCCTGCTGCACGAATGGCGCGGCAATGGCAGCAGCAGCCTGCGCCCGTCGCGCGACTGCGACTGGGGGTATCGCCAGATCCTTGCGCTCGACCTGCCCGCCAGCCAGCAAGCACTGCGGGACATCGCGGGCAACGCACCCCTGCTGATCGGCGGCCACAGCCTCGGCGGCCAGCTCGCTTGCTGCCACGCCGGCCAGCAACCGGCGGCCTTCGCGCGCCTGTGGCTGGTCGCCAGCGGCACGCCGTGGTGGCGCAGTTTCCCGGCGCCCTTGCGCTACGCCTTGCCGCTGGTCTACCGCTTCCTGCCCTGGCTGGCCCGCCGCCACGGCACCCTGCCCGGCCGCCGCGTCGGCTTCGGCGGCACCGAGGCGCGCGGCCTGATCGCCGACTGGGCGCGGGTCGGCCTGAGCCACCGCTACGCGGCCAGCGGCTGGAACGTGGACCTGGAGGCCGGCATGGCGCGGGTGCAGGCGCCGGTCGACGCGCTGGCGATGGCGCACGACTGGATGGCCCCAGCCACCTCGACGCAAGCGCTGACCGCGAAGACCGCCGGCCCCTGCCGGCTGGAAACACTGGACGCGGCCGCACTCGGCACGCGGGCCGATCACTTCTCGTGGATGAAATCGCCGGGCGAAGTGGCCCGTCGACTGGCCGTCGCGCTCACGTAATTTTTTTGTGAGGGACCGTTGACGTCCTTCGCATACTCCCGCATAATTCTCCTCCTGACGACGCGCCCGTAGCTCAGTTGGATAGAGTACCTGGCTACGAACCAGGCGGTCGGGAGTTCGAATCTCTCCGGGCGCACCACTCGTCAAAAAGACGACAAGCTTAGCTTGTCGTCTTTTTTTTTGCTCTTCGTAGATTTGCAAAAGCACTTTTGCGCGGGCGACCGGGGGCAGGCGCCGATAACCCAAAAACAACCAGCAGCCCGCTTTAATCCAGCTCAAGCCATGGCAGCAGGCGGCACCGCCGCAACCACATCCCCCGCCGGCAATTCGACGATCGCGTACCCCGCCGCGCGCCACGCCTCCAACCCACCCAGCAACGGCCGCACATCGTGATAGCGATGCTCGCGCAAACGCGCGGCCAGCCATGCCGCCGACACTTCGTTCGGACAGGCACAGAAGATCACCACGCCCCGCTCGCGCGGCACGCGCGCCAGGATGTCGCCCAACCGGCGCTCGTCGGCGAACTGCGCCCCGGGAATGGTGTAAGGCTCCAGATCGCGATAGCCCGGCGCGCGAATATCCAGCACCGCCGGCGCATGCTCGGGATCCTGCATCAGCGCGTACAACTCATCGACGCTGATCCGCGCCACCTCCAGCGAACGCAGCAACTGATGGCGGCGCCACCAGCGCCAGCCCACGTACAGCGCCAGCGCTACGCCGACCACCACGAACGCACGCGCCCCCAGATCGGCCAGCACCTCGAGCACATGCTCCACCTGCCCGGCGAACACCACGCCCAGCCCCAGCCCCACCGCCGCCCACAGCGCCGCGCCCAACGTGTCATAGCCCAGGAACGGCCGCATGCGCACCTGCATCGCGCCCGCCAACGGCACCGAGACCAGCGACAGGCCGGGGACGAACTTGGCGAAAGCCAGCACACGGATGCCCAGGCGCCCATAGAACCGCTCGGTCTTCTTCATGCAGGTATCGCGCGAGAGCGAGAGCCGGCACAACGTCTGCAGCGTCCGGTTGCCGTAGCGGCGCCCGGCCAGGAACCAGACCGTGTCGCCGATGACGCTCGCACTGATCGACAGCAACCACGCCAGCACCACGCCAAGCCACGCATAGGGCCCACCCTGCAGCGTGTAGCCGGCACCGACCAACACCAGCGTCGGCATCGCCGGCACCGGCAGTCCGAGCGCCAGCGCCAGCACGTTGACGAACACCAGCGTCAAACCGAATTGCTCGACCAGGGCGTGCATGGGAGGTTCCAGGAAAGAGAAGCGACAGATGGCGGCATTATTGCGCCACGCCAGGCCAGGCGGCGGAATACTGAGTTGCGGCCAGGCGCTGCAGCCACTGCTCGAACAGACCCGGCGTACGCAGCCGCCGTAGCCACCAGTCCAGCGCCTGGCCCTGTTCGCCGGTACGCCAGGCCAGGTAGAAGGTCTCATCCGGCTTGGGCTCCTCCACCTCGACCGCGACCAGCGCACCTGCGGCGATCGCCGACCGCGCACAGGGTTCGGGCAGGAACCCGCACCCCAGGCCGGCCAGTTGCAGCGCGAACTTGCCGCGCATGTCCGGCACGCTCAACACATCCTGCGCCGACTGCAGGCCAACGGTGCGCGGCAGCAGGCGACGGGCCGAATCGGCCACCGCCACCGCGCGCTGCAGCGACAGTTCGTTGGCACCGACATGGCGATGCCCGGCCAGCGGATGGCCAGGCGCGACCGCGAAGACGAAACGCACCGCGCCCAGCGGCTCGACCACGTAACCGCCGCCACTGGGCCCCTCGCCCGCGGCCACCAGCAGGTCCGCGCGCCGATCGAGCAGCGCCTCCCAGGTGCCGGACAGCGACTCGCTGACCAGGCGCAGGCGGGTACTGTCGGCCACCGTGTAGAACGCGGCGATGTCTTCGGCCAACAGCGCGACCGGAAACAAGGCATCCAGGCCCAGCGCGAATTCCGACTCCCAGCCCGAGGCCACGCGCCGTACCCGCACCTCCAGTTCCTGCGCCGCGCGCAGCAGGTGCCGGCCCTCCTTGAGCAGTTCGCGGCCGGCTTCGGTCGGGGTGGCCTTGGGGCCGGCGCGCTCGAACAACTGCACGCCCAGGTCCGCTTCCAGCCTGGCCACGGTGTAGGAGATCGTCGAAGGCACCTTGTAGAGCACCTTGGCCGCGCCGGCGAACGAGCCCCGGCGGTCGATGGCATCGAGGATCTGCAGGGCTTCCAGGCTCAGTTTCATGTTCGAATTCTTCGATGCTGTCGCTCGAATCTACTCGCTTTTCGTTTCCGGATGAAGCGCACAGACTATGCGCCAAGGAGGAAGACCTCCGATCGACATCATCGAACCTAAGGAGCACCACCATGCTGCAGATCCGCAAGAGCGATGCCCGCGGCCGTGCCGAACACGGCTGGTTGTCCTCGCGCCACACCTTCTCCTTCGCCCATTACCACGATCCGCGCTACATGGGCTTCGGGCCGCTGCGCGTGATCAACGAGGACCGCGTCAAGCCGGGCGAAGGCTTCGGCACCCACGGCCACCGCGACATGGAGATCATCTCCTACGTCCTGGACGGCGCCCTGGAACACAAGGACAGCATGGGCACCGGCTCGGTGCTGCACTACGGCGATGTCCAGCGCATGAGCGCCGGCAGCGGCGTGACCCATAGCGAATTCAACGGCTCCAAGACCGAGCCGGTGCACTTCCTGCAGATCTGGCTGTTCCCCGAGCGCACCGGCATCGCGCCGAGCTACGAGGAAAAGCACTTCGACGCGCAGAGCAAGCGCGGCCGCCTGCGCCTGATCGTCTCGCCCGACGCGGCCGACGGTTCGCTCAAGGTGCACCAGGACGCGCGCGTCTACGCCACCCTTCTCGATGGCGAAGACCGGGTCGCGCATGCCCTGTCGGCGGGCCGCGGCGCCTATGTGCAGGTGGCGCGCGGCCAGGTCGAACTCAACGGCGTGGCGCTGGCGGCCGGCGATGCGGTGCAGGTCAGCGACGAATCGGTGCTGGTGCTGGACAAGGCCAGGGACGCCGAAGTGCTGTTGTTCGACCTGCCGTTGCAGGCCGTCCATTGAGCGGTGCGCCGCAAGACCGCAGGGTCCTGTGGCGCCCCTTTGACTTCGCCGCGCCGGGCTGCTTCCATGCCGGCTTCTTCAACAAGGAGCCAGCATGCTCACGCATCACGACGCCGCACTGTCCAACCTGATCGACCGCCTCGCCCGCTACGGCGCCGCCACTGCGGCCTGGGACGACCTGTACGCCTGGTTCGGCACCGATGACATCGACGCGGGCGTGTGGCGCGCCGTCCACGCGCGCTTCCGCGAAATCTGCGCGCACTATGGCTTCGAGGAAGTGCCGGAACTGAGCGTCTACCGCTTCGATGCGTTCTTCACCCTGGTCCGCGAAGGCGCCGACGACGAAGGCGTGGCGATCATCGGCGCCGATGGGGAGTTGGAGGAAGAAGAGGATTCGGAAGAAGACGAGGCCTGAGCCGCCGGCTTGGTGCCTGCGAAGGCCGTCCAGCGGGCGGCCTTCGCGCTTATGGGCGGCCTACAGCGGCACTTCGCCCACCTTGTCGGCGTAGTCCTTCTTGGGATCCACGCCGAGCAGCATCTTGACGCCCGCCCACAGGTTGTTCTCGTTGAGCCAGATCTGCGCATGCGTCGGGTCCAGCCGCAGCAACACCAGCTTCGGGTCGTCCTTGCCCTCGTACCAGGCGGCGATGAAGGGATTCCACAGGCGCTCGATCACCGCGCGGTCGGTTTGCTCGCGCAGGCTGCCGGCCACGCTGGCGAATACGTCGTGGCCCTTGCCGACCAGGTGCGCCGTCGCCGCAGCCGCGGCGCCGCCGAGCGCGGCCACCAGGCCGTTGTCGCGCGCGGTGAAGAACCAGATCGGCCCGCCTTCGTCGCCTTCGATTATTGCCGTCATCGGTTGCGCGTGTCCCTCCTCGGCCACCAGGCCGAGCATGACGGTACGGTCGGATTTCAGGGTTTTCCAGAACTTGCCTTCGAGTTCGCGGGGATTGGCCAGTGAGGTCATGAGGCGCTCCATTGCCGCGCGGCGCGCGGCTGAAAGCCCAATCTGCCCGCTCGCCCGCAAGCGGTTGTGACGGAATCCGGCAACGGTTTGACCGCGTGCTCACGCATGGCGTCTGTGTGCTTGATCATTGTGCTACCCGGCGTGTTCGCGTCGCTGGTCCAATGCAGTCGCTGCTAGATGCAATCACTGCCAATGATCAGGAGACTGTCCATGCGCGTCGGCACGCCCACTACACCCCAACGCCCCCCTCCATCCGCAACCAGCAAGGAAGTGGCGGACACCAGCAGGCAACCTCGCCATGTGGTGGAGCCGAAATGGGAATCCAACAAGGAGGACTACGACCAATTCCAGCAACGCCATGCGCGGTGGCGAGGAGGTGCTCCAGCTACGCCACCGCCACCGCCATCAGCCGGACAGATCATCGGCGAAATCGCGCTATCCGTCATTTTTGGCGGACCGATAGGCCCGATGGTAAAGCCCGGCATAAAACCCGGCCTCGGTACTTCGCCGGTCAGAACGCCCAGCGCGTCGCCGCCCAGCACCCCGCCCAGCTCGCGTCCCACCACGCCACTATTGCGACCTGGCACACCGCCGGCCCAAGGGACCTCGGGATTGGCAAAGCGACCGGGATCGCCCGAGGCATTGCCCCCTGCCAAACGCCCCTCTGCACTGCCGGCCACAGACCCTCAGCTCCGGCCCGAGCAAGCACCGCGCCCATCGACATCCGGCCCATCCTCAGCGCAGCCTGCGGAATTGCCGCCCGCAGGCGAGACTTCCGGGCCGCTCCATCCCGGCCCGGGTCCCTACCCGGAACTCCCGCAAGGCATGGATAAGGTGCTCCGGCCGGAGCAGTGGACGTCACCGGCAGAGCGCTTCGTAAATCAAGGGGGTGAATACCGCGACACCTACCAAGCGGCCTACAACACCCTCAGTCCCGCAGAAAGCCATGCCATTCGCAATTGGTCGTTCGTAGAAGGCCAACAGGGCAGTTACGTCGATTACGTGGACGGCGCGGCTGTTGCCGACACGCGCACCTACGAGGGCATGAACTACGACCTCAACGTCTATCTGCGCGGGCAGCATGGCTACAGCGCCGAGATGGAACGCAACAGCGACTTGCTGCACATCGGGCTCTCGAAACTGCCTTCCCCCCCGGAAACCGTGACGTTGCTCAGAGCCTCCGACGTGGGGCCGGACTATGGGGACCTGTTCAAGGTAGGCGATTACGTAACCAATGGTCGGCCCTTCATGTCTGCGTCCAGCAACAACGCCTACGCCGCCGAGAGCGTAGGGCAAGGTTATGCGGCGGAAGGCCGCACAGGCGGTTTGGCGATCTACGAAATTGAGTCGGAGTCCGCAGTGCCGCTGCTGGAAGGCGTCACGACACTGGCTGGGCACGAGGCCGAATGGCTATTCACTGCGAACAGGGTCTTTGAGGTGAAACAAGTGGCCAAGGCCTGGGGGTCGACGCAGTCATCGGAGCTTTTCCCACTCACCGCCATGCGTCTCAAAGAGGTCACGTTGACGGAGCCGATCCACGCCAAGAACATTCACACAGGGTTGCCCAAGACCATAGAGCCGGAAGATCAGCTTCCGCCGCCATTCCCGGACGTGTCTTCGCCAGGCTCGGCCGATTGGAGCACACCGCCTTCTAGTGAGGGTGAATCGAGCTAAGGATGGCGTTGACTTCCGCACGTCCCGCCGCTGGCGGCCAGCCACTGCACTGCCACGGCGCATGCTTCGGCGGGGTGGACGCGTTGGAACAAGACCGCCTCCACCGCCACGATCGCTTCGGCGAACGGACGCAGCAACGCCAAGGCTGCCACCAGCGAGATCGGCTGCGAACGGATTTCCCGCACGGCCGGCAAAAGCCTCGGCCAACTCGGCCAGGGCGCAGCTACCGGTTCGAGCACGCGGCCCAGCGGATGGCGCGAGCGGCGAGCGCTCCGGTCGCGCAGCTTCTGTTGCCACCAGGCCAAATTGGCGTCGGCTGGCAAGGTATCGCCGCTGACGAAGCGCGCTATTAAACCTGCGTGCCAGCCGCTCGTCAGAACAGCGCGATGCGGTTGGCCTTGAACCGAATGAGGAGCCCGCGATGAAAGTCCAGACACAACAACGAACCGCATCCACTCAACACCCGGCCGACCAAGCCTCCCCAAAACCACCGCCGACCACGCCAACCGGCAGCGCAGCCCCGGCCAATCCGCCCAGCGTGCCCAGCGGCCAGACCGCACGGATGCCGCCGGCCCGCGATCCGGATTTCAAGTTCAAGTCCGATACCGAAGGTCCCACCGATCAGAAGCAGCAGCGGCTGGCGCACCTGCGCGGATCGACACCCGCCCCCGCCAAGCCCGGCCCCGCCGCGCCCGGCGAGGAAGCCGAGGAGCGGGTGAGGGCCGCCGACGGCGAAGTGCGCCTTGCAGACGAAGTGGGTGGCGCGAAGAAATTGGATGTCGAGGCCATCACGCCGCGGCCGCCGCCTGCGCCGCCGCCGCAGGAAACGCTCGGACAGACCATTTTAGATTCGCTTCAGCATCCTGTTGGAAAAACACTGGAGGCCTTCAAACACATACAAACGCTCGCAACCGAGGGTAGATACGCCACTCCCGAGGAGCTCGCTCCGTTCACGAAAGCTGGCACCGTGGTCGACGGCATCGTCAAGACCGTAATTCCCCCTGTGGGAATTGTGTCCAACGTAGCCACCATCGTCGACGTGAGCCAAAGGGCGTCCAACGGGGAAGAAGTCACGACGAAGACATTGGTCGAGCAACTGTCACCGTTCAATGCCCCACGCGAAGGTCTCAAACCGGAGCCGGCCCGCGCCCCGCCTTCGCCCGCCTCGTCGTCGTCGTCGTCGTCGTCGTCGTCGAAGGCGGTAGCGTCCGTGCCCACTGCGAAAGCGCCAACCACGGAAAGCTTCAGGCCGCCCACCCGGCTTGAGGACGGCCGGGTCGGGTATCCGCTCAGCCCGACGCGTCCGCCACGGCTTCCCGAAGAAGGCGCCGCATTGAATCCTCGAGACCAGCCAGGGGCCAGCACGCGCGCCGACGCTACACCGGCCGCGCCCATCCCCACCTTGAGGCCGAGCAGCGCGCCGCCTGTCCGCACGCCGTCGCAGTCCCCTATGCGGCCAGTCAGGCCACAAAGCGCGCCGCCACCGGGAGCAACCGCGCCGGCAGCGCGAACTGCTCCCGGGGCCCAAGCAGCCGCAGGCGCAGCCAAGCGTCCCGGATCACCCGAAGCATTCCCGCCTGCCAAACGCCCGTCCGTGCCAGCGGCAGAACGCCAATCGGGTCCGGCCGAAACCTTGAGTTCGTCGACCTCGCGCCAACCGTCGGCCCAGCCGACCGGCCCTTCTGTGGCAGCGGAAGTCGCGAGATCCTCCGCCGTCTCATCGGGCGCTCCAGCGGCGACCATGTTGCCGGAGGGCATGGCGAACCTGATAAAGCCGGAGCAATGGTCATCACCCGGCCAGAACTTTGTCATGGGGCGTGGCCAATACGAGACGGCCTACCGGGAAGCCTTCAACGGCCTAAGTCCGGACGAACGCTTCGCCCTTCGCAACTGGACGTACGTGGAAGGCACCTCGGAAATCTATGTAGATCATGTAAACGGCCAAGCCGTACCCGACACGCACACCTACTATGGCAATAACTTCGCGCTCAACGAATACCTGCGAGGTGGGACCTATAGCGAGGACATGGAACAGGCAAACACCCTGCTACACAATGCACTTTCAAAACTGCCCGCCCCACCGGGAGAAGTCCCCTTGCTGCGCGTCTCGGATGTCTATCCAGGTTATGCCGAGGACTTCCATCAGGGTGACTTGGTCACCAATCAACGACTTTTCATGTCCGCTTCCAGCACCAATCAATACGCCACGGAGAGCTTCCAACAAGGCTATGCCTCGTCAGGCCAGACAGGCGCGATGGCCATCTACGAAATCAAGTCGGTCACTGCCAGACCGACATTGGAGGGTATATCGACAATGGCAGGACATGAGGCCGAATGGCTGTTCCAGCCGAACACGGTGTTCAGTGTGGAAAAAATCGCCAAATTCAATATCGATTCGGACTCGCAAAAGAATTTACCCGTTGTTGCGATGACCCTGAAGGAGGTGCCGGTCATGGAGACGGTGGACGCAAAAAACATACACTCCGGAGTCCGTGTGCGCATAGGTCAAGCCGAACAGAGACCGCCGCCGCTTCCCGGCACTGAATCGGAGGGAGAAGAATTCGAATACGACTATTTCTCTTCATCTGACTCGGATTGAGGCCGCTCGCGGCGGTCTTCGCCGGCTTGACCGCACCTTCGCAACTTATCTTCCCGCAAGCGAACACGTGACGCCGCAAAACCGGTATTGATCGGATCGGAAGAATAGCTCCCCCCTCCCTCCCCCAGCAGCGGATCGGAAGGCGGCTATTCCACACCTGCCAGTACTGATTTGGACTAGCGCGAAGCACCGCGCGATCAGGCGCCGCCGCTTGCCGCCCGCCATGCATGCCATAGCTGTTGCAGCGGCGGCGCCCAAGCCGCCTGCCCTGCCTGCTCGCGCTGCAGGCGCAGGCGGGCCAAGCGCGACCAGATGCGATGCGGTTGCGCCAGCGCGGGCTTGGCCGGCCATTGCGAAAGCAACTGCACGCGCCAGGCCGAAATATCGCTGCCCACCGGTGCGGCGCCCACGCCGGTGGCCGCCAGCCGTGCCGCCAGCCATTGCACCGCCACAGCACGTGCATCGGCGGGACGGGCACGCTGAAACAGGACCGCCTCCACCGCCACGATCGCTTCGGCGAACGGATGCAGCAACGCCAAGGCGGCCTCCAGCGAGATCGGCTGCGAACGGATTTCCTGCACGGCCGGCAAAGCCTCGGCCAGCTCGGCCCAGGGCGCGGCCACCGGTTCGAGCACGCGGCCCAGCGGATGGCGCGAGCGGCGAGCGCTCCAGTCGCGCAGCTCCTGTTGCCACCAGGCCAACTTGGCATCGGCGGGCAAGGTATCGCCGCTGATGTTCATGATGTCCTCGAACTCCTGCAACAGCGTGAACCAGGCCAGCGCCAACGGCTGCTGCGCGGGCGCGACGAAGCGTTCGGCCACGGTCCATTCGGGCCAGCGTTGCCGCCATTTGTCGAGGAAACTATCCAGGGCGCTGCTCGTGCTCATGCGTCGATTCACTGCGGGGGCCCGCCTGGCGGGCCGTTGAAGGAGTCAGCGCGGCGGCGCCAGCGGCGCCGGCCAGGCTGCGGCCGCGCACAACTCGGCTGGCTGTTCGGCCATGCGCTCGGCCTGCCACGCGAAGGGATCGTCTTCGGCCAGCCGATAGCCCCACAACGCGGCCACGGCCGGCATGCCCGCGGCGCGCGCGGCCAGGATGTCGCGTTCGTCATCGCCAACGTAGACACACTCGCCCACCGCCACGCCCATGCGCTCGCAGGCAACCTGCAACGGCAGCGGGTGCGGCTTGCGTTCGGGCAGGCTGTCGCCGCCGATCAGCACCGCGCAGCGCGCCTCCCAGTCCAGTTGCGGCAGGATCAGCCGCGCCAGGTATTCGGGCTTGTTGGTGACGATGCCCCAACGGCTGCCGGCGTCTTCCAGGCAACGCAGCATCGCCTCGATGCCGTCGAACAGAACTGCATGGCGGCCGATCAACGCTTCATAGCGCTCCAGGAACTCGCGCACGTGCGCATCGCGCAGCGCCGCGTCCCAGTCGGGAAAAGCCACGCTCAGCATCGCCCGCGCGCCCTTGGACACCACCGGTCGCAGCTGCTCCAAGACCAGCGCCGGCAGTCCACGCGCCGCACGCATCTCATTGGCGGTGGCGAGCATGTCCGGCGCGCTGTCCAGCAAGGTGCCGTCGAGGTCGAACAGCACCGCGCGCGGGAAGATGGCGGTATCAGGCATTGCTGGCTGCCGGCTTGGTCGCCCAGGCCAGGTAGTTGATGTCGGTGCGAGACGTCAGTTTCGCGCTGCTGCGCCATGGCTCATAGGCCAGGCCGGTGACGTCTTCCAGCTGCAAGCCGGTCTCGCGCAGCCAGGCGGCCAGTTCGGAAGGCTTGATGAAGTCCTGGTAGTGATGGGTGCCGCGCGGCAGCAATCGCGCCACGTATTCGGCGCCCACGATCGCCACCGCGAACGCGGCCGGGGTGCGGTTGAGCGTGGACAGGAACAGCTTGCCGCCGGGCTTGAGCAGCGTGGCGCAAGCTTCCAGGATCGCGCCCGGGCGCGGCACGTGCTCGAGCATCTCCATGCAGGTGATGGCGTCGAAACTGGCCGGCGCCTCGGCCGCCAGGTCTTCCACCGACTGCACCCGATAGTCGACTTCCAGCCCGGATTCGAGCCGGTGCAGGCGCGCGACCTTGACCAGCTCCGGCGCCAGATCGATCGCGGTGACCTGCGCACCCTGCCGTGCCAGCGCCTCGCTCAGCAAGCCGCCGCCGCAGCCGACGTCGAGCACGCGCGCGCCGGCCAGCGGCGTGCGCGCGGCGACATAGTCCAGGCGCACCGGGTTGAGGGCGTGCAGCGGCCTCTGCGGGCCATCGGCGTCCCACCAGCGGTTGGCCAACGCCGCGAACTTGTCCAGCTCGGCCTGGTGGAAGTTGGCGGATGCATTCTCGCGCGTCGCGGTCATGGGGAACTCCAGCGGAACATCAGGCGGGGTGGTGATGGCGGATGCGGTCGCGCCACTGGCGGGCGTTGGCGACCAGCGCCTGCACGTCCATGTCGAGCAGGATGCGCTCGCGCAGTTTGGGTTTGCCGGCGATCCAGACATCGCTGACCTGCTGCCGGCCCGCGGCGTAGACCAGCTGCGACAGCACATGGTGCACCGGCTGGGTTTCCAGCGCCGACAGGTCGACCAGCACCAGGTCGGCCTGCTTGCCGGCCTCGATCGAACCGATCCGCTCGCCGAAGCCGAGCGCGCGGGCGCCGCCCAGGGTGGCCGCGCGCAACGTGGTGGCCGCGTCCAGCGCGGTGGCGTCGTTGGCCACCGCCTTGGCCAGGATCGCCGCGGTGCGGTTCTCGCTGAACATGTCCAGGTCGTTGTTGCTGGCGCAGCCGTCGGTACCGATGGCCAGGTTGACCCCGGCGCGCTGCAGCGCGCACGCCGGGCAAAAGCCCGAGGCCAGCTTGAGGTTGGATTCGGGGCAATGCACCACGCTGACCCCGCGTTCGGCGCACAGGTGGATCTCGGCGTCGGTGAGCTGGGTCATGTGCACGGCGATCAGGCGATCGTTGACCAGGCCGAGGCGGTCCAGCCGGGCCAGCGGCCGCTGGCCGTATTGCGCCAGCGAATCGGTGATTTCCTGCGCCGTCTCATGGGTGTGCAGGTGCACCGGCACGTCGAGCTGGTCGGCCAGCATGCGCACGCGCTCGAAGTTGGCGTCGCTGACGGTATATGGCGCGTGCGGGGCGAAGGCGGTGCCGATCAGCGGATCGTCGCGCCATTGGTCGTGCAGTTCGCCGGCGCGGTCGAAATATTCGTCGTCGCTCCTGGCCCAGGCGGTCGGGAAATCGATCACCGGCGCACCGACCAGGGCGCGGAAGCCGTACTTCTTGTAGACCGCGGCCTGGGCATCGGGGAAGAAGTAGTTCTCGTTGGCGCAGGTGGTGCCGCCGCGCAGCATCTCGGCGATCGCCAGGGTGGTGCCGTCGGTGACGAACTCCGGGCCGATCACCGCCGCTTCCACCGGCCAGATGTGCTGCTGCAGCCACACCATCAGCGGCAGGTCGTCGGCCACCCCGCGCAGCAGCGTCATCGGGTTGTGGGTGTGGGCGTTGACCAGGCCGGGGATCAGCGCCGCCTCCGGCCGGCGGACCGTTTCGGCGGCACTGAAGCGCGCGCGGGCCTCGGCAATCGGCAGGAGCGCCACGATCACGCCGTCGCGCACGGCCACGGCGTGGTCTTCCAGCACGACCGCGTGCGGTTCGATCGGGACGACATAGCCGGCTTCGATCAGCAGGTCACAGGATTCGGGAACGGACTGCGTCACGGGGGATCGACTCCGGGGTGGCTCAAGAACAGAAGCCTCAGGACGTTTCAGAGGCTGCGGAAGGCGCACTGCGTTGCAACCAGCGCCGGGTGACGACCAGGCACGGGAAGACCAGCACGAACAGCAGGCCGCCGCGTCCGGTAGGCAGCAAATAGGCGGCCGGGATGGCCAGCGAGAACAGCACCAGCGGCACCACGCCGCGCCAGAACAACCAGCGCGTGGCGAGTTCGCCGATGCGCTCGTGCAGGCGCTCCTGGCGGATCACCATCTGCCGGCTGATCACCGCGAACAGCGAGATGGCGGCCAGCACGAAGGCGTAGAACGCCAGCCGGCCGGGGCTCTGGCTGGAAAAGAACGACGAATACTCGCGCGTGGCCAATGGCATCAGCGCCACGAACATCAGCTGCATCAGCGTCATCCACACCAGCCCGCCGCCGACCCGGCGCACGTGGCGCCAGGTCTGCATGTGGCCGATCCAGAACAGGCCGGTCACCAGGAAGCTGATGAAATAGGCGAAGAAGTGCGAGGTCACCTCGTGCGAGGCGCCGGCCTCGCCGAGATGCGCGATCATCTCGCGATCGGGCAGCTTGAGCTCGATCGCCAGCAGCGTGATCGCGATGGCGAACACCGCGTCGCTGAAGAACACGACCCGGTCGTGGGGAAAGCGGTCCTTGAGGTCCGCCTCGCGCCCTTCCTTGAACACGTCTTCCTTGACCACGCCCAGGTCCTTCATCGGCTTACTTCACGCGCGAGACGTATTCGCCCGAGCGGGTGTCCACGCGGATCACCTCGTCCTGGCCCACGAACAAAGGCACGCGCACCACCGCGCCGGTTTCCAGCGTCGCCGGCTTGCCGCCGCCACCGGAGGTGTCGCCGCGCACGCCCGGGTCGGTCTCGGTGATCTTCAGCTCGACGAAGTTCGGCGGCTGCACCGTGATCGGGGTGCCGTTCCACAGCGTGACCACGCACTGTTCCTCGCCCTTGAGCCACTTCTCCGCGCCGCCCATGCCGCCCTTGTCGGCCTGCACCTGCTCGAAGCTCTCCGGCTGCATGAAGTGCCAGTACTCGCCGTCGTTGTAGAGGTACTGCATGTCGGTATCGAGCACGTCGGCCGCTTCCATCGAGTCGGTCGACTTCATGGTCACTTCCTGCACGCGGCCGGACTTGATCAGGCGGTACTTGACGCGGGTGAAGGCCTGGCCCTTGCCCGGCTTGACGTACTCGGTATCGGTGATGACCGCCGGTTCGGCGTTGACCAGGATCTTCATCCCGTTCTTGACGTCGTTCATGCCATAGCTGGCCATTGTGCAACTCCTCGGATAAGGCAAGACCGCCCCGCTGGGCGGCCGGTCGGTAGAATGGGCTGCCCGCCAGCCGGCGGGCGTACTGTTTCCAGACCGCACATGATAACCGCAGCCTCCAGCCGCATACAGCCGTCTTCCGCCGGTGCCGCCGCCGTCCGCCCCAGCGCCGCCCGCTGGCAGGCCCTATGGCGCGATGCGGTGCGCGACCCGGGCGAGCTGTTGGCGCTGTTGGGGCTGGACGCCGAATCGGTGGGCCTGAGCGAGGCGGCCGCGGCCCAGTTCGGCTTGCGGGTGCCGCGCGGTTTCGTGGCGCGCATGCGTCCCGGCGACCCGGCCGATCCGCTGCTGCGCCAGGTGCTGCCGATCGAGGCCGAAATGCGGGTGCTGCCCGGTTATGGCCTGGATGCGGTGGGCGACGGCGCGGCGCGCACGGCGGCCGGGGTGATCCAGAAATACCGCGGCCGCGCGTTGCTGATCGCCACCGGCAGCTGCGCGGTGAACTGCCGCTATTGCTTCCGCCGGCACTTCCCGTACGCGCAGGAAACGGCCGCGCGCGAGGGTTGGCGCGAGGCGGTGGCGGCGATCGCCGCGGACGCAACGATCGATGAGGTGCTGCTCTCCGGTGGCGATCCGCTGTCGCTGGCGACGCCGAAGTTGCTGGAGCTGACGACCGCGCTGGCGGCGATTCCGCATCTCAAGCGCTTGCGCATCCACAGCCGCCTGCCGGTGGTGTTGCCGGAGCGGGTGGATGCGGAACTGGTGGCCTGGCTATCGGCGCTGCCCTGGCCGGTGGCGTTCGTCATACACGCCAACCATGCCAACGAGTTCGACGCGGACGTGGATGCGGCGATGGCGCGGTTGCGCGCGGCGGGCGCGCAGGTATTGAACCAGGCGGTGTTGTTGCGCGGGGTCAATGACGATGTCGAGGCGTTGGCCGCGCTGAGCGAGCGGGCTTTTGCCGCCGGGGTGCTGCCGTATTACCTGCATCAGCTGGATCGGGTCGCGGGGGTGGCGCACTACGAGGTCGGTGACGAGCGGGCGCGGGCCTTGCACGCGCAGCTGGCGGCGCGGCTTTCGGGGTACCTGGTGCCGCGGTTGGTGCGCGAGGTCCAGGGGGATACCGGGAAGCGGCCGCTTTAAAAGCGTCAACCCACCCCACCCCGCAACCGCATCAGATCGCCAGAACTCATCGGCCGGCTGAACCAATACCCCTGCCCCAGGTCGCAGCCACGCTCGCGCAGCAGGTTGAACTGACCCTCGTGCTCGATGCCCTCGGCCACGACGGTAATCCCCAGCGAATGCGCCATCGCGATGATCGCCGTGGTCAGCGCCAGGTCGTCGGGATCGCGCTGCAGGTCGGAGACGAAACTCTTGTCGATCTTGACCCCGTCCACCGGGACCTGGCGCAGATGGCTCAGCCCCGAGAAACCGGTACCGAAGTCGTCCAGCCACACCTTGACGCCGGTGCGGTGCAGCTTGTCGAGCAGGCTGGCGGCGAGCATCTCGTCGCCGATCACCGCGGTTTCCGTCAGCTCCAGGTGCAGCCGCGCCGGCGGCAACCCCGATTCGCGCAGGCAGCGCGCCACGGTGTCGGCCATGTCGCCGCTGCGCAGTTGCCGCGGCGATACGTTGACCGAGACGAACAGCGCCTGCTCGCCCACCATCTGCGGCCATTGCACGGCGTCCAGGCAGGCCGCGCGCAGGACTTTCGGGCCGATCACCTCGATCAAGCCGCTCTGCTCGGCCACTTCGATGAAGATCGACGGCGGAATCGCGCCGAGCGCGGGGTGCTGCCAGCGCAGCAACACTTCCACGCCGACCATCTGCCGGTCGGACATGCGGTAGATCGGCTGGTAGACCAGCCGCAGTTCGCCGCGGTCCCAGGCCCCGCGCAGCTCGTGCTCCATGTGCACGCGGCGCTCGACGGCGTGGTCCATGGCGCGGCTGTAGAAGCGGTGGCAGTTCTTGCCGGCGACCTTGGCCTGGTACATGGCGATGTCGCCGTTCTTCAGCAAGGCGGTGGCGTCGCGGGCGTCGTCGGGGAACAGGGTGATGCCGATCGAGGTGCCGAGGAAGACTTCGCGGCCTTCCACCATCAGCGGCTGGCCCAGGTCCTGGACCAGGCGGTCGGCCAGGCGCGCGGCGGTGTCGCGCACGTCGCCGGCCTGCAGCAGGATCACGAACTCGTCGCCGCCGAAGCGCGCCAGCAGGGCCTCGTCGCCGCCGAGTGCGTCGACCGCGGTGGAGATGCGCGAGGAAAACTGCAGCAGGGCTTCGTCGCCGGCTTCGTGGCCGAGGGTGTCGTTGACGCGCTTGAAATCGTCGATGTCGGCGAACAGCAGCGCCAGCTGCCGGCCGGCGTTGCGCGCGGCCAGCATCTGGTGGTCCAGGCTTTCGCGGAAGGCCAGGCGGTTGGTCAGCCCGGTCAGGGCATCGGTATAGGCCATGTGCCGCACTTCGCGGTCGTGGCGGGCGATGCTCTCGCTCATCCGGCCGAAGGCGCGGATCAGTTCGCCCACTTCGTCGTTGCGGGCACTGCTGCGGCGCTCGATCGCGTAGTCGCCGGCTTCGATCTGCCGCGCGGCCTGGGCCAGCCAGCGGATCGGGCCGACCAGGGTGCGCTGCACGTAGATCGCCACGACCGTGGCGATGAACGCCAGGCCCGCCAGCAGCAGGATCAGCCAGCCCAGGTCGCGCTTGCCCACTTCGGCCAGCCGCTCCAGCAGCGAGGCATTGGCGCCGGCCTCCAGCTCGCGCACCCGGCGCAGCGACATGCCCACGCGCACGCCGCCGATGCGCTCGTCGCCCATCATCACCGGCATGGCCACGTCGAGCACGTCCGGCGCCCACTGCATCGTCAGCTTGCGCGCCGCCACCGCTTGCAGCGCGAGCGGGTCGTGCATGGGCTGGCCGTAGTCGGGAATGTCGATCGAGCCATCGTGCAGCAGGCGGCCGTCGCGGTCGAACACGCGTACGTAGCTCACCACCTGCTGGCGCGAGGTGTTGCGCACCAGCGCGCCGACCTGGTCGAGGTCGGAGTAGTACATGGGGTTGACCAGCGCGTCGGCCAGTTCGGTGGTCAAGGCCTCGCCGCGCGAGCGCAGGCTGCGGTCGAACAGGTCGTGGATGATCGCCCCGCTCAACGTGCGCACCTCGGCCTGCATGCGCGTCTGGCGCTGCAGCAGCAACACGAGGATGCCCACCACCAGCGCGAACGCCAGTCCCATCACGATCAGGAAGCGGGCCTGCAGCCCGAAGCGCACCTGGTTCATTCGACTTGCATCCGCACGCGTTGCAGCCCTTCACGCAAGGCATCGAGCTCGCGCTGCGAGGCCGGGTCGACCAGGTAGAACCCCGAGGTGCCGAAGAACTTGTGCAGGGCTGGCGCGGCCTGCGGGTCCTGCGCGGCCTGCATCAACACTTCGCGCAGGCGCCGCTGCACGGCCGGCGGCAGGTCGGCGCGCACCATTTCCACGGCGCGCGGGATCGGCGGGGTGGTATGGATGATGCGGAAGTCGCGCTTGAAGGCCGGCGGCAGATGGCGCTCGTCCTTCCAGTCCAGGTCGCTGAAGGCGCCGGCGGTCACCAGGCGCTTGTGCACATAGGCGGCGATGTTCAATTCCGAGCGCGCGAACACATAGCCGACCGCGTCCGGCGCCGGTTCGTCCTTCGGGCCGAGCAGGATCTCCGGATGCAGCCCGTTCTCGAGCAAGGTCAGCACCGGCACCAGGTAGGCGCTGGTGGACAACGTGCTCTGCAACGCGATGGAGTGGCCGGTGAGCTGGCCCAGCCGCTGCACGGGACTGTCGCGGCGGACGAAGAACACGGTGCTGTATTCGCGCACGCCGTTGCGCTCGGTCAGCAGCAACGGCCGCGCGCCGCTGCGCTGTTGCAGCAGCATCGCGGTGCCGGCGGTCTCGGTGACCCAGTCGACCCGGCCGCGGCGCAGGTAGCTGGCCATGCGCTGGGCATCGGGCGCCATCAGGATGCGGCCCTCGCGGATGCCGACGTCGCGCATGCGCGGCACGACGTAGTCGAGCAGCGGCTTGAGCTGCTGGTAGTGGACCTTGGGGTCGTCGCTGATGCGCCCCAGCACCAGGACCTGGGAAGGTTCCAGCCCGGGGGAGGGTTCCGTGGCGGACGGCTCCGCGGCGGCGGCCTCGACGGCCCCGCCCAGGACGGGCAGCCCACACAGGATGAGCAGCCCACAGGTGACCCACAGCCATCGCCAACGCGGCCAGCGCAAAGCAGTCAACCGACACCCCCCAAGCATTCGGCCAAGCCTAGCCGAAAGCGTGAACTGTGCAACAGTCAACCGTCCTTGCGTGCGGCCAGCATCGCCATCCGCTGGGCGTCGGAGAGGATGCCGCGCAGCAGCCGCACCTCCTGCTCGGTCAGGCTGGCGCGCAGGAACAGCCGGCGCAGCTTGCGCATGGCCGAATCCGGCGAGCGCCCCTTGTGGAAGTCGATCTCCTCCAGGGTCTGGCCGAACTGGCCGAACAGGCCTTCCATCTGCGCATGGCTGGCCGGGCCCTCGCGCAAGCTCGGCTCGGCGGCCGGGGCGGCGCTGGCCTGGGCGGCGTCGAGCAGCGCCAGCCGGGTTTCGTAGGCCAGGACCTGCACCGCGGCGGCGAGGTTGAGCGAACTGAACTCCGGGTCCGAAGGGATGTGCACGGCCAGGTGGCACAGCTGCAGTTCCTCGTTGGTCAGGCCGGTGCGCTCGCGGCCGAAGACCACGGCCACCTCGGCCGGGCCGGCGGCATGGGCCACGGCGCGGCTGGCGGCATCGGCCGGCAGCAGTTCTTCCAGCTGGACCCGGCGCGCCCGCGCGGTGCAGCCCAGCACCAGGGTGCAATCGGCCACCGCCTCGGCCAGGGTGGCGTGCACCGGCGCGTTGCCCAGCACGTCCTCGGCACCGGCCGAGCGGCGATAGGCGTCCTCGTCCAGCGCCCGCTCCGGCGCCACCAGCACCAGCCGGGCCAGGCCCATGGTCTTCATCGCCCGGGCCGCGGCACCGATGTTGCCGGGATGCTGGGTGCCGACGAGGACGAAGCGGATGTGGGGAGCGGCATTGACGGCAGGGTGCATGAACAGGGCATTCGGGAGCGGATCAGCCGCAGATGGTAAACTGCGCGCCGGCCTTCGCGCCGGACCGCTCTTTTCCCCCGCCAGTTCCGCCTTTCTGCCTTCACGGGAGCTTTCACCATGCAAAACCCCGCCGTCACCGTCATGGTCAAGGCCGCCCGCATCGCCGGCAACGTCCTGTTGCGCAACATCAACAAGCTCGAAGCGCTGAACGTGGTGCAGAAGGGCCGCATGGACTATGCGAGCGAGGTGGACGCGGACGCGGAGAAGGTGATCGTCAAGGAACTCAAGCGCGCCTACCCCGAGTACGGCATCCTCGGCGAAGAAGGCGGCGTGCAGGGCAATGCCGGCCGCTACATGTGGGTGATCGACCCGCTCGACGGCACCAGCAACTACCTGCGCGGCTTCCCCCACTACTGCGTGTCGATCGCCCTGGTCGAAAACGGCGAGCCGCTCGATGCGGTGATCTTCGATCCGCTGCGCAACGAGCTGTTCACCGCCAGCCGCGGTTCGGGCGCGGTGCTCAACGACCGCCGCATCCGCGTGACCGACCGCAAGGACCTGGCCGGGGCGATGATCCACACCGGCTTCCCGCCGCGCGAGCGCGCCCGCATCAGCACCCAGCTCAAGTGCGTGGACGCGCTGCTGACCCAGGCCGAGGACATCCGCCGCACCGGCTCGGCCGCGCTGGACCTGGCCTACGTGGCCTGCGGCCGCGCCGACGCCTATTTCGAAGCCGGCGTGAAGGCCTGGGACATCGCCGCCGGCGTACTGCTGGTACGCGAGGCCGGTGGCCGCGTCTGCGACTTCAAGGGCGCGACTCCGGCACGGATGGACGACCGCGGCCCGGATGGGCGGCAGATCGTCGCCGGCAATATCAAGGTGAGCGAGGCGTTGCAGAAGGTGATCGTCAATACTGGGTATGCGGCGGAGTTTGATGCGAAGTTTTGAGGGTTGCGGGACTCGGGACTCGGGACTCGGGACTCGGGACTCGGGACTCGGGACTCGGGAAAAAAACAAAGGCGCCTTTCGGCGCCTTTGTTTTTTTCCCGCTGCAAAGCAGCGGCCAAAGCCAAAGCCAAAGCCCACGCAGCCTGCTCTTACGAGTCCCGAGTCCCGAGTCCCGAGTTCCCGCCCCCCCGAGTCCCGAGCCTCAGCGCAGCCCGGTTTCCGCCCGCGCAATCACCAACCGCTGGATCTCGCTGGTGCCTTCATAGATCTCGGTGATCTTGGCATCACGGAAGTACCGCTCCAACGGCATTTCCTTCGAATAACCCATGCCACCATGGATCTGCACGGCCTGGTGGGTGATCCACATCGCCGCCTCCGAGGCGGTGAGCTTGGCCACCGCGGCCTCGGTGCCGAACTTCTGCCCCTGCCCCTTCAGCCAGGCCGCGCGCAAGGTCAATAGCGTGGCCGCGTCGAGCTTGCACTTCATGTCGGCGATCTTGGCCTGGGTCATCTGGAACGTGCCGATCGCCGCGCCAAAGGCCTGGCGTTCGCGCGCGTAGGCCAGGGTCGCCTCGTAGGCGGCGCGGGCAATGCCGACCGCCTGCGAGGCAATGCCGATCCGGCCGGCGTCGAGCACGCCCATGGCGATCTTGAAGCCCTCGCCTTCGGCGCCCACCACGTCTTCGGGCTGGGCCACATAGTCGGCGAACTCGATCTCGCAGGTCGCCGAGGCACGGATGCCGAGCTTGGGCTCGGTCTTGCCGCGGCCGAAGCCCGGCTTGTCGGTGTCGATCATGAAGGCGGTGATGCCGCGCGCGCCCTGCTCCGGCGCGGTCATCGCGAACAGGATGATGTACTTGGCGACCGGGCCGGAGGTGATCCAGCTCTTCTTGCCGTTGATGACATAGCTGCCGTCGGCCTGCTTCACCGCGCGGCAGCGCATCGCCGAGGCGTCCGAACCGGACTGCGGCTCGGTCAGGGCGAAGGCGCCGATCGCGCTGCCATCGGCGATCGCGCGCACGTACTTCTGCTTCTGCGCTTCGCTGCCGCTCTTGAGGATGCCGGTGCAGAACAGCGAGTTGTTGACCGACATGATGGTCGAATGCGCGCCATCGCCGGCCGCGATCTCGATCATCGCCAGCACGTAGCAGACCGGGTCCATGCCCGCGCCGCCGTACTGGTCGGGCACCTCGATGCCCATCAGGCCGTTCTCGCCGAGCAACTGGATGTTCTCCAGCGGGAACTCGCCGGTGCGGTCGAAGTGCTCGGCGCTGGGGGCGATCTTTTCCTGCGCGATCCGGCGGGCCACGTCCTGGATCATCAATTGTTCTTCGGTAAAGCTGAAATCCACGTCCGAACCCTCGGGAGCAAAGTCGCCCGCATTGTAGCGCCAACCATTCGCAGGCGTATGTAGGTTGACCGGGCGGGGTTCGGAGCTAAAATATCTCGATATCGCGATACAGAGATATTTATGGACCTGGAAGACTGGTCGACCCGCCTGAAGGTCTTCGCCGACGCGACCCGCGTGCGCCTGCTCGCCTTGCTGGAGCAGGAAGAGCTGACCGTGGCCGAGCTCTCGGCGATCACCCGCCTGGCGCAGCCGCGCGTGTCCACCCACCTGGCCAAGCTCAAGGAGGCCGGCCTGGTCCGCGACCGCCGTGCCGGCGTGTCGGCCTACTACCGCTTCGACGAAGGCGCCATCGACCCGGCCCAGCGCTCGCTGTGGCAGGCGCTGAGCAATGGCAGCGACGATCCGCTGCTGCGCCAGGACGCCGAACGCGTAGCCGGGGTGCTGGCGATGCGCGCGGCCGACCAGAACTGGGCCGACTCGGTGGCCGGCGACATGGAACGCCACTACTCGCCCGGCCGCACCTGGGAAGCCCTGGCGCGCAGCGCCCTGCCGTTGCTGGAAAGCGGCGACGTGCTCGACATCGCCTCCGGCGACGGCGTGCTGGCCGAACTGCTGGCACCGCACGCGCAGCGCTATATCTGCATCGACACCAGCGCCCGCGTGGTCGCCGCCGCCAGCGAACGCCTGCGCCGCCTGGCCAACGTGGAAGTGCGCGAAGGCGACATGCACGCCCTGCCCTTCCCCGAGCGCAGTTTCGACCTGGTGGTGCTGATGCACGCGCTGACCTACGCCGCGCGGCCAGCCGAGGCCGTGGCCGAGGGCGCGCGCGTGCTGCGCCCCGGCGGCCGCCTGCTGCTGTGCAGCCTGGCCAAGCACGAGCACCGCAGCGCGGTGGAGGCCTACGGCCACGTCAACCTCGGTTTCAGCGTCAAGGAACTGCGCAAGTTCGCCGAGAAGTCCGGCCTGGAAGTGTCGAGCCTGGAGACGGTGACGCGCGAGAAGCGGCCGCCGCATTTCGAGGTGATCTCGCTGATCGCCACCAAGCCCTGAGTTGGAGAACACCGTGAGCCCGACCCTGCCCTGGCTGCACCCCGACCGCGCCGAGAAGCTCGCCCAGGCGCTGCGCGAGCGCATCCTCATCATCGACGGCGCGATGGGCACGATGATCCAGCGCCATCGGCTGGAGGAGCCCGACTACCGCGGCGAACGTTTCGCCGGCGGCTTCGACAGCCACGCCGGGCACGTGCACGGCGAAGGCTGCGGCCACGACCTGAAGGGCAACAACGACCTGTTGCTGCTCACCCGCCCGGACGTGATCGCCGGCATCCACACCGCCTATCTCGAGGCCGGCGCGGACATGCTGGAGACCAACACCTTCAACGCGACCTCGGTCAGCCAGGCCGACTACCACCTCGAGCACCTGGTCTACGAACTCAACAAGGCCGGCGCGGCGCTGGCGCGGCAGTGCTGCGATGCGGTCGAGGCGACCACGCCGGACAAGCCGCGCTTCGTCATCGGCGTGCTCGGCCCGACCAGCCGCACCGCCTCGATCAGCCCGGACGTCAACGACCCCGGCTTCCGCAACACCAGCTTCGACGAACTGCGCGGCACCTACCGCGAGGCGATCGAGGGCCTGATCGACGGCGGCGCCGACACGCTCATGGTCGAGACCATCTTCGACACGCTCAATGCCAAGGCCGCGCTGTTCGCGATCGAGGAAGTGTTCGACGAACGCGGTGGCCGCCTGCCGGTGATGATCTCCGGCACGATCACCGACGCCTCCGGGCGCACCCTGTCCGGGCAGACCGCCGAAGCCTTCTACGCCTCGGTCGCGCACGGACGGCCGCTCTCGGTCGGGCTCAACTGCGCGCTCGGCGCGCGCGATCTGCGCCCGCACGTGGAAACCCTGGCCACCGTGGCCGACGCCTACGTCAGCGCACATCCGAATGCCGGCTTGCCGAATGCCTTCGGCGAATACGACGAGACGCCCGAAGAGATGGCGGCCACGCTGCACGAATTCGCCACCGCTGGCCTGCTCAATATCGTCGGTGGCTGCTGCGGCACCACGCCGGCGCATATCCGCGCCATCGCCGAAGCGGTGCGCGACGTGCCGCCGCGTCGCCTGCCCAACGCACTCGAACAAGCGGCCTGAGCGCCTGGCGCTCGCCCCACCTGGATTTCCGCAGCCCATGCCCTTGCCCCGCCACACCCGCCTGTCCGGCCTGGAACCGCTGGTCGTCACCCCGGACCTGCTGTTCGTCAACATCGGCGAACGCACCAACGTCACCGGCAGCGCGCAGTTCCGCAAGCTGATCAAGGAAGAGCGCTACGAAGAAGCGGTCGAAGTGGCGCGCCAGCAGGTCGCCAACGGCGCGCAGATCCTCGACGTCAACATGGACGAGGGCCTGATCGATTCCGAGAAGGCGATGACCCGCTTCCTCAACCTGATCATGTCCGAGCCGGACATCGCCCGCATCCCGGTGATGGTCGACTCCTCCAAGTGGAGCGTGATCGAGGCCGGGCTGAAGTGCCTGCAGGGCAAGAGCGTGGTCAATTCGATCTCGCTCAAGGAAGGCGAGGCGCCCTTCATCGAGCAGGCGCGCAAGGTGTTGCGCTATGGCGCCGCCGCGGTGGTGATGGCCTTCGACGAGAGCGGCCAGGCCGACACCTGCGCGCGCAAGGTGGAGATCTGCACCCGCGCCTACCGCATCCTCACCGAACAGGTCGGCTTCCCGGCGCAGGACATCATCTTCGACCCCAACATCTTCGCCGTGGCCACCGGCATCGAGGAACACGACAACTACGCGGTGGACTTCATCGAGGCCACGCGCATCATCAAGCGCACGCTGCCGCACTGCCATGTCTCCGGCGGCGTCTCCAACGTGTCGTTCTCCTTCCGCGGCAACGAGCCGGTGCGGCAGGCGATCCACTCGGTGTTCCTCTACCACGCCATCGCCGCCGGCATGGACATGGGCATCGTCAATGCCGGCGCCATGCCGATCTACGACGACCTGGAGCCGGACCTGCGCGAGCGCGTGGAGGACGTGATCCTCAACCGGCGCAAAGATGGCACCGAGCGCCTGCTGGAGATCGCCGAACGCTACAAGGGCAAGAAGGGCGCCTCGCAGGAGGTGGACCTGGCCTGGCGCGACAAGCCGGTGGCGCAGCGCCTGGCGCATGCGCTGGTGCACGGCATCGATGCCTACGTGGAAGAAGACACCGAGCTGGCACGGCAGCAGTCGAGCCGGCCGCTGGACGTCATCGAAGGCCCGCTGATGGACGGCATGAACGTGGTCGGCGACCTGTTCGGCGCCGGCAAGATGTTCCTGCCGCAGGTGGTGAAGTCGGCGCGGGTGATGAAGAAGGCCGTGGCCTACCTGCTGCCCTTCATCGAAGCGGCCAAGGCGGCCGGCGACGGCGCCAGCCGTTCGAACGGCAAGATCATCATGGCCACGGTCAAGGGCGACGTGCACGACATCGGCAAGAACATCGTCGGCGTGGTCCTGGCCTGCAACAATTTCGATGTCGTCGACCTGGGCGTGATGGTGCCGGCACAGACCATCCTCGACCGCGCGCGCGCCGAGAACGCCGACCTGATCGGCCTGTCCGGCCTGATCACTCCATCGCTGGAAGAGATGTCGCACGTGGCGCGCGAACTGCAGCGCCAGCAGTTCGACATTCCGTTGTTGATCGGCGGTGCCACCACCTCGCGCGCGCATACGGCGTTGAAGATCGACCCGCACTACAGTGCCCCCACTGTGTGGGTGAAGGACGCTTCGCGCGCCGTAGGCGTGGCGCAATCGCTGATTTCGCACGAACTGCGTGCGGCCTTCGTCTCCGCCAACGACGCCGACTATGCCGAGATCCGCCAGCGCCACCGCAACCGCGGCGACGCCAAGCGCCTGGTTTCGCTGCAGCACGCGCGCGCGCAGCGCTTCGACGGCGGCTGGGCTGACTACGTGCCGCCCGCACCGAAGCAGCCCGGCCTGCACGTGATGGACGATTACCCGTTGCAGGACCTGGTGCCGCTGATCGACTGGACGCCGTTCTTCCAGGCCTGGGAACTGGCCGGCAAGTACCCGGCCATCCTGACCGACGAGATCGTCGGCACCCAGGCTAGCGAGCTCTACCGCGATGCCCGGGCGATGCTCGACAGGATCGTCGGCGAAAAGTGGTTGACCGCACGCGCAGTGTTCGGGCTATGGCCGGCCAATGCCGTAGGTGACGATGTGCGCGTTCGCACCGAAGCCGGCAGCATCCCCCTGCACTTCCTGCGCCAGCAGGTCGACAAGCCGGCCGACCGCCCGGACTTCTGCCTGGCCGACTTCATCGCCCCCGAAGACAGCGGGCGCCAGGACTGGATCGGCGCGTTCGCCGTCACCGCCGGCATCGGCATCGATGCGCACGTGGCGCGCTTCGAGGCCGCGCACGACGACTACAACGCGATCCTGCTCAAGGCCCTGGCCGACCGCCTGGCCGAAGCGCTGGCCGAGCGCCTGCACCAGCGCGTGCGCACCGAATTCTGGGGTTACGCCAGCGACGAGACGCTGGACAACGAGGCATTGATCGGCGAGCAGTACCGCGGCATCCGGCCTGCGCCGGGGTATCCGGCCTGCCCCGAACACAGCGAGAAGCAGACGCTGTTCGCCTTGTTGGACGCCACCGCCAATACCGGCATGACGCTGACCGAAAGTTTCGCGATGCTGCCGACGGCGGCGGTATCGGGCTATTACTTCAGCCATCCGCGCAGCCAGTATTTCGTGGTCGGGCGGCTGTCGCGCGAGCAGGTGGCCGATTACGCGCGACGCAAGGGCGTGGAGTTGGTGCAGGCGGAGCGCTGGTTGGCGTCGAACCTGGATTACGACCCGGAGTGAGGACAGGTTCCGGCTTCGCTCGTCGGGGCTGAAGCCCCTCCCACAATTTCTCCGACAGGCATCGCGCGAACTGTCTGGGTGCACTGTAGGAGCGGCTTCAGCCGCGACCGCCATCTGACAGATCGCGACTTCGCTCGTCGGGGCTGAAGCCCCTCCCACAATTTCTTCGACAGGCATTGCGCGAACTGTCTGGGTGCACTGTAGGAGCGGCTTCAGCCGCGACCGCCATCTGACAGATCGCGGCTTCGCTCGTCGGGGCTGAAGCCCCTCCTACAATTTCTCCGACAGGCATCGCGCGAACTGGCTGGGCTCACTGTAGGAGCGGCTTCAGCCGCGACCGCCATCTGACAGATCGCGGCTTCGCTCGTCGGGGCTGAAGCCCCTCCTACAATTTCTCCAGCCGGCATCGCGCGGAGCCGGCTGGGTGCAATGTAGGAGCGGCTTCAGCCGCGACTGCCATCTGACAGCTCGCGACTCCGCTCGTCGGGGCTGATGGCCCGAGGCCACCCAGAGCCCCTCCTACAATTCGCGGAAAGGCGCCGTTACCAGACCAGGTCGTCGGGCACCTGGTATTGCGGATCCGCGTACGGATCCTCCTCGGCCGGCGCGTTCGGATCCACCTTCAACGCCACCGACGGTGCGAACACCGCCTCGGCCTCCAGCAACACCGCCGCGGTCACCAGCACATAGCGGCCGTTGAGCTGCAGCACGCCCAGCTCGCCGGCATTGAGCGCCTTGAGCTGTTCGGCATTGACGTAGACCCGCTTGATCTTGCCGCCATAAGGAAAGTGCCTGGCGATGTCGGCATTGGCATCGTTGAGCGACTTGTCCTTCAGCAATTCCTCGAGCTTGGCGCGCGCTTCGCGACGCTGGCGCGCCTCTTCCTGCTTGATGCGTTCGGCCTCGATGCGTTCATCCTTCTCGCGCTGCGCGCGGATCGCATAGGCCTTGGCCAGGTCGATCTCCTCGCGCGAGCGCGGCGCCTTGCCGGTACCCGGCGCGCCACCACGGCCTTGCGGCGCCGCACCGCGCGCGCCCTGCGCCGGCCGGCCCTGGCCGGGCTTGCCGGCGGGTCTGTGCTCGCCCTGGCGCCTGCCGTCATGGCCAGGCTTGCCGGCATGCGCCGGCTTGCCGCCGGGCGGACGCGCGGCGGGTCGGGAGTCGGGCTTGCGCTCGGGTTTGGGCGCGGGCTTGAAGCCCAGGCCCAGCAGCTGGTCGCGGAGGGTATCGCTCATGGCGGGTGGATCTTAAGGCGAGGAGTAAGGCCAGACTCAATAATGCGGCGGCGGCGGTTCGTCCGCCGGATCAGCATTGAGCGCGTTGCGCACCCGCCCGAGGTCTTCGAGCAGGAGGCGGATGGTTTCGGCGTTGCGCGCACCGGTCATGCGCGCATCGGCCAGGGCGTCGCTGAGCTCGGCCAGCGCGTGTTCCTGGAAGGACAGGCGCATTTCAAGTTCGACCAGGCGCGCTTCGAGCGCCTGGTCGCGGGGTGCTGCTTCATGCATCGAAAGGATTTCCGTGAACCGAGCGGCCGCGACCGATCGCATAGTAAGCCAGGCCCGCCGATTCTATCTCGGCCGGCTCGTACAGATTGCGGCCGTCGAACACCACCGCGTCCTTCAACGCCGCCTTGAGGCGGGCGAAATCCGGGCTGCGGAACTGCTTCCACTCGGTCACCACCACCAGCGCATCGGCGCCTTCCAGCGCTTCGGCGGCGCTGGCGCAGAAGTGCAGGTCCTCGCGTTCGCCGAAGATCCGCTGCGCCTCGTGCGTGGCTTCCGGGTCGTAGGCGCGCACGCGCGCCCCGGCTTCCCACAGCTGGGCCAGCAGGCGGCGGCTGGAGGCTTCGCGCATGTCGTCGGTGTTGGGCTTGAACGCCAGGCCCCAGACCGCGAAGGTCTTGCCGGCGACGCTGGCCTCGCCGCCACGGCCGTAGTGCTGCCGGACCAGTTCGAACAGATGCCCCTTCTGGCCGTTGTTCACCGCCTCGACCGCGTTGAGCAGCTTGGGCTCGTGCCCGTACTGCTGCGCGGTGCGCGCCAGCGCCTGCACGTCCTTGGGGAAGCACGAGCCGCCATAGCCGGCACCGGGATAGATGAAGTGCCAGCCGATGCGCGGATCCGAGCCGATGCCCTTGCGCACGTTCTCCACGTCCGCGCCGACCTTCTCGGCGATGTTGGCGATCTCGTTCATGAAACTGATCTTGGTCGCCAGCATCGCGTTGGCCGCGTACTTGGTCAGCTCGGCCGAACGCACGTCCATCTCGACGATGCGGTCGCGGTTACGGTTGAACGGCGCGTACAGGCGCCGCATGTGCGCCACCGCGGCCGGCCGGGTCGCGCCGATCACGATGCGGTCCGGCCGCATGCAATCGGCCACCGCGTCGCCTTCCTTGAGGAACTCGGGATTGGAGACCACGTCGAACGCGTAATCGACGCCACGCGCCTGCAGCTCGGCGGCAATCGCCGCGCGCACCTTGTCGGCGGTGCCCACCGGCACGGTCGACTTGTTGACCACGATCGACGGGCCGTCGATGTGCTGGCCGATGGTGCGGGCCACCGCCAGCACGTACTTCAGGTCGGCGCTGCCGTCTTCGTCGGGCGGCGTGCCGACGGCGATGAACACGACCTCGCCATGGGCGATCGCCGCGGCCGCGTCGGTGGTGAAACGCAGGCGGCCGGCGGCGTGGTTGGCCTTGACCATCGGTTCAAGGCCGGGCTCGTAGATGGGGATCACCCCGTTGTTGAGACCTTCCACCTTGGCCTGGTCGATATCGACACAGACCACGTGATGTCCTACTTCAGCCAGACAGGTACCGGTGACGAGACCGACATAGCCGGTCCCGAAGATCGCAACGCGCATGGAGGGGGGATCTCCTGTGGGGGGTTACGGCAGGATACCCAGCAATTCGACATCAAAAGTCAAAGTTGCGTCAGGGCCGATGCCCCCCTGCGGCATGCCGTCCGGACCGTAGGCGAGATTGGACGGAATCCAGAAGCGGTACTTGGAACCGACCGGCATCAGCGACACGCCTTCGCTCCAACCCTTGATGACCTGGTTCAAGCCGAATTCCACCGGCTCGCCGCGCTCGTAGGAGCTGTCGAACACATGGCCGTCGAGCAGCTTGCCTTCGTAATTTACCCGCACCTTGCTCGAAGGATTCGGACGCTCGCCGCTGCCCTGGCGGAGCACCATGTATTGCAGGCCCGAGGCGGTAGTGACCACGCCCTTCTCGGTCTTGTTCTTGGCCAGGAAGGCATTGCCCTGCTCGCGGTTCTTGCCCGAAGCGGCCGCCTGCTTGGAAGTGCCGAACGCCTGCAGCGTGGCCTGCGCTTCCTGCGGGCTCAACAACGTGGTGCCCTTGCTGAGCGAGGTGCTCAGGCCCTGGACCAGCGTGCCCAGGTCGATGTCGTCCTTGATGCGCACCAGCGACGGGCCGACCATGCGGTCGCCCAGCATCAGGCCGACGTTCTGCTTGTTCACCGCCGGCGGCTGCGCGCCCGGCGCCAGGCCCGGCACCTGCTGGCCGTTGCGCACGGCCAGGGTGGTGCGCAGCGCGGCGTCGGTGGCCTGCGCCTGCTCGTCGCCGAGCAGCGGCTGGCCGCCCTTGAAGGCGTTCTCGATGGCGCGCTGCATGGCGGCGGTATCGACGTAGTCGGCGATCGGCTCGAACGAACGCGCGATATCCATGCCGATGGCGTAGCTGACTTTCTCTTTCTCACTGGTCAAAGCGGACTTCTCCTTGGCTGCCGCGGGCGCGGCCGTTTGCTGCGACATCGCCGGCACCGAGGCGGCCATTGCCACGATCATCAGCGACGCTGCCGCGCCGCGCATTCCCATCTTCATTCGCTGTGAATCCTGAGTTGTTGGTGGACGCTGCCGGCGGAGCGCGAGGCGCGCATTGTCGCACGCACGGGCGCCGCCGGCCTATGTCAATGCGTGGCGTGCGGGGCGTTGAGCTCGTGTTCGATCGCCGCGATCAGCGCCGGGTCGTCGGGCTTGATCTTGCTCGGGAACTGCGCCACCACGTGGCCATCCCGCGCGATCAGGTACTTGTGGAAATTCCAGCCCGGCGCCACGCCGGTGGCCGCGGTCAGGCGCTGGTACAGCGGGGTCGCCTCGGCGCCCAGCACATGCACCTTCTCGAACATCGGGAACTTCACCCCGTAGGTCAGCTTGCAGAACTCCTGGATCTGCGCCTCGCTGCCCGGCTCCTGGCCCTGGAAATCATTGGACGGGAAACCGAGCACGGCAAACCCCTTCGCCTGGAAGCGGGTGTTCAGCGCTTCGAGTCCGTCGTATTGCGGGGTAAAGCCGCACTTGCTCGCCGTATTCACTACGAGCACTACCTTGCCGCCGTAGGCCTTGTTCAGATTGACCGGGGTTTTGCCGGCGAGCGGCCGGTAGTCCAGGTCGAGCACGGCCGGCGCCGCAGCCACGGCCAGACCCGAGGTGACCAACATAAAACCCAGCAAAAACAGCTTATTGCGCAACATGGCAAGGCTCCTGCGTTGTGTGGCGGGGACCCGGCGGGCCCCCTGCCATTGGTTGGGTATGACAGTCGCTTGACGTGCCCCGTGTTGGTGTTATAGTTACATACAACACCAGCCACCCAACGCAGGGGAGCGCAATGAACAGCAAGGCGATCGCACTCATGCACGGCCGCGGCAAGCTATTCAGCCGCTCGGTTCCGTTGCTGCTCCTGCTGTCCGGCTCCGCTGTATTGGCGGCTGGTCGGCTGGAACCCGCATCCGGATTGGTCAAGGACACCGGCGCCGATTATGGCGTCTCGGCGGCGGCAGAGGAAAACGCAGCGTCATCTCCGCAGGAACCAGCCCCCCGCCCCGCGCGGCGGGCTCGCACCTCGCTGTCGATGCCCTATTTCTCCTTCGCGCAAGCCCTGCGTCCCCGGAGCTGACCTATGAGCGACATCACGTGGAGCGACGGCGCTCCCATCTACCGCCAGCTGAAGGACCGCGTCATCGCGATGATGCTGGACGGCATCATCAAGCCGGGCGACGCCCTGCCCTCGGTTCGCCAGGTGGCCGCCGAGTACCAGTTGAACCCGATCACCGTCTCGCGCGCCTACCAGGAACTGGCCGACGAGGCCCTGGTCGAAAAGCGGCGCGGCCTGGGGATGTTCATGACCGAGGAAGCGGCCAAGAAGCTGCGCGGCAGCGAGCGCGACCGCTTCCTCAACGAAGAATGGCCGGCCGTGCTGGAGCGCATCCAGCGGCTGGGACTGTCATTGGATGATTTGCTGCCTTCGGGGAAACTGCCATGAATGCCGTCGTATCGGAACCGGTCGTCAACGCACAGGGCCTGCGCAAGGCCTACCGCAACAAGCTGGCGCTGGACAACACCTCCTTCACTGTCGGCGCCGGCCGCATCGTCGGGCTGATCGGCCCCAACGGCGCCGGCAAGACCACCGCCCTGAAGGCGATCCTGGGCCTGACCGCCTTCGAGGGGCAGCTGCAGGTGCTGGGCCTGGACCCGCGGCAGAGCCGCGACGCGCTGATGAACGATGTCTGCTTCATCGCCGACGTGGCGGTGCTGCCGCGCTGGCTGCGCGTGGGCGAGGCGATCGACTTCGTCGCCGGCGTGCACCCGCGCTTCGACCGCGCCAAGTGCGAGCGCTTCCTGGCCAACACCCAGCTCAACCCCAAGCTGCGCGTGCGCGAACTGTCCAAGGGCATGATCGTGCAGCTGCACCTGGCCTTGGTGATGGCCATCGACGCGCGCCTGCTGGTGCTCGACGAGCCGACCCTGGGCCTGGACATCCTCTACCGCAAGCAGTTCTACCAGCGCCTGCTGGAAGACTACTTCGACGAGGAGAAGACCATCCTGATCACCACCCACCAGGTGGAGGAGATCGAGCACATCCTCACCGACGTGCTGTTCATCCGCGACGGCAGGATCGTGCTCAGCGCAGAGATGGAGCACCTGGCCGACCGCTACACCGAAGTGCTGGTGCCGGCCGATGCGGTTGCCGAAGCCCGCCAGCTCGCCCCCATCGACGAACGCAGCCTGCCCTTCGGCAAGACCGTGCTGCTGTACGACGGCATTGCCAGGGGCCGCCTGGCCACGCTGGGCGAAACCCGCACCCCCGGCCTGGCCGATCTGTTCGTCGCCATCATGAAGGGAACCTACGCATGAACACCGCCAAGACCCTGACCCCCGTCACCGAAACCGGCAAGTTCGGCTGGCTGCTGAAGCGCGAATTCTGGGAACACCGCGGCGGCTTCCTTTGGGCCCCGGTGATCACCGGCGCCATTGTCGTGGTGCTGTACGCGCTGCTGGCGGTGATCGGCTCGATCGCCGGGCGCAAGCATGGCGGCGGCTTCAACCTGGACGAAGGCCCGCAGAAGATCCACGAAGTGGTCGGCGCCTTTGGCGATGGCGTCATGCTGGCCGGTGTCATCCTGGCCTGCGTCGTGCTCGCCTTCGTGGTGTTCTTCTATTCGCTGGGCTCGCTGTACGACGACCGCCGCGACCGCAGCGTGCTGTTCTGGAAATCGCTGCCGCTGTCCGACACCCAGACCGTGTTGTCCAAGGCCGCCTGGGCGCTGCTGCTGGCGCCGCTGATCGCCCTGGTCGTCGGCTTGCTGATCGGTGTGGCGATGTGGCTGGTCACGGCCCTGACGATGACCGTCAACGGCCTGTCCGCCGGCGGCGCGGTGTTCACCCACTCGCATCCGCTGCGCATCATCGGCGGGGTCATCGCCGCGCTGCCGGTGTACATCGCCTGGGCGTTGCCGACAGTCGGCTGGTTGATGTTCTGCTCGGCCTGGTCGCGCACCAAGCCGTTCCTGTGGGCGGTGCTGATCCCGATCCTGGCCTGCGTGATCATCAGCATGATGAACATCCTGCCGGGCCTGAACCTCAGCCTCGGCGCGGTCTGGTACGTGGTGGTGTTCCGCGGCCTGCTGAGCGTGGCCCCGGGTGCCTGGTACGGCCGCCTCGGCACGGCCCCGGGCAACGGCGAGATCAACACGCCCGAAGCACTGGCCAACGCGATCGACCTGCGCGACAGCTGGCACGCCTTCGCCACCTTCGACCTGTGGATCGGCGTGGTGGTGGGCCTGGCCCTGATCGCCGGCGCGGTCTACATGCGCCGCTGGCGCGACGACAACTGAAACCCGGCGCGGCGCCTCCCCAGGCGCCGCGCTTTCCCTATTCCAGGAGGATTTCCCCAATGCGCATGACCCTAGCCCTGTGCACCATGTTGCTGCTGCTGCCGATCGCCGCCCGCGCCGATGAACCGCAATGCAAGTCCAGCGAGGCGCGCGACCTCAAGCTCGACCTCGCCGGGGTCAAGCGCGTGCTGTTCGAGGTCAACCACCACGACCTGCACCTCAAGGGCGTCCCGGGCACCAGCGGCAGCGCCAGTGGCCGCGCCTGCGCGTCCAACCCGGACCTGCTCAAGCAATTGACCCTGAGCCAGCACAAGTCCGGCGACCAGTTGGTGGTCACGCTGGCACGCAAGAGCGGCGGCTGGTCGTTCGGCAACACTTATGCCTACCTCGACATCCGCGCCGAGCTGCCGGCCAACCTGCCGGTGCAGCTGGACGTGGGCTCGGGCGACGCGGAAGTCGAAGGCGTGGCCGCGCTGGCGCTGGATACCGGCTCGGGCGACATCAAGGGCCGCGACATCAAGGGCGCGGTGAGCGCCAAGGCCGGCTCGGGCGACGTCCAGCTCGAGCGCATCGGCGCGCTGAAGGTCGAGTCGATCGGTTCGGGCGACTTCCGCGCCCAGCAGGTCAATGGTGCGGCCGAGGTCGGCGTGGTCGGCTCGGGCGACCTGGACCTGATCGACGTGCAGGGCAACGTGCACGTCGGCACGGTCGGTTCGGGCGATGTCGACGTGCGCGGAGTCAAGGGCGGCGTCACCGTCGATTCGATCGGCTCGGGCGACCTCACCGCGCGCGATATCGGCGGCGACCTGACGGTCAAGCGCAAGGGCAGCGGCGATGTGAACCACAGCGGCGTGCGCGGCAAGATCTCCGTGCCGCGGGAGGACTGAGCATGAGCGCACTTACCCGATCCAAGGCATTGCGCCTGCTCGGCCTGGCCGCCGGCCTGCTGACGCTCGGCGCCTGCAGCGGCCATGACAATGGCAACAACAGCGCCAAGGCCGAGCCCGATGCCGGCAAGCGCGAGCACGTGGTCGGCGTCAGCAGCGGCATCAACCTGGATGGCGACAAGCTGACAATGCGCCGCGGCAACCTGCCCGAGGCGGTGATCACCCCGGCCGGCGACCTGGTGCTGGGCGGCAAGACCGTCACTACCAGCGAACCGCAGCGCCAGGCGATGACCGCTTATCGCAAGCAGGTGCAGGCGATCACGCTGCAGGGCGTGGAGCTTGGCAAGGCCGGTGCGCGGCTGGGTGCCGACGCGGCCGGCGAAGCGATCAAGGGCTTGTTCAACGGCGATGTCGACAAGATCGACGACAAGGTCGAAGCGCAGGCCGATGCGATCAAGAAGGAGGCGCTCAAGCTCTGCGACCAGGTCGAGTTGCTGCGCTTGGCGCAGGACGCGGCGGTGCAGCGGGTGCCGGAGTTCAAGCCTTACAGCCAGGTCGATCAGGATGACGTGGCGGAGTGTCGCAAGTAGCCGAGGCGGGCTTGCGCCAGGCATCGTTTTGCAGGCCGCCTTCGGGCGGCCTGCTGCTTTCCGGCGCCGGGGCGGTGGCGAGATTAGAATATCGGCACTCCCCTGCCCGGTCCGGTTCGATGAAAAAACTCTTCCTGGTTGCGATTGCATTGGCGCTGTGCGCGACCTTGGCCGCCTGTGAGAAGCAGTCCGCGGCGCGCGCCGAGCGCTCCAAGCCGCGTGTGTCGGTGACCACGCAAGCGGTGCAGATCCGGCGTGCGCCGGCGCCGAATGTAGAGATCACGCCGGAAGGCCGCTTGCGCATGGACGACATCGAAGTGCCGTTGCCTGATGCTCGGCGCGAGCGGTTGCAGTTGTTGTTTGGCCATTTGCAGATGCTGCGGCAGGAAGCGCTGGCGACGGCGCCGGCCGATCCGAACAACCGCGGCGTGCCGTTGCAGTCGAATGCGCAGGTGGATGCGTTGCGCGATGAGCTTTTGCGGGATGTGCCTACGTTGGCGCCCTATCGGGAGAGTTTTAACCGGATCACTGCTGAGCGTAGATGAGGTTGAGGAGGGGTGCGGCCTGCGGCCGCGGCCGCTTTTTGGCTTTGTTGCGTGCTGATGGTTTGCTTGCTCGATGTTGATCGGCTTGCTTGGTTTGGTCTGCGGATGGGAACAGCAAAGCGAAAGCAAAAAGCGAAGATCAAGAGCGAAGTGGGGAATTTGAGATGAGAGAGAGATAGGGATGACGGCCTTTGCTTTTGCTTTGGCTTTTCCCTCCACCCTCTCCAGCGCGTCCATAACGAAGTGGGAAAATTGAAGCGCCTGGCGCCGAGACGGCGGGGATCGGGGTCAGCGGGCCGCGCTCCCTCGGTGGATCCGTGCTCACGGGAATGATGCCGTCGCCACGGCCGGGAAAAAGCACAGCCGATAACGCGGCGGCGCCTCAGACACGGATGTCTGCGAAGCCGCGACCCCGATACC
>Ga0160458_100088_pt1 | contig 102048 bp, 109 predicted proteins | sample HID1973I_E6MG_FD_108247 | JGI IMG/M metagenome (GOLD analysis project Ga0160458, IMG submission 108247) | Enriched mosquito-associated microbial communities from UW Madison campus, WI, USA - HID1973I_E6 MG | ecosystem: Host-associated > Arthropoda: Insects > Digestive system > Unclassified ...
AAACGAAGGGGACGCAAACCCTTCTATATAACAGATCAACGCTGAGTGTTGATCGCTTCAAGGCCGGTGAGGCCAGACCTTGAAGTGTAAATTGGTGGAGCTAGACGGGATCGAACCGTCGACCTCTTGCATGCCATGCAAGCGCTCTCCCAGCTGAGCTATAGCCCCTCATCGCTGAGGACGGGGCGAATCTTAATGGCGCATCGAAAGGCTGTCAAACTTATTTTTAAAATATTTCAAAGTTTTTTGCCGACATAACAATCACTTACCGCCCTTCCCCCGTAAATCCGGGGTCACGCCGATGGCAAAGATCAAAAGATCGCAGCCTCCGGCAGCTCCTACAGGGATCGCATTTCAAATGTAGGGGCTGGCGCAGCCTGCGATCTATTAAACGTCGCTCGTAATCAGGCGATGTTGCCCAAGAGTTTTTCCCACTCCTTGTTTTCTTTCTTCGACACGCCACCGAGCAAGTCGATCGCCTGGCGCAGACGGAAACGCGTCAGGTCCGGCCCAAGGATCTCCATCGCATCCAGCACCGAAACCGAACTGGCCTGGCCCGTAATAGAGGCGAACATCAGCGGCATGGCGTCACGCAGTTTCAGCTCCAGGGATTCGACTACCGCCTGAATCGTCGCGGTGATGCTGTCCTTCTCCCACTGACGCAGGCTCTCAAGCTTCCACAGGATCAACTGCATCAGCTGACGCACCTGATCGCTCGACAGCTTCTTCGATTCGAACAGCTTCGCATCCGGGTTCACGCCACCCGCGAAGAAGAAGCCGGCCAGCGGTGCGACCTGACTGAACGTTTCAACCCGGCCCTGTACGTGCGGCGCAATCTTCATCATGTATTCAGGATTCAGTGCCCAGGTCTGCAGGCGCGAAGCAAACTCTTCCACCGGCAGATCACGCAGCCACTGGCCGTTGAGCCAGGACAGTTTCTCGATGTCGAAAATCGGCCCACCCAGGGAAACGCGCTTCAGGTCGAAGTTGTCGACCATTTCCTGCAGCGAGAACTTCTCGCGCTCGTCCGGCATCGACCAGCCCATGCGGCCCAGGTAGTTCAGCATCGCTTCGGGCATGAAGCCCATGCGCTCGTAGAACGTCACCGAGGTCGGGTTTTTGCGCTTGGACAGCTTGCTCTTGTCCGGGTTACGCAGCAGCGGCATGTAGCACAGCTCCGGCTGTTCCCAGCCGAAGTACTCGTAAAGCAGGATCAGTTTCGGCGCCGATGGCAACCACTCTTCACCGCGCAGCACGTGGGTGATGCCCATCAGGTGGTCATCGACGACGTTGGCCAGGAAGTACGTCGGCAGGCCGTCGGTCTTCATCAGTACTTGCATGTCCATGCGATCCCACGGGATCTCGACATCGCCACGCAGCATGTCCGGAACCACGCAAACGCCTTCGCTCGGCACTTTCATGCGGATCACGTGAGGTTCGCCAGCAGCCAGGCGGCGTGCGACTTCCTCAGCAGACAGCAGCAGCGCACGACCGTCGTAGCGCGGGGTTTCGCCACGCGCCATCTGCTCGGCGCGCATCTGGTCCAGTTCCTCGGCGGTGCAGAAACACGGGAACGCGTGGCCCATTTCGACCAGTTGCTGGCAGTACTTCTGATAGATCTCGCCACGCTCGCTTTGACGATAAGGACCGTGCGGGCCGCCCACGTCCGGACCTTCGCTCCAGTCGATACCCAACCAGCGCAGGGCGTCGAAAATCTGTTGTTCGGACTCGCGGGTCGAACGCAATTGATCGGTGTCTTCAATCCGCAGGATGAACTCACCGCCATGCTGCTTGGCAAAGCAGTAGTTGAACAAAGCGATGTAAGCGGTACCTACGTGGGGATCCCCGGTAGGCGATGGCGCGATGCGAGTGCGGACGGTGGTCATGGCAAGTCTCGAAATGAAGATAAAACAAAGGGCGAATGGTAACAGGCGACAGCGGCCCGGCTCCAGTCAGCAGGGCATTTAAGCCAAGGTTGCGCCTACAAAGTGCTGATTGCCCGGTGAATGGCCAAATATCAGCCAATAGCATTTACCGTTTATCGGCTGTATGCGAGATTCACCGGCTGATAACTTTCCTTACAATTTCTCGACTACAGTCTGCCCCATGCCTGCCCAACTCAAGCGTCGCCTGTTTATTTTCCTGTTGATCGTCCTGTTGATCGCCGGGGGCTTCTTTGCCCATTGGTTCTTCAAGGGTCGGTTTTACGAAAGCACCGACAACGCCTACGTGCAGGGCGAGATCACCCGCGTCTCGAGCCAATTGGGGGCGCGTATCGATGAGGTGCTGGTGCAAGACAACCAGCACGTGGAGAAAGGCCAGTTGCTGATCAAGCTTGAAGGCGATGACTTCCACCTCGCCGTCGACCGGGCCAACGCCACCCTCGCCACTCGCCAGGCAGAACGCCTGCAAGCCCAGAGCAAACTCACTCAACAAGCCAGCCAGATCGCCGCCAGCGACGCACAGGTCGCCTCCAGCCAGGCCAGCCTCAGCCGCTCGCAGATCGATTTGTCCCGGGCCGAAACCTTGCGCAAACCCGGCTACGTATCGGAAGAACGGGTGACCACCCTCTCCGCCGACAATCACATTGCGCGCTCGCAAGTGACCAAGGCCCAGGCGGATGCGCAAAGTCAGCGCCAGCAAGTCAACGCCCTGAGCGCCGAAATCAAGCGCCTGGACGCCATGATCGCCAACGCCAAAACCGACCTGGCCCAAGCCGAACTGAACCTCACTCGCAGCGAAATCCACGCGCCCATCAGCGGCCTGATCGGCCAACGGGCCGCGCGCAATGGCCAGTATGTGCAGGCCGGCGCCTATCTGCTGTCGATCGTGCCGGATCAGGACATCTGGATTCAGGCCAACTTCAAGGAAACCCAGATCGGCCACATGCAGCCCGGCCAGAAAGCCGAACTGACGTTTGATGCTTACAGCGACACCCCGATCGAAGCCCGGGTCGACAGCCTGTTTGCTGCCTCGGGCGCACAGTTCAGCCTGCTGCCGCCGGACAATGCGACCGGCAACTTCACCAAAGTCGTACAACGGATTCCGGTAAAACTGACCTTCGCCGCGGACAATCCGCTGCACGGCAAGATTCGCCCGGGCATGTCGGTCACCGCCAAAGTGAACATCAAAGACGCCCCTGACGATGGCCGGTGATCAACTGATCCGCCCGGTCGGCGAACCGACCCGGCGGGACTGGATCGCGGTCATGAGTGTGATGCTCGGCGCCTTCATGGCCGTGCTCGATATCCAGATCACCAACTCTTCGCTCAAGGATATTCAGGGCGCACTGTCGGCCACCCTCGAAGAGGGCTCGTGGATTTCCACCTCCTACCTGGTCGCGGAAATCATCATGATCCCGCTGACTGCCTGGCTGGTGCAGTTGCTCTCGGCACGGCGACTGGCGGTGTGGGTTTCGCTGGGGTTCCTCGTGGCCTCGCTGCTCTGCTCGATGGCCTGGAGTCTGGAAAGCATGATCGTTTTCCGCGCCCTGCAAGGCTTCACGGGCGGCGCACTGATCCCGCTGGCGTTTACCCTGACGCTGATCAAACTCCCCGAACACCACCGCGCGAAAGGCATGGCGATGTTTGCCATGACCGCCACGTTTGCGCCTTCAATCGGCCCGACGCTGGGCGGTTGGCTGACTGAGAACTGGGGCTGGGAATACATTTTCTACATCAACATCCCTCCGGGCCTGATCATGATTGCCGGCCTGATGTATGGCCTGGAGAAGAAGGAAGCACACTGGGAGCTGCTTAAAAGCACGGACTACATGGGCATTCTCACCCTGGGTGTCGGCCTCGGTTGCTTGCAGGTTTTTCTGGAGGAAGGCCATCGCAAGGATTGGCTGGAATCGAGCCTGATCGTTTCCCTGGGCAGCATTGCACTGATCAGCCTGATCACCTTTGTGATCGTGCAAGTGTCAAAACCCAACCCGCTGATCAACCTCGGCATCTTGCGCAATCGCAACTTCGGCCTGTCGAGCATTTCCAGCCTCGGGATGGGCGTCGGGCTGTACGGTTCGATCTATCTGCTGCCGCTGTACCTGGCGCAGATCCAGAACTACAACGCCTTGCAGATCGGCGAAGTGATCATGTGGATGGGCGTTCCGCAGCTGTTCCTGATTCCACTGGTGCCCAAGCTGATGAAGTACATCTCGCCCAAGTGGCTGTGCACCCTGGGCTTCGGACTGTTCGGGCTGGCGAGTTTTTCGTCAGGGGTGCTGAACCCGGACTTTGCCGGGCCGCAGTTCAACCAAATCCAGATAATTCGTGCTCTGGGCCAGCCGTTGATCATGGTCACCATTTCGCTGATCGCCACCGCCTATATCCTGCCCCAGGATGCAGGGTCGGCATCGAGCCTGTTCAACATCCTGCGTAACCTGGGCGGCGCGATTGGCATCGCCCTCCTCGCCACGCTGCTGGACGCACGAACGAAGACGTACTTTGATTATTTACGCGAGGCGCTGGTGCCCACCAACCCGCAGGTGGCCGAGCGAATGGCGTCGATGGCGGACCGGTTCGGCAGTGAAACGGCGGCGCTGGGCAAGCTGAGCGAGATCGCCCATCAACAGGCGTCAATCATGGCGTACAACGATGCGTTCCATTTTGTGGGGATTGCGCTGGGGATCAGCATGATCGCGGTGTTGTTGACGAAGAAATTGCCGGCGGGGTTGAAGGCAGGGGAAGCACATTGAGGCCCACTGTAGGAGCTGCCGTAGGCTGCGATCTTTTGACTTTGCTTTTTTAAAAACAAGATCAAAAGATCGCAGCCTACGGCAGCTCCTACAGAGGCTGGTCAAACAGCAATCAACCGATCCCGCAACTTGGTGATTTCATCGCGCATCTGCGCCGCAGCCTCAAACTCCAGATCACGCGCAAGCTGATACATCTTCTCTTCCAGGGCCTTGATGCGTTTGGCGACTTCACCCGGCGAGCGCAGTTCGGCTTCGTACTTGGCACTTTCCTCGGCAGCCTTGGCAATGCCTTTGCGCTTCTTGCTGCGCGAACCCGGCACGGTGGCGCCTTCCATGATGTCGGCAACGTCCTTGAACACCCCCTTGGGCGTGATGCCGTTGGCCAGGTTGAACGCGATCTGCTTGTCGCGCCGGCGTTCGGTTTCGCCAATTGCGCGCTCCATCGAACCGGTGATCCGGTCCGCATACAGAATCGCCCGGCCATTGAGGTTACGCGCCGCGCGCCCGATGGTCTGGATCAACGAACGCTCGGAGCGCAGGAAGCCTTCCTTGTCCGCATCGAGGATCGCCACCAGCGAGACCTCCGGCATGTCCAGGCCTTCACGCAGCAGGTTGATCCCCACCAGCACATCGAAGGTGCCCAGGCGCAGATCGCGGATGATTTCGACCCGCTCCACCGTGTCGATGTCCGAGTGCAGGTAGCGCACCCGCACACCATGATCCGCCAGGTAATCGGTCAAGTCCTCGGACATACGCTTGGTCAACGTCGTGACCAACACCCGTTCTCCCAGCGCTACACGCTTGCCGATTTCCGACAGCAGATCGTCGACCTGGGTCAATGCCGGACGGATCTCGATTTGCGGATCCACCAGGCCGGTCGGACGCACCAATTGCTCGACAACGCGGCCGGCGTGCTCCGCCTCATAGTTACCCGGCGTGGCGGAAACGAAGATGGTTTGCGGGCTGATGTTTTCGAACTCATCGAAACGCATCGGCCGGTTATCCAGCGCCGATGGCAGGCGGAAGCCGTACTCGACCAGGGTTTCTTTGCGGGAGCGGTCGCCCTTATACATCGCGCCCACCTGCGGCACGCTGACGTGGGATTCGTCGATCACCAGCAAGGCGTCGGCCGGCAGGTAATCGAACAAGGTAGGCGGCGCCTGGCCGGATTCACGGCCGGAGAGGTAGCGCGAGTAGTTTTCGATGCCGTTGCAGTAACCCAGTTCGAGGATCATCTCCAGGTCGAAACGGGTGCGCTGCTCCAACCGCTGCGCTTCCACCAGCTTATTGTTGGACCGCAGATAGTCCAGGCGCTCCTGCAACTCGACCTTGATCCCTTCGATGGCGCCGAGCAGGGTTTCTCGCGGCGTTACGTAGTGGCTTTTCGGATAAAACGTGAAACGCGGCAGTTTGCGGATCACTTCACCCGTCAACGGATCGAAAGCGGACAGGCTCTCGACCTCGTCATCGAACAACTCGATGCGAATGGCTTCGAAATCGGATTCCGCCGGGTGAATATCGATCACATCACCGCGCACCCGGAAGGTCGCTCGGGCAAATTCCATGTCGTTGCGGGTGTATTGCAGGTCCGCCAGGCGACGCAGCAAGGCACGCTGATCGAGCTTGTCGCCACGATCCACGTGCAAGACCATCTTCAAATAGGTTTCCGGACTGCCCAGACCGTAGATGCACGACACCGTGGTGACGATGATCGCGTCCTTGCGCTCCAGCAACGCTTTGGTCGCGGACAGTCGCATCTGTTCGATGTGGTCGTTGATCGAGGCGTCTTTCTCGATGAAGGTATCCGAGGACGGCACATAGGCTTCAGGCTGATAGTAGTCGTAGTAGGAAACGAAATACTCGACGGCGTTATTGGGGAAGAACGCCTTGAACTCGCCATACAGCTGCGCGGCCAGTGTCTTGTTCGGCGCCAGCACCAGGGTTGGACGCTGAACCTGAGCGATGACGTTGGCGATGCTGAAGGTCTTGCCCGAGCCGGTCACACCGAGCAACGTCTGGTGCGCCAGCCCGGCTTCGATGCCCTCGACCATCAGGCGGATGGCTTCCGGCTGATCGCCGGCGGGCTCGAAACGGGTGACTAGCTGAAATTCAGACATGCATACCTCATGGTTCTCGGAGCAAGAAATCGCGCCAGCCCGGTCAAACCGGCAGCAACGAGAAAGGCCGCAAACGACTGACGTCGCCCGAGGAAAAAACTTGATTGTGGTCAATGTGGAGTCGATTGCCCGCGCTTTCAAGGCAAACGTCCTACATCCCTTGAAGTCTTTGACGCAGGCATTCGACTAACGGTCGAAAAATATTCCAAAAAACTTACCTGAAAAGCCGATTCGTCTGTCGCCTTCAATCGCCGATGACCTCTATACTAGCTCCCCGTTTGTGCACCGCTCTAGTGCATTCGGCTGGAGCGCGACACGTCCCTCCACTCTCCATTCAGAGCCGCCGCAAAAATGAGCCTGTTCTCCGCTGTCGAAATGGCACCACGCGATCCAATCCTGGGCCTCAACGAAGCATTCAACGCCGATACCCGTACCAATAAGGTCAACCTGGGGGTGGGTGTTTACTGCAACGAGGAGGGGCGAATTCCACTCCTGCGCGCCGTTGTCGAAGCCGAGACGATTCGCGTCGCTCAACACGCTTCCCGTGGCTACTTGCCGATCGACGGTATCGCCGCCTACGACCAGGCCGTGCAAAAACTGCTGTTCGGCAATGACTCGCCGCTGATCGCTGCTGGCCGCGTCATCACCACCCAGGCCGTGGGCGGTACGGGCGCACTGAAAATCGGTGCCGACTTCCTCAAGCAGTTGCTGCCGAACGCTGTTGTGGCAATCAGCGACCCGAGCTGGGAAAACCACCGCGCACTGTTCGAAACCGCCGGTTTCCCGGTACAGAACTATCGCTACTACGACGCGGCAACTCACGACGTCAACCGTACCGGCCTGCTGGAAGACCTGAACGCCCTGCCGTCCGGCTCGATCGTTGTGCTGCACGCTTGCTGCCACAACCCGACCGGCGTTGACCTGAGCCCGACAGACTGGAAAAACGTCCTGGAAGTGGTGAAAGCCAAAGGTCACGTGCCGTTCCTCGACATGGCGTATCAAGGTTTCGGCGATGGCATCGACGAAGACGCCGCCGCCGTGCGCCTGTTCGCTGATTCGGGCCTGACCTTCTTTGTCTCGAGCTCGTTCTCCAAGTCCTTCTCGCTGTACGGCGAGCGCGTTGGCGCCCTGTCGATCGTCAGCGAATCGAAAGAAGAAAGCGCGCGCGTGCTGTCGCAAGTCAAACGCGTGATCCGCACCAACTACTCCAACCCGCCGACCCACGGCGCAAGCATTGTTGCCGCCGTGCTGAACAGCCCGGAGTTGCGTGCGAAATGGGAAGAAGAACTGGCTGAAATGCGCCTTCGCATCCGCGGCATGCGCACCCAGATGGTCGACCTGCTGGCAAAAAACGCCCCGCAGCGTGACTTCAGCTTCGTGGGTCGTCAGCGCGGCATGTTCTCCTACTCCGGCCTGACGGTTGAGCAAGTCACCCGTCTGCGTAACGAGTTTGGCATCTACGCCCTGGACACCGGCCGTATCTGCGTGGCTGCACTGAACCAGAGCAACATCGACGTGGTGACCAAGGCCATTGTTGCGGTGATCTGAGTCATTTTGTAGTACGAAAAACGGGAAGCCAGATGGCTTCCCGTTTTTTATTTGTCAGAGATAATTCTCAAAGCAGTGGCGCCGCCCTCTAAACTCCACACACCTGACCTGTAGGAGCGAGCTTGCTCGCGAAGGACGTTAACGATAACGCGTACTACCTGGTGCGCTCACCGCCCTCAAGTTTTTCGCGAGCAAGCTCGCTCCTACAGGTGCGATGTACATCCCGAGATTTTGACGAGAACCCACATGAAAAACGATGACCTACGCGCTGACCGCGATGATCTGGATGAACTGGACCATTTCGTCCCTCGCACCCCGGCCAAACGTGGCAATAACCTTGTGATGCAAGTGGCCGCTGGCGTGTTTCTCGGCGGCCTCGCCTTATGGCTGGTGCAACTGGCCGCCACGATGCTCTACGCCAAACTGATGCTGGGCACCTTTACCTTTGGCGGTTAAGCCAGTTCGGTTGCACGCTGGCTGGCGGCGTCGTCATAGGCAACATAGAGCGATTCAGCAACCTGGCTTTTGATCGCCTTGGTGCTTTCCAGGCCGAGGACAAAGCCTTCAGCCTTACCGCCTGCCCGATTCAATTCGTCAGCGGTGCTGGCCTGAGTGATTGCATCGAACAATTTCTCGGCGTGGGGGCCGACACCTTTAGGCAGGCTGATCTGTGCGATGGTCATGCGTTCACCTCGGTGGTTTGAGGCGGGAGGACTGAGTGATTCATGGCGCGTACCTTTTCGGCGAATGGCCGGCAGCGCGTGTAACCACTTCCGGGCGGCCATGGTAGACCTCTGAACCGATTCTGGTAACCGCCAATGACCATAAACCACCGTCCGTCCCGATGAATCCATCAAGTTATCAACAGATGCTTGACTTCTCTTTTTGAATCAGTAACATACACGCCATTCCGCGATAGCTCAGTTGGTAGAGCAAGTGACTGTTAATCACTGGGTCCCTGGTTCGAGTCCAGGTCGTGGAGCCAGACAAGGTTCGGAGATCAAAATCTCCGGCCACAAAAAACCCGCCTTATGGCGGGTTTTTTTGTGCTCGCGTTTCCTGCCTATGCCTGAGACTTCATCGTCTGCCTGGGCAACTCTCCAAACCGCTGCCGATAATAATTGGCAAACCGCCCCACATGCCCAAATCCAAACTCCAGCGCTACCTCAGTGACTGTGGCGTGCGGCCTCGCCAGCAAATACTCCCGGGCGGCTTGAAGGCGTAACCCACGCAAGCGATCCATCGGACTTTGGCCGAACTCGCGCTGGCACAGGGTATTCAAACTGCGAATGCTCATCCCTACGGCGACCGCCAGTTCAGCCAGGCTGATGCCTTGGGCAAGGTGCTCCCGCATACAGGCGTCGATTTTATGCAATTGGAGGGTGGGCTGCCGCAGCGAAGGCGACGCTTGTTGGGCAACCCCGCAATGGCTGAGCAGAAACAGCGGCAAGCTTTGCTCCAAATGCTGTAACCAGCGCGAAGGCGTTGTGCTCGCCTGGCCCTCGGGCAGGTGCTCCAGCAATTCGCTGACCAGACGAAACCAGCGCACTGCAAGCGGCCGTTGCAGGCGGCTGACCGGCGCCAATTTGAATCCCGATGGCAAGTCTTCGGCCAGCGCCCGCTGGCTGGCGTCGAGCAAATGGCGTGGCAGTTTGAGGATCAGTTGCTCGCAGCCCTCCTCCCACACCACTCGGGCCTGCTCACGCGGCGACAGAATCGCCACTTCTCCAGGACTGACGCTAAAACCCATGCCGTCGGACTCCAGGGTGGCGCTGCCGCGCAGCGGCATCTGCACCAAGACGAAATCTTCGAAAGGCTGCGGGCGGATTTCAACCTGGCCGCCGTAGCGCAGCGCATACAGTTCGCAGCTGGCGACCTTGCCGCGATAGAACGCCGTATCGACACCACCTCGCGGCCAATCCAGCTCATGCTCCACCAGCGCTTGCCCCATCAACCGTTGGGTTTCCTGCGCCGAGCGGCTGGTGAAGACAGGCTCGCGGCACATCAGCGACAAGTTCAGGCCGACGCTGTTGGCGGTGGCCGCGTGTAAAATCGTCATTTCAAATCGACCGGTTGCGACGGGCTTCGCTGCGCTGCAGGGTTTTACTGGGCGTTTCGTTGAACAGCTTGCGGTATTCGCTGGCGAACCGCCCCAGGTGCGAAAATCCCCAGCACATCGCGATCACGGAAATGTTGCGGACCGAGGCGTCTTCAAGGATTTCCTGGCGCACGGCGCCGAGGCGAAACTTTTTCAGGTAAGCCATGGGCGAGACGCCGAAGTGCTTGCGAAAGCCTTCGAACAGTTTGAAACGTGACACACCTGCTGCCGCCTCGATGTCTTCCAGGTGCATGTCTTCGCGGGCGTTGCTTTCGATGAAATCCTTGGCGCGCACCAGGTAGTACGGCAACTTCGCGCCCAGCTGCTCACGCAACTCGGCACTGTAGTTGTTGGGCTGGGAAAGGATGAGGCCCTTGATCAGCGCGCTTTCGATATCGCGGGTGAAGTACACCTGATTGAACAGGTCGTGGCCGCGTTCCAGCTCATCAATGTAGTGACGGGCCAGCCGCCACCAGGAGGCCGAGGCGCCGTTGACCGCATCCATCACGGGTTCGAATTTCAGCGGCATTTCCAGTGGACGCTGCAGCATGCCTTCGAGGGTCTGACGCATCGCCATGCGGGTGATCACCACGGAGATTTTGTGGCAATCGCCGGCCATGCTCAGTGACTGGGTTTCGTGGGGCGTCACGATCAGGCCCTGGTCCTGACTGGAGTACAACCGGCGGCCGTCCTTGATCAGCTCCTGCTCGCCGCGAATGGGCAGGCTGAGGCTGTAGCAATTGAGGTGTTCGACATCCTCGACACCGATGGTCACGTCGGTGCCGTACTCCATCCGGCCCAAGGTCGTGGACATGGACTTGAACACATTGGCCTTGTGGTGAAACTGAATCCGGTTCGGTTGAGAGGTCTGCAGTTCGTGCGGCCCGCAAATGCCGGCCATCCATGCACGGGCGCCGGCCAGGTCATAGCGGTCTATACGGATATCTCGAAACTGGGCAACGTTTGGTTCGGTCATTTCAGTACACCCACGGCAATGAACATCGACACGCTCTTCGGCGCGTATTCTCAATGGATTAGCAAGGGCTATGCCCAGCCGGTGCGAACAGGCGATATCCGCACTTTCAGGCTAGTAATCGGACACTATCTGGATATCGAGTGCTCTAAGCGGCGTTGACGCGCACGGCAACGGTGCCGGTCAGGGTCGACGCCCCGGGTAATGCGCTACCCAAGGCGTCACTTCAGCGCCCAACCACGCTCGATTTGAGGGCAGGACGTTACCAAAATTTCCAGGTGTAAGTGGTGATCAGGCGGTTCTCCACCCAGTCATTACCGTGGCTGAATTTGGCGACGACATTGCCGGCCTCCACACCGACGCCTTTGAGCGGACCGCTTTGCACCACATACGACAGCACCAGGTTGCGTTCCTGCTCCGCTGCCTGGCTGAGGTTGTCGCCACGATCCACCGATGTGCCCTTGAAGTAACGGGTCATGAAAGTCAGGCCCGGGACGCCGAGGGCGGCAAAGTCGTAGTCATAACGCAATTGCCAGGATTTTTCGTTGGGTTTGATGAACGCGACCCGCGACCAGTTCACCAGAAACGGCTGCGGGACATAACCGCCCAAGGTCGGGAAGTTGCTGTCGCCGAGCATGCGCTGGTAGCCCACGCCAAATCGATGCCCGCCCTTTTTCAGCGAAGTCATGGCGCCGTAGGAACGGTTGTCGATGTCGCCGTAGAGGGCGTCGCCATCTTCGTTGTTGTTGAAGTAGCGCAGGTCGGTCTTCAGCCCATAGCCGTCACCCAGGTCTGCCAGATGGGTAATACCCAGGTAGTGTTGTTGGTAGATGTCTTCCAGTTGCGCGTAGAAGTAGGTGCCGGTCAACGAAGGGGTGAAGGCATAGCTGGCGCCGGCGAGGTTAAGGCCATCGCTGCCGTGGCGCACGCCGGAGCCGGTCTGCAGGTACAGCTTTTCGTAGTTGGAAGAGTTACGCGCCCCGATCTCCGTCAGCCGTCCGGCGGTCAATGTCAGACGGTCGACCTCCTTGGACTCGAGCAAGGCACCACGATAGGTCGTGACCAGTTGGCGCGAGTCGTCAATGATCACCACGGGCAGAAACGGCCGCAACTCACCGACCTTCAGCTCGGTTTTCGAGTAGCGCATTTTCAGCGTCACACCGCCACGGCCATAGTCATCGGCCTGCTCCTGACGGCTTTGGCTGTAGGGGATGATGGAGTCATCACCGCGCCCGCCACCGCCGTCCAGACGATAGGCATATTGCGCCTCCGCATCGAGGCCGAACTGCACCGGGCCTTCGGTATAGCCGGAGGCGAACCGCAGGTCGAAACCCTGGGTCCAGCTGCCCACCCGTGAATGCGGCGGGTTGTCCTCTTTGTAATCCCGATCGATGTAAAAGTTGCGGGTCCCCAGCGTCAGCTTGCTGTCACTGACCACATCCGCCTGTGCCAATAATGGCGTCAACAAGCCCACTGTTTGAACGCCCCGAATGAGCCACGCTTTATCCAACATACTATTTATTCCCCCTGCCGCGTATAGAACAAACATTAATAGAAGGCCCTTCTGGCACAGCACCCAAGACCCTGAGCAATGGCAGTTTCCAGTGACCTGCAGCGAGACACTCTGGTGGTGCTTCGATTGAAATTAAGCCGCAATAAGTTCGTCAACGGCTATCCCGTTACTGAAAGACAATTAGCCGATTGCTCAGCCGCCAGCCGCGACTAAAGCCCGTGTTTACTGGGCTAATGCGCTATCAACCAAAAATAAAGCTTATTTTGCGGATGGGTTTCCACTAATAACCGGATAGACCGTGCTCACCACCACGTCATTAAATGAACCCATGAATTAGCCCATTGGCCGAGGACCGGGATATGACAACTGCACGAAGTGTCGAACAGTGGAAAAGTTACATAGAAAGTTGCCTGGACTTCCGTCCGGAAGATGGTGTTTATCGTATTGCCCGCGATATGTTTACCGACCCGGAATTGTTCGATCTGGAAATGGAACTGATTTTCGAGAAGAACTGGATCTACGCCTGCCACGAAAGCCAAATCGCCAATAATCACGACTTCATAACCTTGAGTGCCGGGCGCCAGCCGCTGATCATCACCCGCGACGGTGAAGGTCGTCTCAACGCCCTGATCAATGCCTGCCAGCACCGCGGCACCACCCTCACCCGCGTTGGCAAGGGTAACCAGTCAACCTTTACCTGCCCCTTCCACGCCTGGTGCTACAAAAGCGACGGCCGACTGGTGAAGGTCAAGGCGCCGGGCGAATACCCCGAAGATTTCGACAAGGCCACCCGCGGCCTGAAAAAGGCCCGTATTGAAAGCTACAACGGCTTTGTGTTCGTCAGTCTCAACGTGGAAGGCACCGACACCCTTGAAGACTTCCTCGGTGACGCCAAGGTGTTCTTCGACATGATGGTGGCGCAGTCGCCGACCGGTCAGCTCGAAGTCCTGCCGGGCAAGTCGGCCTACACCTACGAAGGCAACTGGAAACTGCAGAACGAGAACGGCCTGGACGGTTATCACGTCAGCACCGTGCACTACAACTACGTGGCCACCGTGCAGCACCGCCAGCAGGTCAACGCCGAAAAAGGCCTCACCGCCAGCGACACCCTTGACTACAGCAAGCTGGGTGCCGGCGACAAGGAAACCGACGACGGCTGGTTCGCGTTCCACAACGGCCACAGCTTGCTGTTCAGCGACATGCCCAACCCGGCCGTGCGCCCGGGCTACGCGAGCATCATGCCGCGCCTGGTCAAGGAACACGGCCAGGGCAAGGCCGAGTGGATGATGCATCGCCTGCGCAACCTGAACGTCTACCCGAGCATGTTCTTCCTCGACCAGATCAGCTCGCAGTTGCGGATCATCCGCCCGCTGGCCTGGAACAAGACCGAGATCAACAGCTTCTGCCTGGGCGTGGTCGGCGAGTCGGATGCGGATCGGGAAAACCGCATCCGTCAGTTCGAAGACTTCTTCAACGTGTCCGGCATGGGCACCCCCGATGACCTGGTGGAGTTCCGTGAAGCCCAGCGCGGCTTCCAGGCCCGCCTGGAACGCTGGAGCGACATTTCCCGTGGCCACGGCAAGTGGGTCGAAGGCGCCACCCGCAACAGCGAGACCATCGGCATCGCTCCGGCACTGACCGGCACCGAATTCACCCATGAAGGCCTGTACGTCAATCAGCACGCCAACTGGCAGCGCTTTTTGCTCGAAGGCCTGGCGCGCAAGGCAGCCGAACAACAACCGTTGAAACTGCGTGAGGTGTGAACATGAATTCGCAACTGCAATACCGCGTCGAGCAATTTCTTTACCGCAACGCCGAAGCCTGTGATTCCCAGGACTGGGACACCTACCTGGACACGTTCAGCGACGACAGCGAATTCCACCTGCCGCAATGGGATTCGGAGCACGTCTACACCACCGACCCGAAAAAAGGCATGTCGCTGATCTATTACCCCAACCGGGGCGGCCTGGAAGACCGGGTGTTCCGCATTCGCACCGGCAAGGCGGCGTCGACCATCCCGATGCCGCGCACCCTGCACCTGATCAGCAACGTGCGCATTGCGCCGCTGCAGGACGATGAGCTGGAGGTGCGCGTCAACTGGAGCACCCTGTACTACCGCATGCAGACCGCCGAGCAATTCTTCGGCCGCGCCACGTACCGCCTGCGCCCCGACGGCGAGAGCTGGAAAATCGCCCGCAAACACGTGGTGCTGCTCAACGACACGATCAACTCCGTGCTCGATTTCTACCATCTTTGAACCCTGCGGATTAACGCTTATGACGCACAAGGTCGCCTTCAATTTCGCCGACGGCAAAACGCTCTTCTGCAACGTGCAGAACAATGAAATCCTGCTCGACGCGGCCCTGCGCAGCGGGATCAAGATTCCGTTGGACTGCCGCGAAGGGGTTTGCGCGACCTGCCAGGGCCGCTGTGAATCCGGGCAGTACACCCAGGACTACGTGGACGATGAAGCCTTGTCGGCCAGCGACCTGGCCGAGCGCAAGGTGCTGACCTGCCAGACGCGCGTGCAGTCGGACGCTGCCTTCTACTTTGATTTCGATTCCAGCCTCTGCGGCAGCAACGGCCCGAGCAGCCTGCAAGGCACGGTAAGCGAGGTGCGGCAGGTCTCTCCGACCACCGCCATCGTGCACGTGGAAGTCGGTGCAGCGGGTGCGGCGCTGGACTACTTGCCGGGCCAGTACGCCCGCCTGCAGGTACCGGGCACCGAGCATCGGCGTTCGTATTCCTTTGCCTGCGCGCCGGGCAGCAGCCACCTGCAGTTTCTTATTCGGCTGCTGCCCAGCGGCGTGATGACGGACTACGTGCGCGATCGCTGCCAGGTCGGTGACGTGATCCACATGGAAGCGCCGCTGGGTGCCTTCTACTTGCGCCATATCGACCGCCCGCTGGTGATGGTCGCCGGCGGCACCGGGCTGTCGGCATTCCTCGGCATGCTCGAACAGATTGCTGACCGGCAAGGCTGCGGCCACCCGGTGCACCTGTACTACGGCGTGCGCGAAGCCGCGGACCTGTGCGAAATCTCGCGCATCGAGGCCTATGCCGCACGGATCCCAGGGTTTCGTTTTACGCCAGTGGTCAGCAATCCCGACCCCGACTGGCCGGGCAAGACCGGTTACATCGCCGAACACCTCGAACTGGCCGAACTGCGCGACCAGCCGTTCGACCTGTACCTGTGCGGCCCGCCGCCGATGGTCGAGTCGATCAAGGACTGGCGCCAGCAACACGGCCTGGATCAAAGCCGCCTTTACCTGGAGAAGTTCACCGAGAGCAACAGCTGACACCGCACCCCATAACAACAATTAATCGGCCCGACCGAACACTGCATTACTGCCCTCATCGACATCTACCGTGCGTTGGCACGACCTACTTCATAGGCCGCCTCATGAAAAACCTGGTATTGCGTGCATGTCTGGCAACCTCCCTCTGCGCCGCGACGGCTGCGCAGGCCGTGGAGCCTGTCCGAATCGGCTTCATCACCACCCTCTCCACCCCTGCCGGTTACCTCGGCGAAGACTCGCGCGACGGCTTTCAGCTGGCGATCGACCAGGAAGACGGCAAGCTCGGCGGCGTGCCGGTGCAACTCATTGTGGAAGACGATGGCCTGCAACCGGCCAAGGCCAAGCAGATCGCCGACCGTATGAGCCTGGACGGCATCTCGTTGTACACCGGAGTGATTTTTTCCAACGTGCTGGCGGCTGTGATCAACACCACCACCAAGGACGCGTTCTACGTCAGCAACAACACCGCACCTTCGACCCTTGCCGGCGAAAAGTGCATGGCCAACTACTTCGTCGGCTCCTACCAGAACGATACCCCGCACGAGATGGCCGGTGTCGCCGCCAACGAGCTGGGCTACAAGAAAATGGTGATCCTGGCGCCCAACTATCAGGGTGGCCGTGATGCGCTTGCCGGCTTCAAGCGCACCTACAAGGGCGAAGTGACCGAGATCTACACCAAGCTCAACCAGCTCGACTTTTCGGTAGAACTGGCACGCGTGCGCTCACTGGCGCCGGACGCAATCTTCCAGTTTCACCCGGGCGGCGGCGGTATCAACTTCGCCAAGCAATACGGAGGCTCGGGCCTGTCGGCAAAGGTCCCGATGGTGGTACCGGTGTTCTCCATGGATGAACGCATGCTCGCCGCCGTCGGCGACGTGGCCAAGGGCACCAACGTTGTGACCTTGTGGAACCCGCAATCGGACAATCCGGCCAACCAGGCCTTCATCAAGGCGTTCACCGAGAAGTACAAGCGCGTCCCTACGGTGTATGCCGCTCAGACTTACGACACGGCACGGCTGATCGGCGCCGCCCTGAAAGCCTCCCAGGGCAATCTCAAAGACCAGCCGGCCTTTCGCGCGGCGATGAAGAACGTCAAGTTCGACTCCATTCGCGGTGACTTCAGCTTCGCCCAGAACCAGCACCCGGTCATCGACTGGTACTTGTTGCAAGTGCAGACCGGCGCCGACGGCAAGCTCATCGAAGTGCCGATCAAGACCCTGGCGACCCGCCACGTCGACAGCTACGCCGCTCAATGCTCGATCTGACCGGTCTCTGAGCCCCGTCCTCGCCCCGCAGAACACCTGCGGGGCGTTTTCATGAGGAACGCAGTCATGTTATTGCTCGAACAGATTCTCAACGGCCTGCAATACAGCGCCTTGCTGTTTCTGCTGGCCTCCGGCCTGACCCTGATTTTCGGCATCATGGGCGTGATCAACCTGGCCCACGGTGCCTTCTACATGGTGGGCGCGTTCTGCGCCGCCTACACCGCCATGGCCACCGGTTCGTTCTGGCTGGGTGGCCTGGCCGCGCTGATCGGCTCGGCCTGCTACGGCGTGCTGATCGAAACCTCGATCATGCGCCGCCTCTACCAACGCGATCACCTGGATCAGGTGCTGGCGACCCTGGCCGTGGTGTTCTTCAGCAACGAACTGCTGACCCTGATCTTCGGCCGCAGCCCACCGGCAATGCCCACGCCTGAATGGTATTCAAGCTTTGTCGAAGTGCTGCCGGGGTTGATGTACCCGGTCAGCCGGCTGCTGTTCATCGCCGCCGGGCTGCTCGTGGCGATCGGCATGTGGCTGCTGATCAACCACACGCGCCTGGGCATGCTGATTCGCGCCGGTGCCGACGACCATGAAATGGTCGGTGCACTGGGCGTCAACATCGCCCGGCTGTACACCCTGGTGTTTGTCTTTGGCTGTGTGCTGTGCGGGCTGGCCGGTTTCATGGCGGCACCGTTGCTGTCGGTGGAGATCGGCATGGGCGAGAAGATCCTGATTACCACCTTCGTGGTCATCGTCGTCGGTGGCGTCGGCTCGGTGCGCGGTGCGCTGGTGGGTGCCTTGCTGATCGGCATGGTCGACAGCCTGGGCCGTGCCTACATTCCGCCGTTGCTGGACCAACTGCTGCCCAGCGACACCAGCAGCACCCTGAGCGCCGGGCTGATTTCCGCCAGCGCCTACATCGTCATGGCCCTGGTGCTGCTGGTGCGCCCGCGCGGCCTGCTGCCGGCCCGCGCCTGAGGAGAACGCTATGTCACCCCGTCTCATCATCGATCTTGCGTGCCTGGCGACCTTCGCCTGCATGCCGCTGCTGGCCCACTGGTTACACGAACCTTATCTGGTCAGCTTTTTCACCCGCCTGGCGATCTACGGCATGGCGGCAATCAGCCTGGACCTGCTGATCGGTTACGGCGCCATGGTCAGCTTCGGTCATGCCGCGTTCTTCAGCCTGGGCGGTTACATCGTCGGCATCGTTGCCTTTCATACCTCGCAAGGCATGCCGCTGTGGGGCTGGCAAGGCAGCAACAGCGCGCTGGTGGTGTGGCCGCTGGCCCTGCTGGTCTGCGCGCTGCTTTCGCTGCTGGTGGGTTACCTGTCGCTGCGCACCAGTGGCGTGCAGTTCATCATGATCACCCTGGCGTTCGGCCAGATGCTCTATTTCGTGCTCGGCTCGCTGTCGCTGTACGGCGGCGACGACGGCATTCTGCTCAACCAGCGCAATACCCTCGGCACACTGGATCTGGCTGACCCCAACCACTTCTATTACCTGTGCGTAGCGTTGCTGGCCGGCTGGTTGCTGCTGTGCCGGCGGCTGGTCAATTCGCGTTTCGGTTACGTGCTGCGCGGGCTCAAGCAGAGTGAGCGGCGCAGCGTCAGCCTGGGCTTCAAACCCTTGCGCTATCGCCTGACGGCGTTTGTGATCGCCGGCACCGGCGGTGGTCTGGCAGGGATTCTGTGGGCCAACTACGCACTGTTCGTCAGCCCCGACATGGGCGCCTGGCACAAGTCCGGCGAGCTGATGGCAATGGTAATCCTCGGTGGCGTCGGGACCCTGATCGGCCCACTGCTGGGCGCGGCCACCTACCTGGGCCTTGAACAGGTACTGAGCCAATGGACCGAACACTGGATGTTGATCTTCGGTCCCCTGTTGCTGCTGGTGGTGCTGTTCGGCAAGAAAGGCGTTTACGGATTGCTGCTGAGCGTGTTGCAGCGCAAACCGAAGGTGGTGGCCGTCAAACCGAACGTCGCCGTGGAGGCACGCCCATGAGCTCGCAACTGTCGATTCGTGATCTGTACAAATCCTTCGGTGCGGTGAAAGCCACCAACGGCGCCAGCCTTGAACTCGCCAAGGGCGAGTTGCACGCCATCATCGGCCCTAACGGCGCCGGTAAATCCACGCTGATTGCGCAGATCGCCGGGGAGATTTTCCCCGACCAAGGCCAGGTCCACCTCAACGGCAAGGACATCACTCGCGTGCCGGCCTGGCAACGGCCGCGCCTGGGCCTGGCACGCGCTTTCCAGGTCAGTCAGCTGTACACCGAGTTTACGTTGCTGGAGAACATCGCCCTGGCCATCGCCGCCCGAGAAGGCAAGGCGTTCGGCATGTGGCGCCCGTTGAGCCGTGACACCCGCCTGCTGGAACCAGCGCTGGGCTATTTGCAGCAGGTGGGCCTGGGCCCTCGCGCGCAAGACCCGGTCCACGAGCTGTCCCATGGCGAACGGCGGCAATTGGAGATCGCCTTGGCACTGGCACAGGAGGCGTCAGTGCTGTTGCTCGATGAGCCGATGGCCGGGATGGGTGCCGACGAATCCGCGCGCATGACCGAGCTGCTGCAAAGCCTCAAGGGCCGCTACGCAATCCTGCTGGTTGAACACGACATGGACGCGGTGTTCGCCCTCGCCGACCGCATTACGGTGCTGGTGTACGGGCAGACGGTGCTGACCGGCAGCGTCGAGCAAGTGCGCAACGATCCGCAAGTGCGGGCCGCTTACCTGGGAGAAGAACATGCTTGAAGTTCAAGGCTTGAAAGCGGGCTACGGCTTGAGCCAGGTGCTGTTCGACATGCACCTGAGCATCGAGCAAGGCCAGGTGGTATCGCTGATCGGCCGCAACGGCATGGGCAAGACCACCACGGTCAAATCGATCATGGGATTGCTCAAGCCCAGTGCCGGCAGCATCCGCATCAACGGCACGGAAATGCGCGGTGCAGCGCCCTTTCGCATCGCCAAGGCGGGCCTCGGGCTGGTGCCGGAGGGCCGCCGCGCCTTCGGCACCTTGAGCGTGCGGGAAAACCTGCTGGCCACCGCCACGCGGGGCAAGTGGGACTTGGCGCGGGTCTATGAACTGTTCCCGCGTTTGCTGGAGCGCCAGGACCAGCTGTCACGCACGTTGTCGGGCGGCGAGCAGCAGATGCTGGTGGTCGGTCGCGCACTGCTGACCAACCCCAGCCTGCTGATTCTCGACGAAGCCACTGAAGGCCTGGCACCGATCATTCGCGAGCAGATCTGGCATTGCCTGGCCACGCTCAAGGCCGAGGGCGAGACGATTCTGGTGATCGACAAGAACCTCAAGGAAATGGCGCGGGTGGTCGACCGTCATCACATTATCGAAAAGGGACGCCAGGTCTGGGACGGCACACCGCAGGAACTGGCGGCACAACCGGAACTGTCGCAACGCTACCTGGGAGTGTGAGCCGCCATGAACCTCGATCAGGCCTACAACAATGTTGCCGCCGTGGGTGATTTTCCACAGATCATGCAGCGTTTTCGCCAGCGCAGCGCCAAGACCTACGCAAGCCATGCCTGGCAACGAGACGTGCCATACGGCGAGGCCCTGCGCGAGCGTTTCGACTGGTATGCACAGGCGGATGCCGGGGCGCCGACATTGCTGTTCATTCATGGCGGTTACTGGCAGGCCTCGGACAAGGACGACTATGCCTTCGTCGCCGAAGGCCTGATCGAAGCCGGGTTCAATGTCGGATTGCTGGAATACACCCTGGCGCCCGAAGCGAGCATGGGCACCATCGTCGGGCAAATCGGCAAGGCACTGGACTACCTTTTGGCGCATCGCGAAGCCTTCAAAATCGGTCAACACGTCGTGCTGTGCGGGCACTCGGCGGGCGGGCATCTGACCGCGCTGTACCGCCGGCATCCGCTGGTGACTCTGGCCATGCCCATCAGCGGCCTGATGGAACTGGACCCCATCAGTCGCTGCTGGCTGAACGACAAGCTGCAACTGAGCGCAGAAGAGATCTGTGATTTTAGCCCGCAAAGGCTGATCGACGATGGCGCACCGTTGCTGGTGACCGTGGGCGCGGATGAATTGCCAGAGTTGATTAGGCATTCACGCGACTACGCCACTGCCTGTCGCGAGGCCGGGCAGACCGTGAGCCTTGTCGAGCTTGCGGGGTGTCATCACTTTGCAGTGCTGGACGATCTGGCTTGGGTGGATGGCGAACAGTTGCGCGCCCTGCTCGCCTATTTGAAGCGTTAATCCGATTGCGTTGATGCCGATCCCTGAAGCCAAACGCGATTCTTGTAGCAGCTGGCGAAGCTGTGGGAGCAAAGCTTGCTCGCGAATCGGTATGTCGTACGACCGGGAAATCCAGTCGTCTGAATCGCGGGCAAGCCTTGCTCCCACAGCTTCGCCAGCTGCTACAGGTTGCGGTGCGGTGTGAAAAACCGGCGTCGTAATCACTCTCGCCAGAAGTGGATACCGGTTTGCCGTTTGCGGCTTTTTTGACCCCCTCAAGCTTCATACAGTGGCTACGAATTCAGACAGGAATTGCGTATGTCCAGCCTCTCGCTCAGGGTCCAACAGATCGAGTCCTTGACCCCCAGAATCCGCCGCATGTTGCTGGTGTCCAGCAGCGCGCAGAGACTGCCGGGCTTCACCGCCGGGGCGCACCTTGAGTTGCATGTCCCTGGCCATCGCGCTCAACGCCGTGCCTATTCGCTGGTCAACCTGCCTGACGGCGAACACTACGAAATCGCCGTCCAGCTCGAAGAGACGAGCACAGGGGGATCGCGCTGGGTGCACTCGCTCAAGGTCGGCGATGAACTGCTGGCCGATGCACCACGCAACCACTTCCCGCTGTGTGAAAACACCGAACACGCCCTGCTGATCGCCGGTGGCATCGGCATCACGCCCATGCTGAGCATGGCCAGGTCGCTGCAAGCAGCGGGCAAGCCGTTCACCCTGCACTATGCCGGTCGTGATGAAGCACAGATGGCGTATCTGCCAGAGGCCCGCGCCTGCCTGGACCACCACTGCTGGATCAGCGGCGGCGACCCGCAAAAGCGCTTCCCGGCCGCCGCGATCCTGGCCTCGCCAAGACCTGGCCTGCACCTCTACATCTGCGGCCCGACCGCCCTGCTCAACAGCGTACTGGCCAGCGCCCGCGATCAGGGTTGGGCCGAAGATCACCTGCATTACGAACTGTTCAGCGGCGCCCTGGAACTGGCCGGTGATCACGGTTTTGAGGTGCACCTGCGCGAGAGCGGCGTAAGCCTGCAAGTCGCCTCCGGGCAAAGCGTGCTGGACGCCATGCTCGCGGCTGGCCTGGACCCGATGTTCGACTGCCGGCGAGGTGACTGTGGCGTGTGTGTCGCCCAGGTCATCGACGGTCAGCCCGATCACCGCGACATCTGCCTGTCGGCGCGCGACCGCGCCAGCGGCAGTTTCTGTACCTGTGTCTCCCGTGCCAGCAGCGCGCTGCTGGTGCTCGATCTGTGACAAGCCGAGGACATCCCGTGATACCGACCAATGAGCAAATCGCTGCCTTGATCCGCGAGGACAGCGTTCACAAGAGCGTCTACACCGACCCGACCCTGTTCAAGCTGGAAATGGAGCGCATCTACGGCAACGCCTGGATCTACGTCGGCCATGAAAGCCAGGTCAAGAACCCCGGCGACTACCACACCACGCGCATCGGCGATCAGGATGTCATCATGGTGCGCGGCGCCAACCAGCAGGTCAGCGTGCTGTACAACCGCTGCCCGCACAAAGGCGCGAAACTGGTGGCCGACGGTGACGGCAGTGTCGGCAAATTTTTCCGCTGCCCGTACCACGCCTGGACCTTCAAGCTCGACGGCCAGCATCTGTCGGCGCCGCTCAAGAGCGGTTTCGAGGGCACCTGCTACGACCCCAAACACCCGGATTTCTCCATGGCCAGCGTGGCCCGTGTCGATGCCTATCGCGGGTTTGTGTTTGCCAGCCAGGCAGCATTCGGACCGGATCTGAAAGCATTTCTGGGCGGCGTCATCACCTCCATCGACAACCTGTGCGACCGCTCACCGGTCGGTGAAGTCGAAGTGGCGGGCGGCATTTTCCGCGTCAAGCAACGCTCGAACTGGAAGGTGTTCTACGAGAACCTGCACGACACCATGCACGCCCGCGTGACCCACGAATCGTCGGTAGACGCTGCGCGTGGCGAAGCCGAAGCCATCGGTGAAATGCCCTTCGAACTGCTGATCATGGACGGCAACGGCGAGCCCTATGACTTCTGGGAAAAGCTCGAACTGCGCGCTTACCACAACGGCCACGGCTACATGGAAGCCATCTTCGACCCGGCCGCCGCCGAGCGCGACGAGGTCTCCCGCGCTCATTTCGAATGCCTGAGCCAGGCCTATGGCGAACAGCGTGCCAAGGAAATCCTGGGCATGAACCGCCACAACACGGTGATCTACGGCAGCGGCTCCCCGCACACGGTGTTCATGCAGTTCCGGGTGATCCGCCCGATCGCCGTCGACCAGACCATGGTCGAGATCCAGACCTTCCGCTGCAAGGGTGCGCCGGAGGCCGTGTTCGACCGCGCGCTGACCTACGCCAACGTCATTAACTCGCCCTCCTCCAACGTGATGCCCGACGACGTGGAAGTGTATGCGCGCTGCCAGGAAGGCAACATGACCCGCGGTGGCGAGTGGATCAGCATGCACCGCTACGTCGGTACCGATCAGGCATTGGACGACGGCGCGGTGTCCACCAACGGCACCAGCGAACTGCCGATGCGCAACCAGTTCGCCGCCTGGAAACAGTTCATGACCTCCACGCTGATCGCCAAGGAGAGCACCCATGCTGCTTGACCGCCGAATCGACGTCGACACCCGCCACTTGACCCCCGCCCATGTGCCCGTCGAGACCCTGCGCCAGCTCGAACAATTTCTTTACCGGGAGGCGCGCCTGCTGGATGAGCGGCGTTTCTGGGAGTGGGACAAGCTGTTCACCGACACCGGCATGTACTGGGTGCCGCACAAGCACGAGCAGGCCAACCCGTTCGACCATATCTCGCTGTTCTGGGAAAACCGCATGCTGCGCGAGGTGCGGATCCGGCGGGTGGAGAACGCTCGCAACTGGTCCCAGCAACCCCAGACCCAAACCGCGCACCTGGTCGGCAACGTGATGGTCGAGGGGCTCGATGCCGAGGGTCTGCTGGTGATCAGCGCAAGCTTCCAGTACAGCGAATGGCGTCTGGAACAACGCCAGCTCGCCGGTCGCTACACCTATAAACTGGCCGCTCAGGACGGTGGTGGCTGGCAGATCCAGCTCAAGCGCGTGGACCTCATCAACTGCAACGATGTATTCGCCAACCTTGAGGTGTTCGTGTGATGAACGCGCCGGTGGTGATCGCCCTGCACTATCAGAACGACGTATTGCACCCCGAGGGCAAAATTCGGGTCGGGCTGGGCGCCGATGACCGCGTGCGTGCTGCGCTGCTCGACGCGGCCGGCAGACTGCTCGCCGGTGCACGCGCCAAGGGCTGGCCCATCGTCCACGTGCGCGTGGCGTTCCGTGCGGACTACGCCGACCTGATCCAGAACGCGCCGATCCTGCGCACGGTCGCCAGCCTCGGCGCGGTCCGGGAAGGCAGTTGGGGCGCGGAGTTTTTCAGCGCCCTGGCGCCGCTGGACAGCCGCAATGAGTTCGTCATCACCCATCACCGGATCAACGCTTTTTTTGGTTCGGCGCTGGAAACCGTGGTGCGCCAGTTCAACCCTTCGCGCCTGCTGATCGCTGGCGTGGCGACCCACTCCGTGGTGGAAAGCACGGTGCGCCATGCGGTGGATTGCGGATTCGAGGTGACGGTGGCGGCAGATGCCTGCGCCAGCGCAGACAGTGGCATGCATGCGGCCTCGCTGGCGAGCATGGCGGTGATCGCCCGTATCTGCCCCGTCACGCGAGCACTGGAGGAATGGTCATGATGCTCGAAGGCAAAGTTGCGATTGTCACCGGCAGTACTCAGGGGCTGGGGCTGGATATCGCTCGGCAACTGTTAGCCGAGGGCGCCCGAGTGATGCTGGTGGGGCGCAACGCCGACACTGGCCAGGCACTGGCGCAAACCATGGACTGCGCGTTTTCAGCCTGCGACGTGGAGCGAGACGAAGACATCGACGCGTGCATCGCGGCCACGCTGGAGCGCTTCGGCAGGCTCGACATCCTGGTCAACAACGCGTGCCTGTACGCCGATCAGGGACTGGCCTCGGACCGCGCACAATGGCTGAAAACCCTGAACGTCAATCTGGTGTCGGCGGCCATCTTTACCCAGAAAGCCGCCGTGCATCTGCCCGCCGGTGGCGTGGTCGTCAACATGGGCAGCACTGGCGGCAAATTCGGCGCGGCCGGACGCGCGCTGTACCCCGCCTCCAAGGCCGGGATCCTGCAATTGACGAAGAACCTGGCCATGACCCTGGCCCCGGAGCACATCCGGGTGCTGAGCGTATCCCCGGCCTGGACCTGGTCGCCCAGCGTCGCCGACTTCAGCGACAACGACCCGGACCTGGCGGATCGGGTCGGGGCACCTTTTCACCCGCTCGGACGCATCGGCCGTGGCCATGAAATCGGCAGCGTGGTGGCTTTTCTGTGCAGCGCCGGTGCAAGCTGGATGACCGGTGTCGATGTGCCAGTAGACGGCGGCTTTTCGATTCTCGGGCCAGACCGTGGCGTGTCGCCACGGGTGTGGTTCCAGCAACACCGTGACAGCCAATAAAACCTGATAACCGAATGGGGTAGATGACATGGGCAAGATGATTGAGATACAGGCAACGGACAGCAGCGCCACGTTCGGCGCTTACCTGGCCCTGCCCGCCAGCGGCAAGGGCCCCGGCGTGGTGATCGGCCAGGAGATTTTCGGGGTCAACGCCAACATGCGCGCGGTGGCCGATTTCTATGCCGAGGAAGGCTACGTGGCGCTGGTACCGGACCTGTTCTGGCGCCTGCAACCGGGCGTTGACCTGGGCTACACCGAAGCGGACTTTGCCGTCGCCATCGATCTGTTTCAGCGCCTGGACGTGGACAAGGCCGTCAGCGACATCGACGCCAGCTTCACCGCCCTGCGTGCATTGCCTGAAGTCGAAGGCACGGGCCTGGGCTATGTCGGGTTCTGCATGGGCGGCAAACTGGCCTGGCTGACCGCGACGCGTACCGATGTGGCCTGCGCCGTCGGCTACTACGGCATGGGCATCGAACACCTGCTGCACGAGTCGGAAAACCTCAAGGGCCGCCTGGTACTGCATTTTGCCGAAAACGATGGCTACTGCGACGCCAGTGCACGCGCCCGGATCAGCGAGCACCTTGGCGGCAACGACAAAACCGAAATCTACGTATACCCAGGCGTCGACCACGCTTTCGCCCGGGCCGGCAGCGCACACTTCGACAAGTCGGCCTCGCTGATGGCCCATGAACGCAGTATCGCCGCACTCAAGCGCGAGATCGGCCCGCACTTCAACCTGTCCGCCCTGTGGGAAGAACACATCCGCCATGAGTTCGACACCCGCGACGTACCCGCCACCATGGCAACCATGGTGGCCGAACCCTACGTCAACCATATTCCGACCATGACCGGCGGTGTCGGGGCCAAGGAACTCAGCCGCTTCTACCAGCACCATTTTGTCCACGGTAACCCGCCGGACATGAAGCTCATCCCGATCTCCCGCACCATCGGTGCACTGCAGATCGTCGACGAATTCATCATGTGCTTTACCCACAGCACCGAAATCGACTGGATGCTGCCCAACGTGGCACCGACCGGCAAGTACGTCGAGATTCCGATGCTGGGGGTGATCAAGTTCCGCGGGGACAAGCTGTACCACGAGCACATCTACTGGGACCAGGCCAGCGTGCTGGTGCAGATTGGCTTGTTGAACCCTGAAGGGCTGCCGGTGGCCGGGGTGGAAACGGCGAGGAAGCTGCTGGACGAGCAGCAACCGTCCAACGCGTTGATGGGGCGCTGGACGCAAAGCGAGCAATAACGACCGTTGTCTAATCCTGAAATAGGTTTACATCTGTTCAGGACTAAACACAGCGTGTTCCAGCGTAATGAACACAGCGGGTAAAACATCCGCACGTTAGCTTTGGACTCTGTCCATCGCACCACCGAATGGAACTGCACCTCGACACCCCTGTAGGAGCTGTGTAGGAGCTGTCGAGTGCAACGAGGCTGCGATCTTTTGACCTTGCTCGTAAAAAACAAAATCAAAAGATCGCAGCCTCGTTGCACTCGACAGCTCCTACAGGTATCGGGTTAATCCGAAGCGGATAATAAAAAGGCCGATCTGTCATGCAACAGATCGGCCTTTTTTCATTTGCTGCGAACGTCAGACATGCTCACTGCTTTTCGCATGCGCCGGCCGTGGTTCTCCGTGCCCGTGATCCACCTCGATCACCGGGATTTCCTTGCCGTCGCAGTCATGTAACTTGCCTTCGCTGAAGTAATCCCCTTCGCGCAACGCTGCCAGATCCTGATAACGCAGAACACGCTCAGTCCCTGCTGCAAACACCGACTGCTGATCGGAGTTGCCTGCGGTGAGGTGGTTGAACGCCAGGTTAAGCACGATCGCCATGATTGCCGACGAACTGATGCCCGAATGGAAAATGGTCGCGAACCAGCTTGGGAAATGATCGTAGAAGTTGGGTGCGGCGATAGGGATCATGCCGAAGCCGATGGAAGTGGCAACGATGATCAGGTTGACGTTGTTGCGATAGTCGACCTTCGACAGGGTGCGAATACCGCTGGCCGCCACCGTACCGAACAGCACGATACCGGCACCACCGAGCACCGAAGTCGGCACCGCGGCAATCACCCGTCCCATGAACGGCAGCAGACCCAGGATCACCAGAAACAAACCACCGGTGGCCACCACAAAGCGGCTCTTGATCCCGGTCACCGCCACCAGCCCCACGTTCTGGGCGAAGGCACTTTGAGTGAATGAGCCGAAGATCGGGGCGATCATGCTCGACAGCATGTCGGCGCGCAGACCATTACCCAGGCGCTTGGAATCCACTTTGGTGTCAATGATTTCACCGACGGCCAGAATGTCCGCGGAGGTTTCCACCAGCGTCACCATCACCACGATGCACATCGACAGAATCGCGGCGAAGTGGAAGGTTGGCATGCCGAAGTGGAACGGTGTCGGGAAGCCGAACATCGGGCCCTCGGCCACGTTCGAGAAGTCCGCCATGCCGAGGAACACCGCGAGAATGGTACCGATCACCATCGCCAGCAGAATCGACAGACGAGAGATGGTTGCGCTGCCAATCTTGCTCAACAGCAGCACCAGCACCAGGGTCACCGCCGCCAGGCCAATGTTCGCCATGCTGCCGAAGTCAGGGGCATGGCTATTGCCGCCCATCGCCCAGCGCGCGGCCACCGGCATCAGCGTCAGGCCGATGGTGGTGATCACGATGCCCGTCACCAGCGGAGGGAAAAACTTCGTGATGCGCGAGAACACCGGCGTGATCAGCAACCCGATCAACGACGCGGCAATGACCGCCCCGAGAATCGACTGGAACCCACCCTCCCCGCCACTGCTGACAATCGCCACCATGGTCGCAACGCCAGAGAAGGACACGCCCTGTACCAGCGGCAACTGACAACCGAAAAACGGTAAACCAAGGGTCTGGAGTAACGTCGCCAGCCCCCCTGCAAACAATGAAGCAGCAATCAACAAACCGATGTCCGCCGGCGAAAGCCCGGCCGCCTGGCCAATAATCAATGGCACTGCGACGATACCGCCGTACATGGTCAGAACGTGTTGCAGGCCATAAGCCATATTTGCGCCGACTCCAAGATTTTCATCCTCGGGCCGTTGGTGTGAAACATGGGGCGTTTTCATGGTTGGGGGGTTCCCTGGTTTTTATTCTGCGCACACTGTATGCAAGACTCAGGACAAATGTCTATAGAGTTGTATACAACTCACCAGTCAGATAATGGACATATGTCCATTTTCCCCTGCATGCGTTGACTTTTCCCCCAGAAAAATCCTTGAAACACATCCAGCCTGCCCCGCCTCCTTCCCCCGCTAATCTTCATCACTCCTAGCGACCGTTGGCACGGACGCCTCTCGCTTATACATATAAAGTATGCATAATGAACTCATTCGAAATTCAATATGACAAGGCAAAGAACGCAGCTAACAAATTAAAGCACCGAGGCATCAGCCTGGCGGAGACGGAAGCGGTGTTTTACGACGACCGAGCGATGACGGTGCAGGACAACCATCATGACGAACAGCGGTGGATCATCATGGGGATGGATGCCAAAGGGCGCTTGCTCGTGGTTGCGTTCACTTATCGGGACCCGAATTTCGTTCGAATCATTTCCGCGCGAGTTGCCACAAAAAACGAGCGCCGCAGCTATCAGGAATTCTGACCTATGAAAAACGAACACGATTTCAGCGATGCCAAGCGTGGAGCCATCGCATCCAGCAAAGGAAAAACCCGCATCACCATCATGCTTGATGATGTGGTTATAGAGGCTGCTCGCGCTTTGGCTGAGAGCGAGGGCTATGGCTATCAGACGGTTATCAACAATACCTTGCGCCAGGCCTTGCTCAACGAGAAAGGCAAAACGGCCGGCCCCGATCAACACACCGCTGTTGGCAATGCGCCGCATATCAACGAAGGAGTAACGGCCGCTGAACTGCAAAATCTCGAGAAAAAACTGGCCGAGGCACTCAACGAAATCCATCGGGTGATGAAGCCTTGAGTCCGATGCCGGTAATGGGCAACCAAGGGCAGATTTGGCAGCGCTGCCCTTTTTAATCTGTCCTGCAGGTATTCATACGCCCTGAATCAACCGCTCCAACACTTGCCGCAACCGCGCATGCGACGGCACTTGAATGTCGAATTCCGTCTTCAGCAGGTCAATCAACTCATCCACATCCGCCACTTGATGCCGCTCGCTTTCACCGCCCATCCGGTGAATGGCGAAACTGCCGTTGTTGAGTGTGCGTCGCCACCCTTCTCCAGTCCGCGCCACCATCAATTGCCTGGTGAAAGACGAGTCAGGATGGGTCGAGACATACCAGTTGCCGACGACGTAGTCGATGTCTTCTTGGCGTTGCAGATCGAAGATGTACATCGCGCGCCAATCGCCCGCGACGTTGGCGCGAAGGGTATAGCCATCGGGATGCTGCTCGATGCGATACGGCTCATGCGGCGTGAGCTGTTCGGCAAGTGAATCGAGCAGCAGTGGCGCGGTGGGGACCATGCCACCGAAGCCGACATCAGTGATGTAGCGCACGCCCTCCAGGCTTACCAGACTCAGACGATGCGTGCGGGCGGTCCACGCGCCTTCGGGTTGCCCCATCACCACTCGACCGCTGATGCCCCGCGCATCGAAGCCCAACGCTTGCAGCAAGGCCAGGAACAGGCAGTTGAGTTCGTAGCAGTAACCGCCTCGCCTTTCGTGCAGCACTTTGCGCTCGATCGACGGCAAATCGATCAATACCGGCTCGCCGGCCAGGGTCGAAAGGTTTTCGAACGGAAAAGCGCCGGTATGGCGCAGTTGAAGTAGGCGCAGTGTTTCCAGCGTGGGTGCCGGAGGGGTGTCGAAACCGAGTCGTTGCAGGTACTGCGCGAGATGTGTCAGGCGTGGCTCGCTCATTGTTCAGTCCTTTTGAAGTGGCCGCGGATCGCTCCACCAATGGGCCACAGGTATAGGCCAAAAGCTCACCGGACCGACAATTGATTTAGCCAATAACCCTGCGAGAAAACCTCAACGGCGCTTGCGCGAGCCCAACCTGATCCACGTAGGGGCATGGTCGCTCGCATGGGGTTCGTTGCGCACCCAGGCATCCACGCCCGCCTCCTCCAGATAAGGACTCAAGGCGGGGTTAAGCAGCAGATGGTCGATGCGCAGGCCGGAATTTTTCTGCCAGTGCTGGCGAAAGTAGTCCCAGAACGTATAGAGCCGATCTTCCGGGTACAGATGACGCAGGGAGTCCGTCCAGCCTTGATCGAGCAGGCGCTGATAACACTCACGACTTTCCGGTTGCAGCAGCGCATCCTTGAGCCACGAGCGCGGGTTGTAGATGTCCAGATCGGTTGGCACTACGTTGTAATCGCCTGCCAGCACCACCGGATGATCACTCGCCTGCAAGTCTTTGGCGTAGGCGATCAGCCGCTCGAACCAGGCCAGTTTGTAGTCGAACTTCGGTCCTGGCTGAGGGTTGCCATTGGGCAGGTACAGGCAGCCCACCAGAACGCCATGTACGGCGGCTTCCAGATACCGGCTGTGCGTATCGCTGTCATCGCCCGGCAAGCCTCGCCGACTCTCCAGCGGCTGCGCATCCCGCGCCAGAATCGCCACCCCGTTCCACGACGACTGGCCCTGCCAGATCGCGCCATACCCGGCAGCCTCAAGCTCGGCGGCAGGAAAGGCACTGTCGACCGATTTAAGCTCCTGCAAGCAAGCAATATCCGGCTTCTCACGCTCCAGCCAGGCGAGCAGATTGGGCAGCCGGGCACGCATGCCGTTGACGTTGAAGGTGGCGATTCGTAGTTTTTTCACGGGCCAACGCTCCTGATAGCGAGGTGTCTAGGGTGTGACACCTGCGCGTTTCGGTGGTTGCGTCCCGGTATTGAACTGGCTGGATGAAGCGCTCTTGGCGTTGTCGACCACTCGTCATCCAAAAGGCACCAATTCCGCGGTGTGTGACACCAATTTCAGGTAACGACTCACTTTTGGAGACGTACCATGATCAATCTCAAAATCTCTTCCCTGATACTGGCAGGCTTGTTATCCGCAGCTTCTTTCGCCACTTATGCAGGCTCCGGCGATGGTGCTGATGCGACCGGTACCAAATCAGGTTCGACCGGTGGCTCGACGATGTCGCCCAACAACACCACGGGCGCACCTGCACCCGGCAGCACCTCGGGCAGCAGCAGCGGATCGGGTTCATCAAGTGGCTCCGGCGTTAACTCCAACGGCGGCACCAGCGGTTCTGGCGCCGGCGGAGGTACCGGTGCGGCCGGCGGGGGCACAGGTGGCGCGGGGGGTGGGACAGGCAGCTGAACGCGTAAAGGCAGTCGATAATTAACTGTCGGCTGCCTTTTCGCCCGCTCGCTCATCTCAACGATCAGACCGCATCAACGCATCGGCGCCGCTTTCCATCGACAGCGCCGCGGCGCGATTGCGACCCGAATGTTTGGCCTGATACAACGCTGCGTCTGCGCGCTCGACGAACACTTCGAGACTGTCGCGCCCCGTTGGCACGAACGAATAACACCCCAGGCTAACCGTCAGAATGCCTGTGGGCGAACCCGTGTGGCTGATGTTCTTGTCGATGACACTGCGGCGTATTTGTTCGGCAATCACCATCGCCCCCCGAATATCCGTGTCCGGCAGCAACACCGCGAACTCTTCCCCGCCGTAACGCACTGCCAGATCAGCCTTGCGATGGCAGCACCCCTTTATCGCTCGGGCCACTTCCGCCAGGCAGTGATCACCGGCCACGTGCCCGTAGGTATCGTTGTAACGCTTGAAGAAATCGATATCGAGCATGATCAGACTCAATGAACTCGCCTGGCGGGCCCCACGTCCGAACTCGATGTCCATCGCCCGCTCGAACAGCCGTCGGTTGGCCAACCCGGTAAGGCTGTCATGGGTCGCGATCAACTCCAGCGCCTCCTGAGCCTCACGCAAATCAGCCTCGATTCTTTCGCCATTGCGCACCTGCTGAATGAATACCCAACCGAACAGACCCACACCGAGCAACACCAACGCGACAATTACCGTGGATTGAAACGCTGTGTCGTACCAGTGTCTGAGAATCGCATCCTCGGAGGAAGCGGCGGAGACGACCAGCGGGTACGCGTCCAGCTGACGGTAGCCATACAACCGCACAATGCCGTCCACTACAGACCCGATCATGGCGTTGCCGGTGGATGCCTTGGGCAGCAATGTCTGAAAGATTTCTCCCTGGGCCAATGACGTACCGATCTGTGCCTCCACGAACGGTCGTCGAGCCAGCAACGTCCCATCGGTCAACGCCAGGAACATCGAACCGTTGTCATCAATGCTGAAGCTTTTGAAGAATTGGTCGAAGTAAGACATCTTGATCCCGGCCATCAAAATGCCCTGGAACTTGCCGTTTCGGTCGTTCACCCGCTTGGACACCGGAATGATCCACTCCCCGTTTTCCTTGCTGCGGATAGCCGGACCGATGTGAGCCACGGATGAAACGTTCTGCTGGTGAAACTTGAAGTACTCACGGTCTGCCACACCCGCACCGCGAGGCAGGTCGTCAAACGAGGTCACCACCCACTGTCCCTGCTTGTCGAACAGAAAAATGCCGTGCAACTGATTCAGCGCCATTACTCGCCGCGCGAAGGTCTTGCGTAGCCGTGGTAATTGCGCAGCGCCATAGCCGTCGGCCTGAATCCAGTCGGCCAGGCTGCTCAGTACCAGGTCGGCCTTCATAAAGGTGTCTTCGGCCTGCTGCGCCATGGCACGGGTCAGGTTGGACGATGCCACCTGCGCTTCAGCCAGGTCATGGCGGCGTGACTGCTCCAGTTGCAGGTACAACAGACCACAGAGACACAGGCAGACCGCCGCAATAAACAATACCGCGGCCTTACGCAGCGGTAATCGTTTCAACGTACCACCGGGGGTGTGAAGCGGATCGTGAAGGGGAATTGGCAAAAGCTCATCCTGAGAGGGCAAGGCATGGGCATCGACCCAAAGCCCTTGTTTTTTGTGAGCGTAGTCTACGCCTTAGTGACGAGACAATTGTCCTTTAGAGGTATCACCTCGCGCTATGCATAGCAGCCGAGGAACCTTGAACCGCTGCGGGTTTGTTTTCATCAGGGGGGTTACCCAGCAATCAGCCTGTCGACGTCCTCAAACGTCACGCGGGGAACCAGTTCAGCGGGAATCCTTGAGGAGCTGGACAGGTTGTAGACCTGAAAGTCTTTGTTCATGACGTACTTCGACAAGATCTTGAACGACGGCAGGATACGGGTATGAAAATGCTCGTCCAGCGTGCAAGGTGAAACGAACGAGCCCGGCGTTTCATAAAATCGATTCGCCGACTGATCCAGATCGACGCCCACCAAAAACACTTTGGTAAATCCCACGTGATAGGCAATTTGCAGCGCCAGATAGGCCACGGTGCGGGCATCAAAAAAACCGCGTTTGAGATTCTTGCTGAACCCCAGGCTTCTATTGCGACCTGCCCCCAACTTTCGACTTCTGATGAGCTCCTCGTCGCGCCGACACATCAGATCGAACCAGGAAAGTTTCGGCGCACGGGTCAATAGATACAGCTGGCCCGCAGGATCAAGTGCCTCGTAATGCATATGGTTTTGTGGGACGGCCACTCGCTGACTAAGGCGCATCGCTTCAGCACTCAGACGTGGCTGCTCCCTGTAGAAAGCGTCATCCGAGCAGATGTAAAAGTACGGTTTGACGCCAGAGCCGATAAACAACGAAATCGCGCCGTTCATCGTGATCATCGGCACGTCGGCATACTTCGCCAAGGGAAAATCCTTGGCCGATGCACCTGAGGCGATAATAAAAACCGCGCCACTTTCAATAGTGCGGCACTCTTCGAGGTCACGCACCTGTCGCGGACTTTTGAGCAGTTCCCTGGCTTTTTGCGCAACATCCATATTCAGCCCCCTATTGTTTCGGGTTGATCACCACGGCGGGAGCTCCTGCCCGCAGCAAATCCAGAATGGGTAATTTCGACGGCAGATTCAAACTCTTCAGGACCGCCGAATCGTAGTCGTAGACATCGGGTTTGAAGGTCACCCGTCCGTCCTTACTCAAGTCCACCGTCCAGTACGCCAACAACACCGGAACCTTGACCGGCAGCTTGATGTTTTGCGTCTTGCCATTGGCCAACTGTTTCTGAATACCGGCACTGTCCCAATGTACCGGGTCGTTGAACAACAGCTCGACCAGCTGCAACGGGTTCTCTACGCGAATGCAGCCCGAACTGGTGGCGCGCACGGTTTTGGAGAACAATTCGCGATGGGGCGTGTCGTGAAGATAAATTGCGTAGTCATTGGGGAACCGGATAACCACCTGACCCAACGAGCTGTCGGGGCCTGCGTCCTGACGCAGGCTGATGCCACGCGGGTTGCTCCAGTCAACGCTCGACGGATCAAGCACCGCGCCCTGCCGGTCGATCACTCGAATACGGTTCGCGGCGAGGTAATCCGGGTTCTTCTGGATCTTCGGAATGACATCTTCCTTGAGAATCGTCGGCGGCACCGTCCAGGTCGGGTTGAACGTGACATACGTGATCTCGGCCTGAAACACCGGGGTATTGCGAAACGGTTTACCCACCTGCACCCGGGAACGCCAGATCGGTTTGCCGTCACGGTACATTGCCACTTTGTACCCGGCGATATCGACAATCACGAACGTACCCTGAAGCTTGTACAGCAGCCAACGCGCACGCTCCATGTTCACGCGCACCTGATCGATACGCGCTTCGACGGGCACGTTCAGCGCCGCCAGGGTCGTCTTCCCTGCCACGCCATCGGCACCAAGGTATTGATCGGTTTGATACTTCTTCACCGCCGCAGTGACGGCGGCGTCGTACTGGGTTCCCCGCGCCAGGCGCGGATCAAGAAAACCGCCAGCCACCAGCCGCGCGCGCAACTGCGCGACAGCGGGTAGATCCATGCCCGGCTTGAGCGACTGACCTTCGGCGACTTTCGGCCAGCCACCGATCTCGCGCACCTTGCGCAACTGCGCCAAGCCTTCACGCAAGCCTACGTACACCGCCTCTTGAGGCGGCGCCTGGGCAAAGGCGCTGGCCACATCATGCTGATCGAGTGCGATGAAAAACTTGTTCACGTCTTCACGCGGGTCAACATCGGCGGGGTCGAAATTCCAGTGAATATCCAGTCGAGACGGGTCGACCTTGCCGCGGCGCAACTGCAGCAGCGCCGTCAGGAACGTGTGGGTCGCGGCAATATCAAACGCGGCGCGTTGCTCGGGTGTCGACGTTTCGGCCTGCATCAACGGCTGGGACCTGGCCAGCTCATCAATGTGAAAATCCGCCGGGTTCAACCCTTCAACCTGAGTGGCGTGCAGGCTGGTGAACAATTGCGCCACATCGCTTCCGTTTGTCCAAGCCGCGCGGTAACCGCGATGGGAGTAGAAATCCAGCACCATGCGGCTGATATCGACTCGCTTGTAACGCGACGAAGTCAGCAATGGCGGAAATGCTGTGGTAAGTGGAGAAAGCTTCGCTTGAATCGCCTGACCGACGTTGTCGTCGACGGCTGCATCCCTAAGGATGTTCGGAGCAATTGTCGGCTCAATCGACGAATTTTCTGCAAGCGCAGAACCGCTGATCAGAAAGACCATAAAAAACACGCGGCTTATGACGAATAACCTTGTTAATTGCACCATGGATAATCCTTAATCTCCCGAATTAAACGGCTAGCTTCCCGCAAACAGCTAGACTCGAAACTATCACGATGAGACATCTATATGGCGCGAGACCGCATTCGTTCGTTATTCACGGCCCTGCTGCTGACATCCCTTTCAGTACCGGCAGCGTACGCCGATTCACTTGCAGCCGCTCTCGTCAAAGCCGCTCCCGATGCCAACGCCACTGTTATAAACCTCGCCGTACGTGCTTCACAATGCTCACAGGTCCAGGGCGCAATTCCTGCCCAGCGTTTGGCCGTGATCGATTACTCACTGCCTTCGACCGAACAACGCCTGTGGGTGTTCGATTTGAAAAAGCGTAAATTGCTTTTTCATGAACTGGTTGCCCACGGCCGAAACAGCGGCGAGAACATGGCGGTGAACTTCTCCAATCAAAATGAAAGCTTCGCCACCAGTCTGGGGTTGTATCGCACCCAGGCGAGTTATGTCGGCCAAAATGGCTATTCACTGCGCATGGAAGGCCTGGAGCCCGGCTTCAATGACAACGCATTTGACCGCGCCATCGTCATCCACGGCGCGCCCTATGTCAGCCCGGTGCTGGCCCGTGCCAATGGCCGGATCGGCAGAAGCCTGGGTTGCCCGGCCGTGCGACCTGCGGTTGCCCGCCGACTGATTGATTCGATGAAAGACGGGCAGTTGCTGTTTTCGTATTACCCGGATCAACGCTGGCTGAAATCTTCTTCTTATATTAATTGCAGCGGCGCCACTGTTGCCTCGGCCGGAAAAACAACGAGCCGCAAGTAGGTACATGTGAACTTGCCGCCCCCGCCCAAGGCGGCGAGTTCAATGCTGGATTCTGCTCTGCTTTGGTGGTTTGATCGGTTCACCCGAACCATCAAATAAGCCCAAAAATAATGAAAAACCTGAAAAGCACGATGCTACTCGGTAGCCTGCTCGCCCTGTCCATGGGCGTGCAGGCCCAGGAAGGCCCCTCTCATCTGGACAGCGTTCTGCAGCAGGGCCAGCTGCGCGTCTGCACGACCGGCGACTACAAACCCTACACGTACAAAGCCGAAGACGGCGAATACTCCGGCATCGACATTGCCATGGCCCGCTCACTGGCCGACAGCCTGGGCGTAAAGGTCGAATGGGTGCCAACCACCTGGAAAACCCTGATGCCCGATCTGATCGCGGGCAAATGCGACATCGGCATGGGCGGCATCTCCGTCACCCTGGAACGCCAGAAGAAAGCCTTCTTCAGCACCACGCTCGATGTCGACGGCAAAATCCCGTTGGTGCGCTGCGAGGATCAGTCGCTGTACCAGACAGTCGAGCAGATCAACCAGCCAACGGTGCGTTTAGTTGAACCGGCGGGCGGTACCAACGAAGCGTTTGTTCACGCGTTCCTGCCCAAGGCGCAGCTGCGGTTGCACGACAACGTGACCATCTTCCAGGAGCTGCTGGACAAGAAAGCAGACGTGATGATTACCGATGCGTCGGAAGCGTTGTTCCAGCAAAAACTCAAGCCTGGGTTATGCGCGGTGAATCCGACTCAATTCATGCAGTACGGCGAAAAGGCTTACTTGCTGCCTCGCGATGACATGACCTGGAAGCTATACGTCGATCAATGGCTGCACCTGGCCAAGGTCACCGGGAATTATCAGAAAGTGTTGGGACAATGGCTGGCGGTGACCGCCCCTAACTAACAACGCGCCTCCTGTAGCAGCTGGCGAAGCCTGCGTCCGATTGCAAAGCAATCGCTAATTCAGCGCCCTCCCAAAGCAGGAGGGCCGCTTTCGCACATCAGGACATTCGCGGAGCGTCCGCCCACTTCCCCATCTCTTGATGCGATATATTCCCGCCGCACACCACGAGGCCGATGACAGCGTCATCAGGAAGCTCAGGTGCGGTAGCAAGTACCGCAGGAATAAGCGCCCCCGTCGCGAGTTCTACCCAGAGTCCCGCCTCCTCTCCGAAGGAGAGCATGCCCTCGATCGCCTCCTGGTCAGTCACGATCACCATGTCTTCTACATAGTGTTGAGCGTGAGCCAGCATCAGCTCATCGATAACCGGTACGCCCAGCGTTGAGATGATCGAACTGATCTCGACATCAACCGGCTTTCCGGCCTGCAACGCCTGGTACATGGAACTCGCCCCGACCGTCTCGACGCCCCAGATCCGGATGTCGGGTTTGATCGCCTTCAACGCCGTCGCCACACCCGCCAGCATCGCCCCGCCGCCTACAGCAACGAAGACGTCAGTGAGTGCAGGGCAATCGGCAATAAACTCAAGGGCAAGCGTTCCGTGGCCTTCAGCGATCAGCGTATCGCTGCAATCATCAATGACCACATACCCCTCTTCCTCCAGCGCTTTCGCCTTGGCAAACGCAGCGTAAACGTCGCTTTCCACAATGACCGAACTGCCAGAGGAGCGAATCCGGTCAATCGACGACGACGGCGCACTCTTGGGGACGATGACCGTCACGTCAGCACCGAAGCGCTTCGCGGCCTCGCCGATGGCAATGCCAAAATTACCGCCGCTGACTGCGACGAACTTTGCGCTGCTCACATCTTCCGACAATGCCGAGAATTTATTGAGTACACCGCGGGCTTTGAACGATCCGCCAACCTGCAAGTTTTCAAGTTTGAGGAAAACGGGCCGTTGCGTTTTTTCAGTCAGACGAGGGCTTGGAACCGTTGGGGTGCGGATCACAGAACCCGCTATCCGCTGCGCGGCGGCGACGATGGAGTTGAAGTTGATGAGATCTGGGCGTGAATAGAGTGATTTTTTAAACATGGAATCCGTTCCTTGAAAAACTCGGTAGGCGGATGCTAGCAGCCTGTTTTATGACTGTCTTGCGTAATCCAGCCCCATTGGTACGGGGTATGAAAGCAGGACTCGCCCGAACCTCACAGCCGCAATCCTGATAAACTCCACCACCTCCCAGCCTTACCGATTCCAGATCTCCCCATGCTCCCAATCACCGCTGCACCTGCGCCATTGTCTCGCCGCTTCTCCGTCGCACCCATGATGGATTGGATGTAGCTATCCTCCGCACCCCCGGCCCGCCTAGACCATCCTGCTTTATCTCTGCGCCTTTGTAGCAATTTTTAAGCAGCCTTCCAGACAGGCCTGTCACGGGCACTACCGGTTCTTGGTTTGTCGTCTTGGGGGAGTCGCTCCTTGCTCGTGAAAAGGCGGCAGTAAGTCACCCGCTTTTCATTCGACTGCTACGCTGAATGCTTCACGGAGGATTCGCGATTGCCAAACTCAGACCTGCTCCCTTCCCTTCTATATAAAATCAACGAGAACCAGCTCGCCCTAGAAGCAGCCATCATGGAGCTGACGCTATGGGTTGAGCAGCGCGGCTCAGCAGAAGTCGCCGGCAATGTCCGCGGCGCCCTGCACACCATTGATAAAAACGAAGAGTTCATCAAGATGACGCTTGCGGTGTTGATGACTCCCGACTGACTCCAATCGGCCAACAGCGGACGTTCGTCCGAGGATCGCCTTACGCCAAAAACAGCACTAGACAATTCACAGCCCCCATCGACGGAGAGGTCAGGCTGCCGATTGCGTTTCGTGTGTTGTCTTATCACACGACCAACGATGCCCGTGCACCGCGAGAGGTACAATCGCAGACAGTTAGTTGCTTGCTTTGAGATCGTCGTACCCGCGAGGCAGCTTCACCCATGCGTCAAGGGCTGCAAGCTGCCGCGCGACTGCAGTATCCAATTAGGGCCGATGGTTATGTTTTTGCTCAACATGTCGCGATGGCAGCTGAAGCCGCTTCGTACTCATGATGTATTTCCAGCGACCTTGATAAACACTCTTCTTGCTGATTCATAGGATTCTCCCTAATCAGACAAGAAGTATTAATCCACTTACCAAAGTCGGCCAGTGAAAGGATCTTTTTATGAGTCGACGGGCTGCATATTCGCATTAGGCGCATTCATAAACGCGTCCCAGCTTTGGTAGGCATCGTGCTGCCTCTTGCTGGCAAAATCCCAGTCCGGCCCCGATACACATTTGGAAGAAACCAGCGTCATCATTCCCATCGTAGCGGCGTCGAGCTCTATCAGGAGCTCGTGTGATTTGATCCTGAAATCTTCGATCGATGCCATTAGCTTTGCCTCGGAGCGGAGTTCACCGCCATTAAGAAACAACTGCTCCTCAGATGGTGGAGTGCTCAGGCGCCAGATAATTCATACCGTCTGACCGCTGGCCTGTTTTGCTCGAACCGATCCACCTCCAGCCCTGCCAAATTCTTGCTTTCACATTGCAGTGGTCAAAAAGCGCTTACACTGAACCTTCAACCCATAAGCAATTTGGAGAAGGAATTCCGCAAGTGAGCGTGCGTTTAGCTGAACAATTGCCTGCAACCGGGCATGTAATCGCCATTGAGGACGATCCGGTGGTGCGGATGCTGCTTGAAGAAACTCTTGCTGAGCTTGGTTTTTCATCAGCGACTTTCGACAACGCAGCCGCAGCTTTGACTCACCTCGTGATAATCAAGGGTGAGTGCATCTTGATCATCGCGGACCAAGGGCTTCCGGGAGGCATCCAGGGATCCGAATTCATCCGACTGGCAAAAGAACGATGGCCTTTGATTCCGTCGATTCTCACTTCTGGCTATGTCGTCGATGAACAGGTGATCCACCCCCCGACGATTTTTCTGCGTAAGCCTTTCACACTCAATCAATTAGAAATGACCATTAACTCTGTTCTCCAGCAGCAACGTCCACTGGTGTAAAAGTGAGAGGTATTCCTACCACTGGCTTGATGGATACTTTGGGTCGATTTCTGCTCGTCGCCACTGGCAACTAAGGATCGTTAGCTCCCTTTCTCGAAGGGCAGCTATGGGTCGGCAGATGCCCTTCGCGACAGGCAGCAATCGGTCGATTTCCGCCATTGCAGAACGCTAGCTATGGGTATGTTGTTGTAACTGCATTTCTAATAAACGGCAGAGGTATAGGTAGGGATTCGAACCCCTTCTTGTGAGTTCGTTGGCCGCCATAGGCCTGCAAATGTGGAGGAGCGTCTCCATTTGGTGGTTTGTTGCGGTCTACAGCGGTCCTAATTCTGCCCTAATTTTGCCCTAATCCTGCACTTGATACTGTAGAGCGAGAGGATGGCTGGGATGGCGAGTCCGTGATGGATTGAACCGACTGACCACAAAGGCTTCAGCAGCAGCGGGCTAAACACTTCTCTTCCCCACTTGCACCAATAGTACCATCCCCTCCCTTACACGGAGCCCACATGCGATTGATCGTGGTGAATATCTAGGTAGCACTCCGGGCTCTGATAGCATCGGAGTGAAAATTTATGGAAGCAATTGAGGGCTCCTAAATCAGTCGACTCAGCCAACAAACCGCTGCCATATCATGGAAAACGGCGCTGTGATCAGCAGGGAGAATGCCTCAGAATTTACGATACAAGGGCCACACTCGTGTGTAGCAATTGTAAGCCGCATGCCTTATCCTATGATTGCGTCATTTTTGACGCGATATTCGTTTAAGGATAGCTATAAATGATTTACTCTTTCGGCGCTAATAATTACTTTTCTTTTAAGGACGGCTTTCAAGTATCCCTTGAATTCAATTCTAAGGTGCCGAAAAGCATATCAAACTCAAGAAGGTTTTCTACAATCTTGGGAATCAAGGGCGGAAACGCCGCTGGAAAAACAAACATACTTAAGTGCCTCCAGTTTTTGTCCTACTTTATGTCACACTCTTTCAGCCAACCACCTGAAGCTGAAATTTTTCTTAATCCGTTTTTCGACAGCAAACACCCAACCGACGTCTATATAGACTTTGAAAGCAATGGCATTCGGTATATCTATGAGCTTTCGACGACCAAGAAAAATGTTATCCGCGAAGCAATTTATAAAAAAATCTCACGAAAAACTTTATTAGTAGAAAGAAAAAATGATGAACTTAAAAGCAGAATCACCGAACTTAGCGATTTAGATCTAATTACGCTACGCAGTAACGCCTCCATAGTCGACACTGCCTTACAGTACAACCTGAAGGGATTAGGGCAAGACTTTCAGAATATAAAGTCATTTTTCAGTAAGTTCAGAGGTAATGTCAGTTCGATGGGAGTAATGGAAGATAGCTATGTCTATGACCACTACGAAATCAGCAAATATTATAACCAAAACCCGAAAGCATTTGAATTTGCAAAAAACATCATCAGATCTTGTGATCTAGGTATATCGGACATCGAAATTTTCAAGACAGAAAATGAAAAAGGCGAACCTCGGTACTTTCCAATGTTCCTTCACCCGTTCGATGTTAATGGCGCCAGATCGGGGAAACTTACTTACTGGGATGAGTCCGATGGTACCACCGCGCTTTACCGTCGGCTATTCCAGTACTGGACGGTACTAACCAGCGGTGGCGTACTTATCATGGACGAATTTGATACAAACTACCATCCTGACTTACTTCCGAAAATTCTTGATCTTTTTATCAACGAACACAGCAACCCTAAAAACGCGCAATTTATCTTTACTTCTCACAACCTTGAAATAATGGACTATTTGGGAAAATATCGAACCTACCTTGTATCCAAGGAGAATGGAGAAAGCTTCTGTTATCGGCTTGACGAGATTCCAGGAGATATCATACGAAACGACCGTTCTATCTCAGGTCTGTACCGAGATGGAAAACTTGGCGGCGTTCCCAACCTATGAAAAAATTTAACAACAATTCTCTCAAGAAGAAATTCATAGAGCAGTTTCCAACGGTCAGCTTAGAGAACAGCGATATAAAAGACAGATGTAAGTTTAACCTTTCATTTTTCGACGATTCTCAACAGTACGGATCAAGCTTTGCTGCGCTACGCGGTGAGGTTTTAACAGATATAATTGACAAGATCAAAGCATACACAAGGAATGACCTGAACTACTGGCGCAACCAACGGTGCGGGGGCCATGGTCTCAAGATTTTGGCTGATTACGAAGCCTTCCCCAAAAAAAGCAACTTCAAACATCCAAAATTCGTGCCTCACGATGTTAGTTGGTGCAGGTTTAGAATGGAAAACTTGTCACGACTTATTGGATTTACGGTGCCTGGATCACACATAGATAGATCTCACAAAGTGTTTCCAGATTACGACTTGAACACATTTTATTTGGTGTTCATTGACCTTGATCATAATTTCTATTTGACTGAGTCTCGCTAAAATCCTCGGCGACTGGCCAAGAGAAGCGGTCGCCATTTTAATCAGTAAAAGGCCAAGTATCTGCTTCCGATCCTCCCTATTTTTTGTAGCGAAAATCAAGCAACCGTTTGCGGCTCCAATTCCACTGTCGATGCTATGCTTGAATTATTATCAAAAGGAGTCGCTAGGCGCGGGTGTTAAGTACCGGGATGCCATCAAAACGAACTTTGGTGGCGGCCCCGTCTCCTCATAGGTGTCCACGGATTATTTGGGAGTTTCGCCGCACGCTTCCGCCTCTCCTGCGCTTTTCTCAGCCCAAAGAAAAAGCCCAGTAGCTTCTCAACGCCGGGGCTTTTCGTAAGTAATAACTTCCATAGTTTTGATCCTGCGGTACAGTCTCACACGCTTACTCATTTCATTGAATGCTAATTACTTCCGACCCATCTTCCCACGACCCTTCGCATACACCCTCTTCCACCCAACTATATCCAACCGACAACCCGATAAGTTTGTAAAACAAATCAAAGCAGTTATTTATATGCCCCACAAAATCCTCCAAAGACTTAGCATCAGATGAAACATTATCTGCATGAGCCAGCGAGTGCCTTAGTGACTTCCAGCTCTCAACATGTTCACTGAAAATAAGTCCTTCAGTAACTAGTTGCTTTAGAATACTAGCAGTACTAAGCGTTTTCAACCCACCAAGATATCCTTGCAATCTTGGCTTAATCATTGCGGGAAGCTTTGCCCTACTTAATGCCTTTTTTGCAATACGAATATACCCAACAAACTCAGCAGATGGTTCCCTCCCCTCGCGAAAATAATTTTTAACCATACCTTCAATATTTACCGTGAGTACTAACGCAGCCACATCTGTAACGATATCCGGCACAAAGTACAATCGATTCCAGTAGCTAATCAGATGTTCATGATGAATTTTTTTATTCGCAACGAAGTGATTTATAAACTCAATCAATTGCCGATCTTTTCCGTAAAAAACCTCCACCAATGGCTGCATGACGCTCAATCCTTTTAGGGATTTAGTTCCATCTATATAAGCCTCTCGACGTCCACCTTTCGCCACAATGAAATAAGCAGGTTGTACTTTCCTGCCTAACGCTATCCCCATTCCAGTCATCAATGAATTTATAAATTCACGATCAATGGTTTCACCTTCCGAGCTTAATCCTATACCTAAATATCCATCACATTGTCGTGCCGTAAACTCAATATCCCCTATAAAAAATTCTAGCACGCAAAGAGATGATCCACCCTCACTGTCGTAATACGTATTATAGGGAAGTCTAAAATCCCCGCGCACCAAAATATCAGCACAAGAGCCCGTCACACTATGATTAATATCTCTCTGAGACTTAATGTATGGAATGGGTGCGCGCACAATGGTTCCCCGAGGGGTTTGAAATAAACCATCTCTAATATATAAACGGGGATGAATCCAAGTATTCCCATGAACATCCATAGCCGTCAACGAGTAGTAATCATCCTCAGGCGCCACACCTGGCTTATGATTAAAAGCGAGGCCAAACATATCCGGCATACCACTGTTCTGGGAAGCATCATACATCTTCAGTGACAACCTCCCATCTTCTTCAAGCTTGAAACAACCGGGGCCATTAAACACGACAGGTGAAGAATTTGCGTTCTGCTTCAACGTGATACTAAAACATTCCAGCTCGAAGTCCTTTTCGATTAACTCATCCAATTGCTTCTGATTAAGTTGCATGTTTAGTCCTTCATAAAATGACGGTTCCATTCTTAATTGGGCGATGAGCACCGGATTGAACGTTAACATTTATCAAAAGGCATGCAATCCATCATTTGCAGGACACTATCCAGAGTTGGTCTAAACGTGTCGTAAAACTCTGGCTCATCATTTCTCTCCGCATCGCCCAATCTGGGTTTGACGGCACGCTGGCCGAGCGAAGGGTCCCACTCCCCCAGCGCCGGTTGATCTGATCAAGCACCGCCATCACCTTCGTGGCATCGGCCGGCGGTGAGGCGGCGAACAGATCATCGGTGTACTCACCTGGCTGGCACAGATTCAGCAATAACACTTCGGCTTTGCTGTAGTTGAAGCCCGGGCGAAACACACGATCGAGTGCATCCACTGCTGCCTTGGTTAGTAGACGCACATCGTCCGTCGGATACGGCAGATCGACAACCACACCGTTTGAGTACTTGGCTTCTTCCGGGTTAAACATGCCAGTACGGATACTGACCCGTATCTTCTTACATAGTGAATGCTGGGCTCTCAGTTTTTCCGATGCGCGCATCATGTACGTGGCCACTGCCTCCTTGATCGGAGGCAGCTCCTTCAACCGTTTACCGAACATCCGGCTGCAACAGATCTCCTGCTTACGCGGATTCGGTTCGTCCAGCTCCAGGCACGAAGTGCCGGCAAGCTCACGTGCAGTCTTCTCGATCACCACACTGAAGTTCTTGCGCAGCGACCAGGCGTTAGCCCTCGCCAAGTCCATGGCAGTCTTGATACCCATGGCATCCAAGTGCATTTTCATGCGGCGACCCACACCCCATACCTCGGCCACGTCTGTGTTGCGCAACACCCAGTCGCGCTTCACCGGGTCGCAGATATTCACGACTCCGCCGGTCTCGGCCTGCAGGCGTTTTGCTGTGTGGTTCGCGAGCTTGGCCAAAGTCTTGGTTGGAGCAATACCCACACCGACCGGGATACCGGTGCAACGCAGCACCTGGCTGCGAATGTGCCGGCCGAGCAGGTCAAGCTCTTGTATACCTGTGAGATCGGCAAACGCCTCATCGATGCTGTAAACCTCGACTGCTGGAACCATCGACTCAATGATGGTCATTACCCGCTCACTGATATCGCCATACAGCGCATAGTTCGACGAGAAAGCGACGATGCCGTGCTGGCGGAGCTTTTGCTTGATCTGGAAATACGGATCGCCCATTTTCACGAAGGGCTTGGCGTCGTAGCTCCGCGCGATGACGCAGCCGTCATTGTTCGAAAGCACCACAATCGGCACCTTGCCCAGATCCGGACGGAAGACGCGCTCGCAGCTGGCGTAGAAACTGTTGCAATCAATTAGGCCAAATACCGGCGGCGCTTTAGACATGACTGCGCACGCTGCCGATGATGACGCCCCAGATCGCCAGTTCATCACCTTCCAGTACATATCGAGGAGGGTACTTGGGATTTTCTGACAAAAGGATTACGTCCTTTCCTCGAATGCACAGGCGCTTGCACAGCGGATCGTTGTTCAACAGTGCCACGACGATGTGACCATGGGCCGGCTCCAGCGAGCGATCTACCACAGCCAGGTCGCCGTCAAATATTCCCGCCCCCTGCATGCTTTCACCGGTGATCTTCACCAGGTAGACGTGCGGCGCGCGAATGTTCAGCACCTCATCCAATGAGATATGTGTCTCAATATGATCCGCCGCTGGTGAAGGGAAACCAGCCGGCACCTGGAACAGACATAGAGGCAGCTTGCGTCCCACCTCCGCAATACGACCTAAAATTGAATAACTCATGACGCACTACTTCCGATACTGTACAGATGTACAGTTAACTTTCAGTAGCGCTTGCGGTCAATTTTTGTAGGAAATATCTGATAGGCGGACAAGCTATGTGCGGACGACCTTCACAGTACGACGGCATTCATGACTTTGTGGCGGCGTTGAGCATGCTAAACGCCCTGGTCAATAACACCGGCGACCAGCCTGCGAGCGATACAACGCAGCTCCCGCTAGCTGGCGATTTTCCATCAGGAAGGTCAGTATCTGCACGCCGACATGGTCCGATGGGGATGGCGTCCACACTGGGCGAAGGACACGGTGCGTTCCTTCGCGCAATCTGGCCTCACCGGGCGATTATCGCCATCAACAATTGGTTTGAATGGGTAGATGAAGGTGGCCCGAAAAAGCAACCCTACCTAATCCGGCATCGGGACAGGTCACCCATCCTTTGCGCTGCCATCGGCCAGTATCCGGTTAACGACCGTGAAATGAACGAACACGATGGCTTCGTAATTATCACCGCCGACAGCGCCGGCGGAATGGTAGATATTCACGACCGCAGGCCGGTAGTTTTGTCACCTCAACTTGCGGGAGAATGGCTAGATCAGGCAACCCCAAAAGAGCGGGCCGAGCAGATGGCGCTGCTGGAAGGTGAGCCATCTGAGATGTTCGAATGGTTTCAGGTCGACCGCGCTGTGGGTAACGTCAGGAATCAAAGTCCACATCTGATTGAACCGGTAGGCCCGAATTTATTTGCATGACGAATGCTGTGTTCCGATAGCCTGGCCACCTTTTATTCAAAAGAAAAAAATCGAAAGGAAGCTCAATGTCCCACTCTGATAGTGCAGGTTTTCTTGGATATGGCGATTACGAAATTACCGGCTTCCGAAATGAGAACAAAGCACTTTTTGAACTAGCCGAAACCTTGAACAAGCGGCTTATACATCTAACAGAGTTCTGCGCATCGAACTTGAAGGAATCTAATTGGCATGCCAAAGCAGTAGCTGTCCGTTTACTCATGCGCTCATGCGGGTTATTGCAAGCAGTGATATTGCTATCCGAAAGAGGCATGATTATAGAGGGTCGAACAATCGTGCGCGGGTTACTGGAAACTTCTTTTGGCGTTGCCGCACTACACGATGACGCAGAGAATTATATAAGCCTTCTTAAAAGCGATTCAGAGGCGAGTCGAAAAAACCAACTAAAATATCTCATTGACCAACAGCTGATCCCCCAGTCTAATTCCGCTCAAAAAATACAAGAATCAATCGATAACATCAAACCCAAACAAAAATTAATAAATCAGAAGTCCATCGCACTGATGGGGCCACTAGCTAGCCAATATTTAGCCTATCAACGCTTATCAGATGACTCTGTTCACGTAACAGCTCGATCGCTAAACCATTACATAAAGCACAATGAAGATGGCCCGGGCTGGCATTACGAATGGCTTGTAGGCGACCGGGAGTCCGTTGCCAAAAATCTGTATACAGCGATTCTTGCCGCACTGCCTACAGGACTTGGGGTGGCTTGGATAATAGATGAAGTCACCGCGATAAAAGACTTCAGCGATCTTGCCTTGAAATTCCACAAAATGGAACCTTTGTTAATCTAGGCTAGGATGCACGCCCATGGGCTAGGGATGGCCTAGCTCATGCATCTTTGATGAACGCCCCACATAACTCAGACTCAGCGACGAGTAAACCTAGAGGTTCGCACAATCCTCTAACCTCTGTTAACAGCAACTGCCCACCGAGCGGCGAAACCACTATTTTATCGATTCCTAGCCCGGTACTTGGCATCAAGCGCCCGTGTTCGCGCTTCAACTTACTCAACGGTGCCAGAGAAGAATCAAAGCAGATAAACCTGATTTCACGCTCGAATTCATAGCAGTGATGTTTCGCTAGAAATGGAGCAAGAGGAATTTCTCTTTCGTACTGAAAGTTATCTGGATAAAAATACTCTACCCATGCTGCTTTCAACTCTATCCCTAAAGACAAGGATAAAGATTCTATGAACTTCGAGACCGTAGTTTCTAGACATACCGCCCTAGACTCATCGCAGGCACCTTCACACCGGTCCCGCCCATATATTTTCCACATCTCCAATCTTTCATCTTCACAGGAATCCCAACAACTCACGAAGATATTATCTTTCTGCCAAGAAAGCAATTCTGAATTTTGCTCCATACTGGAAATCAAACACTCTCCGAAAACAGTTGCCAGTTTGACTTGAGGAACTGTATCTCGAACTATGGCTCTCGTTCGGTCGCTTGATGGCCACACTTCATTCAATGCGACATCAGACAACACTCTCTCGTACTCTAAAAGATAGGGCGTGATAGTGTGCAAGCCACCTTCCAAATGATCATCAAACGACGTCATTGCTGCAAAGTAATGCCCCCCTTCAACAATCAACCGCTTGAATTTTTTAACCGACATATAGCGACGTATTTTTTCGGTTCCATTTATTCCGGGAATGTAGTGCTCTAGCATAATAACCTCGTGCATTAGAACGACCTCAATGGGCCTCCCTTACACCTCTGATCAACGATAGAGGAGCAAGGGCACTATAGGCATTTCTTCTAAAACAATCCTCCTAACGCAGCTGATTCCCAATTCATGATCACCATCTCGCCGCTGACCTCGGCTTTTCCCTGACGCTGGTTGGTGTTGCTGTAACGGATGTCCAAGGTTTCAAAATGGAAGCCCTCGAACACGCGACGGATTTCTGGATGGTCGTTGATGCTGACCATCACTTTGCCTTTGCAGCGGCGCATGAAGTCGGCCATCCGTTCGTAGTTCTCAAACGCAAAGTCCACGCCGTAACCAGCGGTCTGCCAGTAGGGGGGATCCATATAGTGGAAAGAGTGGGTACGGTCGTAACGTTCCGCGCATTCAAGCCAGGGTAGGTGTTCGACGTAGGTACCGGACAGACGCTGCCAGGCGGCCGAGAGGTTTTCCTCGATCCGCAAAAGGTTGATGGCTGGACCAGTGGTGGCTGTGCCGAAGGTCTGCCCGGTGACCTTGCCAGCAAAGGCATGGTGCTGCAGATAAAAGAACCGGGCGGCGCGCTGGATGTCGGTGAGGGTTTCAGGGCGGGTCATCTTCTGCCACTCGAACACCTGGCGCGAGCTAAGCGCCCATTTGAATTGGCGCACGAACTCTTCGAGGTGGTTCTGCACGACGCGGTACAGCGTTACCAGATCGCCGTTGATGTCGTTGAGGACTTCAACGGGTGCACCCTGGGGTCGCATGAAGTAGAGCGCGGCACCGCCGGCAAAGACTTCGACATAGCATTCGTGTGGCAGAAAAAGTGGAATGAGGCGATCGGCAAGGCGGCGTTTGCCGCCCATCCAAGGGATGATAGGAGAAGACATAAAAAGCAAGACCTTTACTGTATGGATAAACAGGTGCTAGGCTCGCCGCGCTTTGTGCACGGAGCAAGAGCCTTGGCTGGACTTGCAGGGACATTCTGCAGGGACGGCGGCTGGATTGGATGTTGACGCATTCATTCCGGCCGCTCTTTTTCACTTCGGTGCTGAGACTTCTTTGGCATAGGCCTGACAGGCCGCCAGCGCTATCAATCCTCGGTCACCTTCGCCGGTGATGCGGACAATTCGTTGAGCATGCGCTGGGTCAAGTTCGGCTCTTGTGCCTCCATGAACCACGCCGCCGGTGCCGGCAGCGGCTGACAGGCTGTCACTGCCCGGACCGAGGGGGCCGGTGTTGAGTAGGACTGACAACCGGAGATTGGCAGTAGCAAGGCTACTAGCCAGGAGCTGCTGAGCTTTCTGCGCATCGGAGAGTTTTCCGTAATGGGTTTCATCGTTGGTTTTCAAGCGCTCCTCAAGAGCAAGGCGCTTGGCTTGTTCGGTCGTCAGGGTGGCCAGTACTGCGTCGACGCGAGCGGTGGCTTTTTCGGCGGCAGTGCGCGCCCGTGTCTCCAGCTGCTGGCCATAACGCCAGTCTTGAACCACCCACGTGCCACCAGCAGCGGCACCGACAATCACCAGCAGCCCCAGGACGATCGCCCAGGGGCGCACTGCCGGCGGAGTCAGATCGAGGACAGACATAGAGTCTCCTTGGCTACCTTCCACAGCTCACGACGCTCGGCGGCGCCGTTGCCGCCGCCGTTAATCACCCGAGAGATACGATCAAACTGGCCAGCGTCGGCCAGCTCGTTCAAACCGCGATCCCACCAGAACCAGGCCGCCGACAACGCGGCAAATTCGGCCTGTTCCAGCAGCTCGGGCTGCTCCAGCAATGGCAGGCCCAACGCCTTGCCGCACAGCCGGTAGTTGTCATGGAAGGTGATCCCGATCAAACCCCGGGCGCGGTACTTGAAACCGTCGCCGGACGACTCAGGCCCGTTACCGTAACGACCGCCATACACGCGGTTGGCCATCTTTTCCGAGTTGCGCAGGTAACCCTGGGCGAAAGCGACTTCGGCCGGATCGACGCGCCCGTTGTGGTTGAGGTCAAAGCTATACTTGAACAACTGGGCGACCCGCTCAGCTTCCTTGTAATACAGGCTTTCCGACAGCTTGGTCAGTTGCATGGACTCATGCCCGACCTGAGCCAGAAAGGCCGCCTGGCGCACTGATGATCCAATGTCGAAACGCACCATGGCGCGATTTAGGGCAGGCACAAAAACGCCCGCGACTGGGCGGGCGTTGGGGAGGATTCGCAGCAACTGCTGCAGTGTGAGAGGCATACAAACTCCAGGCATAAAAAAACCGCTCAAGGCGGCAGGGGACGCGCCAGGGCGGCGCTATTGCAGGTTGACGACCTTGACCGGCTTGGCCTCTTTCTTCTTGGCTTTGGCCTTGGCTTTGCCCTTCTTGCCGCCGTTGCACTCGACGGTGGTGGTCCAGCCCGATTGGGTGAACACCTGTTCCACGGAATCCACCAGGTACTCGCCATCTAGGCCGACCTTGAAGCCCTGGGCGTAGATTGTGACTTCAGCAAACAGATCCGTGCGCCCGACCATTTCCAGGCGTACGCCGGCCGTCGAGCGATTGAACGCCGCCAGGCGCGCTTTGGCGGCGGCCTCGGCGGCTGTCTTGTTGGGGTGAATGTGCCGATCGGTGTGCACGGCTGGCAGGCCGGCCGGCGAATCGTCGTTGTCCAGGGTGACCACCAACACCTTGCCGGTCGTCTTGTCCTGATGCTTGGTCGCCACGGCCTTGTGCGTGTTGCGATCGCCTAGGCGGAACTGCCAGCGGCTGACATCCCGGCGAGTCAGCGTGAGGGTGCCCAGGGGCTTGCCGCTCGCGCTTTCACCACCTTGCCGGGGCATGACCAACAGTTTGCCGTCGCCGACCTTGGCGGTGCAGTCGTGCAGCTTGGCCAGGCGCGTAATGAAATTAAAATCCGACTCGCTGAGCTGGTCCGCCCGGGGCACTTTGGTGGCCACGTTGCACTCCGGCGTCCAGCCGTTGCGCTTGGCCACGTCGGCCACAATCGCCGACAGTGGGACGTTCTCCCAGCTCCCGCTGCGCGTGGTCTTGCCGCTGCCGCGCATGTCGCTGGCCTTGCCCCGGATCACGATCGTATCCGGCGGGCCGGAGACTTCCACCTCGTCGACCACGTAGCGGCCGAGTCGGGCCAAGGCCGCGCCGGCATAACCCAAAAATATCTCGATGCCGGCACCCCGGGCAGGCAACGCCACGGCGCTATCCCGATCGTCGATGCGCAACTCAAACTCGTCGGACTCCATTCCGGGTTTATCCGAGGTGCGCAGCAACAACAGCCGATCGTTGATCAGGGCCGTAATGTCGGCCCCATCAGCGACGATGCGAAAGGTGGGAGTCATGGATTTTTTCCAAAAGAAAACCCGCACAAGGCGGGCTAGGTCGGTGGGTCGTTACGCGTAACGCGGGATCAGTCCCACAACATCACGACTTCCTCAGTCGCCACCGGCATATCCGGCAGCACGATCAGCAGGCCAGCGCGAAACGGTTGCGGCTCGCCGGCGAGCCCCGGGTTGGCATCCAACACCAGCTCGACGCTGCGACTGAGGTGGCCATAGAAGTTATGGCAAATGGTGTCCAACAGATCCCCGTCAGACGTTCTGCAGGTCGTCGCCATAGCGGACAAACTCCAAGGTAAAAGCCTGTTTGCGTGGAATGCCGCCCTGGAGCAGCGCGCTTTGTTCTTCCTCAATGCTTTTCAGGCACCAGTTGCCCAGGACGTGGCCATAACCGGTGGTCAAGCCCAGCGGCCTCAGTTGCCCGCCGATCCGGCGCAGCGTCTCGAGCTGCTTGATGCCGCCTTTGAAGCCCGGAAAGATCGCGCCCTTGAGCGTGATCTTTTCGTCCCCCATACCAACCGCTTGCTGCGCCGGTCGACGCGACAGGCGCTCCTGAGCCGCCCAACGGAATTCCGTCGATCGCCGCAGCTCGTCGAAAGCGGCCGTGTCCAGATTGAAGAAATACGGCTGCTCCTTGGGGTCGAGCGGCTGGATGATCAGCAGATGCGGGAACGGCTTCACCGCCTCCGGCGCCGGCGTACTGATGCCACCAAAAGCGCCCGTGGGAATCACGTTGCCCAGCGCCGGGCTGATTTTGCCGGCGATCTTGTTCGCCGCCGTCATCGCCCGCCCGGCCTGATCCTTGAGAACGCCCAGGCGCTCGTCAATTTGCGACACCGCCCGGGTGGCCTTGCCGTAGGTGGCCACCACCTGACCGACTTTCGACTGCGCCGCATTCACCCCGCGTAGCACGCGTTGCAGCTTTGCGCCGATCGCCGGGCCAATGATCGGCAGCCCTTCCAGCTCCGACGCAGCGCCGCTGATTTCGCCAATGGCGCCATTCACCGGGCCCATCATCCCATCCAGGCTGCGCCGTCCCGCCTCACCAGCGGAGGCCAGGTGTTTCAACCCGGCCTCCAGTTGTTCCATGTAGGGCATACCCCCTCCTGTTAAACGTGCGCAGCGTCATACAACGTGCGGCTCGATAGCTGCTGAGAGATTTCGCGCATTTGTTGCTCCAGAAGCGGACGCAACTCACGGACCAATTGGGCCGGGTCTTTCACATCACCCTGAACCGTCAGGTGCACCGGTGCATTGATCTCGATTTTCTGATCGACCTTCACCGGCGCTGCCTTTTGCGCGACCACCGCCAGGAATGGCGCGGCGGCCTGCACGGCTTTGGGTGCTTTCGGTACTGCCATAGAGCGCACCACATCCCCCGGACGGCTTTCCGCTTCCGGCAACATGGCGTTGGACGGATCGAATGCCGGTGGTGCACTGGAAGGCGCCACATCTCCCGCCGGCAGGTCTGCCGGTGGGGGGCTGGACACTTTCACACTAAGCGACACCGGGCCCAGCGCCTCCGGACGGGCCGCCTTGGCCGCCGGCGGACTGGTCAACATCAGCGGCGCCGGTGCAGGCACGCGCGCTACCGGTTGCGAGCGCTCCACCAACGGCGCAGCGGCTGCCGGGGCATTGATCACCACCGACGGCGCCGGCGTGTTGGGCACTGGCTGCGCACGCTCTACCGAAGGCGCAGCCGGAGGATTGAGCAGAGTCAGCGGTGCCGGTGCGGGCACGCGTGAAGCCGGCTGCGAACGATCCACCAACGGTGCCGGCGTGGTGGGCATCGGCTGCGCACGCTCTACCGCAGGCGCCGCCGGCGGAATGAGCAATCTCAGCGGCGCTGGTGCTGGCACGCGCGGTGCCGGCTGCGAACGCTCCACCAATGGCGCAGGGGCTGCCGGGGTATTGACCACCACCGACGGCGCCGGCGTGTTGGGCACTGGCTGGCCACGCTCTACCGAAGGCGCAGGCGCCGCCGGTGGACCGATCAACGTCAGCGGCGACGGTGCTGGCACACGTGGGGCCGGCTGCGAACGCTCCGCCAATGGCGCAGGGGCTGCCGGGGTATTGACCACCACCGACGGCGCCGGCGTGTTGGGCACTGGCTGGGCACGCTCTGCCGAAGGCGCAGGCGCCGCCGGCGGACTGAGCAACATCAGCGGCGCCGGTGCCGGCACGCGCGGGGCCGGCTGCGAACGTTCCACCAATGGCGCAGGGGCTGCCGGGGTATTGACCACCACCGACGGCGCCGGCGTGTTGGGCACTGGCTGGGCACGCTCTACCGAAGGCGCAGGCTCCGCCGGCGGACTGAGCAACATCATCGGCGCCGGTACCGGCACGCGAGGTGCCGGCTGTGCACGCTCGACCAAAGGCGCAGCGGCTGGGGCATTGACCACCACCGAAGGCACCGGCTCCGAACCTTGACGCTCAACCCGGGGCAGATCCGGACGCACCACCACAGTCGCCGGGCGTTCACCATCAGCCGGCGCGGTAGGTGCCGGCAAGGCCAACATCAACGGCGCCGCCGGCGGCTTGAATGATCCAGCGATGTCGCCCAATACCGGGGCGATGTTCTGCCCGGCATCGGCCATCATCAACGGCCCGGCGATCGGCATCGAGGTCGACGGCTCATCACCGCCAAACATCGCTTTGCCCAACACACCGCCCAGCGCGTCACCGCCCATATTGCCCAGGGCTGCACCGACCAGGCCACCGACCACGGTGCCAATCACCGGCACCACCGAGCCAATGGCCGCACCCGCTGCTGCGCCGGCGATCGTGCCCGCGAAACCACCCACCGCCTCACCGTATCCTTCGGCTTTCTCATCTTTGGTTGTGGCGTTGTCGTAGGTGTCTTTGGCCTTAAACCCGGCATCAATGGCGGCCAAAATGGCCGGACCTTTGACGCCGTCACCCAACGGACGACCACGACGGACGCGCCCGCCTTTGCCGCCCTTCTTGTCCTTGCCGCCGCTGTCTGCGTCGCTGGGATCCAGCCCGCTCCCACCGGCCGGCAAGTTGGTCACGATCACTTTTTGCGGGATGTTGGGGTTACCCATCAGCGAACCGCGCCCGAGGTTCATCAGGCCTTTACCGATCTTCACCCCGTTGACCACGGTGCGCACCGCAATAAAGCCCGCGGCTACCGTGGCCACCGCCTGGACCAATCGCGGCGATTCATCCGACACCGAGCTAAGGCCACGACCGACCGACGCCAGGCCGTCCGCCACGGCATCGGTCACGGGCCGCAATGCGTCCCCCACGGCGCGCATTGAGTCGTCCATGCCCTGGGCCATTTCGGCCCACTTCTGCGCTGACGTTTGCCGGCGTTCTTCGAGGTTCTTATCCAGAATCCCGGTCGCGCTGGCCGACTCCTTTTTCAGCTTGTCGTACAGATCCTTATTTTGCATGTACGCAGTCAAGGCGCCCTTGACCTGCATGTCCGCGAACAGATCCCCGGTGCGCAACGCTTGCTCCAGGGACACCATCATGGCCTTGGCTTTTTCCGGGTCCGTCTCCTTACCGATTTTTGCCGTGGCTTCGGCCATGGCGGCGGCTTTCTTCGGATCGGTCGCGGCGATGTACTTTTGCGCCAGGGCAAAGCTAGATTCCAGCGTCGACATACCGTTCTGGAGACCGGTTTGCATCGAGCCCTGATAGTCGATCCCTACGTCTGCATACGCCTTAACCGTATCGCCGGAGCCGATTTTCTCCATCCAGTTTTTGAGGTTGTTCGCCGCCTCATCGGAGCCACCGGCGGTTTTCATTTGCACCTGCAGCATGGCGCCCAGTTGCGTCACCGAGTCCATCCCGGTGATACCCAACTTGCCCATGCCTGCCAGCAGCTCAGGGAACCAACGCGCCATGTCGGCCGCTTCAAAGCTGCCCGCCTGACCTTGAAAGGCGATCGCCTCCAGGGCCTTTTGCATCACGGCCGGGTCGGTGATCCTGGCGTTCTGCCCCAAGGCGTTGATCATCTTCGCCGTTTCGCGGCCATCCGAGCCTTGGCCGATCACGAACTTGGCCGCCGTCGGTGCATAGTCCAGGGCCTTGCTCAGATCCATGCCGGCACCGACCAGCGAGTTCACCACTTCGGCCACTTGGTTGCGGGCCATGCCCGAGTCCCGAGACGTCTCGATGATCGTCTTGGACATCTGCACTTCTTGCGGCGTGCCGGCAATCCCCGCCTTGATCGAGATATCCCGAATGATCGCGCCAAAGTCCGCGCTGACCTTGGTCGGAATTGCCATTACAGCAGCGCCGGCCGTGGCCTGGCCGAGCGTACTTTTCAGCCCGTCCCGCCCCTCTTCAATCTGCTTGTGACCCTGAGCTTTTAGCTCAGCCTTGCGCGCCGTACGGCCCAGCGCTTCATAGGCCTTGCCCAGCCGACCAACCTCAACGCCCTGTTTCTTCAGGCTGGAAAGGTTCGCCTCCAGCTTACGCAACAGGCCGGTCGCGCCCTTGTCACCGGAGTCATGGGCCTTTTTCCATTCATCCCGCAGGCGCATGGTGTCGCCAATGGTGTTTTGCAAAACACGCGCATTGGCCCCCACCGCCTCCAGTTGTTTAATCTTGTTTTTGACGTCCTTGAACGCCGCCCCCAAGGAGGCATTGACCGCCCCGCCAATCACCAGGCCGAGCGCTAACTTATTCGCCATGTCTGTGCCCTATACGTCGGGAGGATCAAGGGCGGCTCAATCCGTGAGCCACCAGACCATTTCGGAGAACGGCATGGCCATGATCTCGGCGGCCGAGAAATTCAACTCGGACGCCAAGCGCTTGGCCAAACCCTTCATTTCGGTGGGTATGAAGTTATTCGTCACTGACCAAGCGAAAATATCCGGCCTGCAGACGCTTATGATCGACCAACTTGAGCGCCAACAGATCGCCCTCGCCGACTTGTGTCAGCGAGGCAAACATGGCCATTTCGCGCTTGTCGTCGTCGCCGTCGGCGGCCGCGTTGGCCGCGCGCAGGTCACGCACGCAGGGCGCGCGCATAAACAGCTTGTCCGTTTTGACATCGGTGACATCGATCGGGTACTTGAGCGTTACGGTAACGCCCTCGTCGGTCACTTCCATCCACTTCGGCAGAGCCTTGATTGCTTGAGACATGTTCATTAATCCTTAAAGGCCCAGGTCTTGGCGCATGGACGCCAGTTGGTCAACGCCGTCGATCACCAGCACGGCGCCGACCATGTCGATTTCATAGATCAGGCGGCCGTCGACTTCCAATTTGTAGTAAGTCAGCGCCATGGCGTGTTTGATTTCGGCTTTCTCACCGGCCTTCCAGTCGCCCGGATCGACCTCTTTGAGCATGCCGCGCACGGTCGCAATCACCGCTTTGGTCTTGCCCTTCTGGCCCTTGAACGAGCCACGGAACACCGCGTTACAAGCGGTCTGATCGGCCAGGCCGAAAAACTTCATCGACTCACGGCGTGCGCCGGTGGTGACAAACGAGGCCTCGAGCTTTTCGACGCCCATGTCCATTTCGATCGCGCCGGCCATACCGCCGCCGCGAAACTCTTCGGTCTTGATCGTCACCTTGGGCGGGGTGAAGCTCGGAACGTCGCCGGCGAAGCTGGTGCCGTCGACAAACAGGTTGGTGTTAGTCAGTACTTCAGGAATCATCGAGCGGCCCTCTTAGGCGGTTTCAAGTACTTCGGTCAGCCACTGGTTAGTGACCTCGACGCGGAAATTCGGGTTTTCAGCCGGCGGCACGTCGGTGAAGCGGACGTTCCAATAAACCTTGCCCTGCTCCAGCTGACTGGCTGTATTCAACTCGCCGTCCGCGTACACCTCGAAATTGATCACGGCACCCTGATTTTTCAGGTCGCGCATGAAGTTGGTCAGGCCGTCCGTGACGTCCTTGATGTAGGTCTTGGTGATCGAGCGATCGACCGCCCATTTGTGGCCGTACAGGATCGCGTCCATGACCATGTCTTGCGTGCGCACACGGGTGACAAACATCCACTTCGGATCAGCGGAACAGGTGCGGTTACCCCACAGACGGAACCCGTCATCACGAATGATGGTGGTGATTCCGGCGTTGTTGAGCAGGTTCGCCCGACAGGTTTCGTCGCCGTCGAGGAATTCGATCGGCCGGCCGGTACCGGTGATGCCCACAAACTCTTTGTTCGACGGCGACGCCCAGAAACCGTACTCGGCATCGGTCCAGGCAAACATGCCGGCGACCGAGGCCGAGGCCGGAGCATCGACGGTCGCGCTGGTCCCGGTGTCCCAGTACTTGATACCCGGATCAACGAAAAACGCTCGCTTGCTGCCGAAGCTCTTGCGGTACAGCAACGCAGCCTCGTCGGTGGTATTCGGGCCGTCGATGATCGCGACCGCGCGCAGCTTTTCGGCCAGGGCGACCAGCGCGGTACCGACCGCCAGGGTCGCGGTGTGCTTCGGCGCGATCAGCAGTCGCGGCTGGGCGTTGAACCGGCTCTTGCCGTCCAGCAGCGCTTGCATGCCGGTACGTTTGCCGTCGGCCTGAACGCCGCCGATGATGGCCGACGTCAGTAGCGCGCCGTCGGCCACCTTGGCCACACCGACACCCACAATCACCGCTTTGGAGCGGGCAAAGATGGCCTTGGCCGCTTTGGTGATCGCCGCGTTAGGGCCCCAGGCCGCCACCGCCTCGCTTTCGCGGGTGATCAGCAGCAGCTCATTGGGTTGAGCGGTCGCCGCCGGCAACACTTCGAAGGTGTCACACAGGCCAATGATCGAGGACGACGGCAGCGCGATCGGGCGCGCACCGGTGTCGACGTTCGTTACGGTAACGCCGTGAAAAAAACCAGCCATAAAGGTCAATCTCCAGAAACGAAAAAGCCCCGCATAAGCGAGGCTGAGAGGTGAAGCTATTCAGGCGTTACAGCACGAAGGCAGGCCGCGCGCCGATGCTATCGCCGACAGCCGTACGTGGCGCAACCAGCGACATGTAACGCAGCCCAGCAGCGCCCCATAGCGCCCAGGTACCGCCCCGGTAAGGCAGACGCTCGCCGTAGTTGCGCGTGTAGATGCAATCGCCGTCCGCAACATCCTTATCGCGGAAAATGCCCAACGCCTTGAGGATTTGCGGTGCGGTCACTCCGGCCGCCTGGGAAATGGCGTTAAACAAACCATCCGCCGAGCCTTCGTTGCTCGAACTGCCGATGGTGCCGTTTCGATTGATAATCGTGGTACTCAGCACGGGCGTACCCCCGCTGGCAACAGTGCTGGGATTCGGCGAATCGAATTTCGCCGTTCCGGCGGTGCCTGGGGCCACCAATGCCCCATCACTCAGACGGATCGCTCGCCAGGCGGCGGACGCCTCCGACAAGTCGGCTAAGACTGCGTCGTTGTTGGCGATAATCTGGATTTCGCCGTCCACCATTCTCAACCCGGCTTGCCACTCCACGACATTGCCCACCAGATCGGCGATGCCATTAGGCGTATTGTCGTGCCGCCAACTGGCTGGCCCCGACCCCGTCAACGTCGGGGCCGCTGTCGCAGCGCCAGGCGTCCCACCGTCGACCCGACGACCCGTCTCAAACGTGACATCGGAGCTGCGTCCAAAGGCCGTATTGCCGCGCGGTGTGAATCCGTTCTTCTGACACCACAGCATCAGGGCGGCCCATTCGGCGTTTGTGCCCAAGTGCCAGCCCAGCCCAGCAGAACGAGCAGCGTTGCTGAACGTGTCGAAGTTGGCACTACGCCCCGGGTTCACATTGGGCAAACTCAGCAACTCACCGTTTTTGATGACGCCAGGATAAGCGCCGTAAAAAAACTCGCCCTTTTCAATGCCGTTGACGATGAAAGCCGGGTGCACGCCGGTGCCCAAAGCACCCGGCGTATCAGCCACATCCTCAAGCATGAATTTGGGAACGACGTTCATGTAGCTCGGCTGACCCTTAGCGGTATACAACACGGTCGTTTTACCACCACTGGCCGCCTCGACTGCTGCGCGCAAGTCGTCTTTGATGAAAATTGTCGGCATGTTGAAAAATCCTTAAAGAAGCGCTTACGCAGTTGGCCAGAGGGTAATTACGAGAGTGTTGGGGTCCAACGGTAGGGGCTTCGCCGGCACAATCAACTCGCCTTCATCGCCATGCTCGGCCGGGCTGTACACCATCGGCGGCACTTCAATGTGAGCCAGGTAAGCACCATCACCGCCCACCTGGGCAACAGCTCCGTTATGGCGAATCTCGATGATCGCAGCGGAGTCGATTTGGTATTCGGCAGCATCGACCGTGACACCGGCAACGGTGATTTTTGTTCCGCTGACGCCGAAGTCGGCGACCGGCTGACTTGGCTGCATCAATTTAATCTGAGGCATGAAGAATCTCTCGTTAGTTGTTCAGTTTGCTGACGCGGTAGCGCACCCGCACGTTGTCAGCGGCCGAGGCGAGCTCAAGGGTGAATCCATTGGTCGCCCGACTGGGGACGTTTAGAGACTTGCGTTCACATGGCGCGCCCTCGGCGCTGACCACCTCAAAATCCAGCCGATAGTCGTTGGCCACCAGCGTGGAAATCGGGACCAGCTGGCTGACAGGGCTATCCAGATATTGCGGAAACCCCACTTCAATTCGGCGCGCGTTGGTTAATGTGACGTTGGTCAAGGTTGGGTCAGTAGCGTCGGTGCTGTTCGGTGGAATCGTCACGGTGTAGAGCCGGATCGCACCTGCCGGCACCGCTTCACCAATCGCGGTCACGGCCATTTTCCAGCCATTGGCGGCCAGGTACAGGTACACCACCACCGACGCGCTACCGGCGGAAATGTTGCTCGGCACCGAGGCCATGTTGTCGCCGCTGAGCACGGAGAACGCGCGCCCCTTGGCGAAGCACACCCCGGCGGCCAGATTCAGGTTGCGCGCGGCCGTGGTCGACTTGGTGACGGTGCAACCGGAGACGATGCCCCGGTTCTCAATGAGCAATTCCCCCTCCTGCTGAATTTGCTGTTTCAGCGCCTGAATAGAGCGGTTAGCGACACCTGCTTGGTCCAGGGCGTATTTCACCGCTGCTGTGAGCTCGTCGATGTATTCCGGCGACAGTGACGCTTGGGTCTGCTCGATGCCGGTCAACCGATCGGCCAGGCTGGCTTTGCCGCCCCGGGCGGTGTTCACCTCATCAGCAAACGCCTTGAGAAACACGTCGTTGTTAATCAGGATTTGATAATTGGGGTTCCAGGTATCCGGGTGTTTTGGGTCGGTGGTTTCCAACTGGCGCAATAGCGCCTTGAAAACCGCTACGCCACTAAGATTGGCCATGCGTTCGGGCTCCGGGGTCAGTATTGAAAGGTCAGTTCAAAGTCCATTTCCGTTTCCGGCTCGAACTCTTTGGGGGTGATCACACGGCGCCCAATCAAGGTGCCGTCAGCGGCCAGCGCCGCCACTTCACGCAGCACCCGTACCCCCACGATCGCCCCGGGCAAGGTGGCCACCGCCTTCACGGTGACCCCGCTGACCGTGACCACCGCCGCGATGCGGGTGAACTCGGCCTGTAGCGCCGTATCCTCCAGATCGTAGGGACGGTTACCGGTGCCAAAGGCCAGGTGCGAAATGCGCGGCAGTGCCGTGCCATTGGCGGCCGCCAAGGCGACCTTGCGCCGATAGGCATTGCTGGCCGCGATTGCGGTGGTGCTCATAGAGCCTCCTGAGTAACGGTTGAGCCGCGACGAATGCGCACCAGGCCGCTGAACCACAACTGATCCAGGCCTTGCACTTCGCCGAGGTTGCTGGAGCCGTCGAGGGTGTCCTCGGTGTCGGCCAGTGTTGGGTAGTAGAGGTTTCCGCTCTCGATCCCGCCGAAGCCATCAAGGGTTTCGCCGGCGATGGTGTAAGCGCCATCGAGAAAGTCAGTGCTGTCGAGGTATTCCGGCCGCTCCAGGCGGTTGCCGCCGAGGGCGGTGCCGCACAACTTGATCCGGCTCCGGCCAGTGATTCCGAGCTGGCCACCGTCCAGCGGCTCACCGGTGTAGCGCTCCGGCAGCAGATTGCTGGAGCCGTCCAGCGTGCCGATGCCATCGAGCAGGTCGGCCAGCGTTTCACCGCCGAGCAGGTCGCAACCGTCCAGGGTGTCGAAGCTCGGCACCGTGATGCGCCGGCAATCCTTGAGCACCATACGACCGCGGGCCTTGAAGCCGACCAGCTTGGCCTGCGCTTCGAACTCGGCCGCCGCAAACATCACGATGGCCGCCAGGCGCGATCGAGCTGGCGCGTAGGCTTCACACACCACGGCGATTTTCTTGAGCATGTCCGAAGTGGAAACACCCTCGGCAATGTTCAGCCGTAGCGCGTACTCGGCCCAGTGGTTGGTCGTGAAACGAAAGCTCCCGGCCAAGGCCGACAGATTGCTCAGACCGTCCAGGGTGTTGCTGCCATCGAGCATTTCGCCGCCAGCGTCCAACCAGGCTTGCTGCAGCTTAATGTGTTCAAGCAACTCACAGCCGGGGTAACCGATGGCCGTCAGCGCCTGCTTGATCGCCCAGGGCGTGCCCCGTTTGCGGTGCCAGGCCAGCGCTCCACGAATCAGGTTGCGCCGCTGTTCGTCGGTGGTGGCCAACTCCCAAAAGTCCACCGACAGCGACCAGGCCAAGTGCAAAAAAAAACAGCTCGCCGCACTCATCCACGTTCCACAGCGTGCGTAAATCCAGCGGCAACTGATCAACCGCGAAGGCATCAGCCACCGCGCGCTCCAGCAACGTGCTATTGAGCGGCAACAATCGACTAGACATAGTCGGTCACCACTTCCAGCTCGATGCCGGTACACAGCGCCGCCTGTTGCGGTTTGGCAGCGATACCGCTCACCGGGCTCAGCAACACCGCACGCGCCGCACCGGGCTGGTGTAGTGCCGCGTACAAGCCCGAAGGCTCGACCGCCTCACCAATGGCAAATTGCTTGACGGTGTAGGCCTTGGCGGCCGCATTGGCAGCCAACAACAACGGCTCAGGGGCTGCCCCACTGGCCACGAACAAGCGCGCCTTGAGGACATAACGCACCACCGTCGCCGACACCACCAAAACCGTGTCATTCAGCGGACGGACGTCGTCCGCTGATAGCGCGGCCCGCACGATGGCCAACAGCGCCGGCGAAGCGACACCGTCACCACTGCGCGACAGCACGGTGACGCGTACAACCCCAGGCTCCGGACGGTCAACCTTGGCGTCCAGCACCTCACTGCTCGCACTTTTCGCGTGGTATCTGTACGCCGCCAAGGGTCCGGCCGTGCTGTAACCATACGGAGCCTGACGACCCCGCTCGCGATACTCATCGTCGCTTTCACCGTCCAAGCGCTTGGCATCGAGCAAGGCCAGCACATGATCCAAATCCGAACCCCGGGAACTGGCCAGCAGCACCGACCGGGCCGCATCGTTGATCCTGGCCCGCATGGTCATGCGCTCGTAAGCCACTTCCTCCAACAACTTGACCACCGGATCGGATTCCAACACCGCCGACCACTGGTCACCCATGGCCACCCGAAAGCGCCCGAGAATGCCTTGATACTCATCCTCATAATCCAGCGTTTCGACCAAGTCCGGCACCGGCAACAACGACAAATCGACGTTCATGCCTTCACCTCCAGAATCACTTTGCTGCCCAGGTATTCACCGTGCAGCACCAGGCCGACCTGCCCGTCCAACACTGATTCGACGCTGACTTGATCCAGTTTTATGCGGGGCTCCCAACGGCCGAGCGCGCGAGCCACTTCAGCCTGTACCGTGCTTTTCCAACCCCCATTCACCGGCAAGTCGACATAACGGCGCAGATGGCTGCCGTATTCCGGTTTCATCCGGCGGCTGCCCAGCGGCGTGGTCAAGATGTCCTCGATGGACTGGCGCAGATGCGCGATGCCGGAAATGGGTTGCCCGGTGTGGCGATCCATTCCGATCATCTACATCACTCCTTGAGCAGTTCGTGTTCCGCGCTTGCGTCCAGGTAGGCCACCGCTTCAGCATCGGATGCCGGCACGGAGAGTTGGCCCTTGAGGACGGGCAAGGCTCGCCCGGTTTTCGGAAGAATGAGGGTGCGGGAGGTGTAGAGTTTGTCGCGGTAGACCTTCACCCCATTGAATGGCACTGGATTCTGTCTAGGGGTTTCTTCGTCTTTGGGTTTGTTCACGATTATCTCCAGGCATAAAAAAACCCGCACTCGGCGGGTTGTGAGAAAAATACGATCAGTGTTTGTGGTTGGCCGAGTTGCCGCCGGCGTCCATGATCTTGCCAGCGCCGGTGATGTCCTTGGCCACGTTCAATGCCCCGGCAATCTGCACATCTTTCGTTACGCGTAACGCACCGGCGATTTCTACGTCGGCAATCAACTTGATGTTGGTGGTCGTTACCGTCACGGCGTTATCCGTGGTGACCGATTCCGTGGCGCCTACTTTGGTCACCACCCGCCCGGTCGGCAGGGTGATGGTGTAGGACTTGGCTTGCCAGTCGTAGACGAGTGAGCCGCCATCCGGGAAGCGCCACACCTCGACATGATTGCGGTTGTCCGGACGCGCGCCGGCATCCCCGTATAGCCCCGGAATAAACGTGCCCATGCCGGCCTCGCCGCTGGGGTTAAACAAAATTCCCTGCTCCCCAATGCTCGGTGCCCGCCAATGCCGCGCTTCACCAGCCGCCAGGCTGTGCCAGCGCACCCAAGCGCTGACCCAGTCGCCGGACTGGACGCGCACCGCCGGTGCGACCAGATCCACCCCAACGACAACGCAGGGCATCAACATGGCCGCGATCATGCGGTCATGCTCGGCGGTTGCGTAACTCATCCCTGCGACTCCGGAGCGACATAGTCAGCCTCATGCCCCGGGCCAACGTCTGGACTGAACCCGAACACTAGGGAACCCGGCGGCTCATCGGGCCAAGGCCATTCCTCAACGCCGAGGTAAAGCTGGTGCGTCCACTCAACCAACCACACCACATAACCGTCCAATTCAGGCTTCGTCCAATCTTGCATAGCCTGGACAAACTCTGCCGGCTCAACCTGTTCGTCCCACGTCTGCCCCCGGAGCAACACCGCCAGTTGGGAAGCAAGCTGCACAGCCTGCTGGCAGTGCCGAGGAAGAATGGGGTCGACAATGATTCGCGCCTCGAACCTGCAAATCAGTGTCGTCTCACCGGACCCGGTGTCTGGACCAGGTTCCATATCGGATAACTCAATGAACACCGCTGGCAGCGCAATCCGATCCTTGATGTTCGGCCAGGCCGTTACCGCTCGGATACCTGACAGATGACGTGACACATGTTGTTCGATGGCCTGATACAGCTGGTCCAGGCTAAAAGGCTCGTCAGCCATGCGCAGTCCTCTTTAAGTACTTCTGCAGCTCGAAGTTGAATTCTTGCTGCAGGATTTCGAGTAACCGTGCATCAGCACGTTTAACCCAATTATCGAAGTGCGGCCTGGCCTGCTCGAGTGACACCTTGGCCTTGGCCAGCGGGAAGCGATTCCCGTTTTCCGCGACCCATCCCGAACTGGCCCCCCGCCCTGCTGACACCGTGCTGTCTGGATAGTCATTCGCGTTGAAATGCTGGCTCGCTGTGCGGATCCAGATGTCGGGTTTGTTCCCATAGACCTGCTTGAGGAAAGCTCCCTGGTAACGCCGTCCTGCTACCGACACACCGCTGCCAGTCTGCCGCGCTCGACCGATGCGGCTGGACTCAATGGCATTGAGACCAAACCACAATTTACCGCTGGCCGCGCCACCGGCGACGGGGTAGCTACGCAAGCGCTGTCGAACTGCGGAGACGGCAATTCGCTCCTGACGACTGACCGCCCGTGCAATGTGTGTACGCAGCCAACCCAAGGTTTTGTTGATCGCTCGACGCTGCGCGGCGGCAGCGGCTTTAGGCACGACCTTGGCAAAATCATTAAACGCCTTGAAGTCTGCGACCGACGATTGAATGGAGATCATCCCGCCGCCGGCCGAGGGCTTGAAGTAGCTACCGACACTCATGCGCGCATCCTCAAGATCAGGGCCACCAGACCGTCGCCGCTGGGCTCCAGCTGCAGCAGGTCATAATCGCCGCCACCGTCCAGCGCGGGCAGGTCGATACTGACCAATAGGCCTTGTTCCAGCCCGAGCGAATCGCTGACACGAATCTCAAACCGGGGCTCACGCAACCCGGTGTTGAGTTTGCCAAATTGCGGCTGCAGCCAAGGCGCCGCGAACATGCCTAAGACCGGCGCGTCCCGGCCTTCGATTCGTGCGGTGTCGCCCAGCGTTTCGAACACCACCGCATCGATCTCGGCGACCAGATCGCGAAAGCCCACGGTTACAGCTCCAGCAGGATTTGCGCGAGTGGTCGGGTGCATAGGTGCAGCGGGTTAGACTGCGCTTCGCCAGCCATGCCCTTGTTGAACGGCAGCGGTTCGATCTTGCTGTAGTACGGCACGCCTTCCGTGTTGACCGTTTCCATATAGTCGGCCGGGGCAAATACCGAGATGTACAGATCCGGGACGCCCTCGGGAATCAACAGCGCCTTATCGTCATGGATAAAAGTCACGCCGGCGATCTTGCCGCGATACCGCTCCCACACGATGCCGCCAAACTCGAAACTCTCGCGGGCATCACCACGCAGTGCCGCCGCCTGTTGGCTGTTGAGATAGGTTTCTTTGACCGATTTATGCACCAGCAATTTGTTCCAGAAATTCTTACCACACAGCGCCCGCGAGCCACTGCTGGTGACACTGCCGAGCGCGTCTTCTTGCAAGTCCAGCGCTTCGCCACATTTCACACGCAGCTCGGTATCGACGCTGTTGAGGCCCATGGACATCTTCTTGCGGGTCACACCGAAGGTCTTGTAGATGTCCAGCAGCACGGTCGAACCGTCGGCATCAAGGATCTGACCATTGAGCGCACCCATGCGCTGGAATTCATGCGTAGCGTCCAGCTGCCGGCGAGCTTTAGCCAGACGCTTATTGACCACGTCCTGCACCGCCTGCAGCTCCGAACGGGTACCGAAGGCTCGAATACCCTGGATCTCATCAGCCTTGATCGCAAAGCGCTGCGGCAAGTGCACGGTGTTGAACGGAATCATAGTGCGTTTGGTTCCAGCAACCACCAGACCCGATGTGCCGCGCTCACCCGCCGGCACCAATGCCAGGGTGTCGCCGTCCTTTTCGATCTGCACCGTGAGAGTGGTGATGCCCTCTTCCTGAAACAGGCCGAGGCTACTGATGCGACCGGGCAGGTATTCTTGTTCGTTGATGGCGGCAGTCAGCGAAGAGACCGAAAACGCGTCGTCGTTAAAAATTTCAATGTCAGCCATGAAGCAATCTCCGGAAAACAAAAAACCCGCACTGGGCGGGTTGGGTCGTAATGGATGTCGTCTTAGCGGACGATCAAGAAGTGGGTCGCCAGCGCTTTTTCAGCTGCAGGATCGAGGCCGGTGAGATGGGCTTCGCTGACTTCGGCCAGTCGGACTATGGCGCGACCGCGACGGGCCACATCCGACTCGCCGAGCGGGCCGTACAGAATGGCGATCGCGTTTTCGCTACCGTCCTCGGCGGTTGGGTTGTAAGCAGCAAACTCCCCACTCGCACTGATCAAGCCGAGAATCTGGCCAGGCTCGAGCGCGGCGCCGGCAGCGACGTTGATGGCTTCACGGGAAATGGTGCCCGCCGCTTCGGACAGGAGGAACTCACCTACGTGCATCGGCTCTCGTTGAATGGTCATCGTCTTGCTCCTGTTGCGGATTGGGGTTTAACGGTCCGGGCGGCCTGACGGGCGGACCAAATGGACGGTTGATCAATTTGTTTGGCCTGCACTTTGGGTGCAGGGTCTTCGTCCAGCGGCAAACTGTTGTCGATTTCGAAGCCTTTTCCGCTGGTGACGATCTTGTCGAACAGACGTGCGCGAACGGCCGCCACATCGAGTCCCGCAGCGACGTACTCGACACTGAACTCTGGCAAGCGCGCCGCCACGCAAAGATCGTTCACGGCTTTTGCACGGGTCAGCCCGGCTTGAACGATCGCCTCGCTTTCAAGCTGGGTAGAGCTGAGCAGCGGCTCAATCAAATTGCTGATCCCCGACTCGGTGCATCGTTGGGTGATCATCAGTGCGAGCTTTGCCGAGTCGACCACGGGCGGCGTGAGGGGCGGATCGTTCGGCTCCAAGTCCGGGTCAGGTTCATCAGGCTCGTCGAGCTGAGCGAGCAGGTCAGAAGGCGCGTGCTGGTATCGTTGCAACACGGCACCTTGACCCAGGCAAGCCTTAACGGAGACACCGTCGCCGACTTCATCCGCCAGGCCCAAGGCCACCGCTTCACTGGCCGTCAGCCAGGTTTCAGCGGCAACCAGCCGGCGCAACTCTGCTTCGTCGATGTCCGGTGCCTTCGCCTTGTAGGCAGCGATGATCGCCTCCATCGTTTGATCGAGGACGTCGGCCACTTTGCGAAAGTCCTCCGCGTCCCCGGCTGCATAGGTCCAGGGGTTGTGGATCATCAGCATGGCGTTGGACGCAATGACCACCCGGTGCGCGCCGCACACAGCCACACTGGCTGCACTGGCCGCGAGCGCATCGATACGGCCGGTGCACCGCGCGCCCAATCGCGACAGCGCGTTATGCATGGCCAGACCGTCAAACAGGTCACCGCCAATGCTGTTGAAAGCCGCGACCACCGGCGAGATGCCGTCGTCCATCGCACGCAGGTCCTGCACGAACTGGTTGGCCGTAATGCCCCAGGCGCCGATCTCTCCGTAGACAAATACTTCGATGACACGCTCTGCGGCCTCGCCACTGGCCTGCAGTGCGTACCAGGTTTTGTCCTGCACCTGCACACGCTGACCGGCCTTGTTGTAAACGCGCGGGCGCGCTTTTTTGCTCATGGTTGCTCCTTTTCGTCGAGGGGGACGAATGCATCGAGAGTGGTGTAATTGAGGCCAAGGGCCGTGGCTCGGGCCAGATCAGCGGCGTTTTCTGCGTCAACCGTTTCGGCGTCGTAACCCGTTCGCAAGACCATTTCGCTTCGCGAGGAAAAGCCTGCCTGCACTTCCATCCGTCGAGCTTGAACGTCCTGCACCGGCTGGATGTAGGCCCAGCCTTGCGGGACCCAGCGAGTGCGAAGGTATTCGCGGCGCCGTTGTGCGTAATCCTCAAGCACCAGCACACCCGACAGCACCGCCATGTCCATCCAAGCTGCGCGCACGGGGCGGCAAAGCTGATGCACATAGACGCTGAATTGCAGCTGCTCGAGCCGGCGTCGGAATTCGTTGAGCACCACGCGTAGCGCTCGGTCGTTAACTTCGCGCATGTCTCCGGTAAGGATTTCGTAGGGCGTCCCGGTACCCGCTGCGGCGGCCATCAGTTGCTGCCGCATAAAGTCGGGATAGTTGTTGCCGGCATCCGGCGGCTTCGAGAATTCAACTTCTTCACCTGGACCCAGCTCCTGCATGGTGCCGGGTTCCAACGCGACCATCGGCGTGAAGCCGTCACCGTCTAGATTCAGCGGTTGTCCGGTGACCGGATCGCGCGGCACTGGTCCGGAATCAGGCGCCGGCCGACTGATGAAGCCGGCAAACAGGTTGGCGACCTCCTGCCGGAACAACACGGCGTCATCGTAGTTATCGAGACTGCGCAGGCGTTTCAAAACCGGCGACAGTCGCGGTACGCCGCGCAATTGGCCCGGTTCGACCGGTTCAAAGATGTGCAACACCTGCGAAGCAGGTACGCGGACCAACTGGTTGTAAGCAGCGTTCAGCGATGAGGCATCGCGCGGGTGGGACAAGTACATCCAGTAGGCCACCCGTTTACCGCCGGGAGTGAACTCAATTCCCGCACGGATGATATTTCCGGATTTGGTCGTCTCGAATTTGTCATGCGGGACGAACTCCGGTGCCAGCGCTTGAATTTGCAGCGGCACCGCCAGCCCCTCATCCAAACTGCGCGGCCGTAATCGGACAAAGCACTCGCCCGAGGTTTCGACCGTGCGGGCGATCAAGGCCTGCTGGCCGTTGAAGTCGGTGCGTTCATCCGCGTCCGATTCATCCACCCAATCGTCCCACAGCTCCTGCAGCAATTTGCGCAGGGCTTCATCGTCGGTCTTTGGCCTTGGCGTGATGCCGGTGCCGATCAGGTTACTGACACGCTTGTCGATCACGTTATAGGCATACGGGTCATTGCGAACCGCTGCCCGGGAACGAGAGCGCAAGTTGCGCAATGCCGGCGTGTTGATGCTGTTGATCCCGTTGTCAGGAGCATCCCAACCAGTCGAACGACGGCCCTCCCCGGCGCCTTCGTAACTGGCTTTGATGTTCGACGGCAACACGAATCCGTTACGGGTGAGCGTCGGAAAGTGGCGAGCCATTAGATTCCCTTGCCTCCGTGATACAGCCGAACCACCCGAGACCGTGGTCCGGCAGCGCTGAGCAGCGAGGTGCGAATTTCTTCGCGCGCTTTGAGCAGCTCGTCAACTGTGCGGTACTCGACGGTACGGTCGGTGTACCGCACGACTTTTTCACCGCGAGCGATGGCCGCCTCAACTGCGTCGAGGTGCTTCTGGGTAAAGGACATATCAGCGTCTCTTCAGGTAACCGCTGGTGGAGCTGCGGCGTTGAGATGGCGGTGCTGCGGGGCGCGATTGCACGACCGGAGCAGAGGATTGCGTAGACGGTTGCGGTGCAGCAGCTGGGGCTGCGGGTCCAATGACGCGTTCGCCTTGAACAGGCTTGATGCCCAAGGCTTCGTCAAACAAACCAGACTGCGCGAGGGACTGACGCACCCGCTCCCAATCGTGTTCCTTGTAGCGATTGAGGCCCAGGTAATGCGCCATAGCCAGGCAATACACCATCAGGTCGAGCGCTTCGTTTCGCTCGGCCTTGCCCTTGACCCATTCGATACGTTTGTGGCCACGGATGTAGCGAGCCACCTTGCGTTCCGCGACGCACTGGTCGAAGAAATCGTCCGGCAGGTCATTGGCAAAGTGCAGCGCACCCGGGCCGGATTCGAACGGATAGCGGTTGTAGATCCAGTCCTTGGCCGTGTCGGTACCGACAAACCACAACTCGGCGCCATTGCGTTCGGTCTGGCCCTTCCAGGTCACGTCAACCATCGACGGGCGTTGAGCAATGACCGGCTTACCGGGTTTGCTCGCCCCCTTGATGGCAAACACATTCCGCCAGCGACGAACGCGGCAGAACTGGTACACCTCATCGGTGTGGTGTCCGCCGGAGTCGACGGCCGTAGCGAGAATGCCAAGACCGACACCGCACGGATGGCGATATTTAGCCTTGAGCAATTCGTCCAATGCGGCCCAGGTGCGTTCGTCTGCGGGATCACCCGAGACCACCTGGTAGTCCACAACCCAACGCTCCATGCCGACGCCCCAGCCCATGGCCATGAACTCAAGACGGTTGGCCTGAACGTCGACGGCTCCGGTGATCATCATCACAGCAGCCGGCAGCGAACCGAGGGTAAAAGCTTCCAACCGCGCCCGCTGTCTCAGCACGTCGGCTTTGGTCTGCTCTTGAGCTGCGTCCCAAACCTTAGCCAGACGGGTGTTGTAGAACACCTGCATGGGCTCTAGATCGCCTTTGGTCTGGGCTTTTTTGGCCTTCTCGAATTGCTTGGCTAGAGACTTCCAGTCCATCCAACCGAGCGGCGAATAAAGCGCATTGAGGTGGAAGCCCACCGTCTCGCCGTCGCCCTCGGCGTGAGCACGCCATTCGCCGTCGGTGAGCATTTCGCCCTTGTGATACTCCTCGATCAGCACGTCACATTCAGGCCCAGCGCACTGGTAGTGCACCACGCTGAAGTCCTTCGAGTAATGCAGCCGTTCCCACTCAAGGATCTGCATGTGTCCGCAGCTCGGGCACGGCACGTAGTAGTGACGCTGGTCACTGCCGTCGAACAGGTCGGAGATCCGAGACGCGCCCTTGATCGTGGGCGAGCTGGAGAAGTAGAACTTGGCGTTGCGGCCAAATGTACTGCCTCGGGTTTCCGCCAGTTCGATGGGATCGCCCTCCTCGCCGATGTCGACTTCCCAGCGGTCGATCTCGTCGCCGTAGACGTAGCGCGCCGACAGTTCCGACAGGTTGGCGGCAGAGCCGGCGGTGGTGACATACAACGTGCCACCCTCGAACTCCTTGGTATCCATGGTGTTGCGCGAATCCCGCGAGCGGTTGGCCGCCACACGTTCGCGCAGTACCGGCGTTGCCTTGATCGTTTTGCCGATACGCGACGACACCCGTTTGGCCAGACCGAGACTTGGCAGCAGCGCCAAAATATTCGACGGCGCCATGTGCATCAGGCCGCCGATCCAGTTCAACCCAATCTGGGTTTTCATCAGCTGCGACGCGACCATGGTGATCACACGCTTGCAGGGGTGAGCCGGCGACAGACAACGCATCGGCTCACGGGCATACGGTGTACGCGAGGTGCGGTACTGGCCCGGCTCAGCAGCGCCGGTGTCACGCGGTATCCGCATGTACTCGTCGGCCCACTGATCAATCCAGACATCCGGGTCGGGCCGTAGCCCACGGAAATACGCCTCTCGGTACACCTCTGCACCGTCAGGATATTCCGTAGGCATAGGCTTAACTCGTGGTCAGTGCTTGTTCAAGGTCCGCTGAAGACATGCGTTCAGCGTCTTCCAGTGAGCGACGAATTGCCGCCGTCAGGTGCTTTTCGATTTCCCACGGGTCGGTCATGGACGCCAGTTCGGGAGCGAGTTGCGGAGGCATGCCGAGCAGTTGGTCGCGCAGCATTCGACCGGCGTTGTACGCGCCGGTTTTAACTGCTGACAGGACGACCAACGAGCCCTTGGCCTTGTGCAGTTCGATCTCGGCGAGTTGAGCAAGGTTGTGTTCGCGCAGCGCGCGGGCCTTCTGGAAGTCGGGCAGCTGCCCCGCAGGCATGGCCGCGAGTGGCGGTGCAGCCGTTGACGTCGGCTCGACCTGACTGGATAACTGGCTGTACACATCACGCTGAAGACGGTCTTGGTGATGCCGGTCAGCGACTGCCGCCTTACTGGGATCCGCTGTGTCGCGAATCAACGCTTCGCTGGCCGTGACATCGACCTGTTTACCGTCGGAGGTCAGCACCAGACGGTTGTTGTTTTTCAACCAAGTAATGTAGCTGGGTGCCCTGCCAATCCGAGCCGCGAAGGCGCTTTTTGACAGGTACATTGGTTCTGTCATAAGCCCTCCTTTTCAACGGCTTTTCAATGGAACCTTTCGATTTCAATGGATTGAATTTCAGTAAGCTGGAGAACCTGCCGCTAACAACTTCCCGCGGGTTTCCGACCCCGTACCCACCGGATAACCCCAGGGTCCCCGGCGGTTTTCGGTGCCCCCGGCCGGTGCATCACCCCTGTTCACCGCCGGAGGGTGGCACTTCACAGACACCCAGCCGTTTGGCGGCCCAGCGCTCGTACAACCCGATGGCAACATCGGCGCCGGCCATCGCAGTCAAACAACCTAAGCTGCCAGCCGTCCAGATCGACATGCCAGCAGCAATCATTAACATCATCGCGGAAACACCGCAGACAATGCAGGCACCGGACCGGAGTGCCAAACGCCGCAACAGTGCCCAGCCGCGCGCACCATCTTTATCTGCTCGCCACATCTCACCCGATACGCCACCAACCAAGGCCAGTACGATCACTAACCAGATTGGCATCTCTGCCAGCGCTTGCTGCTCATTTGTCATGTTGTGCCTCGAGTAAATGAGCATGCCAAACACAAAAAAGAAAACCCCGCCGGGGTGGCAGGGTTTTCAGTGTCGTGGCTTTCGCCATGACGGAGTGCACAGCACGTGCTCGGGGGAAGCGCCAAGGCGCAAATTTCATATCGTGGTGACTTTTTACCCCCTGAGTACGGAACCGAAAAGGGGGCATTTTCGGTTATCCAACTCGACGCAACTTTGACGCGACTTTGAATAGACTTTGAGGCAAAACACCCCGACCAGCGGTCAGCCACTTGCGGGCATCAGCACGCTCGGCTAGCACCTCCAGCAGCCTCTCGTGCAGGCGATGCACCTGGTCGTAATAAGTCTGCTTGGCCTTCGATTCCAACCCCAAAAGATGCAACTGCATCAACCAGGTCGGTGCCGGGTCATCGCCGTAACGCAGGCCAGCCAAACGCATCAACCGATCACCCTGCTCATCCTGCCGGCCAATCTCCGACAGCGCCGCCCCAACTTCCTGAGCGACTGCATCGGGACCTGCACCCGCGCCGAGAATGATTCGCGACCCAGGTGTACCGCGAGGCGCTGAACCACCCCACTCCATGATCGTCGCCATCGGGCTGCCCATGCCACCGGCCTCGCCGTTGTGGCGGCATTGCTCGCCCCAATGCTTCAACAGTACCTCCATTGCCTCGATCATCGCCCTTCCCCCCGATAAACCGAACCCGACACAAAAAACCCACAACTCGACACAAACCCAACACAAAAAAATCCCTTTAAAATCAAAATCTTTATTAACTTTGAGTTGAGTGTGTTGGGTTTGTTGGGTTTTTCTGCCCTCGCATAAGAAAAAATACCGCCCTCCGCTTTGAGTGCAAATAACGTCACGCATGCGCGCACACGACGCCAAACCCAACACACCCCACACACCAGCCGAGAACCCGCGTTACTCAAGGCCTGAACCTGTGTTGGGTAGCCAAAACCAACCCGACACACACTCAACACACCCAACACACTTTTAGGCGTATTCATGCGGCAGCCGCCTTGATGTGCTCCCAGTTGTCCACATTCCAGCCCGCCAGCTTCGCCTGGGCCCGCCAGCTGTTGACCGTCTTGCCCAGCTCGGCCGCCTTCAATGATGGGGGAAGGGAAGCGTCGGGATCGTTCGGAAAGAAGAACGCACCAAAGCGTCTGTTGCTGCCTTCAGTCCAAGGGATAGAGCGCGTTTTGTCCACCTCCGAGCCGATGAACAGCGAGAACTTCGTCTGGCTCATCACATGCTCTTTGTTGCGATGACACCACTCAAGGAACAGCGAGTAGAGGTCGGTCGAAAGACATACACCCCACAAATCGCGGCCCAGCTCGCCGAACTTCCATAGGTTCAGGAAGGTTTGCCAGCCCGCCCGACTCAACGCCACCAGACGCTCACGCGCCGATGTGCTCGGTGGCCGTGTGCGCTGGTCAAAATCACCGAGGTCAATCGACAATAGCCACCCGTAAAGCGCCGCTACGCCGCCATTCTTCAACTCATGGCCGATCGCCTTCTGGCGAACTTCGGGCAGGGTCTGTTCCGGCCACATTACCAACATGCGCCGGTCACTCTCGCTGATGGGCCACGGCATGATCTCGTTACTCAGGAACACCGCGTTCATGTGGTTGGCTTCTTCCCAGCCATTGATGAACTTGGACTCCATACGCACCGTCTTGCCGGTGATCAAATGCTTGATCTTGCCCACCTGGTTGTAGCGCTGATCGCGGCTGACAACCTCTTCAAATACCGACCAAAGCTTGCGGCTTTGCCAGGCGTTGAAGTTGCTTTCGAGCTGGGTCTGCCCAACGGTGGCAGCGTACTGGCCGTAAAGCATGCCCATCGCGTCGGCGAACAACAGGCTTTTCCCGGATCCCTCCATGATGGAGTGCATCAATACAGCCGTATCCATCTTGGCACCCAGGTGCTGCAGCGGGTACGCCATCCACCGCGTCAGCCACTTCGCGGCATCCTGATCATGGTTGCAGAGGAACGAAATAAGCCAACGCAGGTTTTCGCAGGCAGCTTCGTCATTGACTGGCTCAAGCGGCAAACCGTCGAACGTGTTGATGTACACGTTCGGGTCTTTGGTCATCGTCGGGTCAAATACAATATGGTCAACATCAACCACCCGCCGCTCGCTGCTGTTCAACCACAAAGGGTAGGTATCACCGAGAGCCATCTTCACAGCGCCTTCCGCCACACGCCGTTTTTTCTCCCGGTCCCACACGTCCTTCGTGCCATCTATGTAGACGTAACGTTCGGTCGGCGGCATTCCAAAAGCACCACCCTTCTTGCCCGACATACGCCGCGATTGCTCGATGTCACGTACGTGGTCATCGGAAATCAACTTCCGCTGTTCGGTGTTCTCCAGCCACTGTTTTGCCAATGGCTTACCGACCCGGGCTTCAAACGCTGACTTCTTCATAACCCGCGATTGGTCGAAGTCCCACACGTGCGTTGTCCCTTCCACCAACGCAAACCGACGCAGAACGTGTTCAAGCGTCAACACCTCCCCCGCCCCCCCATTAGGAGCCGGAGCGGTCTCGCTGGTGGCGTCGACCGGATAGCTCGGCTCGCTCAAATCAGCGGATGGGGTCGGGGGAAGATCTTCCGGACCAGGTCGTGACGAACGCTGCATGCCCAACATTCGCGCAGCATTCTTCACCGCCTTCAATTGATCGCCGCTGTGCTCGAGTAAACAGAACACCTCGAATGCATCATTCTGATGCCCGTTCGCGAGTGGATCGGCGCCGTGGTGCGAATACACCTTGTCTTCGGTGATTGTTACACCCGGCAGGCCGGTGCTGCTCTGCGGATAAAGCCACTTGCTGCCCCGCTTTATGTAACCGTGCGTGCGCAGTAATTCCTCAACGTTGTGGCAACGGTTGAACTCATCGATCACCGACGGCTGTTTCCCCGCTGCAGATGCTGAACGCTTGTTGACCTTCGCCGGCGAAGTGGTTGCCTTGATCGCCCATGGGCACGCCGCCTCGGCATCACGCTTGAAGAATTCCCAGTTCTGCCAAATTGTCAAAAGATCGCTGGTCAACGTCGGTAGACCATCGGTTCCATTTGGCGGCGTCCTCCAGGTATAAGGCTTGCCGGTACCCGGATGAATTGAAGGCGGGAACACGTCCTGCACCAACCCAGCACGCAGCTCGAACACCGTGAAGCGCTTGTACTCATCGGCCTCCGCGCGCGCCGCAGCTTCCCCCGCAACATCGCCCTGCTCTTTCGCAGCCTTGCCTTTTTCCATCAGGCCTTTGTGAATCGAACCGTCAGGGTCCTTTTCATTTGGCCAGGAAAGAGAATGCCGGGTCAGCTCAATGCCTTCCGGCAGTTTGAACAACACCCGAAAGCGCGCTGGGTTACCAACAATGGTCGGATACACCAACGCCATGGCATCCAGATCGACACCCAGCAGCTCATACAACACATGCCGCGTCCACTGAACGTCGTCGACATCCAGCGAACAGACACGGCTTGGCCCAAGCACGACGCCTAGATTGTGATTAGGGTTTCGTTGCCAGAATGCTTCGGCCATGGCGGCATCAGTAATGTAGCCACCCGGCTTGTTCCAGCCCAGGCCTTTTGGGGCTTTCTCACCTGGCTCTATGGATACCAGGGCGAGGTTGAAAGTATCGATGTAACGTTTTGCCCATGTACCGATGGCTATTCCTTTGGCCGGTTCAATCATCGCCGGGCCTCCCGCAACCCCTGACACTCGACGCAGGTTTGGCAACCCGCAATCGTCTGCTGTCGCAGCACTGGAATAGCATCGTCGCAATCCGCGCAAAATTCGGCGCTGATGCGGCTTGATGGCGCAACACGGATACGCTGAAGAGCAACGTCCAGAAGGTATTGCGCCTGGTCGTTGGCGCGATCGATTTCGTCAGCCATGGTTGCGATCCTCCATCGCCTGACGAGCACCCGCCATGATGCCAAGGATTTCGCGGATCACGTCCATGCCCTGCTTTTCAAGTTCGAGAACTTCGTGGAGCTCCCAAACGTTGTCGGCGGCCCCGTCGTGCATCGCAGCTACAAATTCACCGGTTTCGCCGAGCAATTTACCAACGGCCTTCAAAGCGTCGCGGGTTGCTGGTACCGGCACCGGGCGATACCAAACAGCGCCGGCTGGACGCATCAGCGCATCAAGTAAACGCGAATCGCCCGTGAGCCTAATCAACTCTTCAAGCTCATCAGGATTCAGCCAGCGGCGCTCTTCATCGAGCTTGAGTTTCTTCTGGAGGGTGTCGTTGTCCAACACCATGTCAAAGGCAAGGGCGGTGATTCCGCCCTTGTAGTCTCGACCAGCCCGATAGATCGCCTGGCGCAATGGAAGGACCGGACCTGCGTCCGGCAATAGATCTGTTCGACTCATAACCGTAAATCCCCTGTTTACGGTGTAGCCATAAGATGGGGTAGTCCCTATCCTACAACCACGACCGATGTGCATGTGCTGTGTATCGTCGTAGCTGAGCTGGGGCATTCTTTGGTGAGAGGTCCCAGCTCGGCATCCTTCTAAGCGGCCGATTTAAGGCCAGCGTTTTTTTTCAACTGCGAGTAAAGGCCCTCAATAGCCTTTCCAGTTACATACCGAACATCGGCACCTTTAGCTGCACGATTGATTGTTGGCTGGGTAGTCCCTACACGCTCTGCGATAACCCGCTGGGATAAACCAGACCGCAGTAGCTCCGTGAGCATTTCTTGGATAGTCATATCGTTCACCGATGCGCTTTCGCATTGATCGTCACAATACACAAACGTATTGATTGATTCAATACAATCCGCGATACGTTTTTGAATCAAAGGCAGACAATAGTGATCGGCGACCGCATTGCTCAACGCATGCAAGAACTGGGATTTTCTGAAGGTGAGCTCGGCCGTCGCTCGGGCGTGCCTCAGCCAACGATTCATCGAATCGTGACGAACGCCGTTGCTAGCCCTCGCCACGATAATGTCGAAAAAATCGCCAAGGCTTTAAAGGTCAGTAGCAATTGGCTTTGGAAGGGAGGCGAGCATAAAGACCCAAGCCCTGACCAAATAAAAGACCAAACAGCGCCTCAGTCAAACGTCGAGCCCGGCCCCGCAATTAAAGGTTATGTCCCATTGATTTCATGGGTTCAAGCAGGAGCTTGGTGCGAAGTGACGGACGTGCGAACACTCGATGACGCGGAGATATGGCTACCTTGTGCCGCTTCACACAGCAGCCAGAGTTATGCCCTTAGGGTTCGCGGCCTGTCGATGTTCAATCAACATGAACGTCGTTCCTTCCGAGACGGGGACATAATTTTTGTGGACCCAGCGAAAGATGCGGAGAACGGTTCACTGGTAATCGCCAAATTGGTGGATAGCCAGGAAGCTACATTCAAACAGTTAGTGATGGAGGGGAGTCGTCGATTCCTCAAGCCATTGAACCCGGCATGGCCAGAACCGATCATTGAATTGGGCACTGACGCTATGATTTGTGGCGTGGTTTTCTCGAAACTAGAAATTTTCTAATACGTTTCACCCCTCAAAACAGCCCGCGCCCTGCGGGCTTTTTTCTGTCCGACAGAATAATCAATTCAAATACGTATTGACTGATCCAATACGTATTTGTATCGTTTGCATCGTTCCCTCTCACCAAGAGTACGACCAATGCAAACCCCACAGCACAGCAACACCCGCTGCCCGGTTTACCTGCATCCATCTGCATGCAGCAGCCGCGCAGCAGTAGAAGCCATCCAGAGCAGCACTGGGCTACTGGTAATCGCGAATCCAAAAGGCCTCACAGCGACCGTCACGCCATTCGATGCCACCAATGTCGCCGATGACATCACCTGGCCGTTCGGAGGCGATGCAGCATGAATAGCTACCTGATCCCACTCGCTAAACAAGAGTTGCTGCATCACATGCTGCAGGTGGGTGGCTCTGCGGTGTGCCCACTATACCGGCCAGAGCAAACCATTCACGCAAGCATTGAAGTTGAGCTTACCGACGGCAGCGCACTCATCAGCGTGGACTTCGGCGATCACACCGGCGAACTGACCCTCAAGCGCTCAGATCGCGCCAATCACCTGCACCTGCGGGATTTCATCCAGGACATCGCGAACGGCCGCATTGAGTCAGCAGCGCCTACGCCGCCGCCAGAGCAACCCGGTAGCGCAGCGCAAATCCAGCAAATGCTCGCCGAGTCGGAAGCACTGCTGAACAACGTTCGAAAACTGCTCGCAGCCTGAGGACAGCGTCGTGAATCGCACCCTGGATCAAACGGCCGCCGTGCTCGGCCTCAAGCCCCGCGCCTTCCGCACCAAGTTGCGGGAACTGCGCATTCTGACCAATGACGGCGACCTGGCCAGCCATCACCGCGACAAGGGCTATTTGTTCTCGGATCCGCGCAGCGTCCAGATTGGAAACACCAACCGTTACAGGCATTACGCCGTAGTGATGGTGAAGGAAGAAGGCGTCGAGTGGATCGCCAAAAAACTGAATATCACCATCACGCACAAGGACGCCGTAGCATGAGCCAGAACGCTATTACCCAAGCCATGGGCGCACCGAAACTCATTCCGATGCTCCTCAATCACCCTACTGTCGTCAGCCGTGCCACGCTGCTTAGCGCATCAGCCACAGCCGTGCATCTGCTGGAATCGCTACCTCCGGTCAGCGCCGAACTGGCTGAGGTTTTCCGCTGCGTGGACGCGGTCATTGGCGAAGGACAAGTGGCCTATGTCACCCCGACCAAATCACTGGAATACCCCTACGGCGCCGTTGTTGCTGATCAGCACGGCAACGTCTGCGCTGCCGCCATGGGCAAAAGCAAAGAAGGCCTCGCCGAATTGATCCGCCTCAAGCTGCTGCCCCCATCGGAGGGGTTCGGGGAGGAAGCGGCATGAGCAACACCCTGGACCAACTTCGGCGCCAGTTCGCAACACCGTGCCCGACGCTCGCAGCCGTTCGCGAGCACTACTTCTCGCACATCCAAACCGACCGCCACCTGCTGGCCGAGATTAAGAAGGGTCGCATCAAGCTCACGGTCAAGCGCCTGCACGACTCAACCCGTGCCAAGCCGGTGGTTTACCTGCACGACCTTGCAGACTACCTCGACGCCCAAGCGTCGACCGCAGCGGCCTAATTCATGGTGGCCCCTGCCTTCCAGGGGAAAACAACTCGCGATAGATGAGGCACTGCACATGAAAGTTAAAGACACATCCCAGTTCATCGGCGACATTTCTCACCCGCTGGCGCGTTGCCTTAACTGCAGCACCCGCGAAAAGCCATCCACCATGGCGGAGAGGGTATGAATACAATATTTTTACTGGTGGCTCAATATGGTGGAAAAGCTGTCATTCCATTGACCGATGTGTGTGTCGATTACATGGGCTTAACAGTTGAAAAATTCAAAGCGAAGCAAATTAGTGGAGAGATAAATATTCCGGTAGTAAGACTTGGGGCCAACAGCCAGAAAGCCGCCCTAGGCATCCACTTAAAAGATCTAGCTGACTACATTGACACCCAACACCAAAAAGCAATAATGGAAGTACAAAAAATCGGATATAGAAAATAAAAAAGGGCACAAAGTGCCCTTTTTTTTATGCGACTTCTTCCCAATGTAAATTAATACCTTCTACACCATCAAAGACCGACATATTCTCCACTTTCTTACTTTTCAAACTAAGACTATGTAGCTTTTTTAAATTAGCTAAAGGCAGTATATCTATTGATGATTGACACTCAATATCCAGATACCTTAACCCTTCACACTTTGCGAGAGGGATGAGATCCGGCATAATTTTTGAATCGATTGATAGAGACATAAGATTTTTAAGATAAGAAAATGGAGTTAGGTCCGAAATCTCCATCCCGGAAATATAACAATTTCGCAAATTTTTCAGCTTAGCGATAAATTCAATATCAGAAATAGTCATGTACATCAGTCCAATTCCGTGCAGACCAACCAGTTTCTCTAGTGGCGCAAGAGAAGAAACTTCGCACCTAATCAAATATAACGAATTCAACCATTTCATAGCAGCAATGGCGGTTAAATCTTGAATAGAAATACGTCTCAAATCCAAATTCGATAGTTCTTTTAAGCTCTTTACAAAAGTAAAATCTTTAATAGGCACATTATCAATTTTTAGGAAGTTTAGATTTCTCAAATTGGCGATAGGAGAACAATCAACTTCAGGCATACTATCTAGATAAAGCGTTCTCAAATTTTTCAACGCAGCCAAAGGTTTTAAACAATTAACTTCCACCCCCTTGACGCTTAAATACAAAATACCTTTGAGTTTTGCGAGCGGCGACAAATCAGAAACTTTTAGATCATGCAGTTCAAGAGTATGGATAAATTTCAACCCTGAAAGCGGCCCAATATCATCCACCGACAAATCATGCAGTTCTAGATGTTTCAATCGATTTAAGCTCATCAAAGATTTAACATCCTTAACAGGCGACGACAACAATTGCAAAACCTTCAAACCTGTCATACAGGTCAAAAATTCAACGTCGGCTATCTCTGCGCCGTTTATGCGCAAATACATCACGTTGATAAATTTCCTTAAACATGAAGAGTCAACAAAGTGCGTGTTTTCAATAATTAAAATACGCACCGACTCCGGATTTAAAACGTCATCAACCTGATCAAAAATCTTACCCTTCAACGACCTATTATCTTCATTAGCTCTTACAGCTGGTACTTTACCAATTACGGCAGCATACCCTGCGTCCAAGAGCGATGACAACACACCAGATTCAGATCCATATCGTCTACCTTCCCACTCACTAAGTGCAGTTGAACCTAGGCTCACGGCTAAACCGTCCCTAAGATCCGTACTTATCTTAATATGTTTATTCTTGATAATTCTGGAAGCTAACTCAGATGCACGATCATATGGCTCAAAATCTTGAATTTCTTCTCCAAAAAGAATCCGCACAAGATCATCGACCCATTCCGAATCTCGTTCACCTGATAAGAGCTCAAATAGAAAAACAAGTGTTTCAAACCAATGAATCTCACCGCTCCAACTAGTTAATTTACTCTTAGTAACATTTGCATCGGGAGGTAGTTTATTTTTGATAAATGCCGGACGGACTATGCAAGAGTCTAAATAACAGGCACAAAAATACTCTTGAAAACTCAAATGTACGAAGGCGTATCTCGCTTCCCCCCTTGGTAACAGCAACCCACTTCTCCGGGCTACCCAGTCCAAGAAAGTCTTAGCTGCTTGTTTGGGTGATGGGACACCGGAAACTGCCATAGCATCCGTTAGCCATCGCTCTACATCAGACTCATCAGCAAGAATACCTGTATCTCGATTTCCATCAGTGTCGCGAGCGGCCTGCATTTTGAAGCCAACATATGCCAGCCAAGCTTTTCGCTCCTTCCACCCATACTGTGCAAGAATATCACCTGGAGCGATCTTCCGTTGTTTGTCAATGGTATTAATGTATGCGTTGACGATTTCCTCATAAAGCAAAGCTTTTCCATCTGGCAAATGGGCACGTTCTCTATGAACTATCGCCATCAGACTTAGGAGATTGGGAGTACGCGCCAACTTTTGCGTGACCTCAGACTGGCTTAAAGCTGCGAGAAGATCTGTAGTTTTCTGAGCAGCTTCTTGCTGAGTCATACACCGTTGTCGATACCAATTTTCAGCAAAGGCCGCAATGCGCCCTTGATCAAATGGCATTAAGTAGCGAATATGCGCCCACTTCACTGGTTCTCTTGTTTCTAAATATTCTGCCGTGCGAAGTTCTGAAGGGTGTTTATGTGAGACATCAATATAATCTGCATCAGCGACGAATTTTGACTCGAATTTTTTGTCGGAATATTTTTTGCCGACAACGCTTAAAACAACTCCATCCAGACCATCGACAGGGCCATCTTCATAACCAACTATCCGCGATGTAGCTAAAACACATCCCCCTTGCTCAGATGCAGTTCGAATCCAGCCAGCTACAACTTGACGGTGAGGCAATGGTATCTCATCAATTCCGTCTAGTATTAAAATATAAGCGCCTTGAGCCACACGCAACGCTAGGGATTGCTTGACCGCACTGATAGCTCTGCTGCCTAACAGCTTATCCGCAACGGAATTCGCGAGATCGACAAGGGTTACATCAGCGCTAAACAACTCTACAGGCATATCACGTAATACACACGGGATAGGGACACGATTTTTCAAAGCATCTGGCAAAGGTGAATTTAGCCCTGAAGCCAATCTCCATGCTAGCCAATTACTAAGAGTTGTTTTTCCTCCGCCAGGATCCCCAAGCACTACGAGCTGTCGGAAATCTTGTAGTTCGTTCAGTAATGATCTGCCTGCTGGCCATGCGTCAGGATCACTATCAGCAGGAACAGTAATTTGAGCTAACAGAGGTGGTACAAACAAAGTTTCAATCTGCACTGGGGGGAGATCGCGCATTGAGGGTAACGCTAAAGTCTCTACAACACCGTGGCGTCTTTTTACCTCACCCAGATATGATCTTAAATTTGACTCATCCCAAAGATCAGGGACACTCGATATAAAATCTGTCATATCAACTACCTAGCTAATTGTTTTCCAGCTAACAGCGGTTTAAAATCCACCGGCCTAAGGAAGTCTCGATAGCGACGAATCAATTCATCAATCCATAACACATCGATATCGCCAGGATTAGGGTATTGCTGAGCCCAGGAAGGCGGCATTGCAGAATCAGCCTCAAAAGATCTCGTAGTAAGCTTTAAAGCTGAAGCCCATATCGGTGCAATTGGAAGCCCTTCTGGACTAATACTTCGCTCGCCATTACACCACGCGAGAAATTCCACCCAAAAATCCGGATTAAAATGCCACCGCTCCCAAAGATCTCTATGAAATTGATGGATGTAAGCTGCAACTGTAACACGAGCCGCCCATATTGATTGATCAGCAACCCCCTCTGGAAACGCAACACAACCAGAAAATCTCGTCCATTGGTTCGCGAGCGCTTTCAACCTTCGAGGGTTAGGTGGCAAACATACAGCGTCGCCCACACATAAGTTGAAAGAGTCAACGTAATTTTGAGGCACGGACGCTGATAACATTGCACTAAAAAGAGCGCTGGCATTTTGAGGAAGCGGCAGGCGATATATATCTGTACAAATCTTCTCCAGGTAATGACTAGCTCTCAGATCTAATTCGCCAGCACTGGCACTCCCTGGCGCTGAAATTTCCTCTCGAATCGCGTCAGTCAAAACATTTTCATTCATACCCAATACAAAAACGCAATTAGGCAAATTCAGATAAATTTTCAACCCCTCCAAAAGCCTAAAGGCAGCTTTTGGATTACACCGATCTAAATCATCGATGAAAACGACTATTCGTGACTGCCCCCCCCTCGGCAGCAGGCTCAATATTGTATCGTGAAGATGTTTCCGAATAGAATCAGTATTAAGAAGTTGGGCGTGATGGTTCGCCTCCCACTGATCTCCTATCTTCTGAATTTTCTCAGTGCTCGGAATCGCTTCAATGCCGATAGCCTTACCTACATCGCTCAAGCTATCAAGGGTATATCTTAAGGCAATTTCACCTAGCTTCGAAAATTTGGCTTGAACCATAGGCATTGCTGAAAGCTGCCGTCGTATCTCCTGCAGCAAAGCCACAACGGGGGTCAGTTCATTTTGGTAGCGCCAGGCATCAAACCATACAGTTACAACATTCTTACTTACTTTTGATGGCTTAAAGTGAGCACCTTTAAAAACCGAGCCATCTTCATCAAAGCGCCCACCAAGATGATGTTGTAACTGCCTCATAAAACTGGTTTTCCCACTACCCCAATTACCGTGCACCCCTAAAACATGCGGAGTAGGGCAATTCTCAATCCTATCGGTGATTCTTCTGAGCTCACACTTCCAAGCCAACTTATCCACCAACGTCGGCAGGTCATCCAATAAAACCGACAGCTCCATGTAAATTGCGCTCCTCTACCCAACTATAAGGCACAATCGCAAGGTGAAAAGACTGCCTCTGACCACTCAGACCCGCCACTTCCAACCTGAATATTTGTCGCCTCGCTTATTCAGGTGAGTGTACCTTCTCAGAGAGTTCCAGTCTCTATGCCCTGAAACGCTTGACACCCTGGGAATGTCCCAGTCCATTTCGAACAGCCGACTCACCCCGTCATGCCGCAAATCATGAAAATGCAGATCCTCAATCTCAAGGAAGAGACATGCTCGGGTAAAGGATGCCGACACTGACCTGCTGTTGTAGGGAAAGATCTCCGTTTCCGCCTTGGGCATCGACTGAAGGATCGCCCAGGCCTCATCTGGCAAATGACACCACACATTATTACCAATTTTTTGCCCGGGGTTTTTCATGTCCCGCACCAGGACCGCCTGCCGGGCTTCGTCGAGATCGTCCCAACGGATCCTCGTAATCTCCTCCTGCCGGCGCGTCGAGAAGATTGCGAAGGCGATCATCTTCGGCATGTCGATCTGGGCTTTACGCCGGGTCTGCATCTCGAAATAGTGCTCCATCAGCTTGTCCAGCTCCTCCAGAGTCGGCCGACGATTACGCTCCTTGCTTTTGCTGACCATGCCGAGTTTGCGCAACACCTTGCGAGCGTCCGGCATGGCCAACGCATCGACCTCATAACCCCACGCCGGCCGTGCCACGGACAACACTGCCCCCAAGTGAGACAGATCGTTGCCGACGGTCTGCGCCTGGACACCACCGCCTGCCTTGCTCATGCGCCATTGCGCAAACTCCACCAACTTCTGGCTGTTCAGCGCCGAGTCGTTGAGCTCCCCCAACCAGGTGTCCTTGATAGCTTTCAGAGTGGCATTTTTGGTCTTCCCCAGTGGACGAATTTTCTCGTACTCGTCCAGGTACTGCTCGATCATTTTTTTGATCGTCACACCCTTACGGTTTGCACGCGCGACAGCACCTGGCTCGGCCAGTTCGGTTTCGCGACGCTTGATCCAGGCCTGGGCGACCTGCTTACGGTCGAAGGTTTGGCTTTCCTGATAAACTGTCTTCCCGTCCCGATTGATCCGTATCTGCGCCGTGTAGGCCGTCGAATTGTCCTTACGCTTACGTGATGTGATCGTGCCCATTTCCAGTTGCTACATTGCCGAATACACTTGCTACATTGTAGCAACCGACTTCGGAAAACAAGTAAAAATGGGTAAAAACCGCTGTATAAAAGATCAGTATCAATGAATTTCGAAAAACCTGAAGCATCCGAAAACACTGGCCATACTCGTCCAGAGCTGTCCCGCCGCTTCAGTGTGGCGCCGATGATGGATTGGACTGACCGCCATTGCCGCTTCTTCCTGCGCCTGCTCTCCAAGCACGCCCTCCTCTACACCGAAATGGTCACCACTGGCGCACTGCTCAACGGCGATCACGAGCGTTTCTTACGCCACAACGAGGCCGAGCACCCGCTTGCGCTGCAACTCGGTGGCAGTGTTCCGCTGGACCTGGCCGCGTGCGCGCGGATGGCTCAGGAGCATGGTTATGACGAGGTCAATCTGAACGTTGGCTGCCCGAGTGATCGGGTGCAGAACAATATGATTGGCGCGATGCTGATGGGGCATCCGCAGTTGGTGGCTGATTGTGTGAAGGCGATGCGCGATGCGGTGTCGATTCCAGTGACGGTGAAGCATCGCATCGGGATCAATGGGCGGGACAGTTACGAGCAGTTGTGTGATTTCGTTGGCACGGTGCGGGATGCCGGGTGCACGAGCTTTACGGTGCATGCGCGGATTGCGATTCTTGAGGGGCTTTCGCCGAAGGAGAATCGCGACATTCCCCCGCTGCGCTATGACGTGGCGGCGCGGTTGAAGACGGATTTTCCGGAGCTGGAGATTATTCTCAACGGCGGGATCAAGACGCTGGAAGCCTGTCACGAGCATTTGCAAACGTTCGACGGTGTGATGCTGGGTCGTGAGGCGTATCACAACCCTTATGTGATGGCTGAGGTGGATCAGCAGTTGTTCGGCAGCACGGCACCGGTGATCACTCGGGCCGAGGCGCTGGCGCAGTTGCGTCCTTATATAGCCGCGCATATCGATGCGGGTGGTTCGATGCACCATATCACCCGGCATGTGCTGGGACTGGGCACCGGTTTTCCGGGTGCGCGCAAGTTTCGGCAGTTGTTGTCGGTGGATATTCACAAGGCCAAGGAGCCTTTGGCGTTGCTGGATCAGGCGGCGGAGTTGCTGGAGGGGCGTTAACGGTCGCCCGGGTTGAACCTGTTCACTGTTTCGGCATCGTATTTATCAACACCGCGCCCCACCTTTCAAACAGCTGTTTTCAGGTTGTTGCCGCTGGGGCCTTCGATAGGTACACGCGCCCTTGAGTGGCTGTCAGCGCTCGGGTAATGTCATCAAATCCAAAGGACAGAGCACACTCATGACTTCCAAGCTGGAACAACTCAAACAAATGACTACCGTGGTTGCCGATACCGGCGACTTCGAAGCGATCGCTCGCGTTAAACCGGTGGACGCTACCACCAACCCTTCCCTGTTGCTGAAAGCGGCGGCCATTTCCGGTTATGCCGAATTGCTGAACGCTTGCGTTCATGACTGCAAGGGCGATGTCGGCCTGGCCAGCGACCGTTTTGGCGTGGCCGTAGGTCAAGAGATTCTGAAGGTTGTACCGGGGCGCATTTCCACTGAAGTGGATGCGCGTCTGTCGTTCGACACTGACGCCGTATTGAAGCGCGCGCACCGTCTGATCGAGCTGTATGACAAGGCTGGCATTGGCCGTGACCGCGTACTGATCAAGATTGCATCCACTTGGGAAGGCATCCGCGCTGCGGAGAAGCTGGAGCAGGAAGGCATCCAGACCAACCTGACGCTGCTGTTTTCGTTTGCTCAGGCAGCGGCTTGTGCCGATGCGGGCGTGTTCCTGATTTCGCCGTTTGTAGGCCGTATCTACGACTGGTACAAAAAGGCCAACGGCAATGACTACACCGGCGCGGATGATCCGGGCGTGCAGTCGGTGACGCGTATCTACAACTACTACAAAGCCAATGACTACAAGACTGTGGTGATGGGCGCGAGCTTCCGTAATCTGAATCAGATAGAGCAACTGGCCGGGTGCGATCGCCTGACCATCAGCCCGGAACTGCTGGAGAAACTGGCGGCGGACAACGGCAAGCTTGAACGTAAACTGGCGCCGGGGCATGCCGGGGAAGCGCGTCTGAGCTTGAACGAAGCGCAATTCCGCTGGTTGTCCAACGAAGATGCGATGGCAACAGAAAAACTGGCGGAAGGCATTCGCCAGTTTGCTCGGGACCAGGAGAAGCTTGAGGCGTTGTTGCAAGCCAAGCTGTGATCTAGTTCAAGGCATTGCAAAAAGGGCGAACCCTGGTGGGTTCGCCCTTTTTTGTGCGCCGGGATTGATGCGAGGTTCAGGCTAATTTGGCTTGCCAGGGGCTGTCTGACGCGACGTGGTGAAGGGTTGGGGGCAACGCGCACAACGGGACGGTGCGACGATTCGACAAGCTCCCTCGCCACAGGGCGATGCGGTGCCTACCGGATCAGTGCCGCTCTAGCGCGTTCACGAGGTCGTGGAAGGCTTCACGGTTGGAATCGTTGAGCCCCATCAGGATCTTGTGTGCTTCGAGCACCTTGATCCGCACGATTTCTTCGGACTGATCCTGGTCTGGCAAGTCGGTCAGGCATTCAGGGCATGGGATCGGGCGGTCAACGATGTTGAACACTTGCTCGAAGCCCATGGACTGCAGCAGACGCGTGATGTCTTCGTGGGTGGTCACGACGGTCGGCAGCAGGCCGACCTTTTGCCGCGACAGGATCGACAGTTTGGCCAGCAGGCCAAGGGTGGTGCTATCGATGCTGCGGGTTTCGGTCAGGTCGATCACGATCGCGTTGAAATTCAACGCGGTGAAGATCCGCTCAATAGTCGCATCCAACGCCGAACATAGGGTCAGGCGAACTTCACCGACGAACTTCAGGACGAAGGTGCCGTCCTGCTCGGCGAACTGGATTCTACCGGTACTCATTGAAGATTCCTGCTCAACACCAACAGGGCGATATCATCCGGCATCTCCCCTAGCGTGGCCAATCCAAAAACCTGCCGCAACCCATCCAGGGTGCCGCCCGCAGCCTTGACCCGTTGGGGCAACGCCGCTTCTTTTTCTTTGAGTGTAGGCTCTGGCAGAAGGTCCAGAATGCCATCGGACATCAGCGTCAGGCTGAACGTCGGCGGCAGCTCCAGTACGTGGTCTTCGTAAGTGGCTTCATTGAAGAGGCCCACGGGCAGACCACGCCCTTCCAGATAACGAACACTGTCCGGTGTGTACAACACAGGCAACGGTAAATGACCACCGATGCTATAGGTCAACAAACCTGTCTCCTCGTCGATGACTCCACCGACCATTGTGACGTGTTTACCCAGCTTACAGCTGATCAGGCCTCGGTTGATATGACCAAGCACCTCTGAAGGCTTGAATTCGGGCAATGTACCGCTGCGCTTGGATTCGAACAGCAAGCGCGTGGTCATGAACTTCAACAGCACGGTAACGAAGGCTGATGAAGCGCCGTGACCGGAAACGTCCGCCAGATAAAACGCTACACGGCGCTCGTCGACCCGAAAGTAGTCGACGAAATCACCCGAGAGGTACAGCGACGGGATGATCTGGTGGGCGAACTGGAAATCGTCGATTGTCCACGGGCTCACCGGCAGCATGTTCATCTGCACCTGGCGACCGGCGTTCTGGTCTTCCTGGAGCAGGTTCAGGCTGGCTTCGAGCTCGCGGTTGGCCTTCTCCAGCTTTTCACGATAGCGCTGGTTTTCCAACAGCAGGCGCGCACGATCGAGAGCCCGGCGCACAGAGTGCTCGAGCACAGCCAGGTCTTCGAGAGGCTTGATCAGGTAGTCCGCCGCGCCCAGGCGCAGGGCCTCGACCGCGTCGTTCATCACGCCGGCGCCCGAAACCACGATCACCGGTGTTTGCGGCGAAAGCTCGGTGACCTGACGGATAAGTTCGAGTCCGCCCATCTGCGGCATGCGCAGATCGCAGATGACCAAGTCGGGCTTGTCTTGCTCGAATACCTGAAGACCTTGCTGACCATTGCTGGCCTGCAGGACGCTGAAACCACTGTCTTCCAAATAGGCGGCGAGGCTCGCGCGCACTACTTCGTCATCATCGATTATCAGCAGCGTGGCACTGGTTTTTGGCATGTGGGCAAACGGCGCCAGAATTAGGTTGGCGTAGCCGGCAGGTTTTCAACCTCACCGTACTACTGGATTCGCTTTCTAGCCTCTCTGTCGCACCGCTTTCAGGCATTTGCCCTACACACAGTTACACCAGAGGTGCCCTTCTAAGGCGCAGACGGTACTCCCATCCGCGGGGCGTTTCAAGCATACGGCGATGGTCGCTTGAGCTCTTTACTTGTCAAATGACCGGGAGTTATAAGAACTGTCAAAACCGTAACCCAATGGAAGGTTGAACCCCATGAGTCAAACCGATCGGGACTATAGCGAAAAACGCGATTTCATCCGCATGCGAGTGGATGCCGAGGTGGCGCTGATTCATGAGGGCGATGAGGTTCCAGCCGTCTGCATCGACCTTTCCAGCAGCGGCATGCAGGTTGAAGCGCCCCGCTTGTTCAAGGTCGGCGACCTGTTGAACGTGCGCATAGATTCCGATCATGCCGCCCTCAAGGGCCTTGAAGCCGACACCGAAGTGGTGTGGGTCAAGGATCAGGACGGCGGGAGTCAGAAACTCGGGCTTACAATCTTGAAGATGAAGTAACACCGATTTCAAACGAAAGAAGGCGGCCTGATGGCCGCCTTCCTTGTTTTACCGGTCGAAATCAAAAATCGTCTTCGACTTGACCGTCCTTGACCTTGAATTCGCGGTTTTGCAGGTACGCATTGCGGATGAAGATGTACTTGTCGCCATTGATCAGCTTCTCGGCTGACAACAGGCTGGCACGGGTATCGACAATATCCAGCGCCATGAACGAGTTGCGCGCTGCGACATCGTCGACGTAGCGATAAGCGCCGACGTAGGAGTCAGCATACTTCGCTGGCGCATCGCGCAGGGTGCTCGGGCCCAGGAGCGGCAGCATCAGGTACGGACCGCTAGGCATGCCCCAGTAGCCGAGGGTCTGGCCGAAATCTTCATCGTTGCGCTGCAGGCCCATTCGGGTGCCGACATCGATAAAGCCCAGCAAACCAAACGTGGTGTTGAAGATCAACCGCGCGGTATCAACACCCGCCGCAGCCGGCTTGGCTTGCAGCACGTCGTTGGCCAGGTTGCGAACATCACCGATGTTCCTGAAGAAGTTGTGAATACCGTCTTCAAGGAACTGCGGCGTCACGTACTGGTAGCCCTGGGCTAAAGGCTTCAGTGCATAGGTGTCGAGCACATCGTTGAACTTGTAGATGGGACGGTTGATGCTTTCCAAAGGGTCATCTTCCGATGCTGCCTGAGCAACAAACGGAATCAGCAATACGCTGGAACACACACAAAGCTGAGCTAGAAGATTGCTCCAGCGCATAGAAAAACTCCTTGGATTGTACTGACGTGGGCTCACGGCCCAGACGTTAAGCTCGACAGTATAAGACGGAAACGCCGCTTTAGGCAGCATCGGCGTCCGCTGCTGTATGGACGGCAGGCGATTCATTTGATTGTCACTCAACTGTCATCGGCGACGCATAGCCTCGTACTATTTCAGGGACGTTGATATGCCGCACGCTGAAGTCTTGCCCCTCGTTGCTCCGCGCCTGACCGCCGTTTTGTTTGGTCTCAGTGGTTGCCTGGTGGATTTCGGCGCCCGAACCCGTGAACACCGCGACCTCTGCACCACACACGCCGAATTGACTCCCGGCGCATTGGATAGCCTGCACAGCCTGCAGCGCCAACAGATTCCATGCGCATGGGTGGATGAATTGCCCCCAGCCCTCAGCAATTCCCTGGCCCTCGCACTGCCGGAATGGGTCAAACCATCGAAACAAATCGAAACAAACAATTCATGGCCGGCGCCTCACGCCTGCTGGGAAGCGTTGATGTCGCTCAACGTTGATCGACTGGAGGGGTGTGTTCTGGTCAGCGGTGAACCGCGCCTGCTGCAATCGGGCCTGAACGCCGGCTTGTGGACGATTGGCCTGGCGTCTTGCGGTTCGCTCTGCGGGCTGGCACCCGCAGAGTGGCAGGCATTGACGGCACAACAGCGGGAAATCAAACGCGGCAAAGCGACGGTTCAGCTGTTCGGCCTGGGTGTGCACTCAGTGATCGATCACCTGGGCGACCTCGATACCTGCCTGGCAGACATCAATCAGCGCCGACTCAAGGGCGAAAAGCCCTGAACGCAGCCTCTTTGACATGAACACATGCAGCTTGCACGCGAGTGGATTAATCTAGAGGCAAGCCATAGACCTTTGGCATGCTGCTGCGGTCTATGCCAGTGCCTATCGATAAAAGGAAGAACGCCATGCCTGCCCGCGAACTGCAAGAACAGCTCAATACTCTGCGCGAGCAATTGGAACAGAATCCGCCACTGTCCGAAGCCGAGCGCGAAGACCTCCACGTGTTGATGCAACAGATCGAGGCGGAAATCGAGCTTGAGACCAAGACTCAAGACACCAGCCTCGCCGACGGCGTAAACCTGGCGGTAGAACGCTTCGAACTCGAACACCCTGCCATTGCCGGTACGTTGCGCAACATCGTGCAGACCCTGGGCAATATCGGGATCTGAACCCGTTAAATGCAAAAAAGCCCCGCCAGTGATGGCGGGGCTTTTTGTTTTCGACGGCCGACAAAATGTTTTGAACTGCACACCCTTTGTAGCAGGTGGCGAAGCGTGCGTTGAAGCCAAACGCAGGCTACGCCAGCTGCTACATAAACAAGATCGTTACTGACGGACCAGACGATGGTTCGGCAGTTGCACCTCTTCAGTGCTGCGATACGGGTTGATGTCCAGCCCGCCGCGTCGTACGTAGCGCGCATACACCGTCAATTTCTCCGGTTTCAGCAGCCGCTGCAGATCAAGGAAGATCCGCTCGACGCACTGCTCGTGGAAATCCGAGTGCTGGCGGAAACTCACGATATATTCCAGCAAGCTCGCGTGATCCAGAGCCGCGCCGCGGTACTCCACGGTCACGCTGCCCCAGTCCGGCTGGCTGGTCACCGGGCAGTTGGATTTGAGCAAATGGCTGTGCACACTCTCTTCAACAATGCGTGAATCGTCACAACGCAACAACTCCGGGCGTGGGTGCTCGTAATTGCTGACAGTGATGTCCAGATCGTCGATGCACACGCCCGGCAATGCCACCACGCCTTCGGCTTCAACGTCTTTCAAGCTGCGGATGCGCACGCCGACCGGTTTGCCGGCAGCGGCGGACAAATCCTTGACCAGCGCAGTTTCGAGGCTCGAAGTATCGGCAAACGGTGTCTGATTCAACGAATTGAGATACAGCTTGAACGACTTGGATTCGATGATATTCGGCGAATCCGCCGGGATGCTGAACTCGCCGATCGCGACGACGGGCTTACCCGATGGCAGCAACCAGGACAGCTCGAAGCAGTTCCAGAAATCCACACCTTTGTAAGGCAAGGTTTCTGCGGTCAGGCCCAGCTCGGCCCATTTCGCGGTGCGCGGAATCGGGAACAGCAGGGACGGTGTGTACGTGGCGATGTATTCGCTGGATTTGCCCAGCGGCGAGTGTTCGGCTGCGGGATGCATGGCGGAAACCTGACTGAAGAATCAGCCGATTCTACCAGCCTTTGCTCCCGCCTTTGAGTGCTGTTACAGAGGGTTTTCCTCTTCCCCGGTTTCCGCCTCGTTTTACTTAGCTGCGTCTACGGTCAACTTGCCGACCATGCCCGCCTGGTAATGCCCCGGAATATTGCAGGCAAACTCCAGGTTGGTGGCCTTGCTGAACGTCCAGGTCAACTCGGCGGTTTTGCCAGGCTCCACCAGTACACTGTTGGGGTCATCGTGCTTCATCCCATGATCCATTTTGCCCATGGAGCCGTGGTCCATTTTCTTCATGCCTGTCGGCGTCAGCATGCCGCTTTGCTGCATTTGCAGCATTTCCTGCTGATGGCGAGCATGCATCGCCGCGTCACCCAGGTTGAATTCGTGCAGCAGTTGGCCTTTATTCACCAGCACAAAGCGCACCGTTTCCCCTGCCTTGATGTCGATGGCCTTGGGGTCGAATGACATATCGCCCATCACCACTTCAATGCTGCGAGTCGCCTTGGACGCTGGTGCCGGCTGACCGAAATCGTAAGAGTGTGCCGGCGCTGCCCATGCCGGCGTGCTCAGCGCCAACAGGCAGGCGCACAGCAGAAAAGGTTTGCGCAAAAACATAGTCATACTCCAACAAGATAAGGTTCAGCTTGTAGAAGACATTAAACTGCCGTCACTGGCTTGAACCTGACAGCCAGATTACAACTTTGTCAGGTTGGCCAGCATTCGCGCTGCCCACGGTATAAAGCATTCGCTCCATTAGCCACGAGTTATCCATGAAACTGCTGATCGTCGAAGACCAACTGAAAACCGGCCACTACTTGCGCCAGGGCTTGACCGAGGCCGGGTTCAACACCGAACTGGTGGCCGATGGCAGCACCGGTCAGCAGCTGGCATTGAGTGGCGATTACGCCCTGTTGATCCTCGACGTGATGCTACCCGGTCGCGATGGCTGGCAGATCCTGCAAGCGGTCCGCGGTGCCGGACTGGATACGCCGGTACTGTTTCTGACCGCTCGTGACGCAGTGGAAGACCGGGTTCACGGCCTGGAGCTGGGAGCCGACGACTACCTAGTCAAACCGTTCGCCTTTTCCGAGCTCCTGGCCAGAGTTCGCAGCCTGTTGCGGCGCGGCAGTGCGCCGCCTCAGGACACCAGCCTGCAACTGGCCGACTTGCGCCTCGACCTCATCCGCCGCCGGGTCGAACGCAGCGGTCAGCGCATCGACCTGACCGCCAAGGAATTCGCTTTGCTGGAGATGCTTTTGCGCCGTCAGGGTGAGGTGCTGCCCAAGTCATTGATTGCATCGCAGGTCTGGGACATGAATTTCGACAGCGACACCAACGTCATCGAAGTGGCCATCCGCCGCTTGCGCCTGAAAGTCGATGATGAATTCCACAACAAATTGATTCATACCGTACGCGGCATGGGTTACGTCCTTGAAGAGCGCCCCGCCTGATGCGTCGATTGTCCTTGAGCAGCCGCCTGGCGCTGTTGTTTGCCGCCTGCACGGCCGTGGTGTCGTTGTTCGCTGGCGTGTTGTTCAACCGTGCCAGCGAGGCGCACTTCATCGAACTTGATCAACAGTTGCTGGAGGGCAAGTTGATTGGCCTGCGCCGGTCGCTGCAGGACATTCAATCCAGCACTAGCGAAATCAAACTGGCGGATGAGATGAGTCGACAGGCGGATCTGTCTCTGCGGATCACCGGCAGCGACGGTCAGCGCTGGTACGACAGTTCGGCGCGCCTGCCCGAGACACTCCCGAAAACACCGGGACTGTCGACCCTCAAGGGTAATGGCTCGGACTATCGCGTCCTGAACGCACCGCTCTACCCCGACAAACCCGATTCGCCGCAACTGACGCTGTTGCTGGACATCACTCACCATCAGCACTTTCTACAGCGCATGCAGCACTTGATCTGGTTGACTGTCGGGCTTTCCGCGCTGGCCACTGCGTTGCTTGGCGCCTGGGCGGCGCGCAGCGGGTTGCGGCCATTGCGGCGCATGAGCGCGGTGGCTCGCGGGGTGTCGGCGCAATCGCTCAACGCGCGCTTGCCCGAAGAAAACATGCCGCCAGAACTCGCGGAAATGGCTCACCACTTCAACGCCATGCTCGGGCGCCTGGACGACTCCTTTCAGCGCCTCTCAGCGTTCTCCGCCGACATTGCCCATGAACTGCGCACGCCGCTGTCGAACCTGTTGACCCACACGCAGGTCACCCTCACCCGCCCACGTCCAATTGAAGACTATCGCGAAGCACTGCACAGCAACCTCGAAGAGCTGCAATGGATGGCGCAACTGGTCAACGACATGCTGTACCTGGCCAAGGCGGATCACGGGTTGTTGATGCCCAGCCGCGAACCGCTGAACCTGGCCGATGAGGTGGATGTGCTGCTGGAGTTTTTTGCACCTTTGGCCGATGACTCCCATGTGACAGTGAGCCGCGAGGGCACTGCACACATGGTGGGCGATCGCAGCATGTTGCGGCGCGCGCTTTCCAATCTGCTGGATAACGCGTTGCGGTTCACGCCGGTCGATGGCGAAGTACGGGTGCGGATCGGTGACCAACCGCAAGGGTTGAGCCTGACTATTGAGAACACGGGGGACGAGATTGCCGAGGCGTTGTTGCCGAGGTTGTTTGATCGTTTCTACCGGGCTGATCCGGCGCGCCAGGAAGGCAGCAGTGAGCATGCGGGCTTGGGGCTGGCGATCACCCGTTCGATCATACGTGCCCATGGCGGGCAGATCTGGTGTGAGTCGGAGAAGGGTTTGACGCGGTTTGTGATTGAGTTGCCAAGGGGAGATTGAGGCCAGCAGGGCCGGCCTCATCGCGAGCAAGCTCGGCTCCCACAGGTTTCGGAGTTGCCCCTAAGTCTGTGGCTCAACCCGGACAGTTGTGGGAGCCGCCCTGCTCAGAATCTGTGGTTAAACTCGATCCACTGTGGGAGCCGAGCTTGCTCGCGATAGCGGTCTACCGGCTACGAATACCGCAACGCGTGAGCCGGCTCGATCTTCGCCGCTCGCCAGGCCGGGTAAACCGTGGCCAGAAAGCTCAGGACAAACCCCGCCGAGCAGATCAACAACACATCCCCGCCCTGCAGTTCCGAAGGCAGGTTACTGACAAAGTACACATCCGAACTGAAGATGTGCTGCCCGCTCACCCGCTCCACCCAGCCCACCAGCTCACTGACGTTCAGCGCCGCAATCACGCCCAACACGCCGCCGATCAAGGTGCCGACAATGCCGATCACCGTGCCCTGTACCATGAAAATGGCCATGATCTGCCGCGGTGTGGCGCCGATGGTGCGCAGGATGGCGATGTCCGCGCCTTTGTCATTCACTACCATGATCAGGGTCGCAATGATGTTGAACGCCGCCACGGCGACGATCATCAGCAACAGTAGGCCAATCATGGTTTTTTCCATCTTCATCGCGCTGAACAGGCTGCCCTGGGTATGGGTCCAGTCGTCAGCCCGGTAATCAGCACCCAAGCCGCTGGCGATGTCGCCGGACACTTTCGGTGCGGCATACAAGTCCTTCACCGCCAGACGCACGCTCTGTACCTGATTCGGCTGCCAGTGCTGCATTTGCGCAGCATCGGCCACATGAATCAGGGCCATCGAACCGTCCAGCTCGGCGCCGACCTTGAACACACCGACCACATTCAGGCGCTGCATTCGCGGGGTAATCCCCCCCGGCGCGGTGCTGACTTCGGGCACGATCAAGGTGATCTTGTCGCCGACGTTCAAGCGGAAACGCCGCGCCGTGATCTCGCCGATCACCACGCCGAACTCGCCGGGCTTCAAGTCATCGAGACGGCCCTGGACGATGTGCTGGGCAACGATCGACACCTTGCCTTCCAGCGCCGGGTCGACGCCGCTGACCTGGATCGGCTGCATCGTGCCCTTATAGGACAGCATGCCTTCCATCTCGGTGAACGGCACGGCGGCGGTGACTTCGGGATTTTTCATCGCAGCCGCGGCAACCGGTTGCCAATCATCAATCGGATTGACGCCGACGATGGTCGCATGAGGCACCATGCCGAGGATCCGCGAGCTCATCTCGCGCTGAAATCCGTTCATCACCGACAGCACCACAATCATCGCCAACACGCCGAGGGCGAGGCCGATCATCGAGGTCATCGAGATGAAGGAAACAAAGCGATTGCGACGCTTGGCGCGGGTATAGCGCGCGCCGATAAAGATCGATAACGGTCTGAACATTCGCTTGGGCACCGTATAAAAATAAAAGACCCGACGCACTGTTCAGTGACGTCGGGCTTGGGCCAGTCAGATGGCGGTCAGGCAACCTTCCTGCAAATGCAGGACGCGATCCATCTGGCGGGCCAGGTTCATGTCGTGAGTCACCACCAGGAACGCCGTGCGCATCGAGGTGCTGAGCTCCAGCATCAAGTCCTGAATGCCCTGGGCGGTGTGGGAGTCGAGGTTGCCGGTCGGCTCATCGAGCATCACCAGGCCCGGATTGTTCACCAGGGCGCGGGCGATCGCCACGCGCTGGCGTTCGCCACCGGACAATTCGGACGGTTTGTGCTCCAGGCGATGGCCGAGCCCTACCCGCTCCAGCAACGCCGTCGCGCGTTTACGCGCTTCCGGGATCGCCGTCTTGCCGATCAGCAACGGCATGCAGACGTTTTCCAGCGCGGTGAATTCAGGCAGCAAATGGTGAAACTGGTACACGAACCCCAGGGACCGGTTACGCAGCAGACCGCGATTTTTCTCGCTCAGTGCCGACAGCTCTTCGCCGTCCAGCCACACACTGCCCTTGGTCGGCGTGTCGAGGCCGCCCAACAGGTTGAGCAACGTACTTTTGCCCGAACCCGAGGTGCCGACAATCGCCACACGCTCGCCCGGGTGCAACTCCAGTTGCAGGCCGGCCAGAACCTCCACCGATTCCGGGCCTTCCTCGTAGGACTTGCCCAGGTTGCGGCAGCTCAGAATTGCTTTTTCACTCATGCCCAACTCACTCATAACGTAGCGCCTCCGCAGGCTGGGTGCGCGCGGCACGCCAGGCTGGATACAGGGTGGCGAGGAAACTCAGGACCAACGCGGCGGCGCAGACCATCAACACGTCCTGGCTCTGCACTTGCGACGGCAGGTAATCAATAAAGTACACGTCGGCGTTCAGGAACTTGTGGCCGATCAACCCTTCGAGGGCCGAGATCGCGGCGCTGACATTCAAGGCGGCAAAGATCCCGACCACGGCGCCAATCGCTGTGCCGACCACGCCGATGACCGTGCCCTGCACCATGAACGTGCGCATGATCGTGCCCGGCGTAGCGCCCAAGGTACGCAAAATCGCAATGTCGCCTTTCTTGTCGTTCACCACCATCACCAGCGTGGAAATGATGTTGAACGCCGCCACGGCAACAATCAGCAGCAACAGCAGGCCGATCATGGCTTTCTCCATGCGGATCGCCTGGTACAGATTGCCGTGGGTGCGGGTCCAGTCGCGAGCGTAGTAATGGTCCTGTCCCAACTGCTGGGCGATGTTCCACGCGGTGCGCGGAGCCTGGAACAGGTCATCGAACTTGAGGCGGATGCCCTGCACCTGATCCGGTTTCCAGCGGTGCAGCCTGGCCAGATCCTGCAGGTTGGTGACGCCGAGGTAACCGTCAATCTCACCGGCGCCGACATGGAAAATGCCCACCACGGTGAAGCGTTTCATGCGCGGGAACATCCCGGCCGGGGTGACGGTGACTTCCGGGGCGACAAATGTCAGCTTGTCGCCAATGGCCGCACCGAGCTTGGCCGCAGCCTTGTCACCGATGACGATGCCGAAACTGCCCGGCGTCAGGTCGTCGAGTTTGCCCTGCAGCATGAACTTGTCGATGATCGAGACCTGACGCTCCAGTGCTGGATCGATGGCATTCAGCAGGACCTTGGAGACTTTGCCGTTATTGGTCAGCAAACCCTGCATTTGAGTAAACGGCGCTACCGCCGTCACCTGCGGGTTCTGTTTGACCTTGTCAGCCAGGCTTTGCCAGTCGTTGATCGGCTCACCGGACTCGATGGTCGCGTGGGGCACCATGCCCAGCACGCGGGTGCGCATCTCATGATCGAAGCCATTCATGACCGATAGAACGACGATCATCACGACCACGCCCAGGGCGAGCCCGATCATCGAGGTCAGGGAAATGAATGACACAAAATGATTGCGACGCTTTGCACGGGTATAACGCGTGCCAATAAATACGAAGAGAGGTCTGAACATGTCGGGGCTTGTTCGGAGGGAAAAGGAACGTCCTTGTGGCGGGGGTCGATAACCAGCTTTACACTCAGACCACCGCCGCTACCATGGGTTCGCCATGTCGACATTAGATGAGAAGATCGCCGCGAATACTACCGTAT
>Ga0160458_100089_pt1 | contig 101761 bp, 92 predicted proteins | sample HID1973I_E6MG_FD_108247 | JGI IMG/M metagenome (GOLD analysis project Ga0160458, IMG submission 108247) | Enriched mosquito-associated microbial communities from UW Madison campus, WI, USA - HID1973I_E6 MG | ecosystem: Host-associated > Arthropoda: Insects > Digestive system > Unclassified ...
AAGAACGACAACAAGTACGGCTGCCGTCATAGCCTGAACGACGCCATCAAGCGCGGCACCGACCACCTGCTGTCCGGTAAGCAAGCGCTGGTCATCGGCTACGGTGACGTGGGCAAGGGCTCGGCCCAGTCCCTGCGTCAGGAAGGCATGATCGTCAAAGTGTCCGAAGTCGATCCGATCTGCGCCATGCAAGCCTGCATGGACGGTTTCGAACTGGTTTCGCCATTCATCGACGGTATCAACAACGGTACTGAAGAAAGCATCGACAAAGCGCTGCTGGGCAAGATCGACCTGATCGTGACCACCACCGGCAACGTCAATGTTTGCGACTCGAACATGCTCAAAGCCCTGAAGAAGCGCGCCGTTGTCTGCAACATCGGTCACTTCGACAACGAAATCGACACGGCTTTCATGCGCAAGAACTGGGCATGGGAAGAAGTGAAGCCACAGGTACACAAGATCCACCGTACCGGTCCTGGCGCATTCGACGCTCAGAATGATGACTACCTGATCCTGCTGGCCGAAGGCCGCCTGGTTAACCTGGGCAACGCTACCGGTCACCCAAGCCGCATCATGGACGGTTCGTTCGCCAACCAGGTTCTGGCGCAGATCTTCCTGTTCGGCCAGAAATACGCCGACCTGTCGCCAGCCCAGAAAGCCGAGCGCCTGACTGTTGAAGTACTGCCGAAGAAACTCGACGAAGAAGTGGCCCTGGAAATGGTCCGCGGCTTTGGCGGCGTCGTGACTCAACTGACCAAGACCCAGGCCGACTACATCGGCGTGACCGTCGAAGGTCCGTTCAAGCCGCACGCTTACCGTTACTGATCGGTCCTGCTGTCCGCCCCGCCCTGCGGGGCGGACTCGTGCAGAAACCACGCAAATCTGTAGGAGCAAAGCTTGCTCGCGATAGCATCACCGCGGTTTTCCCCGGATACCGCGGCGCGTCCATCGCGAGCAAGCTTTGCTCCTACAAAAGCAAGGCTTACGTGTTTCCAAGGATACGACCATGTCCCAAGACCGTCGCTACAGCTTCGAGTTCTTCCCTACGAAGACCGACGCTGGGCATGAAAAGCTGCTCGTCACTGCCCGTCAGCTGGCTACGTACAACCCCGATTTCTTCTCCTGCACCTATGGCGCTGGCGGTTCGACCCGTGATCGCACCATCAACACCGTGTTGCAGCTGGAAAGCGAAGTCAAAGTCCCTGCCGCACCGCATCTGTCTTGCGTAGGCGACAGCAAGGATGATCTGCGCAGCCTGTTGACTCAGTACAAGGCTGCCGGCATCACCCGTATCGTCGCCCTGCGCGGTGATTTGCCGTCAGGCATGGGCATGGCCAGCGGTGAACTGCGCCACGCCAATGACCTGGTTGAATTCATTCGTGAAGAAACCGGCAATCATTTCCATATCGAAGTCGCCGCTTACCCGGAAATGCACCCGCAAGCGCGCAACTTCGAAGACGATCTCGCCAACTTCGTTCGCAAAGCGAATGCTGGTGCCGACAGCGCGATCACCCAGTACTTCTTCAACGCCGACAGCTATTTCTATTTCGTCGAACGTGTACGGGCACTGGGCGTGAATATCCCGATCGTGCCGGGCATCATGCCGATCACCAACTACAGCAAGCTGGCGCGCTTCTCCGATGCCTGCGGTGCGGAAATTCCGCGCTGGATCCGCAAGCAACTGGAAGCCTACGGCGATGACACCAAGAGCATTCAGGGTTTCGGTGAGCAAGTGATCACCGAAATGTGCGAACGCCTGCTGCAAGGTGGCGCGCCAGGGTTGCACTTCTACACCTTGAACCAGGCGGAACCGAGCCTGGCGGTGTGGAACAACCTGAAGTTGCCGCGGTAATACAGCTACAAGCAAGATCAAAAGATCGCAGCCTTCGGCAGCTCCTGCACGGTTTGTTTAACCTCTGTAGGACTTGTCAAAGGCTGCGATCTTTTGCTTTTAACGCCCTGTTTTTGTGCGCCAATACACGGAGTTAGAGCTTCTGCGGCCAGTTTCTGGCTCTTTCCGGTTTCTCGTCGTAATCTCAAGCCATGCCTTTGATCTCACAGTTGCTGACAGTGATTTTATTCACGTGCCTGAGCTTTACTGCCCGGGGCGAGAAACTGCGCATTGTCACCGAACCCTGGGCGCCTTACGTGTACGAGGAGAACGGCAAAAAGCTGGGGCTGGACTACGAAACCACCGCCATTGTCTTCAAGCGCCTGGGCATCGAAGTGGAATGGCAGTTCCTGCCATGGAAGCGCTGCCTGTCGATGCTCGAGCAGGGGCAGGCCGATGGGGCACTGGATATTTTTCACAGCGACGAGCGCGATGCGACCCTGCTCTACCCCAGCGAACCCCTCTCGCAAGTGCAATTCGTGATGTTCTACGCCAACGCCCGCCCTCACCCGTTCAGTACCCTGGACGGTTTACGCGGACGGACCATCGGCACCTCGCCGGGCTATCTCTACAGTACGGATTTCAGCGAATCGACGCTGTTCACGCGAGAACCCGCGCCGAGCCACGAAGCCAACTTCGGCAAGCTGGTACGAGGAAGGATCGACTTGCTGATCACCGACCGCCGAGTCGGCCAGCACCTGATCGACGAGCTGAACATCCGGGACGAGATCACCGAAAACCCGCTGATCATCAGCGAGCAAAGCCAGTATCTGGCGGTACGGCGCAACGCTGGGATGGACTTATTGGTGCAACGCTTCGGCGCCGAGCTCAAACGCTTCAAGCGGGAGCCCGCCTACGCGGAACTGAGCGCCCGATACGGCGCCGGACCTGCCGCCACGGTGCAGGCTGCCGGAGTCATCAGCGCCAGTAGAAAAACCGTTGAGCAGCAGGAAAGCGGCGCGCAGTGATTGCTCTGTTATACTCCGGCCTTCCCGCCAGGCTCACGCCCGGACGCTCGGACTTGTTCAAGGCATCTCGACCCCGCTACAGCGCAGCTTTTCAGCCCGCGCGAGCGCTCCAGACGAGCTTTCAAGGCCCAGCAGGACCGGACGGGGTTGCGTTCTTCTTAAACGCGATTCGCGCCAGGCAAGACTCCCATTGGGCCAAGCCCTAACTAAAACAGGATTACTCATGTCCTTTGCTTCCCTCGGTCTCTCCGAGGCTTTAGTCCGCGCCATCGAGGCAGCGGGCTATACCGAGCCTACTCCGGTGCAACAGCGGGCTATTCCCGCCGTGTTGCAAGGTCGCGACCTGATGGTTGCGGCTCAGACAGGTACTGGTAAAACCGGTGGCTTCGCCCTTCCGATCCTGGAGCGGTTGTTCCCTAATGGTCATCCGGACAAGTCCCAGCGTCATGGCCCGCGCCAACCGCGCGTACTGGTCCTGACCCCTACCCGTGAACTCGCCGCTCAAGTACACGAAAGCTTCAAGGTGTATGCCCGTGACCTGAAGTTCGTCAGCGCCTGCATCTTCGGCGGCGTCGGCATGAACCCACAGGTTCAGGCCATGTCCCGCGGTGTAGACGTGCTCGTCGCCTGCCCGGGCCGCCTGCTCGACCTCGCCGGCCAAGGCAGCGTCGATTTGTCCCACGTGGAAATCCTCGTGCTGGACGAAGCGGACCGCATGCTCGACATGGGCTTCGTCCATGACGTGAAGAAGGTCCTGGCTCGCTTGCCGAGCAAACGTCAGAACCTGCTGTTCTCGGCGACGTTCTCCAAAGACATCACCGACCTTGCCGGCAAGCTGCTGCATAACCCGGAACGCATCGAAGTCACGCCGCCGAACACCACGGTCGAGCGTATCGAACAGCGCGTGTTCCGTTTGCCTGCCAACCACAAGCGTTCGTTGCTGGCTCACCTGATCACCGCTGGTGCCTGGGAACAGGTCCTGGTGTTCACCCGTACCAAGCACGGCGCCAACCGTCTGGCCGAGTACCTGGACAAGCACGGCCTTTCCGCCGTCGCGATCCACGGCAACAAGAGCCAGAATGCCCGTACCAAAGCATTGGCCGATTTCAAGGCCGGTGAAGTGCGCATCCTGGTTGCTACCGACATCGCCGCTCGCGGCCTCGACATCGACCAGTTGCCACACGTGGTCAACTTCGAGCTGCCGAACGTCGACGAAGATTACGTGCACCGTATCGGCCGTACTGGCCGTGCCGGTCGTTCGGGCGAGGCGATCTCTCTGGTTGCCCCGGACGAAGAAAAACTGCTGAAAAGTATCGAGCGCATGACCAAGCAGAAAATCGCCGACGGCGACCTGATGGGCTTTGATTCCAGCGCTGTGGAAGCTGAAAAACCTGAAGTCCGCGAGCGTCCGGATGTGCGTAACCCGCGCAACCCACGTGGCCCGCGCGGCGACGGTCCAAACGGCGGCGGCGGTGGCGGCGGTCGCAAGGACAAAGGCAAGGACAAGGGCGGCAAGGAAAAACCTGCAGCCACTGGCCGTGGCGATCGTCCGGCACGTGAACACAAACCACGTGAAGGCACCCCGGCTCGCGAGCAACAACGCCCGGCTCCACGCGCGGCCTCTGCTGATCGCGCACCGGACGAGTTCCTGGACGACGACATCGATAACTTCGGTAATCGTGTCGACTACGTTCCACAGGCCAAGCCAGCTCAGGGTCGCGGCCGTCGTCCAAGTGCTCCGGCACAGGGCACGACAGCAGGCGCAGGTGCTCCGCGCACTGGTGGCAAGCCGCAAGGTCGCCAAAGTGGTCCGCGCAGCAGCGATGGCGCCACCACCGGCACGCCACCAGCCAAGCGCAGCGGCCCACGCAGCGGTGCTCCACGTGACGGTCAGGCCCGTCGCGAAGAAGGCCGCAACCGTCGTCCCGCTCGTGATGACCAGCCGCGCTCTGAACCGGCTGTGCAGAACCCGCGCGGTCCAGCGCCGAAGATCATTCACAAGGAGTCGAAAACCGATCGTTTCCCGACACCTGAACAGCTTGATCAATTGCCAGGCCGTCCTCGCGGCGAAAAACCAGCGTTGCTGACCCGCAACCGCTGATTTTACGCTGCAATAAAAAATGCCCCGGATCGTGAGATCCGGGGCATTTTTGTGTGAGCTGACATAAACCTGTAGGAGCAAGGCTTGCCCGCGATGGGCTCACCTCGGTTTCGCAGGTGTCGCCAAAAGTGCTATCGCGAGCAAGCTTTGCTCCTACAGTCTCAGCATTACTTCGCTTTCACGCCTTCAAACGAGATGTACAGCTCGACTGCATCGGACTTCGGACCCAGGTCTTTCTGCTTGCCGAAATCGGAGCGCTTGATGCTGGTAGTGCCCTCGAAGCCGGCACGGTAGCCGCCCCATGGATCTTTGCCTTCACCCAGGAAAGTAGCCTTGACCACGATCGGCTTGGTAACGCCTGCCAGAGTCAGGTCGCCAGCTACGTCGGCAGTTTCCTGGCCATCGGCGTTTTTGCCGGTGGATTTGACGCTGGTGGACACGAAGGTGGCCTTGGCGAACTTGCTGGCGTTCAGGAAGTCAGGGCTAGCGATGTGCTTGTCGCGCTCGGCATGGTTGGTGAATACGCTGGCGGTATTCACGTTGAATTCGATTTTGCTGTCTTCAGGCTTGGCAGCATCGAAGCTGAACTTGCCATCGATATCCTTGAAGGTACCGGTGATGAAGCTGTAACCCAGGTGGCTGATCTTGAAGTCAACGAAGGCGTGCTGGCCTTCTTTGTCGACAGTGTAGTCAGCCGCCATCACGTTAGCGGACAGCAGAGCAGAACCGATTGCCAGAGCGGCGAGAGTCTTTTTCAACATGCTTTCTATTCCTTTGGAGTCGAGGTTGAACTTCAAGCTTTGCGGCCCAGCATTCGCGTCAGGGTCGCATCACGGTCGATAAAGTGGTGTTTCAATGCTGCCAACGCATGGAGGCCGGAAAAAATTACCAGCGCCCACGCCAGGTAGAAGTGAATGACACCGGCGGTATCCGCCTGGTCCGGTAGCCCGGAAATCAGTGCAGGCACTTCGAACAAGCCAAACACCGGAATACCGACACCGTCTGCGGTGGAAATCAGGTAACCGGCAATCATCACAGCGAACAAGGCAAGGTAGAGGAACGAATGCCCGAACTTGGCGCCAAGACGCGTCATTCGGCTATAGCTTTCCAATGTCGGTGGCGGCGGGCTGATAAAACGCCACACCACCCTCACCAGCATCACGGCAAATAACACAAGGCCAATGCTTTTATGCAGGTCCGGCGCGTCTTTGCGCCAGGTGCTGTAGTAGTCGAGACCGACCATCCACAAGCCCAACGCGAACAATCCAAAGACTGCCAGCGCCACACCCCAGTGCATGAAGACGCTGACCCAACCGTAGCGCGAGGAAGAATTACGTAGTTGCATTGCCCAAATCCCGTGAGAACTGCGACCAAGACTATCGAGTTATCTATCGAATTAAAGCGGAAAATTTCGCTTTGAAATATCGAGAAATACGATGAAGAGTCTGAAATAGCTTAGTTAAGGAAAGATTAAAGGCCAAAGTGTGGCGGGATGTTTAGTGGCGAGCAGGCAAATGGATGTCGACAGCAGGGCCGGATACCGATGGCAAACGCCCCCTGTAGGAGTGAGCCTGCTCGCGATAGCGATCTATCAGGCAAAAAAAAGCGCGGCCATTAAGCCGCGCTTTTTTTCACTCCAAAGCCTTACTGCGCTTTGGTATCTGTCGCTGCCGGCGTCGTCGCAGCGGGTTTGGCTGCTGGCTTCTTCGCCGGTTCAGCCTTCTTCACCGGAGCCTTTTTAGCCTCGGTTTTCGCCGCCGGCTTCTTCACCGGGGCTTTCGCAGGCGCCTTTTTAGCAGGCTCGGCTTTCACCGGCGTCGCAGGCTTCGGTGCTTCGACCGGCGCAGGGGTTGGCGCAGGCGTTGGAGCCGGTGCCGGCGCCACTGGAGCGACCGGTGCTGGAGCCTTGGCCGGCTCCGGCTTCTTGTCATCATCCGAACCGCCGAACAGGTTGGTGAAGAAGTTACCCTTCTTCGCCGCCACTGCACCCGCCGCTACAGCGGCCGCTGCCGGGACAACTTTCTCCGGTTCAAACGATTTGCCAGCAGCCAGGTCTTCAACCTGACTCGCCGCGCGCTGACCGGTGCGCAATGCGCCTTCCAGCGTGCCGGGGTACAAGGTGTCGGTGTGCTCGCCAGCGAACGCTACACGCTGCAGCGGACGCTCCCACAGGCGCCAGTACTTGCTGATCTGGCCTGGGCCGAAGGCCAGGTAAGCACCGCCCATCGACGGGTCGGTGCTGTAGCGGCGGATTTCATAACCGGTGAACGAACCACGGGCCTGTGGATAAAACGCATGCAGACGGATCAGCACCTGATCGACCATCTGCTTGTCGCCGAAAGCCTGCATCACCCGGGCGTTATCGCCGGACAGGTTGATCACCACATTGGCGCCACCCTTCAGCGCTGGCTCAATCCACAGCATGCCCAGACCGGTATTGCTGTAGATCTCGCCGGACATGCGCGCCTTGGGTTCCCACACCGGCGTCTTGAATTTCAGCATGATCTGGTCGCGCCAGCCGTAGTTCGTGCCTTTGATCGCGCCCATGTGCTGGGCATCCAGCGACGGGATCATCGAAATCTTGGCCAATGCGCGCAAGGGCACTGCCACGATCACGTAGTCAGCCTGATAGCCAACGCTGCCGACCCTGACGGTCACGCCGTCCTTGTCCTGGGTAATGGATGAGACCGGGGAACTGGTCTTGATGGTTTTCAGCTGCTTGACGAATGCCTGGGCCAGCACCGGGCTTCCGCCGAGCAGGCGCGACGCACGCAGGTCACGATCGGAGACACCCAGGTAAACGCGGCTTTGCTGTGCGAAGTACAGCAGAGACAGACGCGAAGGTTCGTCATAACGAGTGCGAATTTGCTGGTTGATCAGCTGACGGGCCGTGGCAGGCAGCGTCAGGCGGTCGAGCCAGTTGGAAACGTTGATCTGATCCAGCGCGTGCAGCGTGTTGTTCGCAGCCGGGTTCTGTGGATCTTCGATCGAGCGGGCCAGATCATCGACTGTTTTTTCGTAGCGCTTGAGCGCTTCGGCGGTGGTCGGATCCTTGGTAGCCAGATCGGCGGCGGAGTAATACACGCCGTCGATCAGATAGCTCGGCGTACGAACGAATTCAGGTGCTGGCGTGGTGCTCAGCTTGAAGTTCGACACGTACTTGTTCAACACCGGCTGAGTCTTGTCGTTACCGATCCACTCGCTGGTGGCCATGCCGGAACGCCCGCCCAGACTCGGCTTGGCTTCCAGCAGGGTCACCTGCCAACCCTTGTTTTGCAGCTCGTAAGCAGCCGTCAGGCCCGACAGGCCGCCGCCGATCACGATCGCCGTTTTATCCTTGGCCAGCGCAGACACGCTGAACAGCCCCAACATCACCAGCGCACAGGCGCGCAGCCAACCAGCAGACATTCAGAGAACTCCGGAAATACACAAGGAAACAGTTTTTTCGAGTCAGACGACTCAAGGAACGGCGAAGAATACGTCAGCCATCAAATGGCCGCCAGCGACGTCTATCGCCCTATACAAAGTAGCTCAATTGACACAATGGGTTGTTCCGATGCCGCGCATTGCATAGGCTTGCGCGATTGTATTTCCGCGCCTGTCGCAGGAAGCCTCGAGGAGACTGAACATGGGCCTGAATAATCAGTGGATGCAGCGCGATCTCGCCGTGTTGTGGCATCCCTGCACCCAGATGAAAGACCACGAACAACTGCCGCTGATCCCGATCAAGCGCGGTGAAGGCGTGTGGCTCGAAGACTTCGAAGGTAAACGTTACCTCGACGCCGTCAGTTCCTGGTGGGTCAACGTGTTCGGCCATGCCAACCCACGGATCAATCAGCGCATCAAGGATCAGGTTGATCAACTGGAGCACGTGATCCTCGCCGGTTTCAGCCATCAGCCAGTGATCGAGCTGTCCGAGCGCCTGGTGAAGATGACCCCGGAAGGCCTGACCCGCTGCTTCTACGCCGATAACGGTTCGTCCTGCATCGAAGTTGCGCTGAAGATGAGCTTTCACTACTGGCTCAATCGCGGCCAGCCGAACAAGAAGCGCTTCGTCACCCTGACCAACAGCTACCACGGCGAAACCATGGCGGCGATGTCGGTGGGCGACGTGCCGCTGTTCACGGAAACCTACAAGGCGTTGTTGCTGGACACCATTAAGGTGCCGAGCCCTGATTGCTACCTGCGCCCGGAAGGCATGAGCTGGGAAGAGCATTCGCGCAACATGTTTGCTGCCATGGAACAGACCCTCGCGGACAACCACGACACAGTTGCTGCCGTGATCGTCGAGCCTTTGATTCAGGGCGCTGGCGGCATGCGCATGTACCACCCGGTGTACCTCAAGCTGCTGCGCGAAGCCTGCGACCGTTATGGCGTGCACCTGATCCACGACGAAATCGCCGTCGGCTTTGGCCGCACCGGCACGATGTTCGCGTGTGAACAGGCCGGTATTCGTCCGGATTTCCTGTGCCTGTCCAAAGCCCTGACTGGCGGCTACCTGCCACTGGCCGCGTGCGTGACCACCGAAGACGTCTACAGCGCTTTCTACGACGACTACCCAACCCTGCGCGCGTTCCTGCACTCCCACAGCTACACCGGCAATCCACTGGCATGCGCTGCTGCACTGGCGACGCTGGATATTTTCGAAGAAGACAACGTCATCGAAAACAACAAGGCGCTGGCGCAGCGCATGGCCTCCTCCACCGCGCATCTGGTCGATCACCCCAATGTCTCGGAAGTGCGCCAGACCGGCATGGTGCTGGCCATCGAGATGGTCAAGGACAAGGCCACCAAAGAAGCTTATCCATGGCAGGAACGCCGCGGCTTGAAGGTGTTCCAGCATGCACTGGAGCGTGGTGCCCTGTTGCGTCCGTTGGGCAGCGTGGTGTATTTCCTGCCGCCGTATGTCATTACGCCAGAGCAGATCGACTTTCTGGCCGAAGTGGCCAGCGAAGGCATCGATATCGCAACGCGTGACAGCGTCAGCGTGTCGGTGCCGAAAGACTTTCATCCGGGCTTCCGTGATCCGGGCTAAAGCTTGACGCAGTTCCCCTGTTGTTAGGGGTTTATCTGTGGCGAGGGGATTTATCCCCGTTGGACTGCGCAGCAGTCCCATTTTTGGGGCCGCTTCGCAGCCCAACGGGGATAAATCCCCTCACCACAAAGAGTCAGCAGCACAAAAGCGACTACGATCCATTTTTAGAGAACCCGCATGAGACTGTCCCGCTTCTTTATCGACGCCCCCCTGAGCATCGGCGAGCACGAATTGCCTGAAGCCCAGGCGCACTACATCAGCCGTGTGCTGCGCATGGCCGAAGGCGATGCGTTGCAGCTGTTCGACGGCTCGGGTAACGAGTTTCGCGCTCGGTTGGTCGACGTCGGCAAGAAGCGCGTCGTGGTGCAGATCGATGAAAGCTTCGCCGGTCAGATCGAGTCGCCGCTGCAGATCCATCTCGGCCAGGGATTGTCCCGGGGCGAGCGGATGGACTGGGCGATTCAGAAAGCCACCGAACTGGGCGTGACCGAAATCACCCCGATCTTCAGTGACCGCTGTGAAGTCCGTTTGAAGGATGAACGCGCCGACAAGCGCCTCATGCACTGGCGCCAGGTCGCGATCAGCGCCTGCGAGCAATGTGGGCGTTCGCGGGTGCCGGTGATTCATCCCCCGCTGCTGCTGGCGGATTGGTTGAAGCAGACACAAGCCGAACTGAAACTGGTGCTGCACCCGGTGGCCGAGCCGCTGGTCAGTCATGCCAAGCCGGCGACGCTGGCGTTCCTGATTGGCCCAGAAGGCGGGTTGTCGGATGCCGAAGTTGAACAGGCCAAGGGCGCCGATTTCCATGCCGCCCGACTAGGTCCGCGGGTGTTGCGAACCGAGACCGCGCCGGTTGTGGCGCTGGCGGTGGCGCAGCAGCTGTGGGGTGATTTCTAGATCAAAAGATCGCAGCCTGCGGCAGCCCCCACCTGGGAACGCATTACACCTGTAGGAGCTGCCGCAGGCTGCGATCTTTTGATCTTCCCTTCAAAGGACATAAAAAAATATCGCCACAAAGTGCAGCAAACTCCCGGCGATCACGAACAGATGCCAGATCCCGTGGGCATGGCGCAGGCGATGATCGAGGGCAAAAAAGACAATGCCCACGGTGTACAGAATCCCGCCCGCTGCCAACCAGGCAAACCCGACGCCACCCAGCGCCGCCATTAGCGGCTTGACCGCCACCAGCACAATCCAGCCCATCACCGCATAAATCACGATCGACAGAATGCGCGCTTCGGATCGCGGCTTGATCTCTTGCAGGATGCCGATCAGCGCCAACCCCCAGACAATCCCGAACAACGTCCAGCCCCACGGCCCGCGCAGGGTCACCAGGCAGAACGGGGTGTAGCTGCCGGCAATCAACAGGTAGATCGAAAAGTGATCGACCTTCTGCATGATCGCTTTCTTGCGCCCCCGCACGCTGTGGTAGACGGTCGAGGCGCTGTACAGCACCAGCAACGTAAACCCATAGATCGCCACACTGACAATCTTCCACGGACTGCCGTCCAGGCTGGCAATGACCAGCATCCACACCACACCCACAAACGCCGCGACCGCCCCGACCAGATGCGTCCAGGCGTTCAATTTTTCCCCGTGATACATCTATTGCTCACCTCAACATTCGATACAGCCTTGAGCAAGGCTCAGCCCTTGAGACTAAAAGCGCAATGTTTGCGACTCAATTGCGGCACAAAAAACAGTCGAGGGAATCAGATTGACGCGTTCAGCAGCCACTTCGGGGGAAAAGGGTGAGTCCGGTAAAAATCGCACATCTTCAGTCGGTCGCGGTGGAACCATTGATGCGTCCACAGCTGATATTGATGCCCGATACTGCGCTTATGCTCAGGATGACGTTGCGCTTGAATCACTGCATGGGCTGCCATCATTCCTGACATGAGTGCTTTCAACACGCCTTGTGACGCTGCCGGATCCAACACAAATGCGGCATCCCCTGCGATAAAAAAACCATCGCCTGCCACCTGCTCGCACACGCGCCAGGTCACATCAGCCCCACGGGTCGCGCCGGATGGCGTCAAGTGTTCGAACATGGCGGGAGGAATCGCCTGCGTCTGGTTGTCCGGGGAAAAATCAAGACGAGTCCAATGGTAAGTGTGTTCAGCTATCTTCGCCGTCCAGCACCATCCAGACGGTTCAGCCACGATCCCGCAAAAGAGGTCATTTTCAGGGCACGAACCAACGGCATACCCATAGTAAGCGATCAATCGCGGCGAGTATTTTCGCCAGCTCAGTTTCAGCTGTCGCGACAACCATCTGCTCGCGCCACTGGCGTCGATCAGATAACGCGCAGTGAAATGCCCTTGTCGGGTTTGTATCTCCCATACACGCTGCTGATCCCTGACCACCGTAAGCGCACCGCAAGGCTGCACCACGCGCACACCTGACTTCGAGGCTTGGCACAACAACAAACTGTCCAGTGCATCACGCGGAATCTGAAAGCCATGGATAGGCCCTTCCGTGCCTTGACCAAAGGCACTGAATTGCCGCGCGCCGCCCCACTGCACCCAATGGCCTGCATGCCGCAAAAATCCTGCCGCCAGTACCGCGTCGGCGACACCCAGCTGCCGTAACACAAGCTCGACAGCCGGTTGCAGCGTTTCCCCCGGGCGCTCTCGAGGGAACGTCATTTGTTCCAGCAGCGCTACATTCAACCCACGTTGCGCGCACAAAATAGCGGCCGCCGTGCCTGCGGGGCCAGCGCCGATGATCACCACATCATGTTCAGTCAAGCGAGCAGCTCAACCAGCCCGCATTATCTCTGTTGATCAACAAACAATCACCGCCGATAAAAAGCTCGACCCACTCCAGTATCTCAACGTGGCGTCGCGTGAAATCAACGGGTGTCGACACAGCGCCATGTCGATAAAGGATGAAGAAGTCGACCTCACCGTTCAGCTTTACCCCAGCCTCGGACTCCGCCAGATCAAGTGCCGCATCAGGTTGCACCAATCGGACAAAGGACAGAACCGCCCACTGCCCCTGTAACTGGCGAGTTATTGCACCGACGGCGACATAAGCCAGATGCATGGCCAGAATCCGCTGATGATATTGCTCACGTGAGGTCTGTCCGGTGACTGACAGCAACAGGCGCCCTGCCAGCGCATTGTTCGTGTAGTCGCTGTATTCATAGGCGGTGTACTCGACCCGCTGAGTGCCATTTACCGTGATCAACCGTGGCCCGGTTTCGCCATCCCAGGAGGTCGCACCGGTTTGACCATTCTCAGAGTCCCACAAAGGAATGACCGACGGCTTTGAAAGCGCGGGCTCAAAGGTACGTGCACTGTCCGGTGTCACAGCAGGCCAATAGCCGCCCGCCGCCGAGCAGATTCTCACGTCTTCAGTAAAGGGGCTCCCCAGGTTGAAAGCGCACAGGTAAGTCGGTCGAAACCCTCCATTACTGGCAATCTCCCAGCCCGGACTGAAGGTACCTGCCGCCCTATCCGGTAACCAGGAGGGCCGTGCGGGGTTTGCTGAAGTGGTCACAGTTCCAGCACCCGAGACCGGTGAAAGTTGAGAAACCAATGCGGTAACGCCTTTATCGCTCTCGGCGAAATGTCCCCCTGGCAACCGCAGGTTTCCCGCCAGCCTGCGTTCAGACAGCGCCTGCAAAGTGACGTACCAGATTGATTCAGGAAACGCCTGCCGTTTCGCCCATTCAATCAAGGGTGCTTGCCCGGTGTCCGGGTAAAAATCAGGCGCGGACAAAATCGAATAGGCCGCTACGACGGTCGGGATGTGTGCACTCAGTGCCGGGCAAACGGGCTTGACCCAACCGTCAGCGGTGAAATCGATGTAGTGCAACGCCCGATAGTTGCCGGCCCTGACAATGGCATCTACGTCCGGCTCATTGTTCAAATCACGCACCAGGCCATCGTCACATAGCTGATGGCGTTTATGGATGATGTAACCATCGAACCCGGCGCCTGGTGGAACGGTGAACGAAACCAATTGGTTGTTAAACAGCGCCGGTTCAACCAGTCGTGCCCTGGGAAGAGGCACATTCAAACCGCTCCCGTGAACCGAAGGATCAGCCCAGTTGGCGAGGTCTTCCGTCAGAACAAAGGGAGGTTGAGAAATGTCAGGTTCAAACCAGTCCGCGTCAGCGCCCCTGCTGATGTGGAACTGCTGCAGCTTGTTATTGACGTGCATGGCCTCGAGTTTCAGGTCCAGATAGAGCCCGGCAATGCACTCGGGACCATTGAAGATTTTGTGCAACGGCCGCCAGAAATCCAGCTCAGCATCGCCACTCTCCCATCCCGGTCCTTCTCCACCCTTCTGCTGCACGGCGACATAGGTACTGAAACGAGCCGGCATGACGCGCATGGCATAAGGGTCATTCGATACCAAAGAACTGAAGCCACGCAGGCGTGCGTCGTACAACACGGGCGCGGTGCCGACACGTGCGATGCCTGTGCGGGAAAAGCACAGGTCGGCATGCCGGCGATGCGTCGTGCCTGCTTGGGGGCGATATTCATAGGCGAACACCACCAGCCCCAGGGTCGCGTCCGCGCCGGCCATCGTCTGAAGTTGCGCCAGCGTCGGCGGGCTGACGCCATACGTATAGTCCAGAACGGTTTCCAGCTCCGCCCCGGTCGCGTAATCAGCGAGTGGTTGTCCATCTGCGCCTTCTGTCACACCGGGTGATGCCAGTGCGTGGTACAGCAAACTGCGCGAGGGATCTCCCGCTTCGATCCCTTGAGTGCCTTGCGATGAAAAGTCTGCAAATCCCTTGATTGTGCGGTCAACAAACAAGGCTCTGCTCAACTCATCGGCCAAGGGTCTGGCGTCGATATCCAGCCCATGAAGCAGCAATAAATCGCGCCAGCCGGCGGGCGCCAATCGCTGGCAGATTTTTTGGACCTCGTCGATGAGCGGCATACAGACTCCCGGGACGGACACGATGCTTCATCCCAGCATACAAGCTTCGGGTGAACGGCAAACCTGTTAGAAGTACCAGTCTTTGCCTTGAAACAAGCCTTCGCGTTGTGACTGCACGGGTAAAAAAACGGGAGTTTTTCCGGTATTGAACATCACTTATCAGGCGTGATCTTCAGGAACTGTGCACAATCAAGGCATTCCAAAAAGAGGCCGACCATGCTGATCGACGAAGAGTTGACCCTGAAAAAACTCGAGGTGTTCCTGGCCTTCATGCGGACCGGCAATCTGGCGCGAGCCGCTGCCGAGTTGCAGACCAGTAACGTCAGCGTGCACCGCGCCATCCATTCCCTCGAAAGCGCCTTGCGGTGCCCGTTGTTCAAGCACGAAGGCCGCAACCTCACGCCACTGGAGAGCGCTTATGTGCTGGAAGAGCGGGCGCAGAAACTGGTTCAGGACGTCGTGGAAAGCGTGCGCCTCACCCGTGAAGCCGCCGGTTTCTCAGCCGAGCGCTTCAAGCTTGGCTCGCTGTATTCGCTGACGGTGAAGACCGTGCCACAGCTGATCATGGGCCTGAAAATCCGCCGCAGCGAACTCAACATCGACCTGATTCTGGGCTCCAATTTCGACTTGCTGTACAAGCTCAAGAACATGGAGGTCGACGCGATCCTCGTGTCTTTGGACGACAGCATCAACGACCCGGACTGCGAGCACATTCCGCTGTTTTCCGACGATATCTTCCTGGCCACACCGGCCGATTCGAAGTTTGCCAACAGGGCCGAAGTCGACCTTGCCGAAGTGCGCGATGAAACCTTCATCACCCTGACCCAAGGCTTCGCCACCCACCAGGACGGCAAGCGGGTTTTCGAGCAGGCGGGATTCGAGCCGAAGGTGGCGATGCAGGTCAACGACATCTTCACCCTGCTGAGCATGGTCAGCTCCGGGGTGGGTTATGCGTTGCTGCCAGGGCGAATTGCGGCGGTGTATGAGAACCGGGTGAAGCTGATTCCACTGCAGGAAAAGTACCGGCTGCAGCAGCACATTGGCGTGGTGTTCCTGAAGGCCAAGGAGCGCGATCCGAATTTGCTGGCGTTGTTGGCGGAGTGTCGGATGTATGCCAATCGGCAGGGTTGAAGACCTTGTGGCGAGGGAGCTTGCTCCCGCTGGGCCGCGAAGCGGCCCCAAATCCAATGGCAGGGTTGGATCAAGTACACCCGCTGGCGTTATTTGCGAGCGCTTCGCACCCGAGCGGGAGCAAGCTCCCTCGTCACAAAAAACCAGTCGAACTTAGCCCACAATCCCGCGAACAATGAAGTACAACAACGAAGGCCCCAGCAAACACCCAAGCCCGGTATGAAAAGTCGCGGTCAATGCGCCGTAAGGCACCAACCGACGATCCGTCGCCGCCAGCCCCGCAGTCACACCGCTGACAGTGCCGGTCAAGCCACCGAATACCATTGCCGAACGCGGGTTATCCAGCCCCATCCAGCGCGCCGCCATCGGCGTGCCGACCATCACCAGAATCGCCTTGATCAACCCGGTGGCAATCGACAACGCGACCACATCCGAACTCGCCCCAATCGCCGCACCAGTCACCGGCCCGACGATGTAGGTCACCGCTCCCGCGCCGATGGTGGTCATGCTCACGGCATCCCGATAACCGAACGCCCAGGCAATGCTCGCGCCGACAGCGAACGGCAGAATCGTGCCCAGCAACAGCGCAATCACACCAATCAGCCCGGCTTTTTTCGCCTCGGTCGCCTGCACTTCAAACGCCGTGGCAACAATGGCGAAGTCACGCAGCATCGCGCCGCCCATCAAACCAATACCGGAAAACAATGTCAGGTCCGCCAGGCCTTTTTGCCCACCGGTCATGGTGCCGCCTACCCAGGCCAACACCAGACCTATGACGATGGCAATGGCCGAACCGTGAATCCGCCCGAACGTCAGTCGTTTGGACAGGACCACCGACACCCACATGATCACACCGACAAACGCGAACGCAGTGACCAGACCGTTATGCTCAAGGCCTTTTTCAATGAGATCCCACATATCAGCGTCCTCCTACAGGCGTGCCGACCGGGGTAATTTCCGCCGGCTCATCGGGCAAGGGTTCTCCCTTGTGGGTCCGGCTGATCAAGGCAATGGTGCAGCCGCAAAGCACCACCGAACCGATCGCCGCCAGCACCGCCACCGGACCGCCATGCAGCGCGGTAACAACGTTCTGTTGCGCAGCCATCGCGACCACGACGGGAATGTACATGGCGCCCCAGAAGCCAACGCCCATCTCGCAATCCTTGGTCATGCCGCCGCGTTTTTGCATCCACAACCGGGCGCAGATCAACAGGATCATCGCGATCCCCACGCCGCCCACGTTGGACTTCACGCCCAGTAACACGCCAAGCATGTCACCCATGATCACGCCTGCCAGCGTACAAATCGCCAGCAGCGCCACACCGTAGATAATCATTGTTGTAGTCCTCAAAGTGCATCGTCGAATGTTGTTTTTGTTGTTCGAAGCCTGAGTCGCAGATCTAGTGTTGGCGGCTTCCCTCCTCACGCAAAAGCGCTTGCAGGGTATCGAGCCGCGCACCGTCGAAAGCGATGACGGTGCCTTGCTCGAATACCCGACGCGCCAGTCCTGTCAGCACCGCGCCAGGCGGCAGTTCGATCTGCAGACGAACGCCACGCTCGTAGGCGCTTTGCACGGTGCCGCGCCAATCGACGACGCGGCACATGTTGAACGCCAGGTCGTCGCGCAAGGCCTCAATGTTGGTGATCGGCCGGGCGCGACTGCCGCTCAGGTAGCCCAACACCGGCGTGTTCATCGGCACCTTGGCGAACGCTTGCGCCAGGGTTTTGGCCGGGCCTTCCAGCAACGCGCAGTGCGACGGAACGCTAACCGCGAGGCGTTTGGCCAAGCCTGCACCTTGATCTTTGGCCAGCGCCGCAACCGCTTGCATCGCGTCATCGCTGCCGGCAATGACCACCTGGTTATCGGCGTTGATGTTGGCCAGGTAGACCGGTGCGTCGACGTCATGAACCTGCGCCAGCAAACCTTCCACCGTGGCCAGATCAAGGCCGATGATCGCGGTCATCCCGTAGCCCTGTGGATAAGCCTGCTGCATCAGCTCACCGCGCAGACTGACCAGATGCAGCGCATCACTGAAGCTCAAGGCACCGGCCACCACGGCGGCTGGATAAGCACCGATGGATAAGCCGGCCACGTAATCCGCCGTCATTGCTAACTGACGCGAAGCCGCCACGCCGGCGATCAGCAGGCACATCTGCACAGATCTCGTCGATTTCAATGCGTCGGCGTCATCCAGCAGCAAAACATCTTCACCCAGCGCTTCACTCGCCTCGCGAACCGTCTCGCGGGGTAAACGATGGAGCATGCCCGGCTGCTGCGCGCCTTGTCCCGGGAACACCAGCAAACTGCTCACGCTGCCATCTCCTGTGGTTTCCAGGGATCGTCGACCAGGCAGGCGCCGACAGCATTTTTGAGCAGGACTTTTCGCGAAGAACCCGCCCACTCCCGCAATGCGACGGCGCCAAAAGGTGTCTGTAACTGCATGTCCACCGGGCACGCTGCGGCATCAAGCAATTTCATGAGGTCCTGTGCCTGCAGACGAGGCAACGGTTGTGGCGTACGCAGGATCAAGTCGAGATCGCTGCCCTCATGCAAGGCGATAGATCCGCTGGCCAATTCGAAACCGGCACTGCCACTGACACCCCAGACCCAACCGCAGTCGTCGAGCATCGGTCGCAGTTGATCGAGGGCGCGTACTGCCGGCAGATCCCGTTCGATCAAAACGTGACACAGCGCTTCCGGTTGAACGCGACGCTGAATTCCGTCGACCCGCATGACCGTTGCAAAGCGCTGTTCACGCAAACGCCCACGCACCCCGACTGCGATGTCGCCCGCCGTGCACAACGCCCGTCGAACCACCACCGGCTGCCCTGCGTCGATCGAATCGATCACCCAGGCAGGCGCGTCCGCCGGCAATTGCTCCAGGGTCATTCCCCAGAGCAGATCGTGGGCCAGAATCGCGCTCACCACTGTGCTCTCAACAGTTGGCGAACGTGGCTCGAGGCGGCGCGATTGCTCGCACCCAAACGGCTGCTCAGGTCGCGACCGCTGACAGCGACATCAGCAATCGCCTGGCTCAGGCATTCAGTCACCCGCTCCAGATCAGCAGCGGTGGGCTGTTCAATCTGCTGCACTGACAAGGTTTCCCACAGCAGTCCGAGGCTGGCATAGCTGTCGATGTCATAGGCCATCGGCGGCACGCTGGAGGCCAGGGCCTCGAGTTCTTCGACGCTGCGCAACGTCACGCGCGCGGCCGAAGCCTTGCCCATGGCATGCACCATCACCCCCGGATCCCGCAGCGCGATCAGCCGGTTGGCCTGGTAACCATGAGCCAGAAACGCACCCGACATCGCCTTGCCCACCAACAAACTGATCACCGCGTGGCCGGCCAATCGAGCGCGGGCGTAACTGTCTGCCGCACCCGCCAACGCCAGGTGAATGCCGAGCGCTTCTTCGCGTCGGCCATAGGCCTGACTGGGCACATCGACAATGGCGATCACCGCGCGTTTGTGCGGTTTGTCCTGATCAGCCGCGATGACTTCATCCACAGCCTTGGCCAGCCCCCACCCTTCCAGCAGGCCGACTTCGCCATTGCGGGCGCGCACAAAACGGTTGTCGGGATCGGCCACAACGGCAATGAACCGAACGGTTTGATCACCCATCACACCATCGGCGACCTTCAACGAGGCCGGCAAACCTTCGACCGGTTGTGCGCCGGCACTCAAGGCCTCGAACCAGTTCAAGCCTCGTACGGAATACGAACTCATGAGCGCTCTCCTTGATACAGATCGCGAACCGTCGCCGGCTCGATTTGCGGTACCGCGTCCAGACGGGCCAGGCGCTGCAGAAACAGGTCGGCCTGATGGCTGCGCGGTTGTGCCGGCAACCCTTGCTTGAGCAATTCACTGACGTGTTGCTGGATCTGCTCGACGTCGTCGGCGACGTAGCGGTCCACCAGACCGCTGGCGAAACGTTGCTCGCCGCCGGTCAGGCTCCAGATGAAAGGACGATCACGGGAGTCGTATTCCTCAAGCCCCGCTTCCTGTTCGATCACTTGCGGACCGTTCAAGCCAAGCCGTGCTTCGCGCGTCACCACCAGATAGCTGCAGAGCCCGGCGGCAATCGACATCCCGCCAAAGCACCCGACGCTGCCCGCCACGACGCCAACGACAGGCTGGTACTGCTGCAGATCGACAATGGCCGCATGAATATCGGCAATCGCGGCCAGACCGAGGTTGGCTTCCTGTAACCGCACGCCACCGGTTTCCAGCAGCAATACAGCACGGGTCGGCGTGCCCTTGCGGTTGTCTTCGGCAGCCAGTTCCAGCGCGCCGGCAATCTTGGCCCCGCCGACTTCTCCCAGGCTGCCGCCCTGGAATGCGCCTTCGATAGCGGCAATGACCACGGGTAATCCGCCGAGGCTGCCCTTGGCGATGACCACACCGTCATCGGCTTGTGGCACCACGCCCTGGCGGGATAACCACGGCGACATGACGCGCTGAAAGGGGTCGAGCAATTCGCGAAAAGTGCCGGCATCGAGCAAGGCTTTCGCCCGTTGTCGGGCGCCGAGTTCGACGAAGCTGTGTTTGTGGGCAAGCGCTGCGTTGTCAGTCATGGCCGATCTCCTCAAAGCCTTGCTCCAGGCGCAGGCGCACCACGCCTGGGGTCGCACCGAAATCGTGGATATCGATGTCCATCGCCGGGGGTGTCTGGCCTTCAAACATGCGCGCAAACAGATGCTGCCAGCGCTGTTCGCTACCGTTGACCGAGGTCTGAACCTGGATCGTCAACTTGCCCGCCTGACCGGGCTCGATCAGCACTTCCAGATCGCCCGAGCCGACACAGCCCACCAGCGTGCGGCCACGGGGTGGCTGACCGGCGGGGAATTCAAAAGATAAGGTTTCCATCAGGACGCTCCCTGGATAACACCGTTGCCGGACTCGATGCGGTCGAGGAACAGGCAGGCCGCGAGCAGGTCCGCGGCACCGCCGGGCGAGGCATTCAATGCGATAAGTTGTTGGTCGAGCTCATGCAATTGACGGCGACCGGCGAGGCTGGCGCTGCCACCCTTGTCGAGCACGGCCTGGGCGCCAGCGTGCATGGCGTGCAACCCCTGCTCACCGGCGCGGTACAGCACGCAGGTATCGGACAGTTGGGTCATGATCGCCAGCAACGCATCGAGGCGGGCATTCTGTTCGCCGTCGCCAGCGGCACGACTGCGTTTGAGTTGTGGCAATGCGCGGTGAATCACGGCAGGGAAACCCAGCTGCGCTTCTTCACGCGCACCGCGTGCGCCGTATCGTTGGGCGACTTGGGCACCATGACTCAAGGGACGCGGCGCATAACGATCATCAAGCAGGGCTAATCGCGCCGCTCGCAGGGCCACGCTATGCGGGGTATTGGCTTGAGGTGCCAAAGCGGCGGACGTGACCAAAAGACCCAAGGCCCAAATAGCGCCACGATGAGTATTCACACCGGCCGTGGTGGTGAGCATGGCGTGCTCCCCTTCGCGGCCGATACGCCCGACGGCTTCGCGCAGTTGCACATTCACTTCGCCGAGTTCGATGGCCGCTTCAGCCATTTCCTTGAACGCCGGCCACAACGCCAGCGCCGAAGCATGCATCAGTCCGAGGTGCAAATCGGTGTGAGCGCCATTGCCGCGACGGTCGACCAGCGCCGGTTTCGGCGACAGATCCGCTTCATCGATCAGCGCGTCGACCGCGAGGTCCGCCAGCCGTTCGGCCAGGGTTAAAGGTTTGGGTTGCAGATTGAATGCGTGCATTACCAACTCCTGAACTTGGCGGGCGGGTTGTAGAGGCCACCGGACCACTCCACCAGGTCCGCGACGCTTTTCGCCGCCAGCAATTGGCGAGTGGCGTCGGTGCGGCGGATGCCGAGATCCTCGGGCAAGGCGATCAAGCCTTCACGGCGCATGCGAGCGGTGTCTTTGGGGTTGTGGCGCAGCCCGATGGTGGTAACTCCGGCGACGGCGGCGATCATCGCCTGACGCTCTTCGAGCGAGCGCGCCTTGTACAAATAAGCGATGCCTTCTTCGGTCAGCAGGTGCGTGACGTCGTCGCCGTAGATCATGATCGGCGCCAACGGCATGCCGCTTTTGCGCGCGACTTCCACAGCGTCCAGGGTTTCGACAAAGGTCGGTTTTCCGCCCTCCTGGAAGGTCTCGACCATTTGCACCACGAGTTTTTTACCGCGTTCGAGCAGGGCTTCGGGCGCTTCGTCGTGGCGCATGTCGAGCCACGCCGGTGTGCCATGGCGACGACCGCGCGGGTCGTGGCCCATGTTCGGCGCGCCACCGAAACCCGCCAGTCGCCCACGCGTCACGGTGGATGAATGCCCGTCGCCATCCACTTGCAAGGTCGCACCGATGAACAGGTCCACGGCGTATTGCCCGGCCAGTTGGCAGAACATCCGGTTGGAGCGCAGGGAACCGTCGCGCCCGGTGAAGAACACGTCTGGCCGGGCTGCGATGTAGTTTTCCATCCCCAGTTCGGTGCCGAAGCAATGCACGCTTTCGACCCAGCCGCTTTCAATCGCCGGTATCAGTGTGGGATGGGGATTGAGGGTCCAGTTGCGGCAGATTTTGCCCTTCAGGCCAAGGGACTCGCCGTAGGTCGGCAGGATCAGTTCGATGGCGGCGGTGTTGAATCCGATGCCGTGGTTGAGCGACTGGACATTGTGTTTTTCGTAGATGCCGCGGATCGCCATCATCGCCATCAGTACATGCACAGGCTTGATGTGCCGCGGGTCGCGGGTGAACAGGGGTTCGATGTAGAAAGGCTTGTCCGCCACCACCACGAAATCCACCCAGGACGCAGGAATGTCGACACGGGGCAGTTCGCTGACATCGTCCACCAGCTGATTGACCTGGACGATCACGATGCCGTCGCTGAACGCGGCCGGTTCGATCAACGCCGGGGTGTCTTCGGTGCTTGGGCCGGTGTAGATGTTGCCGGCGCGGTCGGCCATGAAACCAGCCGAGAGCACGACGTTTGGAATCAGGTCTACCACCAGCCGTGCATAGAGTTCGATGTAGGTGTGGATCGCGCCGATTTCCAGCAGTCCGTCTTCCAGCAACTGGCTGATGCGCAGGCTTTGGGTGCCGGCAAACGAGAAGTCGAGCTTGCGGGCAATGCCGCGCTCGAACAGGTCCAGATGCTCGGAACGACCGACACTGGGCATGATCATGTGCAAGTCATGCAGCTTGGCGGGATCAGCTTTGGCCAGGGAACGGGAAAGAAAATCCGCCTGCTTCTGGTTGTTGCCCTCGAGCACCACACGGTCGCCAGGCAGGATCAACGCTTCAAGCGCGGCAACGATCTTTGCGGTGGGAAGGACCACACCGTCGGCCAGATCCTTAACCAACTCCAGACGCCGCTGCTTCTCGCTGCGCCGCCGCGTCCATCGCGAGTCGGGGGATATTGTTGTTGTCATGACCACTCCACGGGTTCGCTATCGTGGGGGTCACCTTAGGAGCGTTGGCGTGGAGCATCAATCAAGCGCAGTGGCAGATAGTTACGGTCAGAGTAATGATTGGAAGTCAGTGTTTTCAGTGCGGACGCCATCGCGGGCAAGCCTTGCTCCCACGGTGACGGCGTCAACCTCGAACTTCTCGATCACGCACACCCTGTGTAGGAGCAAGGCTTGCCCGCGATGGGGCCAGAACTGCCAACAGGTGCATTGAAAAACAGATAATCACCGTGGCGAGGGAGCTCCTCGAATCGTCGCATCGTCCCGCTCGGCTGCGCAGCAGTCGTAAAACCATTGTTCTCGGTGTACCTGATCCACCTCGATTGCAGGTTTTGGGGCCGCTTCGCGACCCAGCGGGACGGTGCGACGATTCGACGAGCTCCCTCGCCACAGGTGATCGATTTGCCTTGGGGATTCTCGGCGACGAATATGACGCCAGTCAGGCGAGCCCCGCACTTTCCAACAAGCGTTCCAGCGCCAGCAAATCCGGCACCTTCGCCACCTGATCCCCCACTTGCACCGCCGCCATTTCCAGCGCACACAACGGCACATCCACATAGCTCAGCTGACTGTCCAGCTTGCAGGACCTGGGAATCCCTTGTACCAGCAGCGCGATGAACCGCAGTTCCGGCCGCCCACCCAGTGCGTTGAGGATGACGATCCGCGCACGGTCCCCGATAACGATTTTGCTACCGCACGCCGCTTCGAAACTGAGCAATGGAATGTGCCGATCCCGCCACGTCACTCGCCCCAGGTACCACGGCGGTGTATCCAGATCGAACGCACCGTGCTGATAGTCGATCAGCTCGGCGACCGCGACGTTAGGCAGGATCAGGTTGCGGTCTGCCAGGGGCAGCAGCAGTCCGGTGAGGTTGCTGGTGCGGTGTTCAAGCATGGGGTTTGCTCCACAAGGCGATGCTGTCGAGCAACACCGATTCCTGATACGGCTTGCCCAGGTAGTCATTGACGCCGATGGCCATGGCACGGTCGCGGTGTTTCTGGCCGGTGCGGGAGGTGATCATGATGATGGGCAGGTGCTGCAAACGCTCGTCAGCACGCACCTGTGCGGCCACTTCGAAGCCGTCCATGCGCGGCATTTCGATGTCCAGCAGCATCAGGTCAGGCAGGTGTTCTTCGAGCAGGAGCATGGCGTCTACACCGTCCTTGGCCGTCAGCACGTTCATGCCGTGGCGTTCGAGCAGGCGACTCGTTACCTTGCGCACCGTGACCGAGTCATCGACCACCAGCACCAGCAATGGCTTGTGCGGTTCGACTTCCGCATCGTCAGTGGCCTGCGGGACACGGGCCTGCATGGCGCGCAGCGGCGCCAGCAGATCAAGAATCAGCACCACCCGGCCATCACCCAGAATCGTCGCCCCCGACAAGCCTTTCACGGCAGCAAATTGCGGACCAAGGCTTTTGACCACGATCTCACGAGTCCCGGCCATGGCATCGACCTGCACCGCGATGTGCCGCTCGTTGCACTGCACCAGCAATACCGGCAACGGCAGGCTCTGGCCCAACAGTTTCGGACGAGAGCTGGTTTTGAGAAGCTCACCCAGGTAGCACAATTCATAGTGCTGTCCGGCGTATTTATAAGTCGGCGGATCCAGCCGGTAATGCCCTTCGAGTTCGTTGGGCAGCACGCGAACAATGCCGTCGACGGTGTTCAGCGGGATCGCGTATTGATCCTCACCGCACTGCACCATCAATGCCCGGTTGACCGACACCGTGAAGGGCAGGCGAATCCGAAAATGCACGCCCTGCCCCGGCCGGGAGTCGATGCTCATGCTGCCGCCCAGTTGCCGCACCTCTTCATGGACCACGTCCATGCCGACGCCACGCCCGGAAATCTGGGTGATTTTTTCCGCTGTCGAGAACCCCGGTTGCAGGATGAATTGCAGCACGTCGCGGTCACTGATATCGCTGTCGGGCGCCAGCAAACCCCGCTTGATCGCTTTGCGGCGCACGGCATCCAGCGGCACGCCGGCGCCGTCGTCGCGGATGTCGAAAATGATGTCGCCACCCTCTCGCGACAGATCCAGAGTAATCGTGCCTTGCGCCGGCTTACCCGCCGCAATGCGTGCCTCGGAAGATTCCAGCCCATGGTCCACCGCGTTGCGCAGCATGTGTTCCAAGGGTGCCGCCATGCGTTCGAGCACATTGCGGTCCATCTCGCCTTCCGCGTTGCCGACGATGAATTCCACGTCCTTGCCCAGCTCACTGGAGACCTGGCGGACGATGCGCTTCAACCGCGGCAACATCCGTTCGAACGGCACCATGCGCGTACGCATCAGGCCTTCCTGCAACTCGGTATTGATGCGGCCCTGCTGTTGCAGCAGGTTTTCCGCGTCCTGATTGCGCCGGTCGAGTGTTTCCTTGAGATCGAGCAAGTCGGAGGCGGATTCAAACAACGCGCGTGAGAGTTGCTGCAGTTGCGAATGGCGATCCATTTCCAGCGGATCGAATTCCTCGTAACCCAGGCGCTCGGCTTCGACCTGCTGCCGGCTGAGGATACGCCCCTGGGTTTCAGTATCGAGCCGACGCAGCTGATCGCGCATTCGCTCGATGGTGGTTTCCATCTCACTCAGGGCCACGCGGGCATCGTTGACCTGTTGCTCGATGCGGCCACGGAATATCGACGTTTCACCCGCCAGGTTGACCAGATCGTCGAGCAGTTCCGCCGAAACCTTGACCATGTCCGCGCCGATATCGGGCTGCAGGATCGGCGGTTCGGGCTTGAGCGCGGCGGGTGTGACCACCGCGACGTCAGGCACTGCCGGATGACTGAAATTCCTGATCGCATCGATCAGCCGGTCGGCCGGCGGCAAGGGTTGGCCAGCGCGGGCCGCGTCGAGCATTTGGGCCAGTCGGTCATGGCTGCTTTGCAACAGGGCGAACAACGCCGCGGTCGGTTGCAACACACCTGCGGACAAGCCTTCGTAAAGGGTTTCCAGCTCATGGGCCAGGTCGCCGATGGGTGCGATTTCCACCATCCGTGCCCCGCCTTTGAGGGTGTGCAAATCCCGCAGCAGGGTTTCCACTTCCTGGCGGTTCGACGGTTCAGCCTGCCAGCGCACCAAGGCAGCGCCGGAGTTTTCGATGATGTCGAAACCTTCTTCCAGGAAGATATCGAGCAACTCCGGATCATGGCTTGGCGAATCGCTGACCGGTGCTGTTTGCGCGACCTCCGCACTGGCGACATTGTGCTGTCGGTACTCACGGATGGCCTCGATCAACTCATCCGGGGCGTCCAATGGCGTGTGACCGCGCAACTGCTCAAGCAACTGTGCGAGGCGGTCATGGCTGTGCTCAAGCAGCTGCGCCAACACATCGTTGTGGCTGTAACGGCGGTCTGCCAACCCTTGGTAAAGGCCCTCCAGCTCATGGGCCAGATCGCCCACCGGTTCGATACCGGCCATCCGCGCACCGCCCTCGAGGGTGTGCAGATCACGCTGCAGGGACAACAGCGGCGCGGCGTTGTCCGGATCGCTCAACCAGCGTTGCAAGGCCTGCCCGGCGCTCTCGAGAATATCGACCGCTTCCTCAAGAAAGATCGACACGATCGCATCGTCTCGCTCGATAGGAGATTCGGTCTTCGCCAGTTCGGCGGTGGCACTGCCCAGTTCACGGATGCTCAAGGTGCGGCTGCCGTCGCTGCGAATCAGGCCCATCGCCGAGGGATCGAGACTCTCATCGAGCAAGCCGCGCAAGGCTCGCACCCGCTCCGGTTGCGGGCTGACTTCCTGGCCCGCCGCCAGTTCGTCGAGCATGTTGATCAACGCTTCATGGGCACTTTGCGCTTCGTGAAAAAACCGGTCGCTGACCGCCAGACTGCTTTCTTCCACCGCGCCATACAGGTCGAGCAAGGCTTCACAGAGTTCATCCACCGGGTGCAGATCAGCCAGGTGCGCGCCTTCACCCAAGGTGGTCAACTCATCCAGCAACGCACTGAGTTCCTGGCGCTCGCCCGGATGTTGCTGCCAGCGTTGCAACAGGCTTTCGGCGTCCAGCAGGATGTCCATGCCCTGGGCGAGGAAATTGTTGATCAGTTGCGGATCACGCTTGATGCGCATCCGGGTATGCGGTGCGTTCAAGAGGGTTTCCAGACGCTCGGCCAACAGTGCCTGGGTTCTTTCGATCAAGGTACGCGCACCGGGAATGTCAGCCAGTGGATCGATTTTCAGCTGACGCAATCCGAGCCGGAACAAGCCTTCGGCTTCCAGCAACAATTCGACTTCGTCCAGGTCCAGCGCTAACAGATGCGCCTTGTACTCGCGCGCCAGTTGGTCCAGCGGCGCCGCCAGTTCGGCAATCGGCAAAACGCCGGCCATGGAGGCGCTGCCCTTGAGGGTATGCAAGGCGCGCTGCAATTCGTCGCTGGCCTGCAAGGGTACATGCTCGGCGGCTTGTTCGAGGAATCGGTTGAGGCTGGCCAGATGGGTTTCGGCTTCGTTGCGGAAGATCTCCAACAACAGGGGATCGAGCGCGGCGACGTCTTGCACGTCCTCGTCCAGCAGCGGTTCAACGCCTTTGGCCAAGGCATGCGCACGGGCGGCCAACTGGTCGACATCGTTGCGCTGGCGCTGGGTGTTGCTCGCAAATTCAGCCACCAGTTCCGGCAGCAATTGCATCACATCATCCAGCAGCTGATTCACCGCAGGCCCAGGTTTTACGCTGTGTTCGAGCACACGATTGAGCAGATTTTCCACCGCCCAGGCCAGCTCGCCCAACACCAATGCCCGGACCATACGGCCACTGCCTTTCAAGGTGTGAAAGGCCCGGCGCAATTCACTCAGGGCCGATGTGTTCTCGGGTGCGGCGGTCCAGCGCGGCAAGTATTCGCGAAGGGTATCCAGTACTTCTTCAGCTTCTTCGAGGAACACTTCACGCAGTTCATCGTCCACCGGCTCTTCGTCCGCGGGCGGCGGAAGCAGACTGCCAGGCGTGTTCAGGGCGGGGGGATTCACGGTGGAAACGGGACTGGCCAATACATCGGCCAAGGTCTGGACCAGTTCTGGATCTTCCAGCGCCTGCTGTTCCTGCATCACCTGCGCTTCGCTGGGGCTCAGCACCTCTTCCAGCACCGGCACATGCCGCTCGTTGGGGAAGAAACCCAGGGCAGCCAGGCCTTTTTGCGCAACGTCGAGCAGGTGCTCCCCCGGCGCCTCGGGATCATCACTGAGACGCTCCAGGTAGTATTCGATGCTGGTGATAACGTCGGCGAGGCTGTCCAGTTCCTGCCAGCCGGGCTGGTCCGGGTCCAGCAACAGGTGCTCGCGAATGAAGTGATTGCAGGATTCGATCAGGCTGGCCGCGCGACTCAATGGAATCATCGCCAGCGCCCCACGCACCTGTGTCAGCAAGGCCGGCAATGGTTGCAAGTGCTGGCGGTCCCAGTCGGCGTCGATGTAGTCGACGATCATGTCCTTGGCCTGTTGCAGGCAGATGCGCGCCTCCCTGATGACGATCTGGTGGATCTGCGTCAGGTCGGTGGTTGGCAGGCGGCTGTCTTCCTGGCTTTCCGGCTCAACGGTGCCGACCATGCCGGACAGGTTGGCTTCGACGTAGAGCAAGGCACCGGCGACGTCCATGAGAACGGCATCGCTGGGTTCGCGCTGGCCTTGAACGAGGCTCAGCACCACCGCCAGTTGATCGATGATGACCTTGCGCGGCTGGCCAAATCCCAGCACCGCCAGGGTGTCGGCGATTTGTCGCAGGGGCGACAGCAGGCTTTCGAGGTCCGAGGTGTGTTGGCGGTCGCTGCGGACGAACAGGTCCAGGCGCTCTTTCACCCGCACCAGCTCTTCGCAGAGCGCCGCCAGCACCGAACGCATGGCATCGCGGTCGGGGCCGGCCAACCGGGCCCGTTCTTCGTCGACCATTGCACTGTCAGGCAACGCGTCGTCCAGTGAGTAGCGATCTTTCATGGTCAGCATCTGCCCGGTGGGGTGGTCGGCTTTGGCAATGTAGAACAGCAAACTCTTGAGCAACTCTGGAGGCGCTGGTTGATTGATGCCACGCATGCCCTGTTCGAGCAGGCGCTTGAGTTCCTTGTCCGCATCCTTGAACAGGCTGCGCAGCGCCGGACTATTAGCAATGGCACCGCCGCGCATGCCTTCGACCAACGCCGAAGCCACTTGCCACAAAGGGCTCAGCGGCGCATCGCCACAGATACCTTCGAGACGCGCGAAGACCTTGGCCAGGTAGCCGAGGTGAGTATCGTCCTCCTGCTCGCGCAGCAAACCGACCAGCGCCATCTGCAGCATCTGCCGCAACTTGCGTAACACGTTGGGTAATTCCGCTGGCTCCAGAAGCCCGAGTTCTTCTTCGTCCAGCGCGGGCAAGTCCAGCAGTTGCGGGCTGAAAAGACTGGTTTCTGACAGCAGGCTCTCACCACGCGCGCTACGCAAATCATTGATCAGCGGCAGCACCACCAGTGGCAGGTCCCGCCGTGCGCCTTGTACCCGATCGAGGTAGATCGGCAACTGCCCGAGGGCTTGCAACAGCAGGTGGATCGCTTCATCACGATGGCTGACGCAGTTCTGCAACAGTGCCAGGGTCAGCTGTTCCATCTCTTCGGCGAGCAGCGCCGCGCCGTAGAACTCGACCATCTGCAGTACGCCATGGACCTGATGGATGCACGCCAGGCATTCACCGAGCGCAGGCGTTGTCTGCTCCTCGTCGATGGCCATGCTTTCCAGGTGAAGAGCCGCCTGCCTCAGCGTTTCGGCAATCTCACCCTTGACCCACTCGAGGGCCACATAGTCGTGCCGATCACCCATAACCACTCCGCTCACTGCTCCTCTCACAAAAAAGCATACGCCCGTTGGCGCTTCACACTTTATCCGCTGCTTGCGACTTGGCCGCCGGCAAGGTGAAACCGGACACCGAACGCCGCAGCTGACTGGCCATTTTCGCCAGGTTGCCGATGCTCTCGGCGGTAGCGGTGGAACCTGACGAGGTCTGCGAGGTGATTTGCTGGATCACGTTCATCGTCAGGGAAATCTGTCCGGCCGAAGACGTCTGCTGCTGGGCGGCGTTGGAAATACTCTGGATCAGCGCCGCGAGGGTTTTCGAAACGCCTTCGATTTCTTCCAGGGCCACGCCGGCATCGTGCGCCAGGCGTGCTCCGCGCACCACTTCGGTGGTGGTCTGCTCCATGGAAATAACCGCCTCGTTGGTGTCGGTCTGAATCGCCCGCACCAGGGTTTCGATCTGCCGCGTCGCGGCGGAGGAACGCTCGGCGAGACGCTGCACTTCATCGGCGACCACCGCAAAACCGCGTCCGGCGTCACCGGCCATCGACGCCTGGATGGCTGCGTTCAGGGCAAGGATGTTGGTCTGGTCGGCAATGTCATCGATCAGGCTGACGATATCGCCGATTTCCTGCGAAGACTCGCCCAGGCGCTTGATGCGTTTGGCGGTGTCCTGAATTTGCTCACGAATGTTGTCCATGCCGTGGATGGTGTTGTGCACCACCTCGTTGCCCTTGTTGGCGATTTCCACCGAACGCTCGGCCACCGCCGAAGATTCCGCGGCGTTGGCTGATACCTGATCGATGGATTGCGCCATGTCATTGATGGCCGTGGACGCTTCGGAGATCTGCTGGGCCTGATGCTCCGAGGCCTGCGCCAGATGCATGGCGGTGGCCTGGGTTTCCTGCACGGCAGCCGCGACCTGGCCGGCCGTCAGGTTGATGGTGGCGACCAGGTCCCGCAGTTGGTCCACGGAATAGTTGATCGAGTCGGCGATGGAGCCGGTGAAGTCTTCCGTCACCGAGGCCGTCACCGTCAGGTCACCGTCAGCCAGGTCTTCGATTTCGTCGAGCAGGCGCATGATCGCGGTCTGGTTGCGCTCGTTCTTCTCAGCCGTTTCCCGTAGCTGACGATTGGTTTCACGCACCATCACCATGCCAATCAGGATGATCGACGCCAGTGCCAGCAGCCCCAGTACGTAGCCGCCAATGGTGTCAGTGGTGCGCCCGCCGGCCAGGTTCTCAAAACCGGTGGCCAGATGCGAAGCTTCGTCGAGCAGGGTTTGCGACAGGCTGAAAATGTTGGTGGCGGACTCACGGACCTTGAACAGCTCCGGTGAGGTCTCGAGGATTTCATCGACAGAGCCCGAGACAAACTCAAACAGCTCGGAAATCTCGACCAGACGCGCTCGCGCATCGCGGTCTTCGACCTGGCTGACTTTCAGCGCCGGATTGCCCTGCAGCATGCCGTTGAGCACTTGGCCGAATCGCGCCGCGTCACGACCGAAAATATCAGCGGCTTGCTGCGAACTTTCATCGCCGGCCAGCACGGTATTCACCGCGCCCAAAATACGCTCGGCCAGCAGCGATTGACGTTGAGCCATCGCGACCTGGGCGGCCGGTGCACCGCGCTGCAGCAGAATCTCGACGACTTTTTCGTATTCGACCTGCAATTGCGGCACGGTTTCGGCCAATGTCGCCGCAACTTGATGCAGCGACAGTACGGTCTGTTCGCTGGAGAGAATGGTGTCGGTGTTTTTCAGCAGACGTTCCCAATCCAGCTGCACGGCGCGCATTTCCGGGCGCACGGTGGACGGCGCCGGCGGCAGTCCGGTGGAGGGATCGCCTTTTTTCAGGTAACTCCAGCGCTGGGCAAAGTCATTGCGTGCATCGCTGAGCAGCTTGAACGCGGCGGACTTGCCGGCGGCGGCTTCGGTGGCGTTTTTGGCAATGCGCTGGGATAGCACGCGCAGTTCGCCGGCGTGGCCGATGTACTGTTTGTCGTACGTGGCTTGGGTGTTGAGGTAAGCAAAGTTGGCGAAGAGCAGCATGATGAAAATGATCAGCGCGATGAACAGCACGATGATCTGCGAGCGGCTGCGCGACCCTTCCATTGACTTGCCTGTTTTTGCTTTTGTCATCGGTCCTCGCCTGAACAGCTGAATTCTCTATCGCCGCCGATCCTCAGCACCTACGCGGCCCCTTGTAGCAGCTGGCGAAGCCTGCGTCCGACCGCGCAGCGGTCGTAAACTTTCGCGTCACGGTGTATCTGAAAACCACGCTGCCCGATTTTGCGAGGGCTTGCCCTCGAACGCAGCCTTCGGCAGCTGCTACATAAGGTGGTCGTGTTACAGCGCTACGTTCATGAAACCTTGCGACTGCACCAGCGCAAACGGGCTGAATACTTGCCAGTTCTGCTCGCGCTGAAACCTGCCTTTGATGAACGGTGCGATCGGTCCGTTGATGAAACCTGTCGGCTCCAGACTGTCCTCGGCAAAGTGCTGCAACCCGAAGACTTCATCGACCATCAACCCCGCGAACATGTCGCTGTGCTCGATCACCAATACCCGTCGTTGCTTGCGCACCGCCGACAACTCATCACCGAAGAAACCGCACACATCCATGACCGGCAGCAATCGGCCGCGCAGGTTAGCGACACCCCTGACCCAGGACTTCACCCCCGGCAACTGAGTGAGCCGCGGCTCGTGCAGGACTTCGCTGACTTCCCTCATGGGCGCGACATACCAGTGCTCGCCCAGGCGGAAGCCGATACCGCTCCAGCTGTCCTGCCGGGTTGGCTGGGATGGCAAGTCCGCCACCAGCAGCCGACAACGCTGATCGATCTGCAGCAGCAATTCGAAGGCAGTCAGTGATTCGGTCATGGCGGTCAGATCAACCGGCCAGCACGTTGTTCAGGGTCTTGATCAGGGTGTCTTCGTCGACCGGTTTGGTCAGGTAATCCTTGGCGCCCTGGCGTGTGCCCCAGACTTTGTCGGTTTCCTGATCCTTGGTGGTGATGATGATGACCGGGATGTGCCCGGTTTCCGGATCCTTGGTCAGTTGACGGGTTGCCTGGAAACCGTTGAGGCCGGGCATGACGATGTCCATCAGCACCGCGTCGGGTTTTTCCTGACGAGCGAGGGCTACGCCGTCGGCGCCGTTCTCGGCTTTCAAGACTTCATGACCGTGCTTTTCCAGCATGCCGGTCAGTTTGTACATTTCGGTCGGCGAATCATCGACGATCAGAATACGTGCCATGGTTTTCCCCATTCTTGTCGACGCCAGGCCCGCTGGCCGAGCGTCATTGTGCGTGTGCTACTGCGGCAAAACGGCGGCGAAGCCCGGTACATGGGCCTGGATCGCGTTCAGCAGTTCTTCCTTGCTGAAAGGCTTGGTCAGAAACTGGTCGGAGCCGACGATGCGCCCCTTTGCCTTGTCAAACAGGCCGTCCTTCGACGACAGCATAATCACTGGCGTGGACTTGAACGCACTGTTGTTCTTGATTAAAGCGCAGGTCTGATAACCATCCAGACGCGGCATCATGATGTCGACGAAGATGATGCCAGGATGGTTGTCGGCAATCTTGGCGAGCGCATCGAAACCGTCGATGGCCGTGATGACCTCGCAGCCCACGTTTTTCAGCAACGTTTCGGCGGTGCGGCGAATCGTCTTCGAATCGTCGATCACCATGACCTTCAAGGCGCTGGAATGCTGATCCATAGTTGCTCTACCGTCGCCTTTGCGAATCAAATTGTCCGTTTCCGGTCCACCGGAGGCTCGAAACCCTTGATACTCAAGGGCCAGTACTGCTTGGCAGTCTTTTTAGCACAGTCTCCAATACCAATCTATCGACCAGCCTGCGCAGTGGTTTTTCCTTGACCGGGAACACACTCAGCGCCACTCTGACGCCACTTTTATACGGTCCTTTGGCCCCCCAAATTTCGAGGAAAAACCCATGAGCGTTCGCGTCGGGATTGTCATGGATCCTATTGCCGGCATTTCCTATAAGAAGGATAGCTCGCTGGCCATGCTGCTGGCCGCACAGAAGCGCGGCTGGGAACTGTTCTATATGGAACAGCGCGATTTGTATCAGGCAGAAGGCGAAGCGCGGGCGCGGATGCGGCCTCTGAAAGTCTTTGCCAACCCTGAAAAGTGGTTCGAGCTGGAAGCCGAGACTGACGCGCTGCTGAGCGATCTGGATGTGATCCTGATGCGCAAGGATCCGCCGTTCGACATGGAGTTCGTGTACTCCACGTACTTGCTGGAGCAAGCCGAGCGCGCAGGCGTGCTGGTGGTCAACAAGCCGCAGAGCCTGCGTGACTGCAACGAAAAGCTGTTCGCCACGCTGTTCCCGCAGTGCACACCGCCGACCGTCGTCAGCCGTCGCGCCGATGTGTTGCGTGAATTCGCCGCCAAGCACGGTGATGTGATCCTCAAGCCGCTGGACGGCATGGGCGGCACCTCGATCTTCCGTCACCGCGCCGGTGATCCGAACCTCTCGGTGATCCTGGAAACCCTGACGGCACTGGGCACCCAGCAGATCATGGGCCAGGCTTATCTGCCGGCAATCAAGGATGGCGACAAGCGCATCCTGATGATCGACGGCGAGCCGGTTGATTATTGCCTCGCGCGTATCCCGGCTGCCGGCGAAACCCGTGGCAACCTGGCCGCCGGTGGTCGTGGCGAAGCCCGTCCGCTGAGTGAAAAAGACCGCTGGATCGCTGCGCAAGTCGGCCCGACCCTGCGGGAAAAAGGCCTGCTGTTCGTCGGCCTCGACGTCATCGGCGAACACCTCACCGAAATCAACGTCACCAGCCCGACCTGCATTCGCGAGATCGACAATGCATTCGGCACCGATATCGGCGGCCTGCTGATGGATGCCATCGATCAGAAGCTCAAGGCTCGTTGATATAGAACAGCCAGGAAATCACCAACATTGCGTTATCATGCGCGGCCTGTGAAAAACGCGATGTTGGTTTTCTAGTTATGACTCTTCCGTCCGATCTGCCCGCCGAGCTCGCCCACCGTGGTGTGCGCCCGGCCGATCGCCTCGGATTTACCCTGTTTCTCGCGGCGCTGATTCACCTGGCCTTGCTGTTGGGCGTCGGGTTCACCATGGTCGAACCCAAGCAGATCAGCAAAACCCTGGAAATCACCCTCGCCACCTTCAAAAGCGAAAAGAAGCCTGAAAAAGCCGATTTCCTCGCGCAGGACAATCAGCAAGGCAGCGGCACCCTGGACAAGAAGGCCATCCCCAAGACCACTGAGGTCGCGCCATTCCAGGACAATAAAGTGCAGAAAGTCACGCCTCCGCCGGCCGCTCAGGCTGAAGTTCAGGAAGCGCCACCCAAGGCTGCCGTGACAACCGTTGCACCGAAGCCGAAAAAAGCCCCGACCAAAACCGAAGCCCCGAAGACAGACACCAAGCCCAAGGTGGCTGCGCCGACATTCGACACTGAGCAACTGTCCAGCGACATTGCCAGCCTGGAAGCGGAACTGGCCAACGAACAACAGCTGTACGCCAAGCGGCCACGCATCCATCGCTTGAGCGCCGCCTCGACCATGCGCGACAAAGGTGCCTGGTATAAGGACGAATGGCGCAAGAAGGTCGAGCGTATCGGCAACCTCAATTACCCGGACGAAGCGCGCCGCAAGCAGATCTACGGCAATTTGCGCCTGATGGTCTCGATCAACCGCGATGGCTCGCTGTATGAAGTGCTGGTGCTGGAATCCTCCGGGCAACCGTTGCTGGATCAGGCAGCCCAGCGCATCGTGCGCCTGGCAGCGCCGTTTTCACCGTTCAGCGGGGATTTGTCGGACATCGATCGGCTGGAGATCATTCGGACCTGGAAATTTGCGCGCGGGGATAGGTTGTCCAGTAATTGACACCCACAAATCCCTTGTGGGAGCGGGCTTGTGTGGCGAGGGGATTTATCCCCGTTGGGGCGCGCAGCGACCCGAAGATTGCTACTCGTAGTGCCAGACACAGCGTATGCAATGGTTTGACGACTGCTGCGCAGCCGAACGGGGATAAATCCCCTCGCCACACAAGCCCGCTCCCACATTTCGATTGGTGTTGGCTGCCAAATTGCGGCATCCCCAGCTTGTCAGTTCGCCCCTCCAACGCCACACTAGCGCTCATGAAAAACGTCAGCCCCAGCTACCTCAAGCATCACTTCCTGATCGCCATGCCTCACATGGCCGACCCGAACTTTGCCCATACCTTGACCTACATCGTCGAGCACACGGCCAGTGGTGCCATGGGGCTGGTGGTCAACCGCCCGCAAGACCTGAACCTGGCGGAGATTCTCGAACAATTGCGCCCAGACATCGAACCGCCAGCGCTCTGCCGCCACGTACCGATTTTCATGGGCGGCCCGGTGCAAACCGATCGCGGATTTGTCCTGCACCCTTCAGGACAGAGCTATCAGGCGACCGTTGATCTGGAAGGCGATCTGTCCCTGTCGACCTCCCAGGACGTGCTGTTCGCCATCGCCGACGGTGTCGGCCCTGCGAAAAGCGTAATCGCCCTGGGTTACGCCGGCTGGGAAGCCGGGCAGCTTGAGGCCGAACTGGCCGACAACGCCTGGCTGACCTGCCCGTTCAATGCCGACATTCTGTTCAACACCAGCAGCGAACTGCGCCTTGAAGCAGCGGCCAGGGATCTGGGCATTAATCTCAGTTTACTGACCAGCCAGGCGGGGCACGCCTGATGGCCCTGCGGTTGATTCTGGGTTTCGATTACGGCACCAAACAGATCGGCGTTGCGGTCGGCCAGGTGATTACCGGCCAGGCACGCGAGCTGTGTACCCTCAAGGCGCAAAACGGTATTCCCGACTGGAATCAGGTCGAAGCCCTGATCAAGGAATGGAAGCCTGACGCTGTGGTGGTCGGCCTGCCATTGAACATGGACGGCACGCCAAGCGACATGTGCTTGCGAGCGGAAAAATTCGCCCGCCGCCTGAACGGCCGCTACAACCTGCCCTTTTATACCCACGATGAACGCCTGACGACGTTTGAAGCCAAGGGCGAACGGCGTGATCGCGGCGGACAAAAAGGCAGTTACCGCGACAATCCGGTTGACGCCATCGCCGCCGCCCTGCTGCTGCAAGGCTGGCTCGACGAAAACAGCGCCCTGTTCGAATCCTGATCACATCCAATCCTGAAGAGCCGTTAGCCCGTCTCTCTTAGCTACAACCCGAGCCATGACATGACGCACACCCGGCTCGGGCCCAAGAAGGAGCAACCATGAGCCTGCCCAATCCCGCCGAACTGATCAGCCAGATGGCGATCCGTCTGAAGGCGCACCTGGAACACCGCGGTATCAGCGAACCCCGTTACATCGGCATTCGCACGGGCGGCATCTGGGTCGCTCAGGCGCTGCTTGAAGAGCTGGGCAGCGAATCGCCCCTCGGCACCCTGGATGTTTCCTTCTACCGCGATGACTTCAGCCAGAACGGCCTGCACCCACAAGTACGGCCGTCTGCGCTGCCCTTCGAGATCGAAGGCCAGGACCTGGTGCTGATCGACGACGTACTGATGAGTGGCCGGACCATCCGCGCCGCAATGAACGAACTGTTCGACTACGGCCGTCCAGCCAGCGTGACCCTGGTTTGTCTGCTGGACCTGGACGCCGGCGAGCTGCCGATCCGCCCGAATGTGGTCGGCGCGACGTTGTCGCTGGCCGCCCACGAACGGGTGAAGCTGTCCGGCCCGTCGCCGCTTGTGCTTGAACTGCAAGACCTCGCCCTTTAATTCGCCCTATTGAGAGTCCCCCTCGCGATGACGCCTCTAGACACCAAGCGCCCGCTGCAGCTCAATGATCAGGGCCAGCTGCGCCACTTCCTCTCGCTCGACGGTTTGCGCCGCGAGCTGCTGACGGAAATCCTCGACACCGCCGACTCGTTCCTTGAAGTCGGCGCCCGGGCGGTGAAGAAAGTCCCGTTGCTACGCGGCAAGACCGTCTGCAATGTGTTCTTCGAGAACTCTACCCGCACCCGCACCACCTTCGAACTGGCCGCTCAGCGGCTGTCGGCGGACGTGATCACCCTGAACGTGTCCACATCGTCGGCGAGCAAGGGCGAAACCCTGCTCGATACCCTGCGCAACCTGGAGGCCATGGCCGCCGACATGTTCGTCGTGCGTCACGGTGATTCCGGCGCGGCACACTTCATCGCCGAACATGTCTGCCCGCAAGTGGCGATCATCAACGGCGGCGACGGCCGTCACGCCCATCCGACCCAGGGCATGCTCGACATGCTGACGATCCGCCGACACAAGGGCGGTTTCGAAAATCTCTCGGTAGCCATCGTCGGCGACATCCTGCACTCGCGGGTTGCGCGCTCGAACATGCTGGCGCTGAAAACCCTGGGTTGCCCGGACATCCGCGTGATCGCGCCGAAAACCCTGCTGCCGATTGGCGTCGAGCAATACGGTGTGAAGGTCTACACCGACATGACCGAAGGGCTCAAGGACGTCGATGTGGTGATCATGCTGCGCCTGCAGCGCGAACGCATGACCGGCGGCCTGCTGCCGAGCGAAGGCGAGTTCTACCGCTTGTTCGGCCTGACCACCGCACGTCTGGCCGGGGCCAAGCCGGATTGCATCGTCATGCACCCGGGGCCGATCAACCGCGGGGTGGAAATCGAGTCAGCGGTGGCCGATGGTCCGCACTCGGTGATTCTCAACCAGGTGACCTACGGGATCGCCATTCGTATGGCCGTGTTGTCGATGGCCATGAGCGGACAGACAGCGCAACGTCAATTCGAACAAGGCCAATTCGAGCAGGAGAACGCCCAGTGAAGCTCAGCATTCTCGGCGCACGCGTGATCGATCCAGTCAGCGGTCTGGATCAAGTGACTGATATCCACATTGAAGCCTGCAAAATCGTCGCCATTGGCGCCGCGCCTGCCGGTTTTGTCGCGGTCGACACCATTGATGCACAAGGCCTGGTGGCGGCCCCAGGACTGGTCGACCTGAACGTCGCCCTGCGCGAACCGGGCTATAGCCGCAAAGGTTCGATTGTCAGCGAAACCCGCGCCGCCGCAGCCGGCGGCGTGACCAGCCTGTGCTGCCCACCAAAAACCAAACCGGTACTGGACACCTCGGCAGTCGCCGAACTGATCCTCGACCGCGCTCGCGAAGCTGGCAATGCCAAAGTCTTTCCGATTGGCGCCCTGAGCAAAGGCCTTGAGGGCGAACAGCTTGCAGAGCTCGTGGCACTGCGCGATGCCGGTTGCGTCGCCTTCGGCAACGGCCTGGACAGCTTCCGCAACACCCGCACCCTGTGCCGGGCGCTGGAATACGCGGCAACGTTCGACCTGACGGTGATCTTCAACTCTCAGGACCATGACCTGGCTGAAGGCGGCTTGGCCCATGAAGGCCCGACCGCCAGCTTCCTCGGCTTGCCGGGTATTCCGGAAACAGCGGAGACCGTGGCCCTGGCCCGGGACCTTCTGCTGGTCGAGCAAAGCGGCGTGCGCGCGCACTTCAGCCAGCTCACCAGCGCTCGCGGTGTAGCCCTGATCGCTCAAGCTCAGGCTCGCGGACTGCCGGTGACTGCCGATGTGGCGTTGTACCAGTTGATCCTGACCGACGAAGCGCTGATCGATTTCAGCAGCCTCTATCACGTCCAGCCGCCACTGCGCACACGCGCCGACCGTGATGGCCTGCGTGAAGCGGTGAAGTCGGGGGTGATTTCGGCCATTTCCAGCCATCACCAGCCCCACGAGCGAGACGCCAAACTGGCACCGTTCGGCGCCACCGAGCCGGGTATCAGCAGTGTTGAACTGCTGCTGCCGCTGGCGATGACGCTGGTGGAGGATGGTTTGCTGGATCTGCCGACGCTGCTGGCGCGCCTGAGCGCCGGGCCGGCCGAGGCATTGCGCTTGCCTGCTGGCAAGTTGGCGGTAGGCGGGGCGGCAGACATCGTGCTGTTCGACCCGGCGGCCTCGACCGTTGCGGGCGAGACCTGGCTGTCCAAGGGCGATAACTGCCCGTTCATTGGGCACAGCTTGCCGAGTGTGGTGCGTTACACATTGGTGGATGGGCGCATTAGCCACCAGGCTTAACCCCCACCTGTGGCGAGGGGATTCATCGGAATGCCGCACCACCCCGTTCGACTGCGCAGCAGTCGCAAACTGGGACATGAGAACCTGCATGAGGGAACTCAGTTGCCGATTTTGGGGCCGCTACGCGGCCCAACGGGGATGAATCCCCTCGCCACAACTTACTGGAAAGTGCCGCGATTCTGCGCGTTACGCACCGACACCTGATCGTTCAGCGTCCAGAAGTCATACAAAACCCCCAGGAAGAACAACCCGCCCGTCACCAGGTACAGCAGCCCGCTGATCCACTTCCCCTGATACATCCGGTGCACACCGAACACGCCCAGGAACGTCAGCAGAATCCACGCCACGTTGTACTCGATGGGCCCGGCGGTGAAACGCAGGTCTGCCTCACGATCCATGGCCGGAATCAGAAACAAATCGATCAGCCAGCCGATACCCAGCAAACCGAAAGTAAAAAACCAGATCGTCCCGGTCACCGGCTTGCCGTAATAGAAGCGGTGAGCCCCAGTGAAACCCAAAATCCACAGCAGGTATCCGATCACTTTGCTGTGGGTGTCTTGATGTGGAACGGGGTGTTGATAGGTGTTCATGAATGACCTCGAATCACACGATAGATAAATATTCTTTAAATCTTTGTGACTTTTTTACAGGTGGCCGACGTATGGCAAGTGATACCTTCACTCCCGCCAAAGCCTTATAACATCAGACCTCTGTCCGACAATCGCGTCAATTTGCCGCTTATTTGGTTCCGTTGCCCACAGGTTGAATCGACCAACGGGCCAAAAAAGGACAAAAAAGCTGTTATAAAGTTGCGCGTTCACCTATATGAGCCTTGCCTAATGCGTCCATTTTTCAAGACATGGCTAACCATTTGCCTGTTAATGCCACTGGCCGCCCACGCCACCAATCGTGAGCAACGTCTTCCAAACGTTAATGGTTACACCCCGAAATCCCATGTTTCTGCTCCTTCGAGCAAAAACAAGAAAACCGCCAACCGCGCACCGCAGCTGACCAGCAAAAGCAGCCTGGTTCCGCCGATGGCGAGCAAAGAAAGCAGCAATGTGCTGAGCCGTGCCGTCAACGTCCTCGGTACACCTTATCGTTGGGGCGGCAGCAGCCCAAGTAAAGGGTTCGATTGCAGCGGTCTGGTGAAATACGCATTTAACGATGCCACTTTTGACCTGCCACGTACTTCTAACGCCATGGCCAGTGGTCATGGCGAGAAAGTCGATCGCAAGGATCTGAAGCCAGGCGACCTGATTTTCTTCAACATCAAGAGTCGTCGGGTCAATCACGTTGCCATCTACCTGGGCAACGACCGCTTCATCCACGCACCTCGTCGTGGCAAGTCGGTGAGCATCGATACGCTGAACAAGCCGTATTGGGAAAAGCACTACGTGGTTGCCAAGCGGGTTCTGCCGAAAGAGAAGAACAGCCTGCAGGTCGTTCAGCGATAAATTAAAGCAAGATCAAAAGATCGCAGCCTGCGGCAGCTCCTACAGGAGATAGGTTTCTCCCTGTAGGAGCTGCCGAAGGCTGCGATCTTTTGCTTTCAACTTCTCAGAAATTATCTGGCGACCGCGCTTTCTCCCGCGCATGCTCGCGACTGATCAAGCCCTTGGTCACCAACTCCTTCAAGCACATATCCAGCGTCTGCATCCCCAGATTCCCGCCCGTCTGAATCGACGAGTACATCTGCGCCACCTTGTCTTCGCGGATCAGGTTACGGATCGCCGATGTGCCCAGCATGATTTCATGCGCCGCGATCCGTCCCCCGCCCATCTTCTTGACCAATGTCTGCGACACCACCGCCAGCAATGATTCGGACAGCATGGACCGCACCATCGACTTCTCATCCCCAGGAAACACGTCCACCACGCGATCAATGGTTTTCGCCGCCGACGTGGTGTGCAACGTGCCAAAGACCAGGTGACCGGTCTCAGCGGCGGTCAGCGCCAGGCGAATGGTTTCCAGGTCGCGCATTTCGCCCACCAGAATCACATCCGGGTCTTCGCGCAGTGCCGAACGCAGGGCGGTAGCGAAACTGCGGGTATCACGATGGACTTCACGCTGATTGATCAGGCATTTGCGTGATTCGTGGACGAATTCTATGGGGTCTTCGATGGTGAGGATGTGGTGGTGGCGATGATTGTTCAGGTGATCGATCATTGCCGCCAGGGTCGTGGATTTGCCGGAGCCTGTCGGGCCGGTCACCAGCACCAGGCCACGGGGCGCCTCGGTGATCTTGCGAAACACCTCGCCCATGCCCAGGTCTTCCATGCTCAACACCTTGGACGGAATGGTCCGGAACACGGCGCCTGCACCGCGATTCTGGTTAAAGGCATTGACCCGGAAGCGTGCTACGCCGGGTGCTTCGAAGGAAAAGTCGGTCTCCAGATGCTTCTCGAAGTCCACGCGCTGGGTGTCGTTCATGATCGCGTAGATCAGCTCCTGCACTTGCTTGTGGTCCAGCGCAGGCAAATTGATGCGCCGCACATCGCCGTCGACGCGAATCATTGGCGGCAGCCCGGCAGACAGGTGCAAGTCGGACGCGCCCTGTTTCGCGCTGAAGGCCAGCAGCTCAGTGATATCCATAGCGCTCCTCAATTCCAGTAGAATGCCGCCAAACCTCAGACCCTGGCGCCTCTTGAATGTCCACGATAGCAGACAACATCGCTCAGGTTAGTTCACGCATCCACGCTGCTGCCCAGGCCGCGCAACGCGATGAGCACAGCGTTCAGCTGCTGGCCGTGAGCAAGACCAAGCCCGCCGAAGCCCTGCGCGAAGCGTATGCCGCCGGGCTGCGCGACTTTGGCGAGAACTACTTGCAGGAAGCCTTGGGCAAACAGCTCGATTTGGCCGACCTGCCCTTGATCTGGCACTTCATCGGCCCCATTCAATCGAACAAGACTCGCGCTATCGCCGAGCACTTCGCCTGGGTGCACTCTGTGGATCGTTTGAAAATCGCACAACGCTTGTCCGAACAACGTCCTGCCGATTTGCCTCCACTCAATATCTGCATTCAGGTCAACGTCAGCGGTGAGGCCAGCAAGTCTGGCTGCACACCGGAAGACCTTCCGGCCCTGGCCAAGGCCATCAGCGAGCTGCCGCGGATCACGTTGCGTGGGTTGATGGCGATTCCCGAACCGACTGAAGACCGCGCCGCCCAGGATGCAGCTTTTGCGGCCGTGCGGGACCTGAACAAAAGCCTGCAAGACAGCCTGGGCTTGCCGCTCGACACACTGTCCATGGGCATGAGCCACGACCTCGAGTCAGCCGTTACCATGGGCGCCACCTGGGTTCGCATCGGTACAGCCCTGTTTGGCGCTCGCGACTATAGCCAGCCACAACGTGGTTGATTCCCCTCTATATAAGGACCTGACATGAGCAAGACTCGTATTGCCTTTATCGGTGCCGGAAACATGGCCGCCAGCCTGATCGGCGGCCTGCGTGCCAAAGGTCTGGATGCCACGCAGATCCGCGCCAGCGATCCGGGCGCCGAAACCCGTGCTCGTGTGAACGCCGAGCACGGCATTGAAGTATTCGCGGACAACGTTGAAGCCATTCAAGGCGCGGACGTCGTCGTACTGGCGGTCAAACCTCAGGCGATGAAGGCCGTGTGCGAGGCAGTTCGTCCGAGCCTCAAGCCCAATCAACTGGTGGTCTCGATTGCTGCCGGCATCACCTGCGCCAGCATGAACAACTGGCTTGGCGACCAACCAATCGTGCGCTGCATGCCCAACACCCCGGCGCTGTTGCGCCAGGGCGTGAGTGGCTTGTTTGCCACCGGGCAAGTCACTGCCGAGCAACGCGAGCAAGCGCAAGAACTGCTCTCTGCCGTCGGCATTGCCCTGTGGCTGAACGAAGAGCAGCAGCTGGACGCGGTAACCGCGGTATCCGGTTCCGGCCCGGCTTACTTCTTCCTGCTGATAGAAGCCATGACCGCCGCAGGCGTGAAGCTCGGCCTGCCGGCTGAAATTGCCGCGCAACTGACCCTGCAGACCGCGCTGGGCGCTGCTCACATGGCCGTCGCCAGCGATGTCGATGCTGCTGAATTGCGTCGTCGCGTAACGTCGCCTGCGGGCACCACCGAAGCCGCCATCAAATCATTTCAGGCCGGCGGTTTCGAAGCCCTGGTAGAACAAGCACTTGGCGCCGCTGCGCACCGCTCGGCCGAGATGGCCGAACAACTGGGTCAATAAGGAGCCTTACATGATTGGATTGAACACTGCAGCGGTCTACGTGCTGCAAACCCTCGGCAGCCTGTACCTGCTGATCGTACTGCTGCGCTTCGTGCTGCAACTGGTGCGTGCAAACTTCTACAACCCGCTCTGCCAATTCATTGTGAAAGCCACCCAACCGCTGCTCAAGCCGCTGCGCCGGATCATCCCGAGCATGTTCGGGCTGGACATGTCTTCGCTGGTGTTGGCGATCCTGGTGCAACTGGCACTGATGGCCCTGACGCTGCTGCTGACCTACGGCACCACCGGGAACCCGCTGCAACTGGTGATCTGGTCGCTGATCGGCGTCACTGCGCTGTTCCTGAAGATTTTCTTCTTCGCCCTGATCATCAGCGTGATCCTGTCCTGGGTCGCACCTGGCAGCCATAACCCTGGCGCCGAACTGGTGAATCAGATCTGCGAGCCGGCCCTGGCGCCGTTCCGCAAGATCCTGCCGAACCTGGGTGGCCTGGATATCTCGCCGATCCTGGCATTCATGGTGCTCAAGCTGATCGACATGCTGGTGATCAACAACCTCGCTGCCATGACGATGATGCCGGAAATCCTGCGCCTGCTGATGTAATAAGCAGGCTCACCGAGGAACCATTCATCGCGGGCAAGCCTTGCTCCCACAAAGCCTACTCCCACAGGATGTAAGCGATCCCTGTGGGAGCCGGGCTTGCCCGCGATTGCCGCACCTCGGTCTACCCGCCTGAAAACACCTCGGCCCTTTGCTTGCCGCTAACCCCACTGGTCTTTAGACTTACGCCTCATTTCAACGAGAGCAGGGTCGATGCCAACTGCCTTCCCCCCCGATTCTGTTGGTCTGGTGACGCCGCAAGTGGCGCACTTCAGCGAAGCCCTGGCCCTGGCCTGTGGCCGTTCGCTCCCGGCTTATGACCTGATCTACGAAACCTACGGCACGCTGAACGCCACGGCGAGCAACGCCGTGCTGATCTGTCATGCCTTGTCTGGACACCATCACGCCGCCGGCTTCCACAGCCCCGATGACCGCAAACCCGGTTGGTGGGACAGCTGCATCGGCCCCGGCAAGCCGATCGACACCAATAAGTTCTTCGTGGTCAGCCTCAACAACCTTGGCGGTTGCAATGGCTCTACCGGCCCGAGCAGCATCAACCCGGACACCGGCAAACCGTTCGGTGCCGATTTCCCGGTACTGACCGTGGAAGACTGGGTGCACAGCCAGGCACGCCTGGCGGACCGGATCGGCATCGGCCAATGGGCCGCCGTCATCGGTGGCAGCCTGGGCGGTATGCAGGCGATGCAATGGAGCATCACCTATCCCGATCGCATTCGGCACTGCCTGGCCATCGCCTCGGCACCCAAGCTGTCGGCGCAGAACATCGCCTTCAACGAGGTAGCCCGTCAGGCGATCCTCACCGACCCCGAGTTCCACGGCGGTTCGTTCCAGGAAGCGGGTGTCATCCCCAAGCGTGGCTTGATGCTGGCGCGCATGGTCGGACACATCACCTACCTGTCCGATGACTCCATGGGCGAGAAATTCGGCCGGGGCCTGAAGAGTGAAAAGCTCAACTACGACTTCCACAGCGTCGAGTTCCAGGTCGAAAGCTACCTGCGTTATCAGGGTGAAGAGTTCTCCGGGCGTTTCGACGCCAACACCTACCTCCTGATGACCAAAGCCCTGGACTATTTCGATCCGGCCGCGAACTTTGACGATGACCTGGCGAAAACCTTCGCCAATGCGCAGGCCAAGTTCTGCGTGATGTCATTCACCACCGACTGGCGCTTCTCCCCTGCCCGTTCGCGGGAACTGGTGGACGCTCTGATGGCGGCCAAGAAAGACGTGTGCTACCTCGAGATCGACGCTCCGCAAGGCCATGACGCCTTCCTGATTCCGATCCCGCGTTACTTGCAGGCGTTCAGCAACTACATGAATCGAATCAAATTGTGAGAAAGCCATGAGAGCCGATCTGGAAATCATCCAGGAATGGATTCCCGCCGGCAGCCGCGTGCTCGACCTCGGCTGCGGTGATGGCGAATTGCTGACCTGGCTGCGCGACAACAAGCAAGTCACCGGTTATGGCCTGGAAAACGACCCGGACAACATTGCCGAGTGCGTGGCCAAGGGCATCAATGTCATCGAGCAGGACCTGGACAAGGGCCTGGGCAACTTTGCCAGCAACAGCTTCGATATCGTGGTCATGACGCAAGCGCTGCAAGCGGTGCATTACCCGGACCGGATCCTCGACGAAATGCTGCGCGTGGGTCGCCAGTGCATCATTACCTTCCCGAACTTTGGCCACTGGCGCTGCCGCTGGTACCTGGCCAGCAAGGGCCGGATGCCGGTTTCCGACTTCCTGCCGTACACCTGGTACAACACGCCGAACATCCACTTCTGCACCTTCGGTGACTTTGAAGAGCTGTGTCGCGAACGTGAAGCCAAGGTCATTGATCGACTTGCCGTGGATCAACAGCATCGCCACGGGTGGGCCAGTAAGCTATGGCCTAATCTATTAGGTGAAATCGGTATCTACCGCGTCAGCAGCCCGGGGCTGCAAGACCACAAGATCGCGGTCTGAAACACGACATTTCCAGGAGAACGAACATGGGTCGTCCAGCGCTGTTTTTACTTACTGCCTGCCTGAGCGTGACTGCCATGGCCGCCGACGTCATCAAGGGCGATCGTCAGGAAACCTTTGGCGACGTGACGGTGCACTACAACACCTTCAATTCCACCTTTCTGACGCCAGACATCGCCAAAGCGGCCGAGCTGGTGCGCAGCAAGAACCAGGGTGTGATCAACGTGTCGGTGATCAAGGACGGCAAGCCGCTGATCGCCCAGGTCAACGGGACGGTCAAAGACCTCACCAGCCAAAGCGTTCCGCTGAAATTCAAGCAGATTACCGAGCAAGGTGCGGTCTACTACATCGCCCAGTACCCGGTGGATCAGCAAGAAGTTCGCACCTTCGAAATCAAGGTGCAGAACGGCGATAAAATCAACACCATCAATTTCAACCAAGAGCTTTTCCCCGGCGAATGATGAACTTCACGCAACTCGTACTGGCCAGCCACAACGCCGGCAAACTCAAGGAACTCCAGGCCATGCTCGGCGAGTCGGTGCAATTGCGCTCGATTGGCGAGTTCAGCACTGTAGAGCCTGACGAAACCGGCCTGTCGTTCGTCGAGAACGCCATTCTCAAGGCCCGCAATGCCGCGCGCATCTCCGGTCTGCCGTCGCTGGCCGATGATTCGGGCCTGGCGGTGGATTTCCTTGGTGGTGCACCAGGCATCTATTCGGCTCGTTACGCTGATGGCCAAGGCGATGCGGCGAACAACGCCAAGCTGCTCGACGCCATGAAAGACGTGCCTGACGCCGAACGCGGTGCGCAATTCGTCTGCGTGCTGGCGTTGGTGCGCCACGCCGATGATCCACTGCCGATCCTTTGCGAAGGCCTGTGGCATGGCCGTATCCTGCGCGCCGCCAGCGGTGAGCACGGGTTTGGCTATGACCCGCTGTTCTGGGTGCCATCGCGCGACTGCTCCAGCGCCGAGTTGAGCCCGAGCGAAAAGAACCTCATCAGCCACCGCGCCCGTGCAATGGATCTGCTGCGCCAGCGTCTAGGCCTGATATGACCCTTGAATCATCCGCGTCGCCGCTGATATTCGGCGGCGCCGCACAATCGCCTAGGGCCGCACTCCCCGTGCTGCCGCCCCTGGCGCTGTACATCCACATCCCGTGGTGTGTGCGCAAATGCCCTTACTGCGACTTCAACTCCCACACGGCCAGCCCTGTGCTGCCGGAGCAGGAGTACGTCGACGCACTGCTGGCCGACCTCGATCAGGACCTGCACGCCGTCTATGGCCGTGAACTGAGTTCGATCTTCTTCGGTGGCGGCACGCCGAGCCTGTTCAGCGCCGAGGCGTTGGGTCGTTTGCTTGAAGGTGTCGAGCAACGGATTCCGTTTGCCGGTGACATCGAAATCACCCTGGAAGCCAATCCGGGCACGTTCGAGCAGGACAAGTTCGTGGCGTATCGGGCTCTCGGCATCAATCGCCTGTCGATCGGCATCCAGAGCTTTCAGGAAGAAAAACTCAAGGCTCTGGGGCGGATTCACAACGGTGACGAAGCGGTACGAGCCGCCGGTATGGCGCGTCAGGCCGGGTTCGACAACTTCAATCTGGACTTGATGCACGGGCTGCCCGATCAGTCCCTGGATGATGCGCTGGCCGACTTGCGTACCGCCATTGCCTTGAAACCCACGCACCTGTCCTGGTATCAGCTGACCCTGGAACCCAATACGGTGTTCTGGAACCAGCCGCCGACGCTGCCGGAAGACGACACACTATGGGACATCCAGGAAGCCGGTCAGGCACTGTTGGCCGAGCACGGTTACGCGCAATACGAAGTATCGGCGTATGCGCAGCCTGGTCGTGCAGCGCGGCATAACCTCAATTACTGGAGTTTTGGCGACTTCATCGGCATCGGTGCCGGCGCCCATGGCAAGCTCAGCCATCCGGACGGACGCATCGTTCGCACCTGGAAGACCCGCTTGCCGAAGGACTACCTCAACCCGGCCAAAAGCTTCAAGGCAGGGGAAAAAACGCTGACCAATGACGAGCTGCCATTCGAGTTCCTGATGAATGCCTTGCGCCTCACCGAAGGCGTGGAATCGCGGCTGTATCCGGAACGTACGGGTTTGTCCGTGGAAAGCCTTGCCGAAGGCCGGCTCGAGGCAGAACAAAGTGGCTTGTTGCAGGTCGAACCGTCACGCCTGGTGGCCACCGAGCGCGGCCAGCTCTTTCTCAATGACCTGCTGCAGAAATTTCTGACCTGATTTCAGACTTAAGGGAAAACGAATGGATTTGATACTCGACCTGCTTGCCACGGTGTCTCGCTGGAGCCGTAGCAACCTCTCGGAAATCGCCCTGGCGCTGGTGGGCTGTTTGCTGGTGTTGTTTGGTGCGGATTTCAAAGGTTGGGTTGAACAACGCCTGGGCAGCGTCGCCGGCGCCTTGCGCGTGCCGATGATGGCATTGCTGTGCATGGTCGGCAGCGGCGCGGCGTTGATCTATGCCACGCCGTGGATCGTCAAAGGCCTCAGCCAGTTCAACAACTACAGCCTGGCGCCGGTATTGGTGGTGGTGCTGGTGTTGATCGGTGTGGTCGCCGACCGGCGCTGAATTTTCAGCAACACCCAAAAACAACTGTAGGAGCTGCGGCACGCTGCGATCTTTTGATCTTCAGAATCAAGATCAAAAGATCGCAGCGTGCCGCAGCTCCTACAGTGGACGCGCAGATTTCAGGACTGTTTTTCGAACTTCAAATCCCAAACGCCATGCCCAAGGCGTTCGCCGCGGCGTTCGAACTTGGTGATCGGGCGCTCGGTCGGGCGCGGGACGCATTTGCCGTCTTCCGCCAGGTTGCGATAACCCGGTGCAACGTTCATCACTTCCAGCATGTACTCCGCGTACGGTTCCCAATCCGTGGCCATGTGCAGCACACCGCCAACCTTCAACTTGCTGCGTACCAGTTCGGCGAAAGACGCCTGAACGATACGACGCTTGTGGTGACGGCTCTTGTGCCACGGGTCCGGGAAAAACAGCATCAGGCGATCGAGGCTGTTGTCCGCCACGCACTGGTTGAGCACTTCGATCGCATCGCAATCGTAAACGCGCAGGTTGGTCAGCCCCTGAGTCAGCACGCCGTTGAGCAGCGCGCCGACACCCGGACGGTGAACTTCCACGCCAATAAAATCCTGTTCCGGCGAGGCCGCGGCCATTTCGAGCAGCGAATGGCCCATGCCGAAACCGATTTCCAGCGAGCGTGGTGCAGAGCGCCCAAACACTTGATCGAAGTCCACCGGGGCATCGGCCAGCGGCAGCACGAACAGCGGCGTACCTTGCTCCAGACCTTTCTGCTGGCCTTCAGTCATGCGACCGGCGCGCATCACGAAACTCTTGATGCGGCGGTGTTGGCGCTCGTCGCCTTCTTCCGGCTGGATAAGCGTGTCGTTCGATTCAGTCATCAATGGCTCTTACTTGATCAGACCATCCAGCGGCGAAGAGGCGCTGGCATAGAGTTTTTTCGGCATGCGGCCAGCGAGGTAGGCCAGACGGCCTGCGACGATGGCGTGTTTCATGGCTTCAGCCATCATGATCGGCTGTTGGGCATGGGCGATGGCCGAGTTCATCAGCACCGCTTCACAACCCAGCTCCATGGCGATGGTGGCGTCCGAGGCGGTGCCCACACCGGCATCCACCAACACGGGAATCCTGGCCTCTTCGAGGATAATCTGCAGGTTGTACGGATTGCAGATTCCCAGGCCCGTGCCGATCAGGCCGGCCAGCGGCATCACCGCAATAACGCCGATTTCCGCCAGTTGACGGGCAATGATCGGGTCATCGCTGGTGTAGACCATCACGTCGAAGCCTTCCTTGACCAGCACTTCGGCGGCCTTGAGGGTTTCGATCACGTTGGGGAACAGAGTTTTCTGATCCGCCAGCACTTCAAGCTTCACCAGGTTGTGCCCGCCGAGCAGCTCACGGGCCAGGCGGCAAGTGCGCACAGCCTCGGTAGCGTCGAAGCAACCGGCAGTATTAGGCAGGAAGGTGTAGCGATCCGGCGAAAGGACTTCGAGCAGGTTCGGTTCACCCGGGTTCTGGCCAAGGTTGGTGCGACGCACGGCGAAGGTGACGATCTCGGCACCCGAGGCCTCGATGGCCAGACGGGTTTCTTCCATGTCGCGGTACTTGCCGGTACCTACCAGCAAACGCGACTGGTAAGTACGACCGGCCAGGACGAAGGGCTTGTCGCTACGAACGTTGCTCATGGGAAATCCTCTGTTGGGGTGAGGTTCTTGCAGAATTCTTTGCCCTTGCGGACCCGGTGCCTAGCCGCCGCCGATGGCGTGTACCACTTCAACCGAATCGCCGTCGTTGAGCGTGGTCTGGTCATGCTGGCTGCGCGGGACGATGTCCAGATTGAGTTCCACCGCCACCCGGCGTCCGGTCAATTCCAGACGGGTCAGCAGGGCCGCAACGGTTTCACCATCGGGCAGGTCAAGGGATTCGCCGTTCAACTGAATGCGCATACTGAATGCCGCCATCATTTTTAGGGGCTGGCATTCTAGCCCGATCAGACTTGGCGACCCAAGCCATTCGTCTTGAAATGCTCCCCCCTGTTGGACCTACCGCTGACTGCGATCTTTTGATCCTGTTCTTTAAAGATCAGAAGATTGTCCGAGCGCGGCCCGGGTCTGCGGCAACTCCTGCGGGACAAGTTCAGTCTATTTGGCAATGTCCCGGATCAGCTCAACCTCCAGGCAGCAAGCCCGAGGCAGAACCAGCCGACCAGGAAGGCCAGGCCACCAAACGGTGTGATGATTCCTAGCTTGCTGACGCCCGTCATGGTCAACAGGTACAGGCTGCCGGAAAACAGCAGAATGCCGATGCAGAACGAGGCGCCTGCCCAGGTGATCAAGCGGCCTGGGATCTGTGTAGCCAACAAGGCCACGCCCAGCAACGCCAAGGTGTGCACCAGTTGATAGGTGACACCGGTGTGGAAAATCGCCAGGTATTCGGGCGTCAGCCGGTTTTTCAGGCCATGGGCCGCAAACGCCCCCAGGGCGACACCGGTGAAGCCGAAAAAAGCGGCCAGCATCAGAAAGCCACGCAGCATGAAGAACTCCAGTCAGTCTCGATCAGCAGGGTCTGTATAATGGCCCGCTCAATGGGTTCGGCCAAGCCATCTCTATGCTGCGTTTATTTCTACGACGATTTACCAAGGCCGTACTCTGGTTCGCGGGCGGCAGCGTATTGCTGGTGCTGATCTTTCGCGTCGTGCCGCCACCCGGAACGGCTTTGATGGTCGAGCGCAAGGTCGAATCCTGGTTTGACGGCGAGCCCATCGACCTGCAGCGTACCTGGAAACCCTGGGATGAAATCTCCGATGACCTGAAAGTGGCGGTCATTGCCGGTGAAGATCAGAAATTCCCGGAACACTGGGGGTTTGATTTTGGCGCGATTCAGAAAGCCTTGGCTCACAACGAGCTTGGCGGGTCTATTCGCGGTGCCAGCACCTTGAGTCAGCAGGTGTCGAAGAATCTGTTTCTGTGGTCTGGCCGCAGCTGGTTGCGTAAAGGGCTGGAAGCCTGGTTTACCGGTTTGATCGAAGTGCTCTGGCCCAAGCAGCGGATTCTTGAAGTTTATCTGAACAGTGTCGAATGGGATGAGGGGGTGTTTGGCGCGGAAGCAGCGGCCCGGCATCACTTTGGCGTCAGCGCCAAAGGCCTCAGCCGTCAACAATCGAGCTTGCTGGCTGCCGTGCTGCCAAATCCACGGGTGTGGAGCGCGAGCCATCCAACCAACTATGTTGCACGGCGGGCGGGCTGGATTCGACAGCAGATGAGCCAGCTGGGGGGCGATAGCTACCTGGTCGGGCTCAATGATTCGCGCCGGGCGCCTTGGGCGCAGTAACACGCCAGCTTTCCCTGTAGGAGCGAGCTTGCTCGCGATGGTGTGAACGAAAACGCGTAAACCCAGATACCCAGCGGCGCCCTTTGGTTTTTCGCGAGCGAGCTCGCTCCTACAGGGATCAGGGCTTGAGCAGGTACAAAAAAAACGCCCCGATCAATGATCGGGGCGTTTTTTATTGCCGGTTCGCCGGTTATGCAGCAATCGACAACTTGAGCTTGTTCATCGCGCTTTTCTCAAGCTGACGAATACGCTCGGCCGACACGTTGTACTTCTGCGCGAGGTCGTGCAGCGTAGCTTTCTCTTCAGCCAACCAGCGCTGATAGAGAATGTCACGGCTACGGTCGTCCAGCACTTCCAGCGCTTCGTGCAGGTTGTGGTTGGAGTTGTCGCTCCAGTCGGCATCTTCCAGTTGACGGGCCGGATCGTACCGGTGGTCTTCCAGATAATTGGCCGGCGATTGGAAAGCACTGTCGTCGTCCGCTTCCGCAGCCGGGTCGAACGCCATGTCGTGGCCGGTCAGGCGGCTTTCCATCTCACGCACTTCCCGCGGCTCTACGCCAAGGCTTTCCGCCACACGGTGGACTTCCTCGTTGTTCAGCCAGGCCAGACGTTTCTTCTGGCTGCGCAGGTTGAAGAACAGCTTGCGCTGAGCCTTGGTGGTCGCCACTTTCACAATGCGCCAGTTGCGCAGGATGAACTCGTGGATTTCCGCCTTGATCCAGTGCACGGCAAAGGACACCAGGCGCACGCCCATTTCCGGGTTGAAGCGCTTCACGGCTTTCATCAAGCCGACGTTGCCTTCCTGGATCAGGTCAGCCTGAGCCAGACCGTAGCCGGAATAGCTACGGGCGATATGTACAACAAAACGCAGGTGGGCGAGCACCATCTGCCGAGCCGCCCCCAAATCCTGCTCATAATAGAGACTCTCGGCCAGTTCACGCTCCTGCTCCGGCGTCAGCAATGGAATGCTGTTCACCGTGTGCACATAGGCTTCCAGGTTCGCGCCTGGGACTAGAGCATATGCAGGTTGCAAAGAATTGGTCATACGAAAAAACCTCCGACTTACAAACTCGTGCAGTTCAGCACTGCGAAAATTGACCGGAAACCGAAGAACAAGTTCCCATAAACGCTGAAAGGTCAATACGAGCAAAATGATATTACTTTGGCGCAAGCTCCCGCAGGTGGCGTGCGACTGCAATCCATGCACCGATATACCCCAACAGCACAGCGCCAAGCAAGAGAGACAGACCGTCGGCTACTGGCACTCCCGCCAGCGCAAAATTACTGCCGTACAAACCCGCCAGGCCGACGACTGCATCGTTCAGCCAGTCCAGGCCGAACGCCAGAACGCCCCATGAAAAAATCCCCGCACCGAAGCCATACAACGCACCCATGTACAGAAAAGGTCTGCGCACATAACTGTCAGTGCCGCCGACGAGTTTAATCACTTCTATCTCTGTGCGGCGGTTTTCAATATGAAGACGAATGGTATTGCCTATCACCAAAAGTAATGCAGAAACCAGAAGCACGGTCAGGCCGAAGACAAATCGGTCACCCAGCTTGAGAATCGCCGCCAAACGCTCGACCCAGACTAGATCAAGTTGCGCTTGCTGTACCTTCGGCAACTCGGAAAGTTTTTGTCTCAATGCTTCAAGCGCGGGCTTGTCGACTTCGTTCGGCGTTACCAGAACCACGCCCGGCAATGGGTTTTCCGGTAGTTCCTTGAGCGCGTCACCCAGGCCGGACTGCTGCTGAAACTCCTCCAGCGCCTGATCACGGCCGACGTATTCGGCCTCCGCGACACCGGGCATGCCCTTGATCTGCTCACGCAGCGCTTCACCTTCGGTGGGGCTGGCGTCGAGTTGCAGGTACAGGGAAATCTGCGCCGCACGCTGCCAGGACCCGCCAAGCCGCTCCACGTTACTTAGCAAAAGTGACAGGCCCATGGGCAAGCTGAGGGCAACTGCCATCACCATGCATGTAAAGAAGCTGCCGATCGGTTGTTTGCCCAACCGGCGCAAGCTGTCCAACAAGCTCGCACGGTGGCTCTCGAGCCAGGCACGAAACAATGTGGCGAAATCCGGGCCGTCATCATCATTACGTTTCTTCTTCTGCGGCTGCGGATCGGCGGCCTTCGGGGCCACGCGCTCGGAAACCTTGGGGCTGCGTGTCGCACTCATACGCCGGCCTCCCCGTCGCCGATCAATCGGCCACGCTGCAGTGTCAGCATGCGATGACGCATGCGGGCGATCAGTGCCAGGTCGTGACTGGCGATCAACACGCTGGTGCCCAGTCGGTTGATGTCTTCGAACACGCCCATAATTTCGGCCGCCAGACGCGGGTCGAGGTTACCGGTCGGTTCGTCCGCCAGCAGCAAGGCCGGACGGTGAACAATGGCACGGGCGATGCCCACCCGCTGCTGCTGGCCGGTAGACAGGTCACCCGGATACAGGTCGGTCTTGTCCGACAGCGCCACGCGCTCCAGAGCCGAATCCACACGTTTGACGATCTCGGCTTTGGACAGGCCAAGGATCTGCAATGGCAACGCGACGTTGTTGAACACCGTGCGATCGAACAACAACTGGTGGTTCTGGAACACCACTCCAATCTGCCGCCGCAGGAATGGAATCTGCGCATTGCTAATGGTGGCCAGATCTTGCCCGGCTAGCAGCAATTTACCTGTGGTCGGACGTTCCATGGCCAGCAACAAGCGCAAAAGCGTGCTTTTACCGGCGCCGGAATGGCCGGTGACAAACAGGAATTCACCCCGACGGACTCGAAAGCTCAGCTCATGCAAGCCGACGTGACCGTTCGGGTAGCGCTTACCGACCTGTTCGAAACGAATCATGAACGCTCCCGCTCGGCAAACAGTGCCTGGACAAAGGGTTCTGCTTCAAAAGTACGCAAATCATCGATGCCTTCACCGACGCCGATGTAGCGAATCGGTAAACCAAACTGCTTGGCCAGGGCAAAGATCACCCCGCCTTTGGCGGTGCCATCGAGCTTGGTCAGTGCCAGACCAGTCAACTCAACGGTCTGGTTGAACTGTTTAGCCTGGCTGATCGCGTTCTGACCCGTCCCCGCGTCTAGGACCAACAGCACCTCGTGGGGCGCGTCAGCGTCGAGCTTGCTGATAACCCGGCGAACCTTTTTCAGCTCTTCCATCAGATTGTCTTTGGTGTGCAGACGACCGGCGGTATCCGCGATCAGCACATCAATGCCGCGAGCCTTGGCGGCCTGCACGGCATCGAAGATAACCGAAGCGGAATCGGCACCGGTGTGCTGGGCGATGACCGGGATCTTGTTGCGCTCACCCCAGACCTGCAATTGCTCGACTGCCGCCGCACGGAAAGTGTCGCCTGCTGCGAGCATGACTTTCTTGCCTTCCAGCTGCAGCTTCTTGGCGAGCTTGCCGATGGTGGTGGTCTTGCCGGCGCCATTGACGCCGACAACCAGAATCACGAACGGCTTGTTCTGCGAGGTGATTTTCAGCGGCTGCTCGACAGGCTTCAGCATTGCAGCCAGTTCAGCCTGAAGGGATTTGTACAGCGCATCGGCATCAGCCAGTTCTTTGCGCGCAACCTTCTGGGTCAGGCGCTGGATGATCACAGAAGTGGCTTCCACGCCAACATCAGCGGTCAGCAAACGGGTTTCGATGTCTTCGAGCAACTCGTCATCGATGATTTTCTTGCCCAGGAACAGGCTGGCCATCCCCTCGCCGATACTGGCGCTGGTCTTCGACAGGCCCTGCTTGAGGCGGGCGAAGAAACCGGCTTTGGTTTCTTCAGTGCGCGCAGGTTCGGCTGGGGTTTCGACCGGTACGACAGGCACGTCGACAGTAGGAACAGGAGCCGGAGCAACGATCGGTGCAGGCTCAGGCGCTTGAACCACCGGAGCGGCGGGCGCAACAAAAACAGGGATGACAGGTTCTGGAGCAACAGGCCCAGGCTCGGCCACAACCAAAACAGGCTCGACGATTGGCTCAATCACTGGCGCCTGGACAGGCTCAGGCGAAAACGCTGTTGGCGCAGGGATCGGTGGCGTTACGTGCGGCGCCACATCATCTTCGACCAGCGCCACTGGCTCTTCCGCCACTGGCAGCGTCAGCCACGGCTTGGCAGCTGGCTTCGATGGCTCAGCCACGACTTCCGGCTCAGCCTCAACCACCGGTTGAAGTACTGGCTCGGCTATCGGCAGGACAATCGGCGCGGGCTCTTCTTCTATTAAAGGCGCAGGCGTTGGCTCAGGAATGGGCTGTGTCTGTTCGACGACGGGTTCCTGCGGCTTTTTGCGCAGCCATCCGAACAGGCTTTTCTTCTCGCCAGCCGCAGCTGGGGTCTTCTTGTCGTCGTTGGAACCAAACATGGAGGACGGCTATCTCACGGTAGCGACGCGCCTAAGGGCGCCCCGGCAAATAAATATTCGATGCAGAACAGACTGCGATTGATCCAGCTTGTTCACGCGCAACATTTTGTCGAGGTGCCAACGGCACCTCAAAGGTCGACTAATACGAAGGACTGGTACGGCATCGTCGGCGAAAACTCAGAGTTTAGCTGACAAACTCAAAGCTCACGCCGCAAACCCAAACAACCTGCTGACCGATCAAAGGCCTTATAGGCGTGGCCGCCAGTAAAACGGATCAGTATCCTAGCACCCTCTCGCCCGCTGACGCTAAGACCAAGCGGGCAGCCCAACAGGTTTAAAAACGAATGAATGCTCTAGCCCGCCGCGCTGCAGGCCTGCTGCTCAGCACAGTTTGTCTGCCACTTTCAGCCTTGGCTGCCGACCCGCAACCCACCCACGAATTCACCCTTGATAACGGCCTTAAGGTCGTTGTGCGCGAAGACCATCGTGCCCCCGTCGTGGTTTCTCAGGTCTGGTACAAGGTTGGCTCCAGCTACGAGACCCCAGGCCAGACCGGCTTGTCCCATGCCTTGGAACACATGATGTTCAAGGGCAGCGAAAAAGTCGGCCCCGGCGAAGCGTCGCTGATCCTGCGCGACCTCGGTGCCGAAGAGAATGCTTTCACCAGCGACGATTTCACCGCGTACTACCAGGTACTGGCCCGAGACCGTCTGGGTGTGGCGTTTGAGCTTGAAGCCGACCGCATGGCCAGCCTGCGCCTGCCGGCTGACGAGTTCGCCCGCGAAATCGAGGTCATTAAAGAAGAACGCCGCCTGCGCACCGACGACAAGCCGATGTCCAAGGCGTACGAGCGCTTCAAGGCCATGGCCTATCCGGCCAGCGGTTACCACACGCCGACCATCGGCTGGATGGCTGACCTGGACCGCATGAAAGTCGAAGAACTGCGCCACTGGTATCAGTCCTGGTACGTGCCGAACAACGCCACCCTTGTGGTGGTCGGCGACGTGACCCCGGACGAGGTGAAAACCCTGGCCCAGCGCTATTTCGGCCCGATCGCCAAGCGCGACGTGCCGCCCGCTAAAATCCCGCTTGAGTTGGCAGAGCCCGGTGAACGGCAGATCACCCTGCACGTGCAGACTCAATTGCCGAGCCTGATGCTGGGCTTCAACGTACCGAGCATTGCTACCGCTGAAGACAAACGCTCGGTAAACGCCTTGCGCCTGATTTCAGCCCTGCTCGATGGCGGCTACAGCGGACGCATCCCGACTCAGCTGGAGCGCGGCGAAGAGCTGGTGTCCGGTGGCTCGTCGAGCTATGACGCCTACACCCGTGGCGACAGCCTGTTCACCCTGTCGGCAACGCCCAACACTCAGAAAAACAAAACCATCGCCCAAGCCGAAGCCGGGTTGTGGAAACTGCTCGAACAGTTGAAAACCACCGCGCCGACTGCCGAAGAACTGGAACGCGTGCGCGCCCAAGTCATCGCCGGCCTGGTCTACGAGCGTGACTCGATCACCAGTCAGGCCACTGCCATCGGTCAATTGGAGACCGTGGGCCTGTCCTGGAAGCTGATGGATACGGAACTCGCCGACCTGGAAAGCGTGACCCCGCAAGATATCCAGAACGCCGCCAAGTTGTACTTCACACGCGAACGTCTCAGCGTCGCCCATGTACTGCCATTGGAGACGACTCATGAGTGAGCGTAAAAAACCACGCATAGCCCTGATCGGCTTGATCGTTGTCGCCCTGATCGGTTCCGCCGTCGTCTACCTGTTCCGGCCCGACGAGTCGACCGCCAGCGAAGCCCTCGACAAAGCCAAATCCAGCCAAAAGCTGCAATCGCTGGCCGAACTCGACGGCAAAGCACCAAGTCATCGCACGCTCAACGTGCAAACCTGGAACACGGCTGAAGGCGCCAAGGTGATGTTCGTCGAAGCCCGCGAGCTGCCGATGTTCGACATGCGCCTGATCTTCGCCGCCGGCAGCAGCCAGGACGGCAACGCACCGGGTCTGGCGCTGCTGACCAACGCGATGCTCAACGAAGGCGTTGCAGGCAAGGATGTCGGCGCCATCGCCCAGGGCTTCGAAGGCCTGGGTGCAGATTTCGGCAACGGCGCGTTCAAGGACATGGCGCTCCTTTCTCTACGCAGCCTTAGCGCAACGGATAAACGAGAGCCTGCGCTCAAGCTGTTCTCTGAAGTCGCGGGTCAACCGACCTTTCCGGCCGACTCCTTCGCGCGCATCAAGAACCAGATGCTCGCCGGCTTCGAATATCAGAAACAGAACCCCGGCAAACTGGCGAGCCTGGAGCTGATGAATCGCCTGTACGGCGATCACCCTTACGCGCACTCCAGCGACGGCACGGCGAAATCCATCCCGGCTATCACGCTGGCGCAGCTCAAGGCGTTTCATGAGAAAGCCTATGCCGCCGGCAACGTTGTGATCGCACTGGTGGGCGACCTGTCCCGCGCTGAAGCCGAAGCCATTGCTTCGCAGGTGTCCAGCGCGCTGCCAAAAGGCCCGGCCCTGGCAAAAATCCCGCAACCGGCAGATCCGAAGGCCAGCGTTGGTCATATCGAATTCCCGTCCAAACAGACTAACCTGATGCTCGCGCAACTGGGCATCGACCGGGACGATCCGGACTACGCCGCGCTGTCCATGGGCAACCAGATCCTCGGCGGCGGTGGCTTCGGCACTCGACTGATGAGCGAAGTGCGCGAGAAGCGCGGCCTGGCTTACGGCGTCTACTCGGGCTTCACCCCGATGCAGGCGCGCGGCCCGTTCATGATCAACCTGCAGACCCGCGCCGAGATGAGCGAAGGCACGCTGAAGCTGGTACAGGACGTGCTCGCCGACTACCTTAAAACCGGTCCTACCGAAAAAGAACTCGACGACGCCAAACGTGAACTGGCGGGCAGCTTCCCGCTGTCCACCGCCAGCAACGCCGATATCGTCGGGCAACTGGGTGCAATGGGCTTCTACAACCTGCCGTTGAACTACCTGGATGACTTCATGCGCGAGTCCCAGAGCCTGACGGTAGAACAGGTCAAAGCTGCACTGAACAAACACTTGAGCACGGACAAACTGGTCATCGTCAGCGCTGGCCCGACCGTGCCGCAAAAGCCGTTACCGGCCCCATCTGATAAACCTGCCGAGCAACCGCTCGGGGTTCCGGAGCATTAATGGCCACTCGTGCTAAAAAACCCGTACACAACGTGCACAACGGTGTGAACCAACTTCGCATCATTGGCGGGGAATGGGGCAGCCGCAAGCTGAGCTTCCCCGATGCGCCGGGCTTGCGTCCGACGCCTGACCGGGTGCGTGAAACCCTGTTCAACTGGCTCGCGCCCTATGTCGCCGGCGCCAAGGTGTTTGATCCGTTCGCCGGCAGCGGCGCGTTGTTTCTCGAAGCGTTGTCCCGTGGCGCAGCGATGGGCCAGGCCCTGGACGCCAGCAACATCGCGGTAGCGAGCATCAAGGAACATCTGGGCACCCTGCGCTGCTCCACTGGCCAGATTCAGACGGCTGATGCCTTGCGCTACCTGGAAACCCAGACAGCGGTTGAGTACGACCTGGTGTTCCTGGATCCGCCGTTCAACCAGAATCTGCTGCCAACCGTCTGCACGCTGCTGGAAGAGCGCCAATGGCTGGCCGATGAAGCCTGGATCTACACCGAAAGCGAAAATGCGCCTTCTGCCCTCGGCTTACCTGGTAACTGGCGTCTGCATCGGGAACAGAAATCCGGACGGGTGTACTACGCGTTGTGGCAGCGCAATAACGTTCAAGCGTCTTGAACTTTTAAAATGCCGCGCCTATTCAGGCGCGGCAAGCGTTTCAATCGGAAATGGATAAAAATTAGGTTTAAGCGCCCACCCATAAGTATCCTTTTCAAGCGAAATGATTCGCGCACACTGAAAAGGAACTTTAAATGCCCCTTCTGTCATTGCCAATAGAAATCACTTTAAGTAACGGCCTTAAAATTGTCGCCCTCGATACTCCGCAAGCGACAGGCATTACTTGCATATTGAACTACCAAGTCTCTCGCCTTAACGAGTCCGCTGAAAATGCGGGCATCAACATGGCGCTTCTCCAAATCTTGCAGCACGACAACTTAGGCAACCAAGACTGTAATCTAAAGATGTTCGTTAATTACAGCGCGATCATATTTTCGGTGAAGACCGGCCAGCTGAACCAATGCTTCGAGCATGTTGCCAAGACAATGGCAGCGCCAGTCCTTTCAGAACAAACACTGAAATTAGTGGTACAAAGCCATACCAGTCATCGACGGACAAAGCAGAACTACATGGCAGATGACTGGATGCCAGTAGAGTTCAACTCAACGTGCCATCCTATTGGCTGGCACTTTAGTCCGACACTAACCCCTGACAGCGCTGCTCGCATCGACATCTCGCAGGTCAAACAATGGCATCAACAGTATTACTCACCGGGTAATGCTCGCCTGATCATCGCTGGAAACTTGAAAGACCTAGACGTCGAAACTCTGGCGAAAAAGCATTTCGATGGCGTGCCTCGCAGGCCAATACCGCCTGCTTTGGAGTTCCAACCACCCTGTGCTGTGGACAATCGTTATGTGCTGCACAAGGTCACCTCGAAGCCAAGACTGTTGTTAGTACTCAACATGCCAGGGTTGAGCGACTCTGTAGCAGATCAGTCAGGCCGCACACTGAGTATTCTGGCCAGATTGCTTGGTCAAAAACTTAGCACCCTTCCTTCCGTTTCCCACGGGATCTGTCTCTACGAGCAAGACAAGTCCGCAAGTCTTTTCAGAATATCCGTCAGTGCAAGCAAGTACGATCAATGCCTGAAAGAACTCGAGGCAGACATTCAAACATTGCTGGATGAGATCAAATTAAATGCGCTACCCGCAGATGAACTGGAGACTGCCCGTCAACGAGAGCTCGCAAAGCTTGTCAAGAGCGATGACCATCAAGGGCTCGCCCTCGAAATCGGTCAACTGGAAAATTACAAAATCCCATTCAACCAGCTCAATCAAAGACAACATGACTTGTTAAGTGTCACGGCAGAAGACATTCAACGCGCAGCGCGCACCTATTTGTCACCACAACGAACGACAGTCGTGCACATTTTGCCCATGCAAACGCCCTCATTGGCGGCAACGACTAAACTGACATTGAGCAACGGCCTGAAAGTCATTATTTTAGAGAACCCTCGTTCAACCAAAGTTGTCTGCGCCATGAATTACAAGGTCAGCAATCGCGACGAGTCCACCGACAACGCTGGCATCACCACTCTGCTTTACGGGATATTGGTTAAAGATCCGCATTTCGTAGCGGCAAGGCAATTCGTATTTTGGAATTACAATGACTTTACCCAATGCATTGGCACGTCGGACGTCGATCAATTGGACACAAACTTTAAATCTCTCGCTGGAATAATGAGCGCTCCCACCTTGGCCAATGAATCCATGAGGACAGTTATTGAATCCTACCTGGAACGGCGAGAGCGAAATGTTTTATTTACCTCCAACTATGCAACGCCCGAATCGTTTGATGCATTGACCTTCCCTGTCAGTGGTTATGGCAACACTGAAATGACGCCCGCAAGCGCCGCACAAATTGATCTCAAACAAGTACAGGGCTGGCATCAGAATTTTTTTACTGCCAGCAATGCCTGCCTGGTCGTTGTCGGAAACGTGAAAGCCTCTGCCGTCGAGGCTCTGGCGCGCAAGCATTTCGATGCATTGCCCAACAGGGCCACGATATCGGCTCCAAAGGTGCAGGAACTCAGCGAGCCGGGCGAGCGTCGCACGACGCTGCGCATGAACACCAAAACACCCCGATTGCTAGTAGCTTTCAATGTGCCCGGACTGATCGAAGGCGCCACCCATCATTCGGCTGCCACACTGCAGATTCTGTCCGCGCTGTTCGAGCTTAATTACGAAGGCCTTCTTCCCGTCTCCAGTGGTACTTGCATTTTCACTCAGGTAAAGCACGCGGGTCTTTTCCGGATTTCGCTGACAGCCAAGCAGGCCGATCAATCCCTTGAAGAACTCGAAACGGCGCTTCTTCAACTCATCGAAGCATGCAAATCAAACGGCTCTCCTCAAGAACAACTGGAGCTGGCGCGTGAACGCGCCATTGAGAAGACCCTCTCATTGGCCAGCGATGACGAAAGGGTTGCCTATCATCTTTTTAAACTAGAGGACAGCCAGCTTCCATTAACGCTTCTGAATCAAATGCAGGACAATATACTGGCTGTTAGCGATGAGGATATTCAACGTGCCGCCAGCACCTGGCTTACGTCCAGACGCATGACGGTTGCACACATATTGCCTATGCAAACCTCCAAGCCATAGTTAACTGACGGGGCAGGTGCAAAAATCGGTGCATCTCTGATTCGTTGTGGCAACGTATGTCAGAGATCGCCGGCTGACCAACTGCTTACAGAATTTCGCCCAGGCTTCGCACCGCCGTATTGAGAGCAACCGTGACCTTTCCGCCAGATCGCTTCACCCCCGCCTTCGGCCTCGGCAATCCTCACGTACAAACCCTGTGGGGACCGCTGTGGCGCAAAACCACGCACATCACCCGGGAACGTGAGCGCCTGTGGCTCGAAGATGGTGATTTCCTCGACCTGGACTGGCACGGCCCACACAGTGCCGATGCGCCGTTGGTAGTGGTGCTGCACGGTCTGACCGGCTCATCGAACTCGCCTTACGTCGCCGGACTGCAAAAAACGCTGGCGGCCCAAGGGTGGGCCAGCGTGGCGCTGAACTGGCGAGGCTGCTCGGGCGAACCGAATCTGCTACCGCGCAGCTATCACTCCGGCGCCAGCGAAGACCTGGCCGAAACCATCAAGCACCTGCGGGCCAAACGGCCGCTGGCACCCTTGTATGCGGTGGGTTATTCGTTGGGCGGTAATGTCCTGCTCAAGCATCTCGGTGAGACGGGCAGTGAAAGCGGGCTGCTCGGCGCGGTGGCGGTGTCCGTGCCTTTTCGTCTGGATCAGTGCGCCGACCGTATCGGCCAGGGATTCTCAAAGGTCTATCAGGCGCACTTCATGCGCGAGATGGTCGGCTACATCAAGAACAAGCAGCGCCAGTTCCAGCATGATGGCCGGGAGGATGGTGTCGCAGCGTTAGCGGCCCTTGGCTCACTGGAAAACATGCGCACCTTCTGGGATTTCGACGGTCGGGTGACTGCGCCGCTACACGGTTACGTTGATGCCGAGGATTACTATCGCCGGGCTTCAAGCCGATATTTCCTGAACGAGATCCGCACACCGACCTTGATCATTCAGGCGGCTGACGATCCCTTTGTGTTCCCGCACAGCCTGCCGCAAGCGGACGAACTGTCCGCATGCACCGAATTCGAATTGCAGGCCAAAGGTGGGCATGTCGGCTTTGTGGATGGCACATTCCGGCGGCCGGGTTACTACCTGGAACGACGCATCCCGCAGTGGCTGGCCAACCATTAAAAGATCGCAGCCTGCGGCAGCTCCTACATGAGACCGCACTGTAGGAGCTGCCGCAGGCTGCGATCTTTTGATCTTTCACTCGCCTTTCGCAATGCCTCGCGCGGGCTCGTTGATCCACTCGCTCCAGGATCCGGCATACAACGCACCCAACGGATAACCCGCCAGGCTCAAGGCGAACAGGTTATGGCAAGCCGTCACACCAGAACCGCAGTACGCCACCAACTCCGTCGGCGAGCGATCACCGAGCTTTTCAGCGAAACGCTGCTTGAGCTGACCGGCCGGCAGGAAACGCCCGTCGCCGCCCAGGTTGTCGGTGAACGCCGCACACTGCGCACCAGGAATATGCCCTGCGACCGGATCGATCGGCTCCACCTCGCCTTTGAATCGCGGCAACGCGCGGGCATCGAGCAACGTCAGTGATGGCTGGCCGAGACGCTGTTGAAGCTCTTCGGCGGTCAGTGTCAACGAATCGTCCGGCGCTCCAGTGAAGGTACCGCGCTTGTTATTGCAGGCATCCAGGCTCAACGGCAGACCCGCCGCGTGCCAGGCTTTTAGCCCGCCATCCAGAATGAACACACCGTCACGTTTGCCCAGCCAGGCCAGCAACCACCAGGCGCGTGCCGCAAAGGCGCCAGGGCCGTCGTCGTACAAAACCACGTCGCTGTCGGCATTGATGCCGAAGGATTGCAGCCGTTCGATCAGGTCTTCAGGCTCCGGCAACGGATGGCGCCCGGTCACGCCCTTGACCACCGTCCCGCTCAAATCACGTTCCAGGTCGGCAAAACTCGACCCGGCAATATGCCCTTCGGCATAGCTGCGCTGACCGTAATCCGGGTCTTCAAGGGCGAAGCGGCAATCCAGAATCACCAGCCCCGGCTGCTCCTTTTTCAGGTCCAACGCTTGCGGGCTGATCAACTGCGCAATAGGCATAACGGGCTCCTGTGATTAAAGCGGTTCTGATTCCGGTTGCACTTCTTCCAGCGCCTGACCCAGCGGCACGTAAAACTCCTCATACAACGCGTTGACCGCGTCGCGCGACTCATCCGTGACAAAACCGGCTTCAAGCACCAGCACCTGATACACGCCACGCTTGATGGCTTGCTCGCTCAAGTGATTGGAGTTTTCCCGCGTGGTGCACAGAAAACGCACCCACGACGTGAGGATGATCCAGGCATTCAGGGTCAGGGATTCGATCTGCACCTTGTCCATGCGCAGGATGCCGGCGTCGACGAAGCCGGCGTAGATGTGCGTGCCGTAAATCAGGCAGCGCTGGGAAAAGCGCCGATAACGGGCGGCCAGTTCCGGATCGCTGTCGAGCAAGTGCTCGAGGTCGCGGTGCAGAAACCGGTAGCGCCACATCGCCGCTAGCAGTTCCTTCAGATAGAAGCGCTTGTCTTCCACCGTCGAAGCACGGCCCTGGGGCGGGCGCAGGAAGCTGTCCACCAGGCTTTCATACTCGCTGAACAGCACGGCGATAATCGCCTGCTTGTTAGGGAAGTGGTAGTACAGGTTGCCCGGAGAGATCTCCATGTGGGCGGCAATGTGATTGGTGCTGATGCTGCGTTCGCCTTGCTGATTGAACAGCTCCAGGCTGTTCTGCACGATGCGCTCGCTGGTTTTTATTCGAGGGGCCATGGCTTGAGCTTAAATTCAGAGTGCGATGAGGGGCATCTTACGACCTATCCACGACGGGATAAAACAAAGCTGCGCCAGGATGTCATTTGACTTTATAGAGCATAGACTCTAAAAAGTGCTTCAGTACAATAAAAATCCGGAGCTGGCCATGACCGCTGACATCGCTTACCTGCAAGACCTACAGCAGCCGCTGGATGAACTTCGAACCCTGTTCGACGTTCAGCGCGCCGCCTACGCAGCCAACCCGATGCCGCCGGCAGCCCAGCGCCAGCAATGGCTCAAAGCACTGCGGGACCTGCTGAGCGACGAACGCCAGGCACTGATCGACGCCATCAGCCAGGACTTCAGCCACCGCAGCGCCGATGAAACCCTGCTCGCCGAACTGATGCCAAGCCTGCATGGCATTCATTACGCCAGCCAGCACCTCAAAGGCTGGATGAAAGCCTCACGGCGAAAAGTCGGGGTTGCCTTTCAGCCCGCATCGGCCAAAGTCGTTTATCAACCGCTGGGCGTGGTCGGTGTGATCGTGCCGTGGAACTACCCGCTGTACCTCGCCATCGGGCCGCTCGTGGGGGCGCTGTCGGCAGGCAATCGGGTGATGCTCAAGCTGAGCGAATCGACACCCGCCACCGGATTACTGCTCAAGGAACTGCTGGGCCGGATCTTTCCACAGGATCTGGTGGGCGTCGTGCTGGGTGAGGCGGATGTCGGCGTGGCGTTCTCCCGACTTCCTTTTGACCACCTGTTGTTCACCGGCTCCACCAGCATCGGCAAACATGTGATGCGTGCTGCGGCGGAAAACCTGACGCCCGTAACTCTGGAACTGGGCGGCAAATCCCCGGCCATCGTTTCCCACGACGTCCCGCTCAAGGACGCTGCCGAGCGCATCGCTTTCGGCAAGACCCTCAATGCCGGACAAACCTGCGTGGCCCCGGACTACGTATTGGTACCGGAAGCGCGCGTCGGGGCGTTCGTCGAGGCTTATCGTCAGGCAGTGCGTGGGTTCTATCCGACACTGACCGACAACCCGGACTACACCGCGATTATCAATGACCGACAGCTGGCCAGGCTCAACGGCTACATCAGCGATGCCACCAGCAAGGGTGCGCTGCTGATTCCGTTGTTCGAACAGGGCCAGGCGCGGCGCATGAGTCATAGCTTGCTGCTTAACGTCAGCGACGACATGACCGTGATGCAGGACGAAATCTTCGGTCCGTTGCTGCCGGTGGTGCCTTACACCGATCTCGATGAAGCCTTTGCCTACATCAACCAGCGGCCACGTCCCCTGGCGCTTTACTACTTCGGCTACAACAAGCGCGAACAGCATCGCGTACTCCACGAAACCCATTCCGGCGGTGTCTGCCTGAACGACACGTTGCTGCATGTCGCCCAGGACGATATGCCGTTCGGCGGGATTGGCGCTTCCGGCATGGGGCATTACCACGGCCATGAGGGCTTCCTGACCTTCAGCAAAGCCAAAGGTGTGCTGATCAAACAGCGCTTCAACGCGGCGAAGCTGATTTATCCGCCGTACGGAAAAGCCATTCAGAAACTCATCCAGAAGCTGTTTATTCGCTAACGATCATCACCGCCGGGTAATAAAAACAATGAGCCCCAGCCTTTCCGATACACCCGCCCTGTCACGACGCGGGCTGCTTAAATTCAGCCTGGGCGCCAGCGCCTTTCTGGCCACGGCTGGATTAGGCGCGAGCCTCAGCGGCTGCTCCTCAAGCACCCCGGCCAGCGGTTTCGCTTTGTTACGTCGCGGTGACCTGCTGTTTTTGCGGGCGCTGATCCCGGTGATGCTCGACGGCGCGGTGGCAGCCGAACATATGCCGGACGCCGTCGAAGGCACCCTCAAGACACTGGATAACAGCCTCAATCACTTGTCGCCGGAAATGCTCAAGCTGACGCAGCAGCTGTTCGATGTGCTCGGAATGTCGGTCACGCGTGGACCACTGACCGGGATCTGGGGAAGTTGGGAAAACGCCAGCGCAGATGACATTCGGCAGTTTCTCCATCGCTGGGAAAACAGTTCTTTAAGCCTGTTGCGCATGGGGCATAGCTCGCTGCTGCAATTGGTGATGATGGCCTGGTACAGCCGGCGGGAATCCTGGGCGCATTGTGGATATCCGGGGCCGCCTGCCGTTTGAAATCGAGGCGACCCCATCGTCGGAATGCCGCCCACACCAAGCCCAGCTCCCACAGGATGTGAGTTGCTCTCTCATTTTGTGAACAACTCAAACCCTGTAGGAGCCAGGCTTGCCTGCGATAGCGTCAGCCGCCACACCACCTAACTTAAAATAATAACGAGAACCTGAACATGCCCGTACCCGATCCGTTCCGTGAAGGCCTGGCCCGCGGCTGGAAAACCTACAACGGCGCGCAACTGACACAGGACCTGACCCTCGAAGCCGACGTGGCGATTATCGGCAGCGGCGCGGGCGGCGGCACCACCGCAGAAATCCTCAGCGCTGCAGGCTACAAGGTATTGCTCATCGAAGAAGGCCCGCTCAAGACCAGCAGCGACTTCAAAATGCTCGAAGACCAGGCCTACACCAGCCTCTATCAGGAAGGTATCGGTCGCATGAGCAAGGACGGCGCCATCACCATCCTTCAGGGCCGCGCAGTCGGTGGCACCACGCTGATCAACTGGACATCGAGTTTCCGCACCCCTGCCCCGACGCTCGAGCATTGGGCCAAGGAACACGACGTCAACGGCCATAGCCCGGCCGAGATGGCGCCATGGTTCGAAAAAATGGAGCAGCGCCTGGGGGTTGCCCCGTGGATGGTGCCACCCAACGCCAACAATGACGTGATACGCAAAGGCTGCGAACAACTCGGCTACGCCTGGCATGTGATCCCGCGAAATGTGCGTGGCTGCTGGAACCTCGGTTACTGCGGCATGGGCTGCCCCACCAATGCCAAACAATCGATGCTGGTGACGACCATTCCCGCGACCCTCGAAAAAGGTGGGGAACTGCTTTATCTCGCCCGCGCAGAGAAGCTGTCGATCAAGGATGGCAAGGTCACCGGCCTCACGTGCGTCGCGATGGATGATCGTTGCGTCGCGCCGACAGGCAAAACCATCACGGTCAAGGCACGGCATTACGTGTTGGCCGGCGGCGGAATCAACAGCCCCGCCCTGCTGCTGCGCTCAGACGCACCCGATCCGCACAAGCGTTTGGGCAAACGCACTTTCCTGCACCTGGTCAACATGTCCGCCGGGTTGTTTGACGAGGTGATCAACCCGTTCTACGGCGCGCCGCAGTCAATTTACTCCGACCATTTCCAGTGGCCGGACGGCGCCACCGGCAAGATGTCCTACAAACTCGAAGTACCGCCATTGCACCCGGCGCTGGCGGCTACCCTGCTCGGTGGCTTCGGCAACGAAAGCGCGCAGCACATGGAAAACCTGCCGCACACCCACGCCATGCTCGCACTGTTGCGCGATGGCTTTCACCCGGACAGCCCCGGGGGCAGCGTCGAACTGCGCGGTGACGACACGCCGGTGCTCGACTACCAGGTTTCAGCCTACGCCTGGGACGGCTTACGCCGGGCGTTCCACAGCATGGCCGAGATCCAGTTTGCCGGTGGCGCCAAGGCAGTCATGCCCATGCACGCCGACGCTCGTTACGTGAAAACCCTGTCCGAAGCGCGCACGCTGATCGACAGTTTGAGCCTTGAGCTGTATCGCACACGATTGGGCAGCGCCCATGTGATGGGCGGTTGCGCCATGGGCGAAGACCCGAAAAACGCCGTGACCGACAGCCTGGGTCGTCATCACCAGATCAGCAATCTGTCGATCCATGACGGCTCGCTATTCCCCACCAGCATTGGCGCAAACCCGCAGTTATCGGTCTATGGATTGACTGCGCAATTGGCCACTTCATTGGCGGATCGTTTAAAAAACCCATGAAAACGAGGAATATTCCCATCGTCTATAGTGCTTTCTTACCGAACAGGCGACTTGGCCGACCGGGAATGCTGCGATACCATCCGACTCCCCAACGGACTCCCGCCAGGACGACGCGATGAACCGAGTGTTGTACCCAGGTACCTTCGACCCTATTACCAAGGGCCATGGCGATCTGGTCGAACGCGCCTCGCGCCTGTTCGATCACGTGATCATTGCCGTCGCTGCCAGCCCGAAGAAAAACCCGTTGTTTCCCCTGGAACAACGTGTGGAGCTGGCCCGCGAGGTCACCAAACATCTGCCGAACGTTGAAGTTGTCGGCTTTTCGACGCTCTTGGCGCATTTTGCCAAAGAGAAGAACGCCAACGTCTTCCTGCGTGGTTTGCGCGCGGTGTCGGACTTCGAATACGAATTCCAGCTGGCCAACATGAACCGCCAACTGGCTCCGGATGTGGAAAGCCTTTTCCTTACACCGTCCGAACGTTATTCGTTTATTTCCTCGACGCTGGTCCGTGAAATCGCAGCGCTCGGTGGCGACATCACCAAGTTTGTGCACCCCGCCGTCGCGGATGCCCTGACCGAACGCTTCAAGAAGTAACGACCGCTCAAGCGGCGCCCGCGTGCACTACGGGCGCCAATGCGGCACAATTGCGCGCATTGGTTTATAGCGCCCGGGCTGTCCGCCCCGGCTGGAGTTAGCATGTCCCTGATCATCACCGACGATTGCATCAATTGCGACGTCTGCGAACCCGAGTGCCCGAACGCCGCCATTTCCCAAGGCGAAGAGATCTACGTGATCGATCCGAACCTGTGCACGCAGTGCGTCGGCCACTACGACGAACCTCAATGCCAGCAAGTCTGCCCGGTGGATTGCATTCCACTGGACGAGGCGCATCCGGAGACTGAAGAACAGTTGATGGAGAAATATCGGGTGATTACCGGTAAGGCCTGATTCTGAGGTGTCAACTCGGGCCCCATCGCGGGCAAGCCTTGCTCCCACAGAGTTAAAATCCAATTCTGTGGGAGCAAGGCTTGCCCGCGATAGGGCCAACAGCCTCACCTAACATGTAGCTGACTCACTCCCGCTGCTCAAACCCCTCCCCGATACACCCCAGACACCGCACAAACGCCGCCTTCGCCGGATCAACCACCAGCGCCTGCCCCGCATCGCCAATCCCGCCACCCAGCGCGGTAAACGGCAACGACAGCACAAACGCTCCTGCGCCGATGACCGTCGCCACAACCAGCAAAGGTCGGGCGATCAGCAAGTCACCAATCATGGCGTAAGCCGGGGGATTCTGAATGGTGTAACGGGGGTCGCCGCTGCCGCTACTGTCCGCCAGCACCGGCGCGGCGATGCTCAGCAGTAAAACGACGGCAAGGGTTCGAAACGAATTCATGGCACGGTCCTTCGGCTAGGCGGTGAGAACTGTGACTATAGACCGTTGACGTTTTCAGGTCTGGCAGCGTGGGCAAAAGACGCTGGCGCGCTGACCCAGCTTCACGTCCCGCAGCCCGGTCCCGCAGACTTTGCAGTGCTCGCCCGCCCGGCCGTAAACGAACAATTCCTGCTGGAAATAACCCGGCTGACCGTCACCGCCGATGAAGTCCCGCAACGTCGTACCGCCGCGTTCGATGGCATGGATGAGGATGCGCTTGATCTCGATCGCGAGTTTCAAATAGCGCGCCCGGGAAATGCTCTTGGCCTCGCGCCGCGGGTCGATACCGGCTGCGAACAGTGCCTCGGTCGCGTAGATATTGCCCACGCCCACCACCACCGCGTTATCCATGATGAACGGTTTCACGGCCATCGATCGTCCGCGAGACTGCTGGAACAGGCGCTCGCCGTCGAACAGGTCGGTCAACGGCTCCGGCCCCAGGCGAATCAGCAGTTCATGATTGAGCGGATCAAGACTCCAGAGCATCGCCCCAAAGCGCCGTGGATCGGTGTAACGCAGCGCCAGACCGGACTCCAGCTCGATGTCCACATGCTCATGCTTGGCCGCCGGCGAACCGGCTTCCACCAGGCGCAAATTCCCGGACATGCCCAAATGACTGATCAGGGTGCCGACCTCGGCATTGATCAGCAGGTACTTGGCGCGGCGCTCCACCAACACGATGCGCTGGCCGGACAGCCGAACATCCAGGTCTTCGGGAATCGGCCAACGCAGGCGTCGATCACGCACAATGACCCGACTGACACGCTGTCCTTCCAGGTGCGGGGCAATCCCGCGGCGGGTGGTTTCGACTTCCGGCAGTTCAGGCATGGCGCTCTCGAATCAGGCTCTGGATCAGAGGAGGTTCAATACTCAGCGGTGATTGCCGAGGTCGCGAATCGTTTGTTTGAGGGTTTCGAAGTCGTAGTCCGAGAGGCCGACATAATCGAGCACCAGATGGCTGATGCTGTTCCACTCATGGTCAATCTTCTGGTTGCCCAGCACTCGGTAAGACGCGCAAATATGCTCGGCCATTTTCAGGATCGCCAACAGATTTTTCAGCTGACTGTTGCGTGAAGACTCGTCACTGAAAATCGCCAGGGCGTTGTGATGATTGGCGATGGCGTGGCTGACATGCTCTGGCAAACGCCAGGATTTGGCCGTGTAGTACCCGACAACTGCATGATTGGTGTTGAACAGGCTGTTTTCGGTGTCCACTACCCGGCATTCCGGGCTGGCATTGGCGTAGGCCTTTTCCAGAACGCTCATGTAGTCAGGGAAGCGCTGGAGCATCAGCGGCACGCCACAATCGTGGAACAAACCCAGCGCATAGGCCTCGTCACCGGCCTGGCCACCGATGCGTTTGGCGAGGGTCAGACAGGTCATCGCCACGTCCTGAGCGGTATCCCAGAAACGGTTCAACGTCACGATGGTGTCATCGTTCATCTCGCCCTTGATCGACATGGCGTTGATCAGGTTGATGACGGACCGGCTGCCCAGCAGGTTCACCGCGCGCTGGATCGAGGCGATCTTGTTGGAAAGACCGTAATACGGGGAGTTGACGATTTTCAACAGGGAGCCGGACAGGCCAGGATCCTGGGAGATCAGCTTGGCGATCACCTCCAGGTCCGGGTCCGGCATGTACTGCTCCATCTGCAAATCCACCATGATCTGCGGCTGGGCCGGCACGCTGATGCCTTGCAGGGTCTGTTGAATTTGTTCGGTGGTCAGCTCTTGGGACATAAGTACACGCTCTTGGACAGGCGGCGATTCTAACCTTTATAAAGTTGGATCCGACACACCAGCGGGCACATCGGAGGAACTTTCATTCAGGCGCAGGCTTCGGACTGAGTAATGCCCTCGGGCATCCACTTACTCACATCAGGAGCTGTATTCATGTCCAATTCCCTGAATGGCAAACGTGTCGCAATTCTGGTGACCGATGGTTTTGAGCAGGTCGAGCTCACCGGGCCGAAGAAGGCTTTGGAAGAGGCCGGGGCTCAGGTCGATATCCTGTCGGCCGAGGAAGGCCAGGTCAAAGGCTGGAATCACGACAAACCCGCGGACGACTTCAAGGTTGACGGTACCTTCAAGGCTACCAGCATCGATCAATACGACGCCGTCGTCCTGCCGGGCGGCGTGCAGAACTCCGACACCATCCGTATCGACCAGGATGCCCAACACCTGGTCAAGACCGGAACGTCGGCCGGCAAGCCCATTGCCGTGATCTGTCATGGTGGCTGGTTGCTGATATCGGCCGGATTGGTCAACGGCAAGACCATGACCAGCTACAAGACGCTCAAGGACGACCTGGTGAACGCCGGCGCCCATTGGGTGGACAAGGAGGTGGTCAAGGACGGCAATCTCATCAGCAGCCGTCAGCCGGATGATATTCCGGCGTTTAATCGGGAGTTGATCAGCGCGTTGTCTGCCTGACACTTACCCATGTGGTGAGGGGATTTATCCCCGTTGGGCAGCGAAGCGGCCCCAAAATGTTTGCGACTGCTTCGCAGCCGAACGGGGATAAATCCCCTCGCCACAGGTCTATCCGTGGAACAGTGGCGCTGTACAACACGCTATACTCCCGCTCTTTTTTCCGGAGCGACGTCATGTCCCTGCCTAGCCTGCGCCTCAAAGCCAACGCCGACCGTCGCCTGCGAAACGGCCACTTGTGGGTCTACAGCAACGAAATCGACGTGGCCGCCACCCCGTTGCACGGCTTCAAGGCCGGCGATCAGGCGATCCTCGAAGCCGCCGGCGGCAAGCCGTTGGGCATCGTTGCCATGAGCCCGAACAACCTTATCTGCGCCCGCCTGCTGTCGCGCGACATCAAGTTGCCGCTGGACAAATCGCTGCTGGTGCACCGCCTGAACGTTGCCCTGTCCCTGCGTGATCGCCTGTTCGACAAGCCGTTCTATCGCCTGGTGTACGGCGATTCCGACCTGCTGCCGGGCCTGGTGGTCGATCGTTTCGGTGACATCCTGGTCGTCCAGATCGCCTCGGCGACCATGGAAGCCCATAAAGAAGACGTGATCGCAGCATTGACCCAAGTGCTCAAGCCAAGCGGCATCCTGTTCAAGAACGACTCCGCTGCGCGCGATGCCGAAGGCCTCAACCGCTACGTCGAAACCGTTTTCGGCCTGGTGCCGGAGTGGGTTGCGTTGGAAGAGAACGGCGTGAAATTCGAAGCGCCGGTCATTCAGGGCCAGAAAACCGGCTGGTTCTATGACCACCGCATGAATCGCGCACGCCTGGCGCCGTATGCAAAAGGCAAACGCGTACTCGACCTGTACAGCTACATCGGCGGCTGGGGTGTACAAGCTGCCGCGTTCGGCGCCAGCGAAGTGTTCTGCGTCGACGCATCGGCCTTCGCCCTCGACGGTGTCGAGCGTAACGCCGCCCTGAACGGTTTCGCCGAAAAAATGACCTGCATCGAAGGCGACGTTTTCGAAGCCCTGAAAGAACTGAAAGCCAGCGAAGAACGCTTCGACGTTATCGTCGCCGACCCACCGGCGTTCATCAAACGCAAGAAAGACATGAAAAACGGCGAAGGCGCTTACCGTCGCCTGAACGAGCAAGCCATGCGCCTGCTCAGCAAGGACGGCATCCTGGTCAGCGCTTCGTGCTCGATGCACCTGCCGGAAGACGATCTGCAGAACATCCTGCTGACCAGCGCCCGCCACCTGGATCGCAACATCCAGATGCTGGAACGTGGCGGCCAGGGCCCGGATCATCCGGTTCACCCGGCGATTGCTGAAACGCGCTACATCAAGAGCATTACTTGCCGGTTGTTGCCGAATAGCTAACCGCTGGAAAGTGGGGGTCGCTACGCAACCCAACGCAGGCTGCGCCAGCTGCTACATAAAGCGTGCACGGTCACCCTCGGCATGTACGTATTCGTGTAGCAGCTGCCGAAGGCTGCGTTCGGCTGCGAAGCAGTCGCCTTCCAGGTGCTCACCTACGCTACTGATAGTGGGAGCGAGTCAGCTCGTTCCCGCATCAGATTCGGAAATATCCCACGCTGTGTGAATTGACTTCCCTCTTGCGCAAGTCAACTCTCGACCACCTCCTCACGGATCGAGAGCGTTGTCGATGAACCCCTCCCCGCACACCACGAACAAATCGTCGCTCATCCTGCTATTGATGGGCATGACGCTTCTCGGCGTTTTTCCGCTGGACGTCGTACTCCCTTCCTTCCCCGCGCTCTCTGACTACTTCCAGACCTCAGCCTCGGACATTGCCCTTTCTGTAAGCCTGTTCGCCATTGGCCTGGCGTTATCGGTGGTGCTTGTCGGGCCGCTGTCGGATTTATGGGGGCGCAAGAGGCTTTTGCTGACGGGCATCTTCATCTCGATGATCGGTGCGGCCGGTTGCCTGGTTTCCAGCGATTACCGCTGGTTCCTGCTGTTCCGGGTCATACAGGCCGTGGGTTGCGGATCCTTTGTGCTCTCACAGGCGCTGATCCAGGACTTGTTTGTCGGCAAGGAGCAGGAGCGAATGAGGATCTGGATGACCACCGCCGGTGGAGTATTCATTTCCTTCTCGCCGCTGCTGGGAACCTGGTTGCAATTGCACCTGGGTTGGGAAGGCAGCTTCTATGTTTTCATCGCGCTGGCAGCCATTGTCTGGGTGAAGGCCAACGCGCTGCTGCGGGACACTCCACCCCGTCGCGATGCATCACCAGGCCGCTTTTTCGGCGCTTATTGGCGGCTCTGTTCCGACGTACGCTTCATGGGTTACTGGCTTATTTCGGGCCTGGCCTTCGCCTGCCATTTTTCATTCATCGTCATTTCGCCCATCATTTTCATGGAGCGCCTGGCACTCTCGCCCTACGAATTTGCCTGGGCCTTGTTGCTGTACGGCGTGGCGTATGTGTTTGGCGGAGTCGTCGCGAGCGCACTGCATCGGCGCTTACAGGCCAACACCCAGATCATTGTCGGCCTCGGGCTGATTGCCCTGTCGGGTGTGGTCATGTTGTGGCTGGCGAATCAGTTCGGGCTTACGGCGACGGCAGTGCTGATCCCCATGCTCATTTGTACGGCCGGGACCACCATTGCCAGACCCATCGCCAACTCCAGAGCCATGACCCTTCATCCGGAAGACGCGGGTACGTCCTCTTCCGTCGGCGGCGTGATGATCTTCATGTGCGGCGGCGTGATCAGTGTGGTGATCAATCTCGTGTCCGACGACCTGACCACTGCCCTCTCCTTATGTTTTTTGATCCTGAGTGCCGTGGGGCTCGCCTTGAACGCGCTGATCGTGCGGCGCAATGTTGCCCTGACAGCGAACTGATACACGCCGATCGTCATTCAACACGTCCCGTGAGCGCTGGATCAGCGCTTCCCGGCATTCCCTCCCGCTGCCAGCCGTGTAGAATCGCCACATTCATCGCCAGTCATCCCCCGGCGGGTTTATGAGCTCAAGCTGAAGCGCGCGGCGATCCCGCAAAGTTATCGGCAACTTCCGGACACACGGCCATTTCTGAGTGTTCCAGACGTCAATAGAAGCTCACTTCCCTTTTGATACCTGATTAGCCGCCCGGAGTGCTTCATGCCTGATTACCGCTCGAAAACATCCACCCACGGCCGCAACATGGCCGGCGCCCGCGCACTGTGGCGCGCCACGGGGATGAAAGATGACGACTTCAAAAAGCCGATCATCGCCATTGCCAACTCCTTCACCCAGTTCGTACCGGGCCACGTCCACCTCAAGGACCTGGGCCAACTGGTCGCCCGCGAGATCGAACGCGCTGGCGGTGTGGCAAAAGAATTCAACACCATCGCCGTGGACGACGGCATCGCCATGGGCCACGACGGCATGCTGTATTCGCTGCCGAGCCGCGAGATCATCGCCGACTCCGTCGAGTACATGGTCAACGCCCACTGCGCCGACGCCATCGTCTGCATCTCCAACTGCGACAAGATCACCCCTGGCATGCTGATGGCGTCCCTGCGCCTGAACATCCCGGTGATTTTCGTTTCCGGCGGCCCGATGGAAGCCGGCAAGACCAAACTCGCTTCCCACGGCCTCGACCTCGTCGACGCCATGGTGATCGCCGCCGACTCCAGCGCTTCTGACGAGAAAGTCGCTGAGTACGAGCGCAGCGCCTGCCCGACCTGCGGTTCGTGCTCCGGCATGTTCACCGCCAACTCGATGAACTGCCTGGTTGAAGCCCTGGGCCTGGCATTGCCGGGCAACGGTTCGACTCTCGCGACCCACAGCGACCGCGAACAGCTGTTCCTGCAGGCCGGCCGCACCATCGTCGAGCTGTGCAAGCGTTACTACACCGACAACGATGAGTCGGTGTTGCCGCGCAACATCGCCAACTTCAAGGCGTTCGAAAACGCCATGACCCTGGACATCGCCATGGGCGGTTCCACCAACACCATCCTGCACTTGCTGGCTGCGGCCCAGGAAGCCGAGATCGATTTCGACCTGCGCGACATCGACCGTCTGTCCCGCCACGTGCCGCAACTGTGCAAAGTCGCGCCGAACATCCAGAAGTACCACATGGAAGACGTGCACCGTGCCGGCGGGATCTTCAGCATCCTCGGCTCGCTGGCCCGTGGCGGCCTGCTGCACACCGACCTGCCGACCGTGCACAGCAAGACCCTGGCCGAAGGCATCGCCAAGTGGGACATCACCCAGACCGACGACGAAGCCGTGCACCACTTCTTCAAGGCCGGCCCGGCGGGCATCCCGACGCAAACCGCGTTCAGCCAGTCGACCCGCTGGGAAACCCTGGATGACGACCGTGAAAACGGCTGCATCCGTAGCGTCGAGCATGCTTACTCGAAAGAAGGCGGCCTGGCCGTTCTCTACGGCAACATTGCCCTGGACGGTTGTGTAGTGAAAACCGCCGGTGTCGACGAGTCGATCCACGTGTTCGAAGGCAACGCGAAGATCTTCGAAAGCCAGGACAGCGCCGTACGCGGCATCCTCGCGGATGAAGTGAAGGCCGGCGACATCGTGATCATCCGTTACGAAGGCCCGAAAGGCGGCCCGGGCATGCAGGAAATGCTGTACCCGACGTCCTACCTGAAATCCAAAGGCCTGGGCAAAGCCTGTGCACTGCTCACCGACGGTCGCTTCTCTGGCGGCACCTCGGGCCTGTCCATCGGCCACGCTTCGCCGGAAGCCGCTGCTGGCGGCGCGATTGGTCTGGTGCAGGATGGCGACAAGGTGCTGATCGACATTCCGAACCGTTCGATCAACCTGATGATCAGTGACGAAGAAATGGCCGGCCGCCGTGCCGAACAGGACCAGAAAGGCTGGAAACCGGTCGAGAAGCGTCCACGTAAAGTGACCACCGCTCTCAAGGCCTATGCCCTCCTGGCGACCAGTGCCGACAAGGGTGCTGTGCGTAACAAGGCGATGCTTGACGGGCTGTAAGGCTTAACCGTCGAACAAAAAATACCCCGCCAAGTGCGGGGTATTTTTTTGATCGTTCCCACGCTCCCGCGTGGGAATGCCTCAAGGGACGCGGAGCGTCCAGTGACGCGGAGCGTCACGGGCTGCATTCCCACGCGGAGCGTGGGAACGATCATCCTCAGTGCTACTGGATTTCTTCAGGCTTCACGATCACCCAGTTCTTGTCCGCCGTCACCGGCAACCCTTCCTTGGCCTGCGCCGCTGCGTGCTTGGCCATCATGCCGTTAATCTGGGTCATGTATTTGTCTTTGCGGTTGATCCACAAGTGGATGCCGCCCTTGGCCACGTCAACGCTGTGGAACAGCATGTAACCATCGCTGGTCGGGGTATCACCGCCAACGAGCACCGGTTTTTTCCATTCATCGATGTAGGTCAGGATCGCCGCCTGCTTGCCAGCCATCCAGGTGGCCGGGGTCCACAGGTACGGGGTCAGCTCAAGACCCAGGTTGGCCTTCTCGTCATACTTGCCCGCCGTAATTTGCTTGCGCGCCGTGGTTAATTCGCCGGTCTTGGTGTCCTTGAGCAGCAGGCTCACGCCGATCACGTTCTGCGGTTTGACGTTGTAACCGTACTGCGGGTCGGAAGCGACCATGCGCACCAGTTCTTCGGAGGCGGCGGTCATGACGTAGACCTCGATGCCGTTCTCCATCAGCTTGTTGTAGAGCTCTTGCTGACCGGTGAATATTTTCGGCGGGTTGACGTCCATTTTCTTGACGACATCACCTTCGAAGTAAGTTGCCGGCACCGGTTTGCCGGACGCCATCAATTCATCGACATAGCCTTTGAGCTCTTTGAGCGTGAAACCCGAGAACACCTGGGCGACCCATGGGTAGCACACCATGTCGTCGAGTTCGCAGAGGCGATAGTAGTAGCTGAACAGGCTTTCCTTGTGATCGGCGGTGTCTTTGAACGGGATCAGTTTCAGTGAAGGATCAAGCTTTTCACGGGTGATCAGGCCCTTGTTTTCCATGTACGGCAGCAACGATTCTTCGAGGTCGTAGCGGTAACTGGTGTTGTCCATGTCGAACACCGCGTAATTACCCTTGTTGGCGTTGGCAGCAATCATTGCGTCCAGCGCCTTGGCCTGATCGGCGGGCCAATGCTTCAAATCCGTGGCGAATGCCTGGCCGGCGAGGCCAAGGCAGAGTGCGGCGAGTAGAAATTTCGGTGCGAGCTTCATCGGCATGCTTTCCTTTTCAAAAGACCCTGAGTCAAAGAAACCGACGCTAACAAATAAATATGACGGTCCTCGTCTGTCAGCGACCGTTATCGCACCCATTGCGCCAGATGCATCCCTGAGAGCGACGCGCGCTTATTCCAAAAACGACAGTTACCATACGTTTTTGGTATTAAATCATTAGTTTTCAAGCTGTTAGGCTTGCCGGTTCGCAGCTGCCCCGGAAGGCCGCTGGCACAAGTCTTTATCGGAGTCTCAATGAATCTGCCGCTGATCCTCAATCTGCTGGTGTTCCTCGCCCTGCTCTTTGGCCTGGCACAAACCCGCCACACTACATGGAGCCTGGCCAAAAAAGTCCTGCTCGCACTGGTACTGGGCGTGGCGTTTGGCGTGGCTTTGCACAGCATTTACGGTGCCGGCAATCCGGTCCTGAAAGCCTCGATCGGCTGGTTCGATCTGGTGGGCAACGGATACGTACAGTTGTTGCAAATGATCGTCATCCCGCTGGTGTTCGCCTCGATCCTCAGTGCTGTGGCCCGTCTGCACAACGCGTCGTCGCTGGGCAAGATCAGCTTCCTGACCATCGGCACGCTGCTGTTCACCACCGCCATCGCCGCGTTGATCGGTATCGGCCTGACCAACCTGTTCGGCCTGACCGCAGAAGGTCTGGTGGCTGGCACGCAGGAAATCGCCCGTCTGCAAACCATTCAGACCGACTACGCGGGCAAGGTCGCGGACCTGAATGTGCCGCAGTTGCTGCTGTCGTTCATCCCGCAGAACCCGTTCGCCGACCTGGCGCGTGCCAAGCCGACATCGATCATCAGCGTGGTGATCTTCGCCGCGTTCCTTGGCGTCGCTGCGCTGCAGTTGTTGAAGGACGACGTCGAAAAAGGCCAGAAAGTGATCAACGCCATCGACACCCTGCAAGCCTGGGTGATGCGTCTTGTCCGTCTGGTGATGAAGCTGACCCCGTATGGCGTGTTGGCGCTGATGACCAAAGTGGTCGCCGGTTCGAACCTGCAAGACATCATCAAGCTCGGCAGTTTCGTGGTGGTGTCCTACATCGGCCTGGGCCTGATGTTTGTGGTGCATGGCCTGCTGGTTTCGGCAGCCGGGATCAACCCGCTGCGCTTCTTCCGCAAGATCTGGCCGGTGCTGACGTTTGCCTTCACCAGCCGCTCCAGTGCCGCGACCATTCCGCTGAGCATCGAAGCGCAGACCAGCCGCCTGGGCATTCCACAAGCCATCGCCAGTTTTGCCGCTTCGTTCGGCGCGACCATAGGCCAGAACGGTTGTGCCGGTCTGTACCCGGCGATGTTGGCAGTGATGGTTGCACCGACCGTGGGTATTAACCCGCTGGATCCGCTGTGGATCGCGACGCTGGTGGCGATTGTGACGCTGAGTTCGGCAGGTGTGGCGGGTGTCGGTGGTGGCGCAACGTTTGCCGCACTGATCGTGCTGCCGGCGATGGGCTTGCCGGTGTCACTGGTGGCGCTGCTGATTTCGGTTGAGCCGCTGATCGACATGGGTCGTACGGCGTTGAACGTGAGCGGGTCGATTGCGGCCGGCGCGATTACCAGCCAGGTGATGCAGCAGACGGACAAAGCACTGCTGGATGCGGATGAGCATTCGGAGTTGGTGCAGGCTTAACCCTGACCGATCATTCCCACGCTCCCGCGTGGGAATGCAGCCCGTGACGCTCCGCGTCACTGGACGCGGAGCGTCCCTAGAGGCATTCCCACGCAGAGCGTGGGAACGATCTATGTGCGCTCCCACACCTCAAAGTTGTACGCCGGCTTATCGTCCACCGCCGGATTTTCGATGTTGGAAACCAGTTTCCACTGGTTCAAATCAAACTCTGGAAACCACGCATCACCCTCCGGGCTCAGCGCCACTCGCGTTAAATACAGCCGATCAGCCTGCGCCAACCCCTGTGCATACAACTGCGCCCCGCCAATCAGCATCACCTCGTCGACGCCCTGCTCTCTCGCCCATTCTTCTGCGCGTACGACGGCCGCCTCAAGCGACGGATATACCTCCGCGCCCTCCAGCTGCAGATCAGTCTGACGGCTGACCACGATGTTCAATCGTCCCGGCAGTGGACGGCCCAGGGAGTCCCAAGTCTTGCGACCCATGACGATCGGCTTGCCCAAAGTGGTGGCTTTGAAGTATTTGAAGTCCCCCGGCAAGTGCCAGGGCATGCTGTTGTCGACGCCGATCACGCGGTTTTCACCGAGGGCTGCGATCAGGCTGAGGGGGAGTGATTTAGTCATGCCGGCGAGGATACCAGAGCGTCCCGTACCCCGATAAGCGCCACAGCGGTTATGCTCACCGTTCAATGAAGCGACGGGATGCCGCGTGACTGAACTGAATAACCTCTGGCTGACGGAAACCATTCGTCTGCGCGAAGAACACGCCGGCCCTCTGGATGATCTGGAAGCCAATCGACTGGCCCGCAGCGCTGGCGGAGACTTGCCGGCACGGATTCAACGCCGGGCCCTGTGGCTGGCTGAACGCGATGGGCTGGCCAACGCCCTCAAGCATTGGCTGCAAGGCGCACGATTGGCGCTGATTGTTCTCGCCGTACTGGCCGTGATCAGCGGCGCCGGCCTGGCATTTGCCGCGCTGGGTGACGGGCAGACGCCGGTGAATGTGTTCTGGGCCCTGGGCAGTCTGCTCGGGCTGAATCTGATTTTGTTGCTGAGTTGGGCGCTAGGCCTGGTGTTTGCTGGTGAACACGGCGCCAGCCTCGGGCGCTTGTGGTTATGGCTCAGTGAAAAACTTGCCCGCGACGCTAAAGCCGCACAACTCGCACCCGCCCTGCTGCTGTTACTGCAACGGCAGAAACTCAATCGCTGGGCGATCGGCGTGCTGGTCAACGGCTTGTGGTTACTGGCAATGCTCAGTGCGCTGGTGATGCTGCTGACATTGATGGCGACCCGGCGCTACGGCTTCGTCTGGGAAACCACTCTGCTCAGCGCCGACACTTTTGTCGCCATGACCCGCACCCTTGGCGCCCTGCCTGCCTTGCTCGGCTTCACTATTCCGACTGTGGACATGATTCGGGCCAGCGGCGATGCGGCGCTCAATATCGAAAGCGCGCGGCAGGCATGGGCCACATGGCTGGTCGGCGTGCTGGTGGTTTATGGCGTGTTGCCGCGCCTGTTACTGGCGCTGTTCTGCCTGTGGCGCTGGAAAACCGGTCAGGCAACATTACGCCTCGATCTGAACCTCCCCGGTTACGCTCAACTGCGCGAAAGGTTGATGCCCACCAGCGAGCGTTTGGGCATCAGTGATGCCGCACCGGAGCATTTGCATCGTGTCGAAAGCGGCGTCAGCAACCTGCAAAGCGACGGTGCGCTGTTGGTCGCCATTGAGCTGGATGATCAGCGCCCGTGGCCGCCGCCACTGCCGAAGAATGTCAGCGACGCGGGCATCCTCGACAGTCGTGAATCGCGCCACAAACTTCTTGAACAGCTGAGCCGTTTTCCACCCGCGCGCCTGGCCATTGCGTGCGACCCTCGGCGCTCGCCGGATCGCGGCAGTCTGGCCCTGATCGCCGAACTGGCTCGCGGCGCCAGCGCTACCCGCGTCTGGCTGCTGCCAGCGCCGCCCGGCGAAGCGCTGGACGCCGAGCGCCTCGGTGACTGGCACGCAGCGTTGCAACAACTGGAACTGCCGTTCGCCGACAGCGCGCCGATGAACTGGTTGGAGAACGGTCATGACTAAACCTTTGAAATTGGCAGTCGTGGGCCACACCAACGTCGGTAAAACATCGTTGCTGCGCACCCTGACCCGCGATGTCGGATTCGGTGAAGTCTCCCATCGACCAAGCACGACACGCCACGTCGAAGGCGCACGCCTGTCGGTGGATGGCGAGCCGCTGCTCGACCTTTTCGACACCCCCGGGCTGGAAGACGCCATCGCCCTGCTCGATTTTCTGGAGCGCATTGAACGTCCCGGCGAACGTCTCGACGGCCCCGCACGTCTGGCACGCTTCCTTGAAGGCAGCGAAGCCCGGCAGCGCTTTGAACAGGAAGCCAAAGTATTGCGCCAACTGCTCACCTGCGACGCTGGCCTCTACGTGATCGACGCCCGCGAGCCGGTGTTGTCCAAGTACCGCGACGAACTGGAAGTACTGGCCAGCTGCGGCAAACCGTTGCTGCCAGTGCTCAACTTCGTGAGCAGCGCCAACCACCGAGAGCCGGACTGGCGCGAGGCGTTAGCGCGCCTGGGTTTGCACGCACTGGTGCGTTTCGACAGCGTCGCGCCGCCGGAGGATGGCGAACGTCGACTGTATGAAAGCCTCGCGCTGCTGCTGGAAAATGCTCGACCCCAGCTCGAGCGATTGATCGCCGATCAGCAGGCTCAGCGCTTGGCCCGGCAGCAAAGTGCAGCGCGGTTGATCGCCGAATTGTTGATTGATTGCGCCGCCTGCCGACGCAGTGTGGTCAGCGATCCCGAGCAGGAACAACAGGCGATCAGCGAACTGCGCAAAGCGGTACGCCAGCGCGAGCAACGCTGCGTCGAGGCATTGCTCAAGCTCTACGCCTTCCGCCCACAGGACGCAGCGGCCAGTGATTTGCCGCTGCTCGATGGCCGTTGGGGCGATGACTTGTTCAACCCTGAAACGCTCAAGCAGTTGGGTGTGCGCGTGGGCAGCGGCATCGCCGCCGGCGCCGCAGCAGGGGCTGGCGTAGACCTGCTGGTCGGCGGCCTGACCCTCGGCGCAGCCGCATTGGCCGGAGCCATTGCCGGCGGCGCCCTGCAAACCGCCCGCAGTTATGGCAGCCGGCTAATGGGCAAAATCAAAGGACAGCGCGAACTGACCGTCGACGACAGCGTGCTGCGATTGCTGGCGTTGCGTCAGCGCCAACTGGTGCTCGCCTTGAACCAGCGCGGGCACGCGGCGATGGACAGCATCCAGGTTGCCACGCCCCAGGACAAAACCTGGCGCGAAGGCAAACTGCCCGAAGCCTTGACCAAGGCTCGGGCGCATCCGCAGTGGTCGTCGTTGAACCCGCAGGCCAAGTTGAATCAGGCGGACAGGCAGGAGCAGATTGAAGTACTGGCGCAGCAGCTCTGAACCCGATCGCTCCCACGCTCCAGCGCGGGAACGATCACCTGTAGTTAGCGCCAGTTGAACTTCAGGTACGCGGTGCTCAGCAGTGAGACCAGCTTCTGGTCCACCGCGTCCTTGTCCCCGTCATTGTCCACATCGAAGTTGATCAGCCAGTCCATCGTTCCATCGTTGTTGGTGTCATAAGCAGAGGCGGTGTAAACGATGCTTTGATCTGACGGTTTACCGACACCTTCATGGAAATGCAGGCGTACGGTATCGGGGGAACCGTCGTTGGCAAAGTCCTCCGTAAAGATCTTCAGATAGCGAGCCCAGGTATCGCCACGATTGAACCAATTGAGCTGCAGGTACGCGTCGGCAAATGGCTTAAGCAATCGCTCGTCCTTGGCGTTTTCCTTACCGTCGTTATTCACGTCACCGACCTGGAAATCGACCTTTCCATCGGCAGTGATATCCAGCGCATAGGCTTTGTGAATAAGCGTGTCTTCGGCACCGCTGCTCTCCTCAAGAAAATGCAGGAGTACAGTGTCCGCCTTGCCGTTCGCACTTCGATCCTGGGCAGTGACTTTCAGATATCGCATGCAGGTTGCTCTCATCAGTAAAGGGCCGATCAAGCTAGTCCGTCCCTCTCCAACTCTCTGCACGAATTGTTTCTTTTGTGTGTAGGGGGTTTCAGCAGGTCCCGAGAGACAAGAGGCTGATCGCCTTGCGCTTCAAAATTCCAAGGTCCATCACCGGCACGTTCATCTCCTTGGCCATCTCATCCCACTGCCGCATGCGCAAACTGATCGCGCACAACGGATCCCGCTCGAAAACCTGCGCCTCTTCAGCGGTCATCACCCCGCCCTGATAGTCCAGGGTCCGGCGGCTGGCTTCACTCAAGCGCTCGTAGTACCCAGGCTCCTTGAGGGTCAGATAGCGCTTGGCCTGAACGTGGTACTCCACCAGCCGCGCCATGCGCTCACTGAACCCGGCGCGTCGCAGATAATCCGCGCCGAGGCATTCATGACTCACCACACCGAAACCAGCCATGTTCTCGGCGCTTTCAGCAGCGCAGATATGCCCGATGTCATGGAAGAATGCCGCCAGCACCACTTCATCATCGTAGCCTTCAGCTATTGCCAACCCGGCGGCCTGGGACATGTGCTCGATCTGCGACACCGGTTCGCCGATGTAATCGCTGCCGCCAAAGCGCTCGTACAGCGCGAAGACCTCGCCGATCACCTGTTCATGGCGCTCCATCAATCCTGTCCCAGCAACAATGCGACGTTACGTTCGGCCATCGCCGGCCCGACGCTCATGCCGACGCCCGTGTGCATCAACGCCACACTCACCCCAGGTGCCGGGCGCAAGAACGAGAACGGCCCCGGCCCGCGCGAACCGTAGACACCTTGCCAGCGCTCGACCACCTGGATCTTGCAGGCCAACGTTTGCTCGGCCAGTTCGATCATCCAGTTGTCCACCTGCTCGGCATTGAACGGTGAAGGGTCACTGCCGTAATGGTGCGAATCGCCAATGATCAGTTCGCCGTAAGGCGTCGGGCTGATCAGCAGGTGGATGCCGTTCTCATGCAGGTGGGGTTCGTCTCGCAGAATCTGCGCTTGCACTTGCGCTGCTTCTGGCAGATCGGCAAAGGCGCCGTAGTGCACGCAACTCAATCCAGTGAGCACCGCGTGCTGCAAGTTGAGGTTGATCTGCGGTCGGGCGCGGAGCATTTGCAGGCGGCAGATTTGCGGGTTGAGCGCGGCGATCGGCTCGGCCAGCAGGGTCTGATAGTCGTGGCCGGAGCAGACGATGATCTGTTGCGCAGTGAAGGTCCCGGCGGTGCTGTGCAAGCGCCCCGGCTCAATGTCACGAACGAGTGTGGAGAAATGAAATTCGACACCGAGTTCGCGGCGCAGGTAATCGATCAGGGCCGGAATCGCTTCGCGGGAGTACAGCTGCTGATCGTCCAGACCGTGTAACGCGGCGCGGTGATGGCGGAACTGACCACCGTAGAGGTCACGCAATGCGGCGCCGCGCAGCAGTTCGACGCGGTAATCATGCTCGATGGCGCGGCCTTCGCAGAAGACTTCCAGCAGGTGTTCTTCCGCTTCGGTACGAGCGAACAGGTATGAGCCGTTGCGCTTGAGTTGCAAGCCAGCCACTTGGGCCCATTGGCCCCAGATCTCGCGGCTGGCCTTTGCGAGGTCAAGCATCGGACCTGGTGGCTGGCCGGTGACCAGCGCCTGGCCAAAGTTGCGCACCGAGGCGCCTATGGGTGTTGCGCTGCGTTCGAAAACGCTGACTTTCAGACCGCGGCGGGCGGCGGCGTAGGCGTGGGACAGGCCGAGGATGCCGGCGCCGACGATCAGCAGGTCGTTGTGTTGTGTCATGAAGTTACCCCAATGATCGTTCCCACGCTCCGCGTGGGCATGAATCCCGTGACGCTCTGCGTCATAGTGGACGCAGAGCGTCCATGGCTGCATTCCCACGCGGAGCGTGGGAACGATCGGTGTCAGTTACTTGGCAGCCACTTTCTCGGACTTGCCGTCATAGCGCTTGCGCCACTCGGTCAGGATTTCATCGCGATTCTTCGAGGCCCAGGCAAAGTCATTCTTGATCAGACGCTGTTCATAATCCGCCGGCAGTTCGGTCTGCGGCTTGGCGATTCCTGGCTGGGCGAGCACCGCGAAGTTCTCTTTATAAAGCTCCATCGCCGCCGGGCTGGCGGAGAAGTCAGCAAGCTTCTTCGCCGCTTCTTCATGTTGCGTGCCCTTGATCACGGCAGTGGCTTCGATCTCCCAGCCGAGGCCTTCCTTCGGCAGAATGATGTCCAGCGGCGCGCCCTGGCGCTTCAACTGAACGGCCGGATATTCGAAGGAGATACCAATCGGAAACTCACCCGACGCCGCCAGCTTGCAGGGCTTGGAACCGGAGTGAACGTACTGGCCGATGTTCTGGTGCAGGTCGTCCATGTACTGCCAGCCCTGCTTCTCGCCGAAGGTTTGCAGCCAGGCGCTGACGTCGAGAAAACCGGTGCCGGACGAAGCCGGGTTAGGCATGACGATCTTGCCTTTGTACTCAGGCTTGGTCAGATCCTGCCAGCTCACAGGCTTGGTCAACCCCTGCTTCTCGGCCTCGACGGTGTTGAAGCAAATGGTCGCGGCCCAGACGTCCATGCCGACCCAGGCCGGTGGGTTGGCGGCATCGCGGTAATTGACGCCGATCTTGCCCAAGTCCTTCGGTGCGTAGCTTTGCAGCATGCCTTGTTGATCGAGAATCGCCAGGCTCGACGCGGCCAGGCCCCACACGGCGTCAGCCTGCGGACGGGCTTTTTCGGCCAGCAACTTGGCGGTGATGATGCCGGTGGAATCACGCACCCACTTGATCTCGACGTCTGGATTGGCCTTTTCAAAAGCCTCTTTGTAAGTCTTCAGTTGCTCGGCTTCGAGTGCGGTGTACACCGTCAACTCGGTTTTCGCCGCGAAGGCGTTCAGGCTGAAAGCGGTGAGGACAGCAGCGGCCAGGGCCAAAGGCTTGAACATGGTGCAATTCCTGTGTGAGTTGAGGGTATGAATCAATGACCAGGCGCGGTCTGCCGCCAGGCCTGGGAGCGGCGCAGCAAGCCGCGCGAAGCCCAGGCCAGCAGCAGGGACACGCCCGCCGAGGTGAACAGAATCAGGGTCGACATCGCCGCCGCGCCGCCCACGTTGCCGGCGTCATCCATGTTCAGCACCGCCACCGCCGCGAGGATGGTGTCGGGGCTGTAGAGGAAGATGGCGGCCGAAACGGTGGTCATGGCGGAGACAAACAGGTAGCGCACGATGTCCAGCAGCGCCGGCAGGCAGATCGGTACGGTGACCCGCAGGTAGTGCCGATACAGCGGCGCCTTGAGCGACAGCGCGGCGGCTTCGAACTCGGCGTCGAGTTGGCGCAGCGCAGTGGTCGCGGTCATTTGCGCAGTGGTCAAATAGTGAGCAATGGTGCAAACCACCAGCAACGTCATGGTTCCGTACAGTACGTGCAGCGGGTTACCGGTGAGGTTGAAAAAGAAGACATAACCCAAACCCAACACCAGGCCCGGCACCGCCATCGGTACGAAACTGAGCATGCGCAGCGCCAGATTCAGGCCACGCTGACCCTTGGTTTTTTCCATCAGGTAGGCGCCGGTGAAGATCAGCACGCTGCCGATCAAGGCCGTGCACAGCGCCATCTTCACGCTGTTGCCATAGGCCAGCCAGCCGCCGCCCGCCGTGTCATTGAACTGGTAATGGTTAAGGGATAGCGACAGGTTGTAAGGCCAGAATTTCACCAGCGATGAGTACACTGCCATACCGAACACCAGCAGCAACACCGCGCAGATCAGCATCACGATCGCCAGGTAACAGCCGTCCCGCAGCTTTGACGGCGCCGGCTGGAAGACCTGCGCGCGGCCGCTCATGGAATCGCCGTGACGTCGACGCAGCCAGGCGTCGACACCAAAGCTGAACAGCGCCGGCAACAGGAGGACCATGCCGATCAAGGCGCCGCGACCAAACTGCTGCTGGCCGACCACCGCCTTGTAGGCTTCCAGCGCCAGCACTTGATAGTCGCCACCGACCACAACAGGCACGCCGAAGTCGGTGATGGTCAGAGTGAACACCAGGCAGAACGCGGCGAACACCGCCTGACGGGTCGCAGGCCAGGTGATGCTGCGAAAGGCTTTGGCCGGGCTGGCACCCATGCTGGAAGCGGCATCGAACAGGCGCGCATCCGCTAGAGAAAGGGCTGACAACAAAATCATCAAGGCGTGTGGGAAGGTGTAGATGACCTCCCCCAGCACAATGCCCCAGAAGCCGTAGATATTGTCCGAGAGCAGGCCGCGCAGCATGCCCTGGTTGCCGAACAGATAAACCAGCGCAATACCCGGCAGCATCGACGGCGCCATCAACGGCAGCAGCGACATGCCGCGCCAGATGCCCTTGCCTGGAATCAATGTGCGCTGCAGGGCGTAAGCAAACAGGTAAGCCAAGGGGACGACAATGGCCGCGACGCTGAGAGAAACCTTCAGACTATTGCCCAACAGCCAAAGAAAATTGGCACTGGTCACCAACTCGCGGGCAGCGACCAGACCACCGCCCTGCCCGGCTTCAGCACTGAACCCGCGCCAGAAGATTGCCAGCAATGGCATCAATACCGCGACGCCAAGCAGCACCAGCAACAGTACTTTGCCGCCGACCACGAATACCCGGTCGCCGATCTCGGCACGGGAGATCTGCCGAACCTGCTTGTGCGGTATCGGCAGCGCGATGTTCGCGCTCATCAGGCAAACACCTGCAGGCTGCGTGGAGGCAAGGCGACCATGATGTGCTGTGCGCCGAGACGCGGCATGGCTTCCGGCGCGAGCTCCGCCAGCAGCGCGTGGCCCGGCAATTGATCAAGTTCGAAGCTCATGCGGCAACGGTTGCCGAGGAAGGTGATTTCGCGAACCTTGGCCGGGAACAGGTTCTCCTCATGCACCGGCGGGTTGACGTTGATGGCTTCAGGGCGGCAGAACAGACGGCCCGACGCAGTTTTCGCACTGCCGTCGGCCAGACGCATGTTCATCCCGCCAACCTGCGCATGACTGTCGCTGTTGCGGCTGAACGGCAGCCAGTTACCCTGGCCGACGAACTCCGCCACAAACGGAGTCGCCGGGCGATCATAGATTTCCTGCGGGGTGGCGTATTGCTCGACCTTGCCGTTGTTCATCACAGCGATTCGGTCGGCCATCAGCATGGCCTCGTCCTGATTGTGCGTGACCATCAAGGTGGTGACGCCGAGGTTGCGTTGCAGTTGGCGAAGCTCGGTGCACAGGTGCTCGCGAACACGGGCGTCGAGGGCCGACATCGGCTCATCCAGCAGCAGCAATGAAGGTGCCGGCGCCAGGGCGCGGGCCAGGGCGACACGTTGTTGTTGGCCGCCGGACAATTGGCCGGGGTATTTTTTCTCACTGCCGAGCAGGCCGACCAGTTCCAGCATCTGACCGACGCGCTTGCGCACCTCGTCGCGACCACTGCCCGCGAGGCCGTAGGCAATGTTCGCTTCGACGGTGAGATTGGGGAACAACGCGTAGGACTGAAACAGAATGCCGTAGTCACGCGCCTGCGGCGCCAGGTGGGACACGTCGCGATCACCGAGGTACAGCTCGCCGCTGTCCTGTTTTTCAAGGCCGGCGATGCAACGCAGCAAGGTGGTTTTGCCACAGCCCGACGGGCCGAGCAGGCAGACCAATTCACCCGCGGCGACGTCCAGGGAAACGTTATCCAGTGCAGTGAACGCGCCAAAGCGTTTCTGCACGCCGCGCACTTTCATCGGGGCGCCGGGGTTGGTCAGGGCAGTTGCGATCGCGTTGTTCATGGAAAGACCTCATCAAGCAGATGAGGGCCATCCTAGGGATGTAATGCGTCCGTCATGTGGCAGTGAGGCAAAAATGGCTGATAGTGGTATTCAGGAATTTGGGTTGGATGGAACGGGCAGTGATTACCTGTGGCGAGGGGATTTATCCCCGTTGGGCAGCGCAGCGGCCCTCAAATCTGCGACTGCTTCGCAGCCGAACGGGGTGGTGCGGCATTCCGATAAATCCCCTCGCCACAGGGATCTACGCCGGGGCCATTTCCTGCGCCAACCCCAGAAACGCCGCCGGCAGCCGCGCGCCTTTGCGTTCCTTGAGGCAATACAAATACTCGGAAATCGGTGGTGCATTCTCGATGGTCAACACGCGCAATTGCGGATCATGGGGTACTTCCTGGCGGGCAATGATGCTGATGCCGATGTTGCGCAGTACCGCCTCACGGATCGATTCCCGGCTGCCGATCTCCAGCAGCGGTCCGAAACTCACCCCGGCGCTGGACAGCAGTTCTTCGGTCAATCGCCGAGTGGTCGACCCGGACTCGCGCATCAGCAAAGTGTGCCCGGCCAGCGCACTCAGCGGCACATGGTCATGCACGGCCAGCGGATGATTGCGATGCACCGCCAGCACCAGCGGGTCGCTACCGAGCACCCGGCGAATCAGCCGCGCATCATTGAGCAACTGCGATGACGCTGCGACATCCACCCGATACTCTTCCAGCGCTTCGAGCACCTGCTGGGAGTTGCCGATCTCTACCGACACCTCCACCTGGGGCAAGCGCTCACGGAAGGTTTTCACCAGATCGAGAATGTAATACGGCGCGGTAGCCGCGATGCGCAACGTGCCCTGGACCTGACCGCTGTTGCGCAGGAAGAACTCGATGTCAGCCTCTTGCTGCATGAGCGCCTTGACCATGGGCAGCAGCCGCGCACCTTCCTCGCTGACGCTGAGGCGGCGACCACCACGGTAAAACAGCTCAACCGAGTACTGGCTTTCCAGATGCCGGATCTGGGTCGTCACCGTTGGCTGACTCAGGCCGAGCTTTTTCGCCGCCAGGGTAATGCTGCCCAGACGGGCCACCATGTAAAACGCCTTCAGCTCGGCACTCAGCACACCCTTTCCTCATCGCTTATTTGCGCAACAGGCGCAACCCGTTGAATACCACCAACAGGCTGACGCCCATGTCGGCGAACACCGCCATCCACATGGTGGCGATCCCGGCGAAGGTTACCCCAAGAAAGATCGCTTTGATGACCAATGCCAGCGCGATGTTTTGTTTAAGGATGGTCGACGTCTGCCGCGACAGGCTGATGAACGCCGGGATCTTGCGCAGATCGTCGTCCATCAGGGCTACATCAGCGGTTTCAATCGCTGTATCGGTACCGGCGGCTGCCATGGCGAAACCGATCTCGGCCCGCGCCAGGGCCGGCGCATCGTTGATACCGTCACCTACCATGCTGACTCGATGCCCCTGCGCATAAAGCGCTTCGATAGCTTGCAGTTTGTCGGTCGGCAGCAGATCGCCCTGGGCTTGATCGATGCCCACCTGAGTGGCAATCGCTTGCGCGGTGTGGACGTTATCCCCGGTCAACATCACGGTTTTGATGCCCAGATCGTGCAATTGCTGAATAGCTTCGCGGCTGGACTCCTTGACCGTATCCGCTACGGCAAACAACGCCAGTGGCCCGGACTTGTCGAGCAACAGCACCACGGACTTGCCCTGCTTTTCCAGCGCGAACAGCTTCTCTTCCAGTTCGGGCGAGCACAGGCCCAACTCTTCCACCAGGCGATGGTTGCCCAAGTGATACGTCTGACCGTCGATCTCACCGCGTACACCGCGACCGGCCAACGCTTCGAAGTTATCCACAGTCAGCGGCGCGAATTGTTTATCCACCGCTGCGTTGGCAATGGCCAGCGACACCGGGTGGTCCGAACGACCGGCCAATGCGGCCGCAATCGCCGGGGCGGTGCCCTCGGCAGTGGGATCAAGCGACAGGTAGTCGGTCTGCACCGGTTTGCCGTGGGTGATGGTGCCGGTCTTGTCCAGCGCCAGGTAATCGAGCTTGTAACCGCCCTCCAGGTAAACGCCGCCCTTGACCAGAATCCCTTTGCGCGCCGCCGCCGCGAGGCCGCTGACGATGGTCACCGGTGTAGAAATCACCAGTGCACACGGACAGGCGACGACCAGCAGCACCAATGCCCGGTAAATCCAGTCGAACCACAGCGCTCCCATGAACAGCGGCGGAATGACCGCGACCGCCAGGGCGAAGATGAACACAGCCGGGGTATAGATTTTCGAAAACTGGTCGACAAACCGCTGAGTCGGCGCCCGCGAGCCCTGGGCCTGTTCGACGGCATGAATGATTCGCGCCAGGGTCGAGTTGTTGGCGGCGGCGGTCACGGCATACTCGAGAGAGCCTGCCTGATTGATCGTGCCGGCGAACACCTTATCGCCGACAGTCTTCTCCACCGGCAGACTTTCGCCGGTGATCGGCGCCTGATCGATGGTAGAGCTGCCAGACACTACTTCACCGTCCAGCCCGATTCGCTCGCCGGGACGCACCCGTACTCGCGCGCCAAGCTCGATGGCTTTGACGTCCTGCTCAATCCAGTTACCGTCCGCCTGTTGCACCGTGGCCTTTTCAGGCGTCATCTGCATCAAGCCGCCGATGGCGTTACGCGCCCGGTCGAGAGATTTGGCCTCGATCAATTCGGCTACGGTAAACAGGAACATCACCATCGCCGCTTCCGGCCACTGACCGATCAGGATCGCACCCGTTACCGCGATGCTCATCAGCGCGTTGATGTTCAGGTTGAGGTTCTTGAGGGCGATCCAGCCTTTCTTGTAGGTGGTCAGGCCACCGCTGAGGATCGAAATCAGCGCGATGACCGCCACTACCCAGTCCGGTGCAGCACTGGTGAAGTGGATGACTTCTGCCGCCAGCGCGGCAACGCCGGACAGTGCCAGCGGCCACCAGTGTTTTTTCTCGGCGGCGGGGGCTGGCGCTTCGGTGCCCTGCTCCAGCGGTTCGGCCACCATGCCCAGCGACTTGATCGCGTCGATGATTGGCGCAGTGCTCGGCAGGTCGTGCGTCACGCCCAACACCCGGTTGATCAGGTTGAATTCCAGCTGCTGGACGCCGGCGAGCTTGCCCAGTTTGTTCTGGATCAGCGTCTGCTCGGTCGGGCAGTCCATTGCATCGATGCGGAAATTGCTCAGCCGTGCGCCGTCGGTCGGCGTATCGCTCAGCTTGATCAGCGACGGCGCGGCCACTTTCGAGGAGCAGCAGGAATCGCCATGGCTACCGTGGTCATGCTTCTGTACAGGCTGCGGCTTGTGGCTGTGATCGTGATCGTGATCGTGATCGTGATCGTGATCGTGATCGTGATCAGTCTTGTGTTTGTGGGTGTGAAGGGAATCGCTCATCGGGTCGCGTCCATGAAGGTGCCTGTTGCCAAGTAAAGACCCTGTAGCCACTATAGGGTCAAGCACCCTTTTGGAGATTGCCATCATGAAGATCGGAGAACTGGCCAGACTCACTGACTGCGCCGTGGAAACCATCCGCTACTACGAGCGTGAACACCTGCTGCCAGAGCCGGCCCGCAGCGATGGCAATTATCGCGTTTACACCCAGGCCCATGCCGAGCGCCTGACCTTTATCCGCAATTGCCGCACCCTCGACATGACCCTCGAAGAGATCCGCAGCCTGCTCGCTTTGCGCGATAGTCCGCAGGATCAGTGCCAAAGCGTGAATGCGCTGGTCGATGAACACATTCATCACGTCAAGGCGCGGATCGACGGGCTGATGGCGTTACAGGCACAACTGATCGACCTGCGCCAACGATGTGGTGAAGGGCCGGACAGTGAACAGTGCGGGATTTTGCAGCGGCTGGAAGTGAGTGGCGGGGTTGTGGCGACGGAAACGGAGCATTCGCATGTAGGCCGAAGTCACGGCCACTAGCGACCCCCGATCATTCCCACGCTCTGCGTGGGAACGATCAGGTACAGCTCCGCAGTATTGCGTGCAGATTGTCAGACCGCCATCGGCGCGGTCATCGGCGGGTGATGCTCGTAGCCTTCCAGCGAGAAATCACTCGGCTCGATCTGCTCCAGCCACTCCGGCTGATAAACACCCGTTTTGGCAAATTCCGGCACACGGTCACTGATGACCAGCTTCGGCATCGGGAACGGCTCGCGCTTGAGCTGTTCGTTGAGCATGTCCAGGTGGTTTTCGTAGACGTGAGCGTCGCCGATGAAATAGGTGAACCAGCGTGGTGTGTAACCGGTCAGGCGACCGATCAGGCTCAGCAGCGCGGCGCCTTCAGTCAGGTTGAACGGCGTGCCAAGGCCCAGGTCGTTCGAGCGGATGTAGAGAGTCAGGGAAATCTCTTTGGTCTCGACATTCGGGTGGAACTGATACAGCAGGTGGCACGGCGGCAAAGCCATTTCATCGAGTTGGGCGACGTTCCAGCCATGGAACAGGATACGACGGCTACCCGGGTCCTTGATGATGGTGTCGACGCACTGGCGAATCTGGTCGATCGCCTTGTACAGCACCACGTAGGCCTGGCCGTCTTCTTCACCTTCAGCGATCTGGCGATAGCCCTGGTTCAGGGTCTGCTCGATAGCGGCCTGGTTGCTGACCGGGATCTGCTTGTACGCCGGCCATTTGCGCCATTGCACGCCGTAGATCTCGCCGAGGTCGTCTTCGCCCTGACGGAACGGGTTAGCCAGCCATTGAGCGTTTTCGTTGGCGTTCTGATCCCAGACCTTGCAGCCCAATGCACGGAATTCGGCGGCGTTGTTCACGCCACGCAGAAAACCGCACATTTCACCGATAGCCGATTTGAACGCCATCTTGCGGGTGGTGATCGCCGGGAAACCTTCCTTCAGGTCGTAACGCAGCATCGCGCCAGGAAAGCTGATGGTGTTCACGCCAGTGCGGTTGGCCTGCTTGGTGCCGTTCTTGATGACGTGGGCGACCAGTTCGAGATATTGCTTCATGAATTACCTGTGTCCTTGAACCCGGAGCCATCGCCCCGGGGTTCGAATTTATACGGCCGCCGCTGGCGTTGCCGGAGCGCGGTGATACGCCAGCCAGATCAGGAACAACCCGGCGACGATCATCGGTACGCACAGTACCTGGCCCATGGTCAGCCAGTTCCAGGCCAGATAGCCCAGTTGCGCGTCCGGAACGCGGACGAATTCGACGATGAAACGGAAGATGCCATAGAACAGAGCGAACATGCCGGACACCGCCATGGTCGGCCGCGGCTTGCGCGAGTACAGCCACAAGATCAGGAACAGTGCCACGCCTTCCAGCGCGAACTGATACAGCTGCGACGGGTGGCGTGCCAGTTGTGCCGGGTCGGTCGGGAAGACCATTGCCCATGGCACGTCGGTTGCCTTGCCCCACAGTTCGGCATTGATGAAATTGCCGATGCGCCCGGCGCCGAGACCAATCGGCACCATCGGCGCGACGAAGTCCATCAGCTGGAAGAACGACTTGCCGTTCTTTTTACCGAACCACAATGCCGCCAGCATCACGCCGATGAATCCGCCGTGGAACGACATGCCACCCTTCCACACTTCAAAAATCAGTGTCGGATTGGCCAGATAAGCACTCAGGTCGTAGAAGAGCACATAGCCCAGACGGCCACCGACGATGACACCCATCGACATCCAGAAGACCATGTCGGAGAGTTTCTCCTTGGTCCAGGTCGGGTCGAACCGGTTCAAGCGACGGGACGCCAGCAGCCAGGCGCCGCCAATGCCGATCAGGTACATCAAGCCGTACCAGTGGATTTTCAGCGGACCGATGGCCAGGGCCACCGGATCGATCTGCGGGTAAGGCAGCATTGCGACTCCTCGTTAGAGTTGAAACATTCGAAATTCCCGGGCGACGCTGTCACGCCAGGATTAAGCCAGTATTGCGGAATGCGTCAGAGCAGAAAGCTCAAACCGACGCAGAACAGCAAAGCGGCAAACAGTCTTTTCAGCAACTTCGGCGAAAGCTTGTGTGCCAGTCGAGCGCCGACGCGGGCGAAAAACATGCTGGTCAGGGCAATCCCGAGCAGCGCCGGCAAATAAATAAAACCGAGACTATGGGCCGGCAACAACGGATCGTGCCAGCCCAGAATCATGAAACTCAACGCACTGGCCAATGCAATCGGCAGACCGCATGCAGACGATGTCGCCACCGCTTGCTGCATCGGTACGCTGCGCCAGGTCAAAAACGGCACCGTGAGCGAACCACCACCAATGCCAAAAATCGCCGAGGCCCAGCCGATAACGCTGCCGGCCACGGTCAGACCGACTTTGCCGGGAACCGTCCGGCTGGCCTTGGGTTTGACGTCCAGGGCGAGCTGCACGGCGATGATCAGTGCGAACACGCCAATGATCTTCTGCAGATTCGGGCCTGAAATCGCTTCGGCCGTCAGCGCGCCGAAACCGGCGCCGATAAGAATGCCGAGGGTCATCCACGCAAATATCGGCCAGCGCACCGCGCCGCGACGGTGATGCTCACGTATCGCATTGACCGAGGTAAAAATAATGGTCGCCAGCGATGTGCCGACGGCGAGATGGGTCAGGATCGACGTATCGAAGCCCTGCAAGGTAAAGCTGAACACCAGCACCGGGACAATAATGATCCCGCCACCGACCCCGAACAGCCCGGCCAGCACACCTGCGCAGGCGCCCAGCGCCAGATAGAGCAGAAATTCCATGGCCGTTTCCCGCACATCCCGAAAATAGGAGCGGCATGGTAACGGATGGATGCCCTTAGGCTCCACTGTGCAAGGCGATGGATCGACAGACGATGACTGCGTAGAGTGGGCAAAAAACACACAAGGACCACCTTATGTGCCTGATTGTTTTCGCCTGGCGCCCAGGTCACACCCAGCCGTTGATCGTGGCGGCCAACCGCGACGAATTCTATGCCCGTCCCAGCCTGCCCCTGGCCCAATGGCCGGAATCACCGCACGTGCATGCCGGGCGCGATCTAGAAGCCGGGGGCACCTGGCTTGGCGTCGGTGCCAATGGCCGATTCGCCGCGCTGACCAACATCCGCGATCCTCATCAATCGCCAGCACGCAAATCCCGCGGTGAGCTGGTGGCGCGCTTTATCAATGGCGACATGCCGATTGATGACTATTTAACCGACGTTGTAGGACGTTCGGTCGATTATGCCGGGTTTAACCTGCTCATTGGCAATACTCACGAGCTCTGGCATTTCAACTCGCAGGAAACTGAAGCGGTGATGCTGCAGCCGGGTGTCTACGGGTTATCGAACGCGGGGCTGGATACGCCATGGCCCAAGTTGCTGAAGGCACGGGCGGCGCTGGAGGTCGTACTGAATGATCCGCAGCCTGAGGCGTTGCTGGCGTTGTTGAATGATTCGCAGACGGCGGCATTCGCTGAACTGCCGGACACCGGGGTCGGACTTGCCACCGAAACGTTGCTGTCGAGCGTGTTTATTGCCAGCCCGACTTACGGAACGCGGGCGAGTACGGCGTTGATTGTTCAGGCGGACGGGACGCGGGTGATGGTCGAAAGGAGTTTCGGGCCGTATGGCGGGCATCTTGGGGAAGTGGAGATCAGGATTTAAAGGGGTGTTGTCAGGACTTGCCCCATCGCGAGCAAGCTCGGCTCCCACAATTGTTCTCCGGCGTGCACAAATGGTGTGTTCACTGAAGATCAATTGTGGGAGCCGAGCTTGCTCGCGATGGGGCCATCAGCGTTTTAGAGGGTTTTCGCCGAAGCCGGATTGATCATCTTCGCCAACCCGAGATTTTTCAGCGCCAACTGCAGCGAGCTGTGGATAACTTGCGGGTTGTCGATAGTCATCAACTCGGCCAACAACTCCTTGGCTTTGCTCAGGTTGATCTGACGCAACATCCACTTCACTTTCGGCAAGTTGGTGGCGTTCATCGACAGGCTGTCGAAACCCATCGCCATCAGCAGCACCGCCGCTGCCGGATCACCGGCCATTTCACCGCAGATACTCACCGGCTTGCCTTCGGCATGGGCATCGCGAACCACGTTCTGCAACGCCTGAAGCACGGCCGGGTGCAGATAGTCGTACAGGTCGGCTACCCGGGGGTTGTTACGGTCCACGGCCAACAGGTACTGGGTCAAGTCGTTGGAGCCGACCGACAGGAAATCCACTTGCCGCGCCAGTTCCTTGGTCTGATACACCGCTGCCGGGATCTCGATCATCACGCCAATCGGCGGCATCGGCACGTCGGTGCCTTCGTCGCGGACCTCGCCCCAGGCCCGGTGAATCAGGTGCAGGGCTTCTTCGAGTTCGTGGGTGCCGGAGATCATCGGCAGCAGAATCCGCAGGTTGTTCAGGCCTTCACTGGCCTTGAGCATTGCACGGGTCTGCACCAGGAAGATTTCCGGGTGGTCGAGAGTGACGCGAATACCGCGCCAGCCGAGGAACGGGTTGTCTTCCTTGATCGGGAAGTACGACAGCGACTTGTCACCGCCGATGTCCAGGCTGCGCATGGTTACCGGTTGCGGGTGGAACGCGGCGAGCTGTTCGCGGTAAATCGCCAACTGCTCTTTTTCGCTCGGGAAGCGCTGGTTGATCATGAACGGCACTTCGGTGCGATACAGACCGACGCCTTCGGCACCTCGCTTCTGCGCCCGCGCCACGTCCGCCAGCAGGCCGGTGTTGACCCACAGCGGCATGCGGTGGCCGTCAAGGGTCACGCACGGCAGGTCGCGCAGGGTGTCGAGGCCCAGAGCCAGTTGTTTCTCTTCTTCGACGACTTCTGCGAACTGCTTGCGCAGCACTTCGCTCGGGTTGGTGTAGACCTCGCCGCGTGTGCCGTCGACGATCATTTCGATGCCGTCGACCTTGGCGTACGGCAGGTCGACCAGACCCATCACCGTCGGAATGCCCATGGCCCGGGCGAGGATCGCGACGTGGGAGTTACCTGAACCGAGTACCGAGACAAGACCGACCAGCGTGCCTTCCGGCACCTCGCCGAGCATTGCCGGCGTCAGTTCTTCGCTGACCAGAATGGTCTTTTCCGGGTAGACCAGGTTCTGCTGGCGCTCTTCCTGCAAGTAGGCGAGCAGGCGGCGACCAAGGTCTTTGACGTCCGAGGCGCGCTCACGCAGGTAGGCGTCGTCCATCAGTTCGAAACGGTTGACGTGTTCGGTGACCACCTGGCGCAGCGCGCCCTGGGCCCACTGGCCGGTCTTGATCACGGTGGTGATTTCGCTGCCCAGCGAGGCATCGTCGAGCATCATCAGGTAGACATCGAACAGCGCACGCTCTTCTGGGCGCAGCTGCGTCGCCAGCTTGGCGGACAAGGTACGCATGTCGGCGCGAACGCCTTCGATCGCGGTCTTGAACAGGGCCAGTTCGGCGTTGATGTCGGTGATGGTCTTGTCTGGCACCACGTCCAGATCCGCCGGAGGCAACATGACCACCGCGGTACCGACCGCCGCACCCGGCGAACCCGGTACGCCGACAAACTTTGCTTCCTGGATACCCTTGCCCTGACGGCCAAGACCGCGGATCGAACCGGTGGCTTCGGCGTGGGCGATAACGCCGGCGAGCTGCGCGCTCATGGTCACGAGGAAGGCTTCTTCACCCTCATCGAACTGACGACGTTCTTTCTGTTGAATAACCAACACGCCGACAACGCGGCGGTGGTGAATGATCGGCGCACCGAGGAACGAGGCGTAACGCTCTTCCCCGGTCTCGGCAAAGTAGCGATAGCGCGGGTGATCCGCTGCATTTTCGAGGTTCAGGGGTTCTTCCCGCGTGCCGACCAGGCCAACCAGACCTTCGTTCGGCGCCATGCTGACCTTGCCGATCGAGCGCTTGTTCAAGCCCTCGGTGGCCATCAGCACAAAGCGGTTGCTCTCGGGATCAAGCAGATAGACCGAACAGACCTGGCTGCCCATGGCCTCTTTG